>Ga0315316_10000052_pt1 | contig 52623 bp, 37 predicted proteins | sample M160m3416metaG_FD_203702 | JGI IMG/M metagenome (GOLD analysis project Ga0315316, IMG submission 203702) | Ammonia-oxidizing marine archaeal communities from Monterey Bay, California, United States - M1 60m 3416 | ecosystem: Environmental > Aquatic > Marine > Intertidal zone | place: USA... | reverse complement strand
GCTGGCAGAATTTATTCACTCCCGTTCCGGCAGCGGCGCCGCCGGCGAATTCAATACGTTTGGCTGTCGCACACAACAGGAGTCAGATTATGGTCAGAAACATTGACCGCAGAGAGTTTGCCAAGCGGACGTCAGCAGTTGCCGGGGCTTTGCTGGCAGGCCCGCTGTCGGGTGGAGGGGCGTTAACCGGCCAGGTTTCTGAGGAGACCGACAACCGGCTTGTGCTGCTGGGCCTGAATGCGCTGGCTCGTGCCCACGAGCTGAATTATTTTGCAGACGGACATCGTGGCGCCAGCTTCGTGGCTGCCCATCTGATGTGTGTTGACAACGACCTGGATGCCGCGGCGACCTCGCGCATTGAGGATCTGTTTGAAATTAACTGGGCGTCTTCGGCACTGTGCAAACCCTTTCCGGATGAACAGCCGGAACCCGCCGCAGTCGCAAGAATTGGCGATGCCCTGATGGAGGGAGGAGAAGTGCTGCTTCAGGTGGGCCACAACGCGATTTTCGCAATGCTGGCGATCAAGGCGTTCCGTATGCTGCCCGGCGCGGCAACGCCCCGACGGATTGACGGTGTGTGCAAACTGATTCGGTCGTTCACGCCGTGGCGTGACGTTGCACCTGACGAGGACGTGAATCCTCCTCCGTTCATTGATCAGGTGGCTGCGTCAAGATATATCCTGCATGAGGCCAGTGATGCGGTAGACAGGTTTGTCGGTTTTGGTCAGGGCTTCGCCGGACACATGCTGACATTTGGGCAGTCGCTGGTCGAGCTGGCAGCGATGGGTGATGAGCAATGGGCCAACGGTTGTCGCACGGCTTTTCGTAAATATGTAACCGTTACGCGCCGCGGACCACAGCAGGGTGACAGGCGCATTGCGGATCATCAGCCCAGCAAACTGCGGCCCACTGACGCTGCGTACTGGCAGCGGCGAGGGGATCGTGCGGTGGGACTTGGCCATGTCTTCAAGTATCCGTACAGCTATTACGATCTGCTGGAACGCGCCAATGACCCTTCGCTGGAACAAGAGTGGGACGCCAAAGCTTATCACGTTTTTTAAGTTCCGGTGTTGCCGCTTACAACGCCCCGTCGGTTAACGAGCCCCGCCTGCTTGGGCAGCACTTTCGGCCACCACCGGCCGATGTTCCGGAATTGCCCGCAACAGAAGACGGGGCTCGGACGACCGAAGACACCTGTCCCTGATGTTCCGCAGCATCAACGTCGCATGAAAGTTTTGCAGGAGAACCGGCGGCTCTCGAGCGACAGGGCAATACGCGACACGCGATCGAACAGGCTCGAACGAAACTCCGGGAAAAACCGGGCGTCAGGAATTTCACCCGGTGATGACCAGCGTGTCGATGCACAGCACGCGATCGGTATTCACGGGATCAACCAGAATACGAACAGGCTCTCCGCTTTCCTCGCAGTCTTTTGCCTGTTCTATGCCGGAATAGATGTTGGTCCGTGTCTTGTGCGTCTGGCCTGCCATTTCGTACGTCAGATGCAGATGATACCGCCTCTGTCCGTTGATCTCAGTGCTGGTTCGCTTGACGGCAGTAACCTGACCGTGCGTTAGTTCTCCTTCGCAGACGAGACGATGCTTGCGGCGACTGCTTCGAATGGAAAGAAACAAAGTTAACCCCCCGGCCAGCAGAAACACGGCGCCCACCGGAATACCGAAATAACGATCGTTTCCGGTCAAGGCCAGGGCGACCACGATAGGCACCGCGATCGCGACGAACAGTAATGCGATTCCCAGCGCGATCAGCGGTCTGGCGTCACCGACGTACTGACGACGAAGACCTGTGGGAATGGATTGTCTGGGCTTTGGCTGCGCCAGAAACTGATCGATTTCAGCGCCCGTCAATGCGATTCGATTCAGTGCCCTGCGCAGAATGCTGCCTGTAATTCCTCCCATGCGTTCGGCGGCAGCCATTGCATCTTCGACTTGCGTTGAACGACGGATTTGCGGTTGTTCGTCAAGACGTATTTCCCCTTTTCGAAACAGCATCAGCGTTTCAAATGATTGTGTGACGAACTCCGACTGATCGTCCGACTTGCGGACCTCGCCCTTCTTAAACACCACAATTCGACCGCGGTTTCCACGAACGCTCCATCCTGGATGTTCTGCGAGGTGGGTTCGAATTTCCGGAGTGAACAGAGCTCTCACCGCTTCTTCATTCCAGCCCAGCAGGTGATACTCTCTTGAGAAGCCCGGTGAATCTTCAAAATTGATGTCCGGCATGTGGCCAACGGCCGAAATGAGCATTCCGGCGATTCCCCTGCTGTGAGGCCACAGAGCGAAGTGTGGGATTCGAAGGTTTTCGTCCTCCAGCACAACGCCCGTCTGCTGTACCCGCGTGGGGCCGTGGTTGGAAGAATTGCTCGATCGCAAATAGCTCATCTCGACAACAGACAGTCTGACGCCATCCCGCACCTGGCTTTCGACCTGGTTGATGGATACGTCTTCTGAAAGCAACTCCGAAATCGCATCTGTCAGATTGTCAGTCTGATCACTCGGTCTCATGCTCATCGTTCAGGAATGCTTTCTGCTGAAACGGGCTGTGTGTGACACATGTCTTCAGTCTCATGGGTGCCAAACAGATTCTCAATGGTCACGGCGTTTTGAGAACCAGCCTACGATAACAGATATCAACGGGTAGCGGCCCGCCGACGAAGCATGGAACCAGCGCTGACGAGCTGCTCGTTCGCAGTGCCGGCTGCCGGTTCCCGTCAGATGTTGCGTTTCCAACGGTGACGCCTGTCTGTCTGTTGCGACACGCAGAGTCGCTGGGTACACGTTCCACACGGAATTTCCACTCGATCCTTATTCCGGCTGTTGCCTGGCTTCCCTGAGTAGTTTCGCAATTTGGGGACGCTGCTGCCGGACGGCCTCTAAGTCTAGTTCGATGCCGACAGCATTGCTAATTCCTGTATACGTGTCCGCTAATTCGTCATTCCAGTCCCGGGACACGACATCAAGCGGTGTCTCACTGCGACCGTTCTGATTCAGAGCAGGGGCGACTTTTCCCGGAAGCAACTTGACGATTTCCGTTCGGCAAAGAAATGCGGCAACGTGCAGCGGAGTATTGCCGTCTCGATTGGCGGCCTTTACGTTGGCTCCCTGTTCTACCAGGAAGGCAACGATGTCCGTGTGACCCCGGAGCGCCGCACTGCTTAGCGGTGTTGGTCCGTCAGAGCGCCCAGTTTGATACGGGGGCCTGTGACAGCCCTCTTCACGCGATCAAGGTCGCTGCTGGCAACGGCCCGTGCGATGACGGACCGCAGATCGACGTGAAGCTCATCAATACTGTGTTGCAGTGCGATCGCGGACTGTTCGTCAGCCGCGCCGTGAAGGATGAAATCGTTGCTGAACAGTCCGTTTTCCGCCTGAACCTGCAGCGTGTGCATGCCGTCTTCCGGCTGCGTATCCAGTTCAATGATAACCTGCTCCTGTTCGTCCTCTTCCAGCGTGATGGCACCCTCTACTCGGCGACCGTCAACATAGATACTGGCGTAGTCATCAAAGTTGCGGCCACTCACGACCAGCGTGTTATTACCTTCATGCAGGATGGGAAACTGCTGTCGGCCGCGTTGCTCCTGAATTGTTTCCAGCGTCCACAGGCCTGGTTGCGGTGACTCAACGTCTGCGTTTTCGCCGTGACGTCCGGTGAACGTACCCACGAATCTTCCGCCCGTGGCCAGCGAGACAAGTCGGCTTCGCCTGAACACTTCACGATCGCGAGCCCTGCTGACGTAGGCACCGCCCTCAACTTCCGGGTCGAACTGCAATTCAACGGGCGTGGACGCTGCCTCGTCGATCAAAACGCCTTCGGCGTCCAGCACGGGCGCGTCCGATAAGACAAATTGATACTGCGGAAACCAGGGAAATAGCCAGACACGCCCAAAGCCGTTTCATCATCATCTCGGATTTCCTGCGATACCTGAACATGATGTTGTGATCAGCCGCAGTCTCGGCCGAACCGGCAACGGTTTCCTGTTTTCAGGTGGCACAAACGGTAAGGCTTGAACGTACGCTGCCGGGGCACTGTTCGGCTGTGGAACGTTGACATGCACCAAGCCTCTTCTTTTTTGAACAGTTCTAAAATCTTCGTGTTCAGGGCCGGTCATTCACTTCCCGCGAAGTTTATGCTGGGCATCCTGCACGACCGCCGCGGCCATTGAACACGCACTTGAAACAGACGTTTCCCCTCAGGCCACAACCAATAAACACACAAATCCGTTTTTCCCCGTGGCATTGCGTCTCTGCGGCAGCTCTCTGTTGCGTCGTGTCAGGGATTCAAAGCTGACAACCTGATCGTCGAAGTCACCTTTCGTTGCAGCAGTATGACCGAGCCATGGCACAACCAGTGCTCCCGTATTGCCGCGGACGACCGTCTCAAAGTTACCGGATACATCGTTTCTGCATGGCCAATCCGAACAATGATTTCATCGAAACAGGGTTCCTGCTGCAGCACATCCGCCAGACGCCGGAGCAGCAGATTATTTGAAGATATACTTCCGGATCATCAACCGATCGCCGTCAAATCGAATATCTGGCACGCCGCGATGCTGGAAATCATCAATGATGAGGTACTGTTTCGCATGGGCGATCATGTGGCCTATGCCAGGGCAGAGCGGATTTGCGTGCCCAGGAATCTGGTCTCACTGACGATGGGAACGACCTGGCACGAAATCAAAAGAGTTCGCATCTGGCAAGCCTGAGTAAATCCGGCATGGGCAGCCACGAAGACCGAAGTGCTGAAGGCTCGCAGATCATTCGAGCCCGTTGTTCACGACTACAGCAACTGAGAAAGCGGGACGTTCGTAGTCGGAGCACGAAACGGTGGTAACGAAGTTGATCTGACGGCAGGTAACAGGACCAGAAAGAACAATATGAAGAAACATACAACTGCAATTCTATTGCTGGGCATCGCTGTTTCATGCCCGGGGCTCACTGCGCAGGAACTGCCTCGTTTACACCAGGAACGGGACCCGAAGACACAGACCTATCAGGCGCAAAAGCAGTTGCGCGACCTGTCGGCCGCATATGTCAGCACTTCACCGGAAGATCTGGGCGACGGGTTGCATGTTGGTACTCTTGATCTTCCGGGAACGAACGAAGCGGTTGCGGCGCTGGTCGCAGACGACCGGGCCGGCAAGTACCAGAATCTCGACAGCCTTCTTCTGTGGAAAGACGGGAAGCTGGTCTTCGAGATGTATAACCGAGGCGGGCGTGTGGACGGTCCGCATTACGCGATGTCTGTTACAAAAACACTGACGTCCGTCACACTGGCACGAGCAATTCACCTGGGCCTGCTGAACATGGCCGATCTGGAAAAAACAGTCATCAGTTTTATGCCGGAGATTGATCGCTCAGAGATCCAGCAGGGCGTGGAGACGATCACTCTGCGAGACGCACTGTTCATGAAATCGGGATTGCGATTCAAACAAAAGAACCTTACCTGGGAGCTTGGCGAAAAGTATTCGCACCAGCAGTACTTTCAGAAACTCTTCGAAAAGACCGTCCGGGTAACGCCCGCAGCAAAGGAATATAAATACACCGGAACCGATCCCTCGATCATCATGATGATCATCGACATCAAAGCGCAGCACTCAAAACGATATACCTCCGCTCAGGATTTCATCGCCAAAGAAGTTGCGGGCAGATTCGACGCAGTTTACAACTGGGGTAATCAGGGTTGCGGCATCCCGAAATGCGGCGCGGGTAGCAACTTCACGTCCAGGTCGCTGTTGAAAATCGGGTCGGCAATTATTCAGGGCGGCCGCTACAACGGAAAACAACTGCTCTCGCCCGAGTACGTCAAACTGATTATGGATACCGGCAAAGGTCCGGGCTACTTCTATTTCTTCCATAACCGCAGCAAGGGAGCCGTAGACGGAAAGATCAACTTCATCAGCGGAATTGGCGCCGGCGGTCAGTACATGGCAACCTTTCCCGAACTGAATATTGTCATGGTGGCAACAGCAGATAATAAAAAGGGCATCGGGCTTCCGCTACAGGCTGCACTGGAACACCTTATTCCGTTATTTGAACAGAGCGATCCGGAACATTCGCCTGAGGATTAAGAATGGTCTATCTGGCGTGTGTTATCGCATATCTGATTCTGCTGGCCGGGATTGCGCTCTGGAAGTTTCGTGAGGTTAAGGACCACAGCGACTTTGCCGTCGCAGGCCGTTCGCTTTCGCCGTGGATGATGGTGTGTACGATGCTGGCGGTATGGATCGGAACGGGATCCATCGTTGGTAATGCTGAGCAGACATATGAAACCGGCATGGCGGCGATGCTGCTTCCGATTGGGACTCTGGCCGGCATGGCATTGCTGTCCTTAATCGCGTCCAGAGTCCGCAATGTCGAAGCGAACACGGTGCCCGAAATTATCGCACGTCGTTTTGGCCCCGTGGCTCGTAATCTGTCGCTGCTGTCGCTGGTCATCGCCTACATGGTGATCGTGAGTTATCAGTTCAACGCGGGGGGTGCCGTGCTGGAAGTGATCGTGGGTGACAAAACGATCCTGGACGCGCCCACCGCAACCATGATCGCCGCAGCCTTCATTATCAGCTATGCGGCCCTGGCCGGCCTGATGAGCCTGGCATGGATGGATCTGGTCACCGGCAGCATCATCATGCTGACCATGGTGATCGCTTTTCCGATTTACTGGTTCAAGGCAGGGGGATGGTCGGGGATTGAGGCTGGCTTTTTCGCCGACGGACGAGCTTCGCACATGAGTCTGTCGGGCGTCTACTCGCCGACGCAACTTGTCAATTATATTCTGCCCGTCTTTCTGCTGGTGCTGGGAGACGCAAATCAGTATCAACGGATCTTCGCCAGTCGCACAGCCAAAGGTGCGAAGACGGCGGTCAACATGATGATTGTCATAGCGTTTGCCGTGGAACTTCTGATTATTGCCTGCGCGTGGATCGCCAGCAGCCTGACTCCCGATCCCGAACACGGCAGGTACATCCTGATTTATGCGGCTCGCCACTACCTCGCTCTGCCGCTGGGATGCCTGTTTATGGTGACGGTCGTTGCCATCATCATTTCCACAGCAGATTCCTTTCTGCACGTGCCCGCGACCAGCATTGTGAATGATCTGTATCTCCCGTACATCAATCCTGGTGCGTCGCAGAAACGTATCGTGCGGGTTAATCGCCTGCTGGTCGTCGTCTTCGGGGTTATTGCGTACGTCGTGACATTCCTGTTTTCTGAGTCGACCGGCTTCTTCCAGAAGGCTCTGTACGCATTTACCATCTACGGGGCCTGCATCACACCTTCGCTGGTGGCTGCGCTGGTGTGGGAGCGAGCCACAAAACAGGGTGCCATCGCATCAATCTGCTGTGGGGCCGTTGTGACGCTCGCGTGGAACGAGCTTGGTTTTGTGCGCGATATCCTGCCTGCATCGTTTGCCGATCTGGACGCCGTCCTTCCCGCAATCACGTTGTCCGTTACGATGCTGGTCATAGTCAGCCTGATCACTCGTCCATCAGACGAATGCCCCGCAACCGATTCGCAACAGCCCAGGGAGCCTGTAAATAATGCCTGACCGAAAGATCGCGAAAATCTGTGCCGGAGTACCGGCGATGAATAACACGTTGCTGTGGCGGATCCGATTTATGGTTGGTGATCCCGTGGCACTGCTTGAGTTACCGGACAGTGACGGAACACGATCCACGCTGCTGCTGCGTGATATCGAAATGCAGCGGGCCCGGAAATCTGCAAACGTGGATGAGGTGGGCTGCCCGGCGGATTTCTCACCGGAAGGGGGCTTGTCCGGAGACCGTGAGACCGCCACAGCTCAGGCGGCGGCCGAATGTCTGCGGCGTGAGGGAGTCACAGATGTTGTGGCAGACCGCACCCTGCCATTGATCTTTGCCGAGTTCCTGTCACGCGCCGGAATTACAGTCCAGTGCGATACGGAATTGTGGGTGGGCGAACGCCGCCAGAAGAACGAAGAAGAAATCGAGCATCTGCGGCAGTCCCAGAACGTGACCGAACAGGCGATGCAGTTCGCCTGCGAAATGATCGCCCGCGCAGAAGCTCGTTCCGGTGGCGTCCTTTATCACGACGGTAGTCCGTTGACATCCGAACGTGTCCGTACAGCGGTTGACCATTTTCTGATGGATCAGGGTTTCACCAATCCTTCTTCGATTGTCGCTGGTGGACCGACGGGGGCTGATTGCCACGATATCGGGTCCGGCGAACTGCTGACCGGCTTGCCCGTGATTGTCGACATTTTTCCCCGCAGTCGCAGCACTTTGTATTGGGGCGACTGCACTCGCACGGTGGTTCACGGCGACATACCGGACGAAATCAAAGCGATGCATGCAGCGGTCCGTAAAGCGAAGGCCGCCGGTGTTGCCACGGCCGCACCCGGCGTGACGGGCGAGCAGGTCCATCGTGCCACGATTCAGGTCATCCAGGACAACGGGTTCAGTGTCGGACTTCCGGGTGACCAATCGCCGGACTCCTACTGCGCGATGACGCATGGCACGGGTCACGGAGTCGGCCTGGACGTCCACGAGCCTCCGCTGCTCGATATGAAGGGCCCGGAATTGCTGGTCGGAGATGTCCTGACGATCGAGCCGGGGCTGTATCGTCGCGACATGGGCGGAGTGCGTGTCGAAGATATGGTTGTTGTCACAAAAGACGGTTGCACCAACCTCAATAAACTCAGTGAAGAACTCACCTGGATCTGATCATGACTTTTCACCGGACGGCTATAGCTGCATTTTTGCTGCTGATAACGACACGAGCACTGGCCGGGAATCAGCCCGCGATGGACACAGAATTTGAAAGACTCGGCGAACAGTACATCGACCAGTTCGCCGCCTATTCACCGGTCCATGCTACGAGGCTGGGCGATCATCGCTTCGACAGCGAACTTGATCAAGTTAACAGGGACGCTCGCGAACAACGGGCAAAGTGGATTCGCGGAGTCAACCAGCAACTTGAACAGATCGATGCTTCGCAACTGTCGCGCAGTAACCAGGTCGACTACGCACTGCTGAAACATGCGCTGGACGCACAGCTTTGGAAGCTCACGGAACTGCGTGAGTGGGAGTGGAATCCACTGATCTATACAGGGTTAGCCGGCGATGCGATCTACGGCCTGATGGCCCGTGAATTCGCCCCGCAGCGCGAACGGCTTAATAACGTCGCACTGCGACTGGAGCAGTTTCCCCGGTTCCTGAAACAGGTACGCGATACCCTGGACGTCGAACGCGTGCCAGCCGTGCACGCCAGGACGGCCGCGGCACAGAACAGAGGTGTGCTGAAGACGATTGATCACCTGGTTCGACCACTCACAGGCGACCTTTCTGATCGGGAACGAGAACGGCTTGTGCGTGCGATTGGTGTCGCCGAGCAGGCGATCGGCGAACAGCAACGGTGGCTCGATTCGGAACTCGTTCCAAAAGCGAAGGGCGACGTACGACTTGGCATCGACCTTTACGAAAAGAAGCTGGGATTCGCGCTCAACTCACCGCTGAGTCGAGAAGAAATTCGCGATCTGGCCGCCCGGCGTGTGCAGGAACTTCACGAACAGATGTATAAGATTGCCAAAGAGCTGTATCGCGAGCAGTATCCGCTGACTCAGTTCCCCCAGCAGCCGACGGATGAGTTCCGCCGTGCGGTGATCCGCTTCGGGCTGGAGAAGGCATATGCCAGGGCGCCAAGGGCCGACGAAATTGTCTCGACTGCGCGGGAGTCCGTCGCGGCAGCCACCGAATTCATCCGTCGTAACAACCTAATCACGCTGATGCCTGATCCCCTTGAAATCATCATCATGCCTGAGTTTCAGCGCGGCGTTTCGCTGGCCTACTGCGACGCGCCCGGAGCACTGGAAACAGGTCAGAAAACCTTTTACGCCGTGTCACCAATCCCGGCCGACTGGACGGAGAAACAAGTCCGCTCGCACTTACGTGAGTACAACGTACGCTCAATGGACGTACTGACGATTCACGAAGCGATGCCGGGGCACTTTCTGCAACTGGCTCATGCAAATCGCTATCCGGGCCAGCTGCGACACCTGTTTCAGTCGGGAGTCTTTGTCGAAGGCTGGGCTGTATATGCCGAATGGATGATGTGCGAAGAAGGCTTTCGTGACGACGATCCTCTGCTGAAACTGATCACACTTAAGTGGTATCTGCGGGACGTCACAAACGCCATCCTGGACCATGCTGTCCACGTCGACGGAATCTCACGACACGATGGGATGCAGCTGATGGTGGAACAGGCGTTCCAGGAGGAACGCGAAGCGGCCGGCAAATGGACGCGAGCTCAACTGACGGCTGCTCAATTGTCCACGTATTTTGTGGGATACCTGGAACACCTGGCCCTCCGCCGTGAGGCAGAAGAACATTGGGGCAGGGACTTCGATCTGAAGACGTATCACGACAAGGTACTGTCCTGGGGATCTCCCCCCACAAAGTTCGTCAGAGCGCTGTTGCTGGATCAGCAGATCCCTTTGCCACAGGCGTTGAACCCGTCACCCAATTGAGGTTTCCCGACGGTCAGTGGATTTACTTGCAGTCCCGTGTTAGTGTAGCCCAACAGGCAGTCTGCATCGGTTAGTGCAGTTTTCGAATACACGAAGCTCGTTCGGGCTCGTGGGAAACACACATCGCAGGCCGGAACACGTTTTTTGCGACCACAAGTCAGCGTAATACGCTGTAGTGATGGGAGGCTGAAATGTTTCGTAAGTTTCCAATCGTTTGCCTGATTCTGCTGCCTGAGGTCTTGCCCGCTCAAAGGGTCCCGGAAATGCGCGACGTCCCCGATCTGTGGGTCGTCGACTATCCGTCGGTCGAGAAGGTTGCTCCGCCGACGAAGAGGGCATTTTTTGATGCCGCCAATACGATTTTAAAACGTGGCTCAAAGACCTATCGGACAGAGATCAATGGTGGTTATGGAAGAGTTGCACAAGGGGGTGGGCATAGAATTGTGCACGTTGGCGTGGATGTTGGCCTTTATCGAGTAAACGAACCTGTGTACGCCGCTGCGGCTGGGGTCGTAAGAGTTTCCATGGGCCCAAAACCGGCGACACGTCGGAGATCAACGGACAAACAGGCGCCAACGAACACAGGCATGGTATGGGGGAACTTTATAGTCATTGAACATCGATTTCCCGACGAAAAGTACTTCACCTCGGTGTATGGTCACCTGGACTCAGCTCGCCTGGTCCGGACCGGAGATGTCGTTAAGGCTGGTCAGATGCTGGGGAAGATCGGGCGAAAGGACGTCAACGTCAACGGCGGCTATGTCCCTCATCTGCATTTCGGAATTCGCGAAGGACGCATGGCCGAGCCCGGTTCCGCTCTCACGTATGTCGCTGTCAACGGCAAGTACTATCCGCTGATTCTCAGGGAAGTCGGTCCGGAAACCAGCACTGTGCAGTTGGATCTGAGCAAAGAGATTCAGGTTCCAGCGGGCGTCGTCATTCCGGGTGGAATCGACGTCTCCGAAGCCAATGTTGGCCTTCGACAGGTTCCGTCAGGACGCCTTTGGGTGATGACTCGTCCCGAATTTTCGCTGTCTGGACACACCGACAAGTTCGAACCGTGGCTTGACCCTTTGCCGTTTCTGCGCGGACACGGTGCAACGACTCGACCGGCACGATTTCATCGAGCACGAATTAAGCCGGCCACGGCACCGTCAGCAGCCGATACAAAATGATCATGACAGCACCGATAGAGCCAGCACTGTGATTCGTGGCATAAGCCCATTGCTGTCATGGTCGTACCTGTCCGCGGCGTCGCGTCCGTTTGCTTCGTGGGCAGAATGTCCAATGTGTCCCGGTGACCATCCCATGCAGCGTCAAAAATCCTGCGACAAAGGGGGCTGTGGGCGAAAACTCTGTCCCGTAATCGCCCCGTCACATGTGACTCCGCGTACCGTTCGCAGGACTGAGCCGCGCGGTGTGACAATTTGGGCGTAAACGGCAGCATCAATTGAATCGCTGAGTGACCGTGCCGCACCGCTCACCATGGCGACATTGATGATACCGGGATGGTCTGAAGATGGAGTAGGCGTTCCTTCGCCGAGGAATCTGCCCGCATTCGGACGTCCGCTGAGCCCGACAGGGTTGGCAGGAAACGGGAAGTTCCTTCCGTGGGCAACGGCTGGATCGACAGGATAAATGAAGCCGCAGTTTCTGGGTTCAGGGTCAGAAAAAAGGCCGGCCGAGCCAGCATTGACGTTTTCAGTAATCAGAATCGTGTTGTCACCACCGTCGTAGACCTGACTCACTCTCAGGCTGCCGTTTTTCCCGGAAAGCGATGGCCATGATATTCCCGTGTCCCGGGTCAGGTCAGAATCAACATTGTCGGACCAGTCGCACGAATGGCAATTGACTCGCCCCGGCCGCCGCGAGTCTTCATCCCAGTCGAATGGAATCACGCCCGGCGAGTGCAGGTCGATAAGCCGAAATCGCTGTCCCTGTGTCAGCCGGTCTGTTCTTGTCTGAAACTGTGACAGATCGCCATATCCCATATTGATCACATAACTGAGTCCGCCAGGTCCTTCAGCGGATGAATCGTCCGGACAGGCCAAAATGCTGAGATGGATTCTGGCCAGCGAAACATTTGCTGAGCTGCCAGCCGGTATCGTCCTCTGCCACCGATCGAAAAGATCCTGTCGGTCAAGTTCGGGCAGACATTCCACCACCCAATTGATACCAGCATTGCCGCCGAAACGAACCAGTGTTATTTCTTCCGGCGTGCCGGGAGGGCACATCGAGGATGTTGGCAACACCGTGCGAAAATGCCCTGAAGCGGGAAACTGTTTCCCGTTGCGTTCTGTCACCTGAAGTACGGCCAACGCCACCTGGCGAATGTTATTCAAGCACTGTGTACGTCGTGCGGCACTGCGAGCATTCTGAATGGCAGGCAGAATCAGTGACATAAGCGTGGCGATAATGGAGATCACGACCAGCAGCTCAATGAGAGTGAAGCCGGTGCGTGTATTCCGGAACACCGATGTGAAACCTCGTGACTGCATTAGAGTTCTCCAGAAACAAATCATTGAGGCGAAATGCGCGGCAGGAGACCTAATGGACGCTTCGTCTGGATTCCTGCCAATCAATCTCAGTCTTCAAAACGCAAACTGTGGAAGCATATCCGGCAAGAAAAGGAAAATACTGCGGGTGTCCCAGGAATGTTTTTGGATTTCAGAATGGTGTGCCTCTCCGTGTCCGATTCTGGTTCGACGGTGCATACGCGGAATTCCTGAGATTCCGTTCGCTGATCGTGCCGCAAATGTGTGTTCGCCTCCGTGACGACTCTGGGTTCAAAGGTTACAGCTCGACCGGCACGATTTCATCGAGCACCCATTAAACCATCCGCGGCACCGTCAGCGACACATACGAACCCGCGGTGAATGCGGCCCCGAAGAAGGTAGTCGTCGGCCCTCGTTTTTGTCGAATCCTTCAATGGAAAAATTTCGCGATGAGTTGCTTAACGTAGAGCTGTTTGACACTCTGCGGGTCGCTCGTGTACTGACAGAATGTTGCAGGCGTCAATTCGGACAACGCCCTTCGTCTGCATGACACGTTGAGATAATGCCAACTGCCCGATGCTTTGGAACAAACAGAATGTACCAGACGCTTTTCCGAGCCGTTCTACTGATGCTGCTCTCGATGGCGGCAAATGCCGCGACCGACCGACCCAACATTCTGTACATCATGTCGGACGACCACGCCTGTAATGCGATCAGCGCCTATGGTGGCCGGCTGGCGAAGGTCGCTCCCACTCCGAATATCGACCGTATCGCGCGGGAAGGCATTCGTCTGGACAAGTGCTACGTCACAAACTCGATCTGTACGCCCAGTCGTGCGGTCATACTCTCCGGTCAGCACTCGCATGTGAATGGTGTTCGTACGTTGCTGGATGCGTTCCCGGGTCCCGAATCCGGTACGCCAAATGTTGCCGCGATTCTCAATCGTTCGGGCTACCAGACCGCTCTGATCGGAAAGTGGCATCTGCGTTCGCCGCCCTGGGGATTTGACTTCTGGAAGGTCGGCCCGGGTCAGGGTTTCTACCATAACCCTGTGTTCGTGGCGTCGACCGATGGCGTGGCCTACGAAACGGGGCTTGCAAGGAAACTACCGCGAACGCAGGGCTACTACACCGACCTGGTCACGGATTACGCCGTCGACTGGCTTGAGCATCGCGACCACGAAAAACCTTTTTTTCTGATGCTTCATCACAAAGCACCGCATGGAAAGTGGGAGCCGGCCAGGCGCCACCACGATTATCTTGCGGATGTCGAGATTCCGGAACCGGCCACACTCTGGGAAGACTTCTCACACCGGTCCGAAGCGACACGAAAGATGGGGACGTCCATCACAAGTCGACTGGCCGGTCGCCGTACGATGGTCGACGACGTGCAGAAGTCCAACTGGCCCGCAGGCTCTGTCGACATGACCGGCATGACAGAGAAGCAAAAGGGCAAAGCGGCCTACCAGAAATATCTGCACGACTATCTTGCATGCGTGAAGGCGGTCGATGAAAACGTGGGCCGCGTTCTGGATTATCTCGACAGGTCGGGCCTGGCAGACAATACGCTGGTGATCTACACGGCGGATCAGGGCATGTTTCTTGGCGAGCATGATTATTTCGACAAACGCTGGATCTACGAAGAGTGTTTCCGGATGCCATTCCTCGCTCGTCTGCCCGGCACCATTCCACCTGGTTCAGTAAATGGAGATCAGCTTTGCTCGAACCTGGATTTCGCCCAGACATTTCTGGAATTCGCTGAAGCCGATGACGTGCCCGAAATCAAACAGATGCAGGGTCACAGCCTGCGGGGGCTGCTGGCTGGCGAAACTCCTGACGATTGGCGCGACGCCGTTTATTACCGGTATTGGATGCATCTTGCCCATCACCACATTCCCGGCCACTACGGTGTGCGCGATGGACGATACAAATTGGCCTTCTTTTATGGTCTGCCTCTGGATGCGACTTTGGGCAAGGGCACATTTCCGCCCAGCACCGCCGGATGGGAACTGTACGACCTTGCAGTCGATCCGCAGGAAACAAACAACGTCTATCGAGATCCCGCATATGCGTCGATCGCGAGACGCCTCAAGCGGCGGCTGCTTGAGCTGAAGTACGAATACGGTGATCGAGACGAGGATTATCCGAAGTTGTTGAAGGTGCGGGACGCACATTGGGGAAGCTGAACGGAGTGTTCCTCTGTGGCCAGCCGTTCTGCAGCTGTCATCGTTTACTCGGTTGCTGCGTTCTTTCTAAAGGAAAACGTGGGCGGTGAAAGAAGATCCCTGCACAACATGAGTTGCTGCACAAAGAAAAAAGACGACCCGATGAAACACATTCCTGCAATCCTCTTCGGCATCGTGCTGGCAAATTCTGCAGCAGCCGTGGAGCCGCCCAATATTCTGTTCTGTATCTCCGATGATCAGAGCTATGCGCATGCGAGCGCTAACGGTGATCCAGTGATCAAGACTCCGGCGTTCGATCGTGTCGCTCGTGAAGGCATCCGTTTCACGCGTGCCTTCTGCGACGCACCCACCTGCGGGCCGTCGCGCAGCGCCATCCTGACGGGGCAGCCTATCTGGCGTCTGGAAGAAGCCGGGAATATTCACAGTACGTTGCCGGTGAAGTTCGCGACCTACACGGAAGAACTGCAGAAGTCCGGGTATTTTATCGGTCACACAGGCAAGGGCTGGAGTCCGGGGCGGGACGAACCTGGCGGCCGCACCGAAAACGCCGCAGGTCCTCCTTATAAAACTTACGTGTACGGACGCGGAGAACTAAAAAACGTCGTGCCGCTGGCCGGCGCAAGTCGGATCGCCTACTCGCATAACTTCGGCGACTTTCTGGGCCAGTGTCCTGATGGCAAACCATTCTGCTTCTGGCTGGGTACCAGTGAACCTCATCGAGGATATGCGCAAGGCCTGTGGAAGACAAAAGGAAAAGACCCCGCCAACGTTGTCGTCCCGCCTATCTTCCCGGACCACCCCATCGTCCGTGACGACATTCTGGATTACTGCCACGAGATCGAACACTTCGACCATCACGTGGGCGAAGCGATCGCACTGCTGGAAAAAAGCGGGCAGCTGGACAACACAATCATCGTGGTCACCAGTGATCACGGCATGCCCTTTCCCCGGTCCAAAGCCAGTCTGTACGATGCTGGCACTCATGTGCCACTGGCCATTCGGTGGCCGGCCGGCATCACGTCGCCCGGTCGAGTGTACGACGGTCTGGTGAACCTCAGCGACGTGGCACCTACGTTTCTGCAGGCGGTGGGACTGACTGCACCTGACATGATGACCGCAAACAGTCTGACGGACGTGTTCGCGTCCGCAAAGGCAGAGGTGCGTTCCAGTGCGTTTACCGCGATGGAACGCCATGACGGCTGCCGCGAAGGGGGCAAAGGTTATCCGTGTCGAGCGATTCGGACGGCCGACTTTCTGTACATCAGGAACTATGAACCCGACCGCTGGCCGGCCGGCGATCCGGACCGGACTGTTTGCGCCCGTGACATTCCGTTTGGCGAAGTCGACAGTTCACCAACCAAACAACTGCTGATGGACAATGCCGACAAGGATGGATTTCGACGTTTTCATGAACTGGCGTTTGGTAAACGTCCGGCTGAGGAACTATACGATGTTGTCAATGATCCGGGGCAGTTGGTGAACCTGGCTGTCGACCCGAAATACCAGGCAATCAGGAGCCGTCAGGCAAAAGCTCTGCAGGACCATCTTGTGGCGACGAAAGACCCTCGTGCTTTGGGTCTGGACGCACCCTGGGACTACTACCCCTATTACGGTCGGCGAAGTAACAGCGACTGGCAGGTGGCCCCGCGGCCGGGCACAGAGAAGAAGACTGAACCGACGACACCGATTCCCGGTGGTCGAGAAAAACGCATCGACCTGCAGTCCTCTGTCGACCGCTTCGCTCCGGGATGGGTCGTGAAAAATTGCGGGCGCTATGCCAACGTCGGACTGCATACGTCGCTGCAGGGACGGAAAGACGTTCTTGTCACTCATCCCCTCAAACGGGCAGCCGCCTGTACGCTGACTCGACAACTGGCAGTACCATCGGGGCAGCCTCAGTTGCGACTGGTTCTGGGACATGATCCACGCGGCAACTGGCAGCTGATCGTGCGAGCCGAGGGTAAAGAATTGCTTTCGAAGACAGTCGGAAGCGACACCACCACAGACGGCTGGATGGAAATCGATATCGACCTTTCAAGCTACGCCGGCCGCACCATTGCTCTGGAACTGCTGAATCAGCCCACCGGCTGGGCCTTTGAGCATGGCCGCTGGGCGGCAATCGCAGTGATACCGTAGCCGGACCGCCCCGCGCAACACCGGACCGCACTACTTCCATTTTCCCGTCAGCCGGCGAGCGATGCGCCGAGAGAATTCGTAGGGAGATTTCTGGGCGGCTGCAATCTGCGCCCGGTACGTTTTTCCGGCGTCGCCGAGTTCTTCGACGGCGCGCAGGGCATACATACCAACCAGCAGGTTGGGGTCGTCAATATGGTCGATCAGAAGTCGCAGCTGAATTTTGTCACCCAGTTTGACCAGGGCCTGAGCCGCAGCAACCCGCACAGCCGGTATGTCATCGGCGATCAGCTTCTGCAGAGTCCCTCGGCCACTTCTGTTGACACCCAGCCAGACTGCTGCCCAGTAGCGAGTCGACGGATCCCGTGAGTCGGCGAATTCAAGTAACGCATTTGAATCACCGGCTTCGCCGGCGGTGATGACCGCAATCAGGCGTTTCGTCTGTGCTGTTTTGCCTTCTCCTTTGAATGCGTGATATTTGCTGCCGGCATGCAGTCCCGCATCTTCCAGAATTGGTTCCGGAATCAGCCCCATGTCGCGTATATCAAGCATGCGGTTGTAGAGCACACCACGCATTGCAGTAACGCGTTTAGCGTGCTGCGGCGACGTGGCAAGGTTGACCAACTCATGCGGATCTTTCTGCAGATCATAAAGTTCTTCCGGTGGCCGCTGCGGTGCAAAGGGACGTGCCTGAATGTCAGTCAGTTTGCCGGCGGCGTGGAGCTTGCGCATGGTCTGCATGATTTTCTTGCCATCCTTGTACTGGCTCGGCTGAGTCTGCGGGACATGCGACATGAAATTGCGGATGTATTTGTAGCGACTGTTGCGCACGGCTCGAATGATGTCCACCGTTTCGTCACAGCGGTCGCGACCCGAGAAAACGAATTGCCGAGCAGTGTGGTCAGCAGCCAGAAAGTCACGACCCTGGACGTAATCCGGAATGTCAATATCCGCCAGTGCCAGTGATGCTGCCGCCACATCGATGTGCTGGATAATATCGTTACGCAACGTACCGGCGTTGGCGTTACCAGGCAGTCGGACAATCATCGGTACGTGAATGCCTTCGTCATACAGAAACTGCTTGCCCCGCACGTGACTGACGCCGTGGTCGGTCCACAGAAATATGGCGGTGGAATCAAGACGACCGGCGGCCTGCAGATCGGATAAAATCGCGGCAACATCCTTATCCGTCTGCACCCATGAATCCAGGTATTTCGCCCAGTCCTGGCGAAGGACCGGATCGTCGGGATAGTACGGCGGCAGAGTGACAGTTGCTGGATCAGCATAGCTGGCAGCGTTGCGGTTCTTCCCGCCCTTCAGCTGAAACTGCGCAAAGATGGGCTGGTCGGCCTCTGCATCCTTCCAGTTGCTGCTGCGATACAGCTTTTCCGGCGCTACGAAGTTGTAGTCCGTCTTACTCCTGTTGGTGACGTAGTAACCGGCTTCGGCGAACAGCTGCGGAATCAGTTTGATCGTCTGTGGCACTCGGTAGCTGTCGAAATACAGCCTGTTGCCACCGCCTTTCCCGGATTCAATCTGGCTGCGGTGATTATGAGCACCCAGCGTCATCTGATACATGCCGCTGACCATGGCAGAGCGGCTGGGCGAACAGACCGGGGCCGTCACAAACGCGCTGGTGCAACGGATCCCGTCTCGCGCAAGCTGATCAATGATGGGTGTGCTGACCGCGGTTTCACCATAACAGCCGAGATGCGGCGACGCGTCTTCGATGACGATCCAGACGATATTGATCGGTGCGGCAACCAGCAGCGGCGCCATGTGAAAGACGATCGCTGAACAGACAGGCAGGATAATGCGGCGCATGCTGTTGATTCTCCGGTGTGCGTTCATTACTTTTTGTTTCTGGTCCTGCCGAGTTCATATTCGGGACCTTCGGCGCGAATTTCCGCATGAAGATCAATCATGTGTTTTTTCAGACGTTCAAAACGTTCGGGTTGCAAACTGGCGACGTTGGTGGTTTCGGAAGAGTCATTCGCCAGATTGAACATCTCAAAATTATCCAGTTCGGCGTGCCTGATAAACTGCATGATGCTCCAGCCATCCGGTTGCACGGCGTCATTGATTGCCCCGGGATTGTTCTGCGGCAGCATGGTTGCCAGCAGTTTGTAGTCGCCGTCGCGCATGGCCACTTCGTAACCTCCGCGAGCGTGCCAGAGCCACCACATCATGGGATACGGACGGTCGACCGGTTGTTGATCGATGAGAGCGGGAAGAACATTGGCACCGTCCAGTGGGCGATCGATATCCGGGGTAACACCGGCAGCGGCACACAGAGTCGGCAACCAGTCGGTGCCATTGACCGGTTCTTCGCTGACGGCCCCGGCTTCGATCCTGCCCGGCCAGCGGATAATACCAGGCACGTGAATGCCGCCGTCATGCATGTGTCCCTTGGCGCCGCGGAAGTGCCCCGAACTGCCAAAAGCGGTCGCGGTGCGGTGCTCGGGACCGTTGTCAGACGTGAAGACGACGAGCGTGTTTTCGGCAAGGCCATTGTCGGCCAGGTACTTCATAAATCGACCGATGTGGTGATCCAGCATCGAGACACAACCGAAGTAAAGATCCGGGTTCTTCAGAGCACCTCTGCGTTTAACCTGAGCACCACCGGAAACAGCAAGCTGTTTCACGTGATGTGTAATCGTCTCTGCGGGATAGAGTGCACGAAACTGGTCGGTCGCCAGAACAGGAGTATGTGGTTCACTGAACCAGAGGCAGGTGAAGAAGGGTTGTTCAGGATCGCGTTGATCCAGCCACTCCATAGTTTCATTGACAACCAGTTCACTCATCCAGCCATCAATCGGGCCGGCGGCTTCACCGTTGCGCAGAAAGGTCGTGGGATCCTTGCCGAAGTTCGACACGTTGGCCAGCCAGTAATCGAATCCATGGTCACCGGGATCGGGCTGAACACCGGGGGTGAAGTCGCCTGAGCAATGCCATTTTCCGGCGAACATCGTTTGATAGCCCGCATCCTGCAGCACTTCGGCCACCGTCGTTTCACTCTTCGGTATATGAAGCGGTTTGAAACGAGCGAAATCGTACATGCCGACACGGTAGGGGCTGCGCCCGGTGAGCATGCCGGCACGGGAGGGGGAGCAGTTCGAGCTGGCGGCGCAGCACTGGTTCAGCTTCATACCCTGTGCTGCCAGCCTGTCCAGGTTCGGAGACTGAATGACAGGAGAACCAAAGCAGGCCAGGTCGCCGTAGCCCATGTCGTCAGCCAGCAGGAACACAATGTTCACAGGAGCGGCATCGGTCTGGCGTGTCCCTGCAGCGTTCGCGCCGGGATCTGGTGCAGTGAGGCCAAGGCCCAGAACCAGAAGTTTATATCGAATGGAAGTCACTGAGTGATGCTGAGTAGTATTGCGGGACAGAGGCGCTGGATCATTCGCCGAAGCACAAAAGTGATCCGTCCTGCAGCGATAGAAACAGCTGGCGCCGGGCAGCGATCATGCCGTCGAAGACGGGCGCGGCCGGTAGTTCGTGCTGGGCCAGTTGCTGGCCGTGCTCGGATTCCACAACACACAGCGATGCGCCTGCTTTTCCCAGGAACACAGCTTCAGACCTGCTTCCGTCCGGGAGCGTCAGTTCGCTGCCGCGCAGATCGTCGGTTTCCGGCGGGCCCGCCAGAAACAAAGTGTTGTCTGCCAGTACCAGAGAACGGACAAGAATCGGTGTTGTCTGGCTCCAGCGATGAATGTTCAGACTCGCCCCGCCACCCTGTCGATCGCGTTCGGTGACTTCCAGACCGCGGCGGCGACCCGAATTAAAACTGCGAAGGTGCTGGTCCTCTTTGTTACTGGGCAGTGTCTCCCCCAGTTTCTCAGCGGCGAATAAACGATACTGCTCACCACCACGACGCTGCCCTGAATGTCCAGCCGGGTACTTGTCGCGGCCGTAGCCGAATACGGTGTGCTTGCCCAGCGAAAGGATGCGTCCGGACGGCAGCATGTTGCCCACGCGCGGCCAGATCTGCCAGCCGGACTCGTTGACAGGAGGCATGCAGACGGCGTCGGACCCGAACAGCCAGTAAGTGCGGTGCCACCAGTTGTCGTCAAGATACCCAGTGGGTGCGAACAGGTGCGGCGGACCTATTGTCAGGTCATCGCCTGTCTCAAAATCAAGCTTCAGGTGCCGCATGTAAACAGAGCCTTCGGACACGGAAAGGACATCGTTCAACACGCCGCGAAGATCCACTCCACCAGCCGGCTGGTCACCGCTCTCTTCAAGGCTGTCGATGATGGTTTCCGAAACCTGTCGGCCCGTTGCCGGATCCAGCCGGTGAATGTAGATGCCGCCATCCAGGTAAGAGGATCGTCCGGCTGCAACAACCAGAGTTCCGTCCTCGACAAGAACGCTGCCATGGACCGGCCATGCGGATTCCAACTGACCACGAACCATAATTCGTCGCTCCCGGGGAGCCCCGCGGAAACGCCAGGCCAGCGCACCATCGCTTTCGTTCACGCAATAGACCCAGCCGTCTGCAGAACCGAAAAACAGCCTGCTGTTGTGCACCGTGGGAGGCGAATCAATGCGGCCGCCGGCGGTGAACTGCCATACGGGATTGCCGTCTGTTGCGTCGAGGGCATGGATCGTATGGGCATCGATATCAGCAACATAAACTTGACCGCCGCTGGCGACAGGGCTTGAAAGCCGTCCGCCGATCTTCGCCTGCCACGTTTGTTTCAGTTCGCGGGGCACCTTCGTGGGAGTGCTGCCGCTGCGTTCATTGTCGTGACGGAAGACCGGCCAGTCGCCCGCAGATGCCACAAGGGCATCTGACTCGATACTCCTGCCGAAGGCGGGTCCTCTTTCCAGACGTACGTCGTTTTCGGGAGTGCCGGAGCGAGTCGCACTGGCCGGGGCCAGTGCAGACATGCCTCGGAACATGCTCTTGATATTGCAGGCACAGGAGTGCGGCGGAGCATACAACAGACCGTTGCAGGGCATTACCCCGTATTGGCAGGTCCCACGTACCCAGTGGTTGAGATTTACTTTGCCGGAATCGACGTTGATGAACTCGACGCCCGAGCGACTGGCAAGGATGAAACGGTTTGTGGCTTTCGGTCGGTAGCAACGAGCATGTGCGAGAGTCGGATATTCCCAGGCTTTGGACGTTTCGAGTGTTTTCTCAAGCTCGCCGGTAATCGCATTCAGGCCTTCACCGAAGTCCGTGCCACCTCGCTGCCCGGTATAGCCCCGCCACATCAGTCCATTGATGACAAAGATATCCGGCGGCGAACTAAACCCTTCACGAGCGGAACACGTCCAGAGGATCTTGCCGGCCGTAACTGAAACGGCAGACAGTTTTCGGAAGTCGGCCACGTAGGCGATATCGTTTTGAGCTGTCAGCGTGGGGCTGGCCCAGGATATTGTCTTCTTGTTCTTGCCAAGATTCACAGGATGATCGACCTTCCAGACTTCCTCGCCGGAGCCCAGCGCCAGGCAGGCCAGATGCTTATCTGTTTGATACAGAACACGATTGCCTGACACGACCAGTGGGATCAGCGTGTTTGCGCTGACGCGCTGGCGCCAGAGTATGTCACCTGTTTCTGCATTCGCCGCGACGATGGTTCGCCGCGCCGTCTTGGGACCGTTGCGGCGGACTTCCACCTGACTGGTTCCGGCCAGCATGATCAGCTTGTCGTCGGCGCGGATGATCTGGCGAGTTTGCTCGGTCCCTTCATAGGTGACCAGTTCTTTTCCGCTGGCTGCGTCTAACGCCAGCACTGGCTTGTCGTCACCCGTACTCATGTATACGTGCGATCCAACGGCCACCAGTCGAAACGGCAGGTCCGCAGGGCCACTTCGAAAACTGTGCAGGTGACTGTGCCATTGATCGATGTTTCGCCTCCACAGGACCAGACCGTTAAAGGCATCCCGAGCAACGAGCTGCCAGCGTGCCGGCATGCGAATATCTGCTGTCACCCCCATGTCCACGACAGAGAACAGTCGTCCGCTGGCGGACACCATGGCGCTGACGCTGGCCAGTTGTTCGTGGCCGCGGGCATACTTGGGATCACCGACCCACTGCACGTGTCTGGGCACACCGACCACGTCGTCCTGAGCAACAGCGTTGTTGTCCGGGCCGTGCAGATAATGTGTCCACTCATCGATTTCTGCCGGCCATTGTTTGACGGTCTTCTGCCATGTGCTGCCTGACTTGACGAAGGCCGTACCGTGTGGGGCCAGCACGCGCAGGACTTCCTGCATGGGGACATCACCCAGCTCTTCTGCGACCAGCAGATTCACCAGGTTGTCGGTATACGGAAGACCAGCGTGGTCCCAATGCTGCACAGATACCTGTCCGTAAACCTTCTTCTGTCTGAGCAGCTGTCGCGCTGCATCAACAGCTTTGTGATTCCGGTACAGCCCGTGAACGACAAAGCGGTCGTTGCTGGACAGGTCAGAGGCTGCAGCGCCGTCGCCGTTTCCCAGATGAACGACAAGCCCGCCGGTGACACCGCTGGTCCTGACGAGATCCTGCATCGAAGCATGAGATTGCGGCTGCTCCTCTGCGGGACTCTGGCTGACGGGTATCGACAGAGTCAGGATGTAGAGTAATACGGTGGTGTTTTTCACGGTTGTTGATCCAGATTAGTCCTGCGGACAACGGTCGCCCGATACCCTAACATGGCAGTCGTGACGTAGCAAATCGCACGGCTGGCTTACGTCGACTGGGGCATCGCATGAACAGAGAATGGCCGCAAAAGAGGTGTCCCTGGTCCGGTCGGTTCTGTCAGATCGCGGTGTGGATGGAAGCGTATACCGCAAGGATACTGATCAGGTCATTCAGACCGAAGCCGTCTTCGAACTTCTCGATCTTTACCCGCGGCTGTCGATCTTTGTCGGCTGAAATTGCTACATGAAGTCCAGGGGAAAATCTGAGGCCTGTTGTGGATGCACCGTTGGAAGGAACGAGCCGGAAAGAGTTCGTTCAGCAGCATCAAAGTATCTGCGTCAGAATGGTGTCGACCGGAGATCTTGAGTGAAGACATGATAAAATTACACCTGTTGTGGTTGAAAAGTCGAATTGTTCCTAAGGCATCACCGGAACGACATCTGTATCTCTTACGATTTGTCCTCCTCGTTCTCCGGGGGCACGTCAGAGCGTCAAACCATCTTGATTCTGTGCACATGAAGGCTATATTTGTGGCAATCACCAACGTGCAGCCAGCCGGTGAAATTGACCTACGGAATGTTGGTGAGTTCAAACATGTGTTCAGCGAACAGAACCTTCAGACAGGAACTCAGTGAAGGGCGGTCGAAGGGAGTCGGAATCGCCCGTGATTTCTCCACGGTAATCATCGTCGTTGCTTTTGCGACGTCAGCGTCTGCACAAAGCCTGCCCGTCCACTTCGCTGTTCCGGGTGACGTACAGACCGTGCTGAACAGCCGCTGCATGAATTGCCATGGCAGTGGCACGACCGAAGGCGATGTGCGGTTGGACAATCTTGCGCTGCGATCGATGCCTGAGCGTCTGGAACTGTTAAACAAGGCTCAGGACCAGCTGTTCTTCGGGCTGATGCCTCCAGAAGAATCTGAGCAGCCGAGCAGGGAAGAACGCAAGTTGCTGGTCGACTGGATGCGCAGCGAGTTGCTGAAACACAAGGCGTCGAAGCTGGACGCCAAGTTACGTCATCCGGCATACGGCAACTACGTCAACCATGAAAATCTGTTCAGTGAAGAGATTACAGACAAGCCATTCACGCCTGCTCGCCAGTGGCTGGTGAGTCCGCAGATTTTTCACGAGCGTGTTAACGATGTCTTCAAGCTGACGGGTCGAGGGCGACAGCGCAGCTTCTATGGCGTCACCAATCCGTTCGTTCTGCCGGAACATTCAGGCGTTCGCGACTATGACATCACCACACTCGACGGCGGACACCTGCTGGTGATGCTGGGCAATGCGCAGTGGATTTCTCAGAAACAGATCTTCGCAGCCGTTCATAATGGAACGGACCGCAGACAGGTTGAACACCCCAATCCTAAAGACCGCTGGTATCCTCCGGACTCACCAACCGCGTTTGTGACGATCGTCAGACGGGAAACCAGTCCCACAGATCCGGAAATGGTCGCCGCCATCCATGCACAGTTTGATTGTGTATTACGACGGGACGCCAGTGACGCCGAACTGCAGCGATACCTGCCGCTGCTGCGATCCACGATTGAGGTCGGCGGCAACACAGAAGGCCTGCGACAAATGCTGGTCAGTGTGCTGCTGGAATCCGAATTCCTCTATCGGCAGGAATTCGGTACGGGAAAGCCGGATCGGTATGGCAGAAGAAAGTTGTCGCCCTTCGAGGCTGCACAGTCGATTTCTTACGCCGTGGGTGATCTGGGGCCTGACCCTGAATTACAGCAGGCGGCCAGCGAAGGGCGGCTTTCCTCGCCGGAAGATTTCAGACGCGAGGTATTACGACTGCTTGCTGACACGGAATACTACAACGGTCCGGTTGATCCGGGACTCAGCGGAAAAAACATGCAGTCCCATGTCACCACCCATCCGAAACTTGTGCGATTCTTTCGCGAGTTCTTTGGCTATCCAGGCGCTGTCCGGGTATTCAAGGATCAGAAACGCAGCGACGGTTATTATCAGAATCCCTCGCGGGGCACTGCCGGCACGCCCGGTTTTCTGATCAAGGAAGCGGACCGTATTGTTGATTTACACTTGCAGCGCGATAAAGCCGTGTTCGAAAATCTGCTCACGACTGACGAGTTCTTTGTCTATCACGACAAAGATAACGAGACCGGTCGCAGAGTCATTGTCGAATGGACAGAAGCGTGGGAGACGCTGAAGGACACAGACTGGAAGATGAATCCGGAAAGTGTGATCGCGGAGAATCTTAAATTCATCCAGTCAAGAAAGTCCCTCCGTATTCTCGGCGGAAAACAGAGACGTGAATTCCTGCGGCATATGTATTTCTTCGGTGAAACAATCGGCAAGGGACGAACTCCATTTACCACCGTGTCGTTTGCACATGGATACACCTACAATCATTCGCCATTTTACAATCTGCCGCCGACGCCCGGCATTTTCCGTTATGGACGTATTGAACAGAAGAACTTCAGGGGACTGGATGACGTCGAGTTCTGGGACTATCCCGTTGAACAGCCGTTCAGAATTGCCAATCGGAAAGGCATTCTGACTCATCCCGCCTGGCTGATCGCACATTCCTCAAACTTCCACACTGACCCGATCAGGCGAGGCCGATGGATCCGCGAAAAACTGCTGGCTGGTCACGTTCCCGATGTACCGATCACCGTCGATGCACAGGTTCCGGACGATCCTCACAGGACATTTCGCGAGCGAGTCGAAAGTGTGACGCAGGGAAGTGAGTGCCGGAAGTGCCATCAGCACATGAACCCGCTGGGTTTTCCGTTTGAAGTGTTTGACGATTTCGGAAGATATCGGCACGACGAACCGCTGGAATATCCAGAGCAGCTGATTTCCGAATCAGGTAATCGTGCCGACATTTTCAAGACTCGATCGGTCAGCACTCTTGGTGAACTTCGAGGCACGGGCAATCAGGAACTGGATGGCGAAGTACAGGACCCATTTGACCTGATTGACAGGCTGGCACGATCCGAACGGGTCCGCCAATCCATTATCCGGCATGCGTTCCGCTTTTTTATGGGGCGAAATGAACTACTTTCTGATTCGCAGACTCTGATTGCCGCCGACAATGCATATGTTGACAGTGCTGGCAGCTTTAGAGCGGTTGTCGTTTCACTGCTGACGTCCGATTCGTTTATATACCGCAAAGAACTTCCCTGACACTTTGCCGCGACCGGCTTGTTATCAGTTGCCCCTTAGTCGGGCAGGTCTACTTAAAGGAACCATCATGACGACGCGCCGACAGTTTCTGCAAACGGGTTTGTGCACCGCCGGCGCTGCGGCACTGGCACCACGACTTTTCGCCAGTGAAGTTGCGAACAAACCGCAGACTCGCTTCATTTTTATCCACAAGGGGAACGGCCTGTTTCCGAAAGCGATGGTGCCATCCTCGCTCAGCAGCGAGGACATGGAAAAGGAGAACAGGAAAGAATCTTTCGAAGTCTCTCTGACCGAGCACGAGCTGCCGGCATGGATGCGTCCTCTCGATGACCACAAACAGAACATGACGATTGTTCAGGGCCTGTCCGGAAAAATGTGCACTACCGGACACCACACGTGGCAGTCATCGCTCGGTGTGTACAAAGCCAACGAACGTCTGAGTTCCATCAAGTGGGCGACCGTCGATTTCGAGTTGGCCAGGCTTTTCCCTTCGCCGTTTGAACACATCGAGCTGGCCTGTTTTCCCGGCGATGGAGGTAACGCGCGCGGCAACATCAACGGTATCGAGAAAGGTTTTTCTGCTCGCGGTCCGCAGCAGCCGAATTACGCGTTTGGTTCACCGAAGATCGCTATCCAGGAACTTTTTAAATCCGTTTCGAAGGACAAGCGTGACCAGATCAAATACGAACTGGAACGGCAGGTTCTGGAGTTCGCCATGAACGGGCAGTCAAATCGTGGTCAGAATCTCCGTGGCGTCGAAAAGTTGAAAGTGCTGAACTACGCGGACTCCATTCAGTCGATCCGCAAGCGTAATCACCAAGTTGACGCAATGGCTGATGTCATTCAGCAGCACATTCCACAACTGGACAGGAAATTTCTTGCCGACGACATCACAACGATTGACCGACAGGCGGGCCACACTGAGATTCTTCTGTCCGCTCTTATCTCCGGTATGACCAACGTCGTTACGTTGACGATTGATGAGCTCGGTACGCGATACACTGGGATCCCTACGATCGAAAATGAAAATGTCAATCTTCACGACGTCGGACACGGTAAAGGGGTCGGGTCACTGAAAGCTGAGGAAGTCCGTGAGAAGCTCCGCCATTATCACATGACCCTGGTGGATCGTATGGTGAAGAAATTGAAGAGCGTTCCGGAGGCAGCCGGCAGCATGTTTGACAACACAGTCCTGCTGTACTTCCCCGACAACGGCGAAACACACCACAGCCATGGAACCGAATGGCCGTTCATCATGATGGCCGGCAGTAACGTCCGCCTGGATGTTTCGGGTAAGTACATTCGCCTGCCTTACTACGGCCAGCACGGCCACAAGACTCTTGGGAACTGGTACACCACGATCCTGAACGCTTACGGCAACCCAATTCCGCATTACGGGGCCCTTGACACCGGTCTGGCCAAGTACGGAATCGACCAGTCGGGTCCGATTGAGCAGTTTCTGGCCTGAACCAGCAGGGCAGAAAAAATCCGCCGAATTTCAGGTCACGACTGACTTGCCAGATACGGCCGATTAGACTTTGTCCTGGCACACCGCAGGACTATTGGCTATATCTATGACAATCCGGACGAAGAGTGGTTGTCGGGGGCTGTCATAATTCACCATCAGAAAGCAGCGAGTCGGCAATGATGCATGATGAGTATGTACGCCGTTTACGCTGATTTGCGGCCGCAGCGTGCAGCTTTCCAAGTGTGAGTTTCGCTGTCCCACGAGGCCGCATGGCCCCATTTATCGAAAACTGCGTTCGTAACCTGCGTTCGTAACCTGCGGTTGTCGCGTGTGGTGACTCTTCGCTGCCCGGTGATTTACAATCAACCAGCATGCTTCTTGATTTCTTGAAAGCCTGACTGTCTTCAATGATGAACGAAATCCAGGACAAACCTGAAAACATGACACACCTAACGTATTCCCTGCTGAAAATTAAAATCCGTCGAATGCTGTTTCTTTTCTTACCGGCCGTGCTGGCTGGACAGGCAGTGCACAGTGCTGAGCCATTTGAGTTCACGCAGAACGACGTGGTTGCGATTTATGGCAACGGGCTTGCCGACCGAATGCAGCACAGTCCGTGGGTGGAGACCGTCCTGCAAAGTCACTTGAAGGGCAAGAACGTCAGCTTCCGGAACATGAGTTTCTCAGGAGACATGGTCAACCGGCGACCCCGCAACAAGGGTTTCACCAACGATGAGGAGTATCTGCAACATGTTGCGCCCGATGTGGTCTTCATCATGTATGGCTACAACGAATCATTCGCCGGGCCGGAAGGGGCAAATGCTTATCAGGCTGAGCTGGCGAAACTGGTCGAAAAGTACCGAGCCCTGCGGAAAGAAAAAGAAGTCGACGCGAGGTTTGTTCTGTTCAGCCCGATTGCGTATGAGAACACCGGTAATCCCGGTCTTCCGGACGGGACGCAACTCAACGGAAATCTGGCAGCATACACGGAAGCCACTCGGCGAGCGGCCGCCGCATCAGGTGCAACATTTGTTGATCTCTACTCGCGAACATTTCAACTGTTCGCATCCAGCGACGAACAATTCACGCTTAACGGAATCCATCTGAATGCGAAAGGTTATCGTCGACTGGCCGGAATTATTTCGCGGGCACTGCTGGGTAAACCGGCGCCCGCCGATACGCGGCTTTCCGGTCTGTACGCTGCCATTCAGGACAAGAACTGGCACTGGCACAATCGCTACCGGGCCACCGATGGCAATGATATCTGGGGCGGCCGGTCAACGCTTACGTTTGTCGATGGTCAGAGCAACGCTGACGTTCTGAAGCATGAGTTGATGATGCTGGACGTCCTGACAGCTAATCGAGACCAGGTGATCTGGGCCGCCACTGCAGGTCGGAAGGTTGAGGCCGACGACAGCAATGTTCCGCCCCCGGTGAAGGTGATCTCAAACGTTGGCGGAGGCAGCAAGAGTTCGAATGCTGAGAAAGAGGGAAGCACTGACTACCCGAGCCCCGAAGACAGTGTCGCACAGGCCACCGTGCCTGAGGGCTATGAGCTGAACGTCTTTGCTTCCGAGGAAATGTTCCCGGATCTGGCCAATCCTGTGCAGATGCAGGTTGACGCAAAAGGTCGCCTGTGGGCCGCCAGTTGGAACACATATCCGAAGTGGGAACCGCTGAAAAAGATGAACGACAGCCTCATGATTTTTGAGGACACCGATAACGATGGTGTTGCGGACAAGCGAAAGATCTTCGCCCACGTGCACAACCCACTTGGCTTTGAATTCTGGGGCGGTGGGGTTCTTGTGACATCAGGCCCGGACCTGCTGTTTCTCAAAGACACCGACGGTGACGACAAAGCCGATGTACGATATCCGATTCTGCAGGGTCTGGGGACGTCGGACACTCACCATGCCGCTAACAATCTGGTCTTCGGCCCGGACGGCGGCATCTACTGGCAGAGTGGTATCTTTCTGGTTCATAACCACGAAACGCCCTGGAAACAGAATCTCAACATCGGTGCGTCAGGAATGTACCGTTTTGATCCACGCACATTCGTGATTACTCCTCACGCCGGAAACAGTCCTAATCCACACGGCACGTGTTTTGATTACTGGGGCTACTGCTACGCCAACGATGGAACTGGCGGGCGATCGTATCAGGTGAGGCCTGAAGGTGCGGGCTTCAAGATGCACGAGCTGTTGACCAAGGAATTTCGTCCGGTCGCAGCGAACGCCATTATGTCCTCAGAGCATTTTCCTGAAGACATGCAGAACGATTTTCTGATCTGCAATACGATCGGGTTTCTTGGCGTCAAGCAGTATGACCTTGACCGTGAAGGTGAGGTCGAAGAGGAAGAAACTCCGGCCACGACCGCTCAGAAGAACATCGAAATTACGCAAGGCGGCGGGCTGATTACGGTCAACCATCCGGCGTTAAAGGATGCCAGAGTTACGGGTTTCAAGCTTAGCGTCAACGGTCGCCAGCAGATGAACATCGCCGAAGTCGAAGTCTTCAGCGGCGGCAGGAATATCGCCAAAACGGCCAAACTTGAGCAGTCGAGTGAATACAACAACGGTGCGTATCCGGTTCGCCTGCTTGTTGACGGTGACAAGGGCAACTTTGCCCACACCTCACCTCAGAAGAACCCGTGGATGAAAGGCGACTTCCCGGCCCCCGTGCAGATTTCCGAATTCAAAGTATGGAATCGCAAGGGATTCGAGAACCGCTTCAACAACGGCAAGATCGAATTCTTCAACGGCAAAAATGTCGTCGCTGCTGTCGACGTCAAAATTGTCGGCGGAGGAGATGGTGCCAGCAAGAAGCGGAAATTCGGTGAGGTCTGGGGGACTCCGGTCAAAGAGCTGATCAACAGTCGCGATCGCAACTTCCGACCGACGGATGCAGTCATCGGTGCAGACGGGGCTCTGTACGTGTCTGACTGGTGCAACGTGATCATCGGACACATGCAGCATAATATTCGTGACCCTAATCGTGATCACTATCACGGCCGCATCGTGCGCCTGACCATGAAGGGACGTCCGCTGCAGAAGCCGGTGGAAATTCACGGCCAGCCGATTGCCGCGCTGCTCGAGAACCTGAAACATCCGGTCAACGGCATTCGTCACCGGACTCGTGTGGAATTAAGCGGTCATGATTCAAAGGCCGTTATCGCTGCAACGCAGAAGTGGATGGCGGACTTTGATCCGAATGATGAAACCGAAGCTCACCATCTTCTGGAAGCACTGTGGCTTCATCAGCAGCACAACGTAAAAAACGAAGAGCTGCTGAACACGCTGCTGAGTTCCACAGTCGGGCATGCGGTTGTTGCCGCCAACACGGTGAAGCACTTCTGGCATAACGTGGATGCCAGAGGGGCCAGCGGCTTCGCGGCTCCGGCGGAAGTCGAATTCGTCAAGTTTGATCCGCCCAAACGTCTGAGCGGCGCAGACCAGAAGGTCTACGAACTGGGTTCGCAGATCTACCAGCGTCACTCGCACTGTGCGACCTGCCACCTGGCGCACGGCAAAGGTAACGGAATCGTTTATCCGTCGCTGGTTCGCAGTCCGTGGGTCAATGGCAGTGAGGACCGACTGATCAAGATGGCTCTACACGGCATGTGGGGCAAGATCACAGTTCACGGCAAGACTTACGATCCCGCGCGTGGCGTACCACCAATGACCGCATTCCGGAATCTGCTCAATGATGAAGAACTCGCGGCCGTGCTGACCTTCGTCCGAAACACCTGGGGCAACAGCGCATCCACAATTTCGGCCGACGTGGTTAAACAGATTCGCACGAAAACTCTTGATCGGACAACGTTCTGGAATCCGGATGACCTGCTTGCCGAGCATCCTCTGGAAGCGGCGCTGGTCCTCAAGGACATCGGCATCGATCCGGACAGCTTCTCCAATAAGGAACTGGAAGATGAACTGCTCGGCATTGACGCTGCTGAGTTGGTGAACGTCGCGACTGCCAAGGGCGACGCAGTACGCGGTAAGACCCTGTTCTACAAATCGGCAGCGGCCTGCTTTGCCTGTCATGATCCACCGTCCGGTGCGGTCCGTCTGGGTCCGGACCTGGCAAAAATCAAGTCCGTCCTCAAGCCCGAGGAACTGGTGGAATCTGTGCTGCGTCCGTCAAAGCGGATCGACAAGGACTTTGCACAGGTCATCGTACTGACGACCGAGGGCAAGCAGTTTACCGGCATCCGAGTCTCGGAAAGCGACAGTGAAATCGTGCTGCGGAACCTGGCTCAGCCGCAACCGATCGTCTTCCCGAAAGAGGACGTCGAAGAGGTGCTTGAATCTCGAACGTCGCTGATGCCGGCCAACCTGGCAAGGCAGTTGAAGAACCGTGGGGAATTCAATGATCTGATAAAATACGTCATTGAAACCAGAAAGCGGTGACAACGACCAACGCAGAGAATTGAAATGGTCTTTTCGTCGTGAGCGAGAAGTCCGGTCATTCTGATGTTGAGCAGATCGCCAGTCCCGGCGGTCTGCTCAATTCTATGCGCGGTCCTGTCGTTGCGGTTTTCAATGCGTTTCCGGGCGCCCGCTGTCATCGGGAACGTAGTTGCTGTCGCCGGCGAAACCGATGATGATCGGAGAGCCCCGAATTCTTGCTTCCGTTCAGTCCACACCGTTTGAAAACAGGTCACAGGTTCAACTCAACATGAAAAGTAAAACTGTGTTGAAGCCGTCGATGTTGGCAATGCTGCTGTTGTTCTGCGCGATGCACAATTCTGACGCTGCGGAATACTACGTCGCAGCGGATGGTTCGGATGCGAACGCCGGGACGCTGGAGAAACCGTTCCGAACCCTGTCGCATGTACGCGATGCCGTACGCGAAAGTGGCTGGCTGGGGAATGAATCGGTAACGATTCATCTTCGCGGGGGCACGCATTACCTGGCAGAAACGCTGGTGCTCCGTCAGGAAGACTCGGGCACTGCCGAATGTCCTGTGAGCTATTCTGCCTACCAGGATGAAAATGTGGTTCTCAGTGGTGGCGTGAAGCTGGATCTTACCTGGAAGAGATATCAGAACGGCACCTATGTCGCACAGACGCCCGCGGGACTGGAGATTGATCAGTTATTTGTCAACGGCGACCGGCAACACATGGCGCGATACCCGAACTATGATCCGCACGCGCAATACTACAACGGCACGGCCGCCGACGCCTTCGCTGCCTCTCGTGCGCAGCACTGGAAGAATCCGAGGGGCGGTTACATCCACGCTCTGCATCGTCACCACTGGGGCGGCTTTCACTACCGAATCACGGGTAAAGATGCACAGCACAAAGTAATGTACGAAGGTGGCTGGCAAAACAATCGCCAATTAGGCATGCACCCTGATTTGCGCATGGTGGAAAACATTATTGAGGAGCTGGACGCGGCCGGCGAATGGTATCACGATAGTGTGGAGGGCCGACTCTTCTACATGCCCGAAGCCGACGCAGACCCCAACGTGGCCACGGTGGAAGTGGTTCGCCTGAAGCACCTGGTAGAATTTCAGGGCGACAGGGCGGCGCCGGTGAAACACATCAAACTCGAAGGTCTGATTCTGCGCCATGCGGCGCGCACGTTTATGCAGACCAGGGAACCGCTCCTGCGCAGCGACTGGACCATCTATCGTGGTGGAGCAGTGCTGGTAAACGGCGCGCGGGATTGTCTGATCGCCGATTGCGAATTCGATCAGGTTGGCGGCAATTCAATATTCATCAACAAGTACAACCGCAGAATCAAGATCAGGGGCTGCCACATTCACGGCGGCGGCGCGAGTGGCATCTGCTTTGTTGGTGATCCGGGTGCGGTCCGGAGCCCCCGATTCGAATATCATCAGACGTATTCGTACAACGACATCGACAAGACCGCCGGACCGAAGTCTGACAACTATCCCGCCGACTGCCTGGTGGAAGACTGTCTTATCCACAATATGAGCGTCGTGGAAAAGCAGGCAACGGGAATTCAGATCTCGATGTCGCATGGTATCACCGTCAGGCATTGTTCTATTTATGACCTTGGACGCGCGGGTATTAACATCAGCGAAGGTACGTTCGGCGGGCATGTCATCGAATTTTGTGACGTGTTCGACACCGTTCGCGAGACCGGTGACCACGGCAGCTTTAATTCGTGGGGGCGAGACCGGTTCTGGCACCTTCAGGATGCACCGGCGGGTGAGCTGCCCGAACTGTCCGGACTGGATACAGAAACAACGGTGATCCGCAACAGTCGCTGGCGGTGCGATCATGGCTGGGACGTGGATCTTGATGACGGATCATCGCATTATGAGATCTACAACAACCTGTTCCTCAAGGGCGGACTGAAGCTTCGCGAAGGATTCCACCGAAATGTCTACAACAACATTGCCATCAATAATTCCCTCCATCCTCATGTCTGGTACCACAACAGCATGGATGTCGTGACCGGTAATATCTGGATGGGGGCTTATCGGCCGGCCGGCGGCATGCCTGCGGGGCAGTGGGGCAGTGAAGTGAACCGGAATCTGTTCACGAGAGAAAGCGACCGGGACAAATTCAGGAGGAACGGCTGTGACGTGAATTCCATTGTCGGCGATCCGGAGTTTATTGATCCTGCAAACGGTGACTATCGGGTTAAGGACGAGTCACCCGCACTGAAGATTGGATTCAGGAACTTTCCGATGGACAGGTTTGGCGTTCAGAAAGCATCCCTCAAAGCCCTGGCCCGCACACCGGTGATTCCCGAACTGAATGCAAATCACCACGCACCCTCACCGGCAGGAGAACCGTTCGCGAGCGATGTAATCTGGCTTGGCGCCACTCTGCAGACGCTTGATGGCAAGGCCTATTCCGCATTTGGAGTGAGCAGGGAAGACGGAGGCATTGTGCTGACGAAGGTCTCCGCGGATTCTGAAGCGGCCCGGGTCGGCTTGAAGGAAAAGGACGTCATTCAGCAGGTAAATGGAGAGGCTGTTCCAGGGACACCGGCTTTTCTCAAAATGCTCTCCACGATTGGGCCCCGGCCCGTACAGCTGAAGATCGTACGAGAGCAGCGCCCGCTTGCGCTGAGCATTCGGTACCATTCTTATGTTGAGGTCGAGAGTGCAGTTACTGCGTATGGTTTCAGGAAACTCCGCCTGCCGACTGTGTCGGTCGGAACACTCACCGCCAACACGAGAACCAACAACGATCCGCTGGAATCGCTGGGCGACGGTAAGCTTGCTGCCGGCTACGGGCCGGTGTTCGGCAATGGTGTGCGTCATGGCGCTTACAAGATGGATTTAGGCAGAGTGCGGCCTGTCAAAGCCATCACCAGCTGGTCTTACAGGCAGGGTCAAAGGGACGCTCAGAGACTGACGATTTACGGCAGTCGTTCTACGGAGGATCCTGGCTGGAAACTGGATAAGCTGACACCGATTGGAACGATCGACAGGGAATCAGCTGAATCAGCGTTCGCGGCCGCAAGTTTGCGGGCTGCGGCCGGTAACTCACTCGGCGAATTTCGCTGGGTCATATGGGCCGTTTCGCCCGTCAACATAATTGGGGGCGGAGAGAATACCGCCTTCCAGGAGCTGCATGTGGAATATAAAGGCGAAAATTAGTGCGTCTATCAGACAAAACCCACGTGCGGGAAAGTATGGGTTGATTTAGACCCTGGTTGATTTACCGGCGTTTCGCACCAGCAAACGAACCCAACTGGTGACTTTGTAATTTCGCACTTATCCGAATGCCACTCCCATGCGACATCTTTCCGTGAAACCCATGCTCCTTTCATTCATTGTCTTTCTTGCACCTGTTGTGCTGAACGCGCAACAGCCACAGCAGAATGCGAAACCCCGGTACCGTCTGGTTCCGCCACAATATGGTGCAGGACTGGTTATTGGCCGTCATCAATACACTCATGTCGACGCGGAAGGAAAACGTCGTTTGACCCTGGACACGTATCGGCCGGCAGATGTCGATGCGGGAGTCCGGCTGCCGATGCTGGTGATGTATTTCGGAGGCGGCTGGATCAATGGTCGTCCCGGACACTTTACGCCTTTAGCTCAGGCAATCGCTTGTCGGGGTTATGTTACGGTCGTTCCGAATTACCGGCTTTCCGGAGAAGCGCCGTTTCCGGCAGCTGTGCATGACTGCAAGGCTGCTGTCCGCTGGGCACGCATGTCCGCGAAGCTGCTGAAAGGCGATCCGGAAAAAATCGCCGTCACGGGAGGATCTGCGGGGGGGCATCTGGCCGGATTTGTTGCGGCGACCAATGGCCTCAGTGAATTCGAAGGGACGGGCGATCATCGGGATGTTTCGTCCGACGTTCAGGCTGTCATCGTCATGTGCGGCCCGATGAATTTCCTCAACGCAACAATGAAAGAAAACATTAAACGCAGCCAGGAAAGAGGACAGGTTCACGCTGTTATTCGGTTCCTCGGAGCGACTGCTGAGGAAAACGTGGATCTTTATGCCAAAGCTTCTCCCATCACTCATATCAGCTCGTCGATGCCGCCGGCTCTTTTCATCGATGGAGAACTGGACGACCCCCGCCAGCGCTATCTCGGCACCTGGAAGAAAATGGACGAATATGGAATCGCTTATGATTTTGTACTCATGGAAAAAGGCCCACACCCGTTCTGGAACTACGAGCAGTGGTTTGGAAAGACGGTCGATTGCATCGATGCATTTCTCTTGAAGCAATTCAAGAGTGTTGGTCCGACCAGATAGAAAGACGACAGTGCATCGACCGAATCTGTGATCGTCCCAACTACAGCGTTTCATGTTGATTTGTGGTTGCGAAACAGACCTTTTGACGACCCTTCCGTTGCTCCCATGAGCCGGACACGTCTTTCGTAGTTGGTCGTCTGTCCGTTCTCATACAGATGCGATCATAGCCCGCGCGGTGTGCACCTGAGAGCGAGGCAGGCATATATCGAAGTATTGCTGAAAGGACATTGCAGTGGCAGCTGTGTAATTTTCGGCATCTCGAACGACACAGATTTTCACAAAATGTCTGACCCCTTCGGCGGATGCGTCGTTGTATCATCTTTCCGTTCATGAAATTCACGCTCTGGGCCGGTGGATGGTCTACTTTCACTGTTATACCTGCCGCGAATCCATCACCCATGCGAAAACTTCGATTGTCCACGGTCGGCCTAAGCATTCTGCTTGCTCGTTTATCCGTGGTGCAGTTTCGGGAACTGTGGCGTCGGCGACCATTGCTGGACACATGGTCATTGGCGGAATCGGCGGAGCCGTCGTTATGACGGCCGGAGCGACGCGGGTTGCTGCATATTCTTCCTGCGGCCAGCGAGTCTCCACGATCAGGGCGTTACGAAAGCCTCGCGGACTTATGAAGCAACGAGGGAATACGTACTTCGCTTCCGGATGCCATCTGTTGGGCAGCTGCTTAAAACTGTTGGATTCGGTGGTTTCTTCGGCGGCATTGCAGGATTGGCGACGGCCAGTCCGTTCATTCCGAAATCATGGAGTCCACAGACCCAGACTCCGGACAGGGAGCAGCTTGAACCGGAACGCAGCGCTGGCCGTCAACGAGACGGTGTCCGCACCAACTTCAAGCATCCATTGTTGATGCCAGTTGCATTGTATTCCACAGGATCGCTGATTGCCCCTGGATTGCTTGGTGGAGCAGTGACGGCATAGTTTCAAAGACGACAGGCAGCAGGACCGCCCAGCTTCTTATCGGCAGCGGTAGAAGGCTTCAGGACCCGTATCACCGTTATCTCTGTCACATGTTTCGCTGTGCAACGGATTCTCATCCTGCGAACCGTGATCCTGTGGAGGTGGTCAGATCACGGTTTCAATGTCGGTGTAAATAAACGTTACGCCGCCATTGGCGAACCGAGGTACATCTTCCACTGCCGCCTGACCTTCGGGCGTGGCCAGGATGGCTTCCAGCTGCTCGCGCGAATCCGCGTACAGGTCGGCGATGTAATAATAGTCTGAAGGCTGGCCGTCGGGCGTTCCCTGTACCTTTCCAATCGTCCATTTCGACAAGCCCTGCATGCGCTTTGCCAAAGGCACGTGGATCTCGTCGTAGTAGCGGTCAAATGTTTCCGGGCTTTCCGGATGGCCATAAAGCACTAGTAATCGGACCATTGCGGCTTCTTTCATTCACTGCACTCAGATTACAACAGGCCACAGAAAGTGAGTATCGCTGGCGGACATCTGCTGGGCATCAACGGGCCGGCGCATCCTAGTGTCTGGGTAATCAAAGGGCGAATAAGTCCGGGCAGGGTCAGCGAATTTAGTAGTGGTCCATCCTGCTGACCGGACGCATCGCCGTCGTTCTGCGGCCGCTGATGAGTTCGAAGGTGAAGGTCATTCGCGGACCAATACAAACCGCGGTCGTCAACCCCCTGTCCGTATCAGCGGACGGACGGGAAGAATGCCGGGTCGATGTTGACGCAGGGATCGGATACGTGCACCTCTCTGCATTCACGAAGCACACCGTCTCGCAGTTGCACAAGGTGCTTGCCATGCCGGGCGATAACCGGATGAACGGGCTTGTGCTTGATCTTCGCGACTGTGGCAATGGAATACTGACCACGGCGCCTGAAGTGGTCCACACAGTTCACTGGACGACCGGCCACCAGCACCGGAAGCCGTGTTATCAGCAATAAATTTAACATCGGATCCGGGCTGGAATCTGGCACCATCCGTGGGGGCAGGTCAGCTCAGCATGAGCCATTCCTTCCGTCCGGTAGAGACCTGTGCAGTTTACTCATTCAGGCGAACGAACTGAGTTACAGGGAATATCTCTGCTTCATGACTGCATTTAGCGTGTCCTGACAGCAGAAGATCCGGCTTCACGAATCGGAACCGGTTGCGTGAATTTGTAAACTGCTGCTATGCGGCACGGTGTTCAGCGATCGGCGATTCGTATTGGGCCGCGTCAAGTAGCCGTTGGGTTGGTTCGAAGCGTTTGCCGATTGACTGCAGTGGTCGGAGCCACTCCATAATGGTGGCAGCGCCGATGTGATCTGCCCAGTCAAACAGCCCGTCGTACGAGCGTGTCATGCCCAGCCCGTCACGTAACGCGGTATCAATAATCACTGGACTCGTGACAAGAGACTGCTGCAGCATTCGCGTCGCCTCCAGCAGCATTGGAAGAAACAGACGCCGCATCACCGTACTGCCCGACGGTCGCACGCAGTTCCGGCGTCTTTCGTCAATCAGTTCCACAACAACCGGATCAAGGCGGCCGTGTACCGCATCCTCCCGTGACAGGTAGAAGCCGCCGCAGGATTTTCGTCCGCGGCGACCTGACTTATACATTGCAACCAGCAACTCGGAAGGGACAATGTGTTCCGGAAACGCTCGAATCAATGACTGCCCGACAGCCATCGCCACGTCCATCCCTATTTCGTCAAACAGCGCCAATGGCCCGATTGGCATGCCGAAGTCCGTGGCGGCACGATCCAGTGAATCGACAGTGGCGCCATCAAGCACCAGTTCCAGAGCTTCGTTCATATACGTCACAAGTAACCGGTTAAGCAGGAACCCGGGACTGTCAGGAACAATGATCGGGGACATTCCCAGGTTCGCAGTAAAATCAAATGCGCGATCCATTGTCGTGGAATCGGTGGCGTCGGCGCGAATGACCTCCACCAGCGGTCGCTGAGCGACAGGAAGGCAAAAATGAAGTCCGCAAAAACGACCGGGGTTCTTCAAGGCAGCGCTCAATCGGGTAATCGACAGACTCGACGTATTTGAAGCAACAATCGTCCGGGGTCCCAGGTGCGAGTCAAGCCGTGACAGAATCTCAGTCTTAATTGCAGGGTCCTCTGGAACGGCCTCGATAATCAGGTCTGCTGCCGATATTTCTTTTTCATTCAACGCCATCGAAACCGCCGAAGCACAAGGTGCAGCCGACTTGATGGACTGAACGGCAGCAGCAGCCACCGTCGGGTCCTGATCCAGCAGTTTCACTCTCAGGCCTGCTCTCGCGCTGACTTCGGCGATACCCTGACCCATGACCCCCGCGCCGATAATGCCGACGCTGCGAACAGCTTCTGATCCTGTTGTCATTGCTCCGTTTGTTCCGTTGTGGGTGTGTGTTCGCTTTACGTGACGATCCTGTGCTGGTATCACGTTCGGCCGCCGACTCAGGCTGCTCGTCCTGAAGGTACAAAGCCGGGCGACGCCTCGTCGTAGCGCGACACGATTAATGCCGCGTTCTGCCCGCCGAATCCTATGTTGTTCGTTAAGACGTGACGACAGGAAACATCACGAGCGCTGTACGGGACGTAATCGAGATCGCAATCCGTGTCGGGAGTTTCGTGGTTCATGGTGGGTGGGATGACTCCGCTGCGCAGACTGATGACACACACGGCCAGTTCGATTGCTCCACAAGCCGTCGTGGCGTGGCCCAGCATGCTTTTTGTGCTGGATATTGGGATCCGATAGGCCTGCTGGCCGAACGCTCTTTTGACTGCTGCCGTTTCGACCTTGTCGTTCATGACCGTACCGGTTCCATGGGCATTGATATAGTCAATGTCTTCAGGATTCAGCCCGGCGCTTGCCAGCGATCGTCTGATGGCGGCCTCAGTTCCTCGTCCTTCCGGGTGCGAATCCGTGACGCGAAACGCATCCTGGGAAGATCCATACCCGGTGATTTCACCAAGAATTTCCGCCCCGCGTCTCAGAGCATGTTCACGATCTTCGATAATGAATGCTGCGGCGCCCTCACCAATCACGAAACCATCACGATTCGCATCGAACGGCCGAACGGCCGTCTGAGGATCGTCGTTTCGCTGACTGAGCGCAGAGAGTCGCTGAAAGCCGGTCACACCGAATGGATGAATGGTACTGTGGGCGCCGCCACACAGCATCACGTCGGTTTCGCCCTGCTGAATCATCCGCATCGATTCGCCAATCGCCTGCGTGCTGGAAACGCACGCTGAAATGCAGTTGCTGACCGGCCCCTGCACGTTCAACAATCCCGCCAGGTGAATGGATGGCATGTCCGGTTCGAACTCCCGCTCGACCTCGGGATCAAAGATACGCCGTGCGGTATCCAGAAAAGCAGATGACGTACATTCATCACCCTGCAGTGACGAATGCACGCACTGCGTGAAGGCGTTGAAATCCTCAAACGGTTCACCACAACCCAGGTACAGTCCAAATCGCTCTGGGTCGAGACCGGCGTCATCAATTCCCGACTGGCGCGCTGCCTGCAGGCCGGCGCTGATGGCGAACTGCGTCTGGCGTGGACAACGCTGCCAGCGACTTCCATCCCGGACCGCAGCGTTGATATCCCAGTCACGAATTTCCGCGGCGATTCGCACCGGGAAACGCTCGGCATCGAACAGAGTCAATCTGCCGACACCCACTCGACCGGAATGCAGCCCTGTCTCGAAGTCCCTTGTCGTGCTGCCAATCGGCGTCACGCACCCCATGCCTGTTATGACCACTCGCCGTTTCATGCCAGCGACTCCTTCGCTTTCAGTGGTTACGCTGCATATGCACCGACCGCGACACAGCTGGCCAGTCCGCGACCAAACATATTCAGATTCAGAAAATTTCCGCCCGCGGGCGTGTCGTAATCGACAACAGGGTGAATCGGGCAGGCCGGGTCAGGTGTTTCATAGTTCAGGATCGGAAACAGATGACCATTTTCTATGGCCAGTACGCTGGCGATCAGTTCCAGTGCCCCGGCGCCGGCGGCGGAGTTCGCCAGATGACTCTTGGCTGCGACAACGGGCGTCTTCGCGTTCTCCTGTCCCAGGATGTCACGAATGGCCTGTGCTTCCGCAACGTCTGAAGCCCATGTTCCAAGGCCATGAGCATGGATATGTCCGATTTCTGAAGGAGCCCATCCTGCCCTGTCCAGAACCTGAGCAAGCGACACGGTCAGGGCCCTGCGACAGTTGGCCTGTCCTGCTGTTCCGACCAGCGAAGCTGAAGCGGCCCCCATAATCTCACCATAGATATGCGCATGGCGTTGCACGGCAGAATGCATTTCTTCCAGCACAACAGCGCCAGCTCCTTCCCCGGACGCCGAACCTGCACGACGCCTGTCGAATGGACGACAGATGGCATCGTTCTCATTTATTTCATCTTCCATCCGAGCGTGCATGTGATTGATCGGTGTTAATGTGGTTCCCGTCCCGCCTACCAGCACCGCGTCGGCGTCGCCCGCTCGAATATTGCGGCACGCCTCCGCAATCGCCAGGTTCGCGGACACATCCCGCTGCGTAATCGTGTTGGACGGCCCGCGCAGGTCATTGGCGATTGCAAGATGACAGGCCGGCATATTGGGTAGACACTTCAGAATCCACAGGGGGGCAATTTCGTCCAGCCCGTCAGCGCCCCAGCGTTCCATTTCAAGAGTTCCGTCAGGCGAAGTACACGCCTGAATCCCACGCTGAAAGTCACGGGGCATTATGGAAACGTTGTCCGCGCCGAAGCAGACTCCAAATCGATCAGGATCGTACTGTTCCAGTACGCCGCTGTCAGAGAGTGCCTGCTGGCCGGCGGCAACGCCCATCTGAGTCTCTCGATTCATCAACTTCAGCGATTTTCGGATGAACTTTCGTTTCGCATCCGGCAGGTCTCCGAAGTCTTTTATCGTGCCGCTGAATTCTGCAACGCCCGGAGTCCCCTGATGACCCGGTTCGTTTACGTCCGAGGTCGTATGATTGTTGCCGGACTGTCTCCGGTTCAACGTTTGCCAGAGTTGATCGGCTGTGCGACCGGCGGAGCAGACAGCGCCAAGTCCGGTGATGACAATCCTAGTCCGTTCGTTTTTGAGGTCACTCACGGGGCTGCCTTTTAAGAAATCGACTCATACGACATCCACCTTCCCGTCACCCTAAGTACATGGACGCCTGCAGGTTCTACGTTTCCAGGACAACTGCGACAAGATGGATTAGTGATTTCCTGATTGCTCGCTGCTACCGGCGATTTCTGCCGAATGAACCTGATCTCGCAGCAGCCCGCCGCGAACGCCCGGCCTTTGTTAAAACGGGCGAACGGAAAAAGTCCCATACCTTCGCGAGGGGCATTGAATCTCTCCGCAGCCGTATAGTTTGTAATACCAGAGAATTCAGTTTGAAGCGTGCCGCGCGTTGCAGATTGCGCGAGCCGCCGGGTGCATGCTGCAGATACGTTTGTGTTCTCGAACGACTTCACGCGTCTCCGGTCACGGAAATCGATGACTGGCTGTCACATCCGCTCAACGCCAACCTATGTGAGTGGGGTCTGGTACCGGCCAATGGAAGTTTCCGGAAGGGGAGCCGGAAACTCGCAGTCGTGTGAAATCCGTTTACTTGTAAACATAACCAGCGGCTGGAAAGGCTACACATATGTCTGGAGCGAAGGCCAGACCGATACTGCGATGACGGTTCCTCCGGACATCACCATCTCTGAAGGAACGGTACACGGCAACTGGTCTTCCCCCAGGCGATCCGAGTGTCAGGCCTGTTACGTAAAAGCCGTTGAATTTGTCCTCAGCGTCAGTGCTCAGCAACTGAAAGGAACTCACAAGTGCGTGGAAGGTCCCATAAATCAAATCGCGATGCTGCAGACTCCGGGTGTCTTCCTCGCGGCCCTTCCTGATGGTCCTGACAAACTGGATTGTTATTCCCTGCGGGACGCACGGAATTCAACCACAGAAGACATGGCCCGATCCTGCCTGGACGTCAACTGTACGTTCGATCTTTCACCTTGAGGCCCCGGAAATTCGCCCATTGAGACCTGCAATATCACACATTGCTGGAACAGGCGTCTCTGGTCGGACAAGCCCCGCGCGGCTCGCCGGTTTTCAAAACTCCGGCTACTGCGATTGTATTGCCAAGACGTGGACCGGATCCGGAACTACTCCGTCGAATCGACTGGCGAGGACCGGGACAGATGCCGATGGTGGGGGCGTCTGTGAAGGACACCAAGGCCGTAAAACTGATTTTGGAATGGATTCAGTCCCTTCCGCCGGGCGTTCAGAGGTAAGGTGTCTACCGTTTTTTCTTCTTCGCTTTCGCCTTTGGTTTCGCTTTTGCCTTCTTTCGGTTGCCGCCCGTGTCCAGTGACATCAGCTTTTGCTCTTCGCACAGTGGGCTGACACTGTCGGGCTGAGACAGCATTTCTGCTAACGCAGTCTCGCGAAAAATAGTTTCTGTCGCCTCCAGAGCCTTGTCCAGTCGCCGATGCAGCGGACACAAAGTCCCGCCATGAGACTGAATCTTCAATGGACACTCGTGAATTCGTTTAATGGGTTCGACAACGTCAACAACATCCAGGAGGGTGAGGTCTTCAGGGTCTTTCGTCAGCACAAAGCCGCCGTGCAGACCACGTTGAGAATGCACGATTCCGCCCCGGACAAGCCCCTGCATCAGCTTCGAAAGATATGGCAGCGGAACGGCAGTGATCTCAGCAATCTTCTTTGCGGTACACGGCTGCCCTTCGTGCTGAGCAATCGTGGTGATCGCTCGGAGAGCATATTCAACAGTTTGTGAGATCATGGGTGACTGGTCCGTGCATCCAATTTCGACAGCAAAATGTCTGTTTCACCGAAGTCTAGGGGTTCCAAGCCCTGAACGGCAAGTGTGCTGCTGCTTGTCCGCGATCGGCACCAGCGTTCAGCATCGACACGGTTCGCAGCCATAATGGCCCCTGCTACGGTCACTCTGACCGGCAGTTTCTGGTGGAAATGTCGAGGCTTCTCAGTAATTGGCTGGATGGAAGGTAACATTCCTTCCAACTTCGCACGCCACAAATCCAGTTAAAGAAAAACATATTCGATAACTCTTCAGTGTGGGTGTGAACGACTCGGCAAGGAGGCCGGCATAACTCTTGGACTGGTACTTCGCAGAGCCCTCAAACTGGTGTCCCTCTGCAGCTGGTGAGAAATCCGTCTGCACCACGTTCGACGCGGCTGAAATGTCTGCGGCGGTGGATGACATACCGTCACCAGTGTATATCTGCGCTGGCTGGGGCACGGTATCTTCTGCCATGCGCCGCAGGACCGAGTCTCTTCACATCCGCTGATGTACTTTACGGTACAGGACATGCTGTGCGTCTGGTCCGGCCGGTGATATCGCACCCATCTGGTGGCGGAATGGGTTGGCGGTCATTGCTGGTTGAGTGAATCGCCGACAACCAGAGATGATCGACTCGTGATATCAATGGGCCAGTTCACTCATGATGGTCTCGCGCGAAGCAGCGGTTGCATTGTCGGTGCCCAGCTTGTCGAAGCGGTCATTGGGAGGACGTATTCTCGAACAGCATTGCCTGGTCGACGCCGCCGACGGCCAGGTCCAGATCACCGTCGCCGTCGATGTCGCCGAAGACCGCTTCATGTGCGGGAGCGGTCGTAGCAGCAGACCATACTGGCGAATTGGAAAGCGTGCCCATGTCCTGCAGGTAGATCGACACTCGCCGCCCGCTCCAGTCGGCAGCAGCCAGATCCAGATCCCCGTCGCTGTCCACGTCGCGAAAATCAAAGCCGTGGTAACCCGTCTTTGCGCCACTCGTCCACACGACCTTCATCGTGTTCAGGCCCTCCTGCCGCCCCAACGCCACACTGCGCCCGGGAGGTCCCCACGGACCCTTCGCACAAAATAACTCTTTTGAGCCGTTGCTGTCTATGTCGATGCAATAGACCCGCTGGACATGCCGCACCGTCTGATCTGTATAGACCAGCGTTCCTTCGTCAAAGTTGCCGTCTCCGCTGTTTGCGAAGACGATAATCGTCCCCGTTTTGGGATACGTTCCGACGATATCCTGATCACCGTCGGAATCGATGTCCGCGAAGATTGCCGATTCGCTGTATTGCCGAGGACCAATGCGGCGACTGACTGTCCTTGATGGATATCCGGTTTCGTTCACAAACAGAGCCAGCCCCAGATGCGGCAATCCCGCAGCCATCAGCATGTCGTAATCGCCGTCGTTGTCAACGTCGCCGAAGTCGATCTGGTTAGCGTCGATATATGTGTCCGTTTCCCATGTAGGCCGAACGTTGAAGAGAGCTTTTCCCCTTCCCGTACCATTGATGTACAGTGAGCAGTGTGACTCATGAGTGCCGGCAATGTCGTCCTGACCATCTCGATTGAAGTCCAGCACTGAGATGTGATCGCAGTCGCTCGTCTCAAGTGATTCCCAGTGTGGCTTTGACGCAAGTTTTCCGTCTTCGTTGCGGTACACAGCCCATCGCCGTGGATTCGGGACGCTTGTAATCAGGTCCAGGTCGCCGTCCTGGTCGACGTCCAGCAGCTGCGCGTTACCATCGCCGCCTGAACGGGAACTGCCGCTAACCCAGATCGGTTTGTCCGAAAACGTCGGAACGCTCGGCGTTTCAGCCAGACACAGTGTTGAGATTGACGCGAGGGACGCTGCGGTTGTGAAGAGTAAAAGTATCGTGTTCACCGATGTCTCCTGACTCGTTCCGACGTGGAGTTTGGACGGAAGTAACGTGGCTCTCCGTTACCGTATATGAGCACTGTTCGCCTATTCCGGCGCTTCGAAGAATCCGGGGTCCACGGTCGCTCCCATTTTGACCGCCACCGTTTCCATTTGGATGTACAGTTTTCCGTTGACCATTAGTTTAATCTTCGACGGAAGTCCGCCGACAAAAGAACCGTGGGCCTCGCAATACCACTCGGCCGGCACGGGCTCGGCGCCATGTTCCGGAACGATCATCGTGGTTTCGCACTTTGCGATCCGGTAGCTTTCTCGATCAAAATAGATCCTTAAGTCGCGATGGTCTGCATGACTGACCCCGAGTCCAACAGTCGCCCGTCTGCCGACCTTGATACCGTTGATCCTGCTGAGCTTGTAGGAACGGTCGGTCAACGGAAACAGCATCCTCGCCCAATCTGCCTTGATTTGCCCCAGCCTGTCCCTGAGCAGATCCCCCTCAAGCATGCGGACGCCATTGGCGCCGGAGACCCAGACCTTATCACCGTTCGCGGTGATCACGAATGCCCCTTCAATTTCCTGACGATACCAGTGCGGCCAGTTGGTCGCATACTGAGCGACAAAAGGTTGCCCTTCGCCCATGCCGTAGAACGTTCCCTGTTCCATCCACAAGGTCGGGCCCTTGAGTCGGGAAAGAGTTCTCTCGCCACCTGCAGCATTGATTGCCCGTTGCAGGATCTGTCTGGCGGAAATATCCTTCGGAAGTTCATCGGCGACAGCAGGGACAATACTTACGATTAACACGGCAGACAACTGGAGGTTCCGTATCACGATGAAGCCTCCCCGGGGCGAGTTTGTCTGTATCGACATGATGTCGGTGGTTTATTCTGTTCACTTAGGATGCCCGCTGCACATCGGTACACCGATGTTATGACAGAGGATATCGACTGGCAGTCGGCCATGCGAGCACTCCGGTTTCACTGATGCTTGTCAGGCGGCGCGTCAGGAATCATCTCGGTGAGATCATGTTGTTCGCCCCGTTGAGTAGTACCGGTGGTAACCGGGCCTGCCATCACTTCGCACGTACACGGGTTCGTTCGGACTTGGCTTTGAATTCGGGGGCTGCCTTTTTCGGCAACCAGCCAGCGAGTTGAGCCCGGATCGTCTTGTGGGTCGGGTCTCCTGCCAGATTGTGGAATTCGTCCGAGTCCTGCCGATGATCGTAGAGCTCCTCGGCCCCGTCTTCGTACACAATCAACCGCCAGTCTCGACTGCGGATGGAGTGATTGCCAAAGTACGACGATGTGAGCGCCGGCTGGCTGCGCGGAGCAGCGGGATCGTCCAGCTGAGGAACGAGAGAGATGCCTTCGAGATGCGTATTCTTTGGCAGCCTGCACAGCTCGACCAGCGTCGGGTAGATGTCCAGCAGACTGGCGGGTTCCAGGCAGGCTTTTCCGGCCTGGATACGTGGTCCGGCAAACAGCAGCGGAACTCGAGTGGATTCTTCCCACAGTGTGCGCTTGGCCCAGTGCTGTTTCTCGGACAGGTGAAATCCGTGATCGCTCCACAGGACGATCAGGGTGTTGTCGGCATGGTGACTGGATTTCAGGGCATCCAGAACGACGCCCACGCAATGATCGACAAAGCTGATGGATGCCAGGTAGGCACGTGTCAGACTTCGCTGCTTGCCGTTGTTGACCACCTCAGCATGAGTCGGAGCCACCGCATAGTTATTGATGGTGAGAAAGTTTTTCGGAAGATCATCGAGGTCCGACTTTGGATTCCGCGGCAGCGTCAACGATTCTGCGTCGTAGAGATCAAACCATTTTGGCGGCACAAACAGCGGAACGTGTGGGCGAAAGAAGCCAACCGTCATAAAGAATGGTTTTTCAAAAGCTTCCGTGAGTGCTTTGGCCGCGTTCTTTGCCAGTTGGTAGTCAGCCATTTCGGCGTCTGTTGCCGGATGTGCTCCCCAGTCCCAGGCACCGCTCCAGTCAGAGGGGCGGTTCATTGGTTTCCTGGGCCTGGGACTTCTCTTTCGGCCCAGAGAGCGGTCAATGTCACCGGCTAACCTTCCATTGAAACCGTGATGCAGCACCTTTCCGCCTGACAGGGTGTAATAGCCATTGTCTTTGAAGTATCGCTGAATCGTGGGAACATCGGTGAGAGCAGGCAGCTCCTCGTATCTGGGGCCGAGTTCATAACTGCCGTGCGTCGTCGCCGCGACTCCCGACATTACGCTGGCTCGTGAGCAGGAACAAACCGGAACGGCACAATGGGCGTTGGCGAAATTGCGCCCCCGTTTTGCCAGCGCATCCATGTGCGGCGTGACCGCTTCAGGATGGCCTCCAAGGAACCCGACCCAGTCATTGAGATCGTCAATGCAGATCATCAGGACGTTGGGGGCAATCCGAGCCGGACTGGTACCAGACGTTCCGTCTGACTGCGGTTGCGCCGCATTTACAGAGAAGAGACAAAGGCATAACAGCAGGTAACAGAAACTAACCTTTGCGAGATTGTTCATACGGTTATTCCTCTTTGCATGAGAGAGAACGTGCCGTCTTGAAACGGAACATGGCAGTAAGTGATCGGCCCATGTCCCGTTGCATCTGTCTTGCCGGTGACGGCGCGAATTCCTTCCTTCGCCTCCGCAGCTCCTTGTAACACCGTAGTTTGTTCAGCACCGGGGACAATCTCCTTTGCCTGAGCGAAGGCCGCAGAGAAGAGGCACATTTCAAGGAGAGAGCCAATTGTTAAAACTCTCATCGTATTCTCCTTTGTGCATCACTTGAAGTCGGACGATTCAGGCGGCCGGCGAGTCCTACTTGCCATCATTCCAGATGATGTGGGTCCCGCTTTTTCCAGGAACGACAATGTCTTTCCAGCCGTTACCGTCCAGATCGTGAACTCGAATCTGCAGGCCGATGCCGGGGCCTTTTCCTGCAGGAGCCGTCGAGATCAGATGCTTTGCCCATGTCCCAGTTTCCGCGTTCCAGTCATAGAACTGGACCGTGATGTCATCTTCAGATCCGGCGTCACGGCCTGAGTGGGCGTAGTAGCGTTTGCCGGTAATGAGTTCCGGCTGGCCGTCGTTATCGACATCGTCCCAGGCCAGCGCGTGGCCCTGCGAGAACTTCTTGTCGATCAGGTGCTGTCGCCAGGTCGTCGTGCCATCAGGCTGAGGACCGAGTTGCTCGTGCCAGTACAGCCCGTAGCTGTGCCCGTCCGCCCAGACGATGTCGTTTCGGCCGTCTTTATTGAGGTCAACAACCAGAACCGGGCAACTGGCATGCGGGAGATCGAAATCGTGGCGATACAGCCAGCGGCTTGAAAAAGGATTCGCTTTGGGCTGTTCGTACCAGCCAGCCTGGAACAGGATGTCCTGCTTACCGTCTCCATTGAGATCGCCAAAGCCCATGCCGTGTCCGTTGGTGCCGACTTCAGAAACGAGATGTTTCGTCGCGGTCACTTTGCCGCCTTCGCCTCTGACGAGACGGACTATCTGTGTGGGGTTCTTCACATTCCAGGAGTTTTCAATGAACTCCGGTGTACCGTCTCCGTCGATATCGTGGAGGAACGTGGCCTCGTTGTGCGCCGTGCCAGTGTCAATCAGCTGATGAACTGGCCAGGCTTCGACGTCGTAATTTCCCGCTCCCCGGTTCTCATACCAGTTCACGATGGAATTTGTAAAAGCTCCGGCGAGCACGTCGAGGTCTCCGTCACCGTCCATGTCGTAAAGGTGCTCGGAGTTATTCTGCAGGTAGTCAGCACCGAAAGACTCGAGCCCACGAACCGGACGCTGCTTGAAATCGGGTGACTGATACCAGTATTCACCGGCCGTAATGTCGAGTTTTCCGTCGCCGTCGATATCACCAACGGCGATACCTTCGTTGTTGTCTTTGTGAAGGAGCTGCACCCGCCACTTGTGCTTTGGTCCGCCTTTGGCTTTGCCCTTCTGCTGAGCAAATGCGTTGACTGCGATTGCTGAGATAAGAATCGCGGGTATGAGGTATTTGAGTTTCATGGCTGAAAGGTCCTGAGTTTGCTGGATTGTCTGTTGGCGGCATCAGCGCCGCTAATTTCTGTATTGGCTGGCTTACTGGGAAATAAAGTTGTGTTTTTTCAGGTAGTCATCCATCACACGCAGGAGAGCCGCATAGTGATCGAGGTTGAAAATGAACCAGCCGTGCCGGCCACCTTCGAAAGTGAATATCTGGCAGTCGTTGCCGGCAGCTTTCGATAACTCGACAAACCGGGCGGCCCCCACATAGGGTGTTACCGTGTCTCCGGTACTGTGGCAGATCAGCATCGGCGGCAGGCCTCGCTTCACATGATGCAGCGGGGACAGCGCCTGCCAGCGTTCGCCGATCTTGCCCTGTCCGTATCCATTTGCGGAAGTGTCGATTACGGGATTCAGCGGGATCAGCAGGTCCGGCACACAGGAAACGGAAAGGTTGTCCGTTGATTCATCAACAGCGGGGCTGTTTTCAAAAACGGCGGTCCCCAATGCCACATGACCGCCCGCCGAGCCGCCGCTTACCGCTATCCGTTTCGAATCGATTCCCAGCATCCGTGCATGCGCCCTCAGCCAGCGCACTGCCGAACGGCCGTCCTTCACGCAGTCGAAGACAGTTACTCCGGCTTTCGTGTCGATGAGGCGGTATTGCAGGCTGATCGCAAGCATTCCCTTTTTCGCGTAGTGATCGGCGATGGTGTAAAACTTTCGTGGCTGTCCGCCAGTCCAGCCGCCGCCGTGAATGATGAGAAAACACGGTCGCCGGTCTGTCGCTGGATCATGCCCCTCCGGTTCGAAGATGTGGAGTTTGAGCTCACGTCCATCCACCGCCTTGTAGACGGTTTTTCGCGACGGCTCGATCTTCGCTGCCAGCGGCTCCAGTACCCGGGAAGGCCGAGCCTGCGATTGAGCAAACGTGTTGGCGCGATCCGACAAAGAAACGCTGAATGTGCAGAGAAAGAAAACCGCCAACCGGTAATTGATTTTCATATCTGATATGACCCGAGTTCGTAGGCCTGAAAGCAGACACCAGTTATCGCACGAACTATCTTTAGTCGCGAGCAAACGCGAGGAGCCTCACACAACGGCACGAAGATACAGCGTGATTCCGCCTGCTTCTTCGTGACTTTATGCCTTCATGTGAACTTTGAAACACGGCGATCACTGGTCCTTTTCCGTCGGTGGGAATCGTTTGCGGTTGTCGCTGTCGACCGGTCTGCTGTTGCGAACACTCCACCACTCGGCGGCGCGGGCGGAGTCGTAGTTCGGGTTGGGAATCGGCATACGAGCCAGAGCGTCCTGACGCCATGCCTGCAGCTTCTTCTTCAGGTCAGCAACGCGGCCTGGTCGCTCGGGAGCAAGGTTCTTTGTTTCCCCGATGTCCTTGCCGATCTGGTACAGTTCGATGTCTCCGGTGCCATCGAGATACTCAATGAGTTTCCATTCACGTTCACGAATACTGCTGGCAGGCCGGTCGTGGTGGTAGTGAGGGTAGTGCCAGTGCAAAGCATTGCGATCGAGTTTCGCGTGAGGGTCGGAAAGCAGCGGCTGTAAGCTGCGTCCGTCGATGGTTTGGTTCTGCGGTAAATTTCCTCCGGCCAGTTCAACGACGGTTGGATAGAAGTCATAAGTGATTGCCGGTTCGGAACAGACCGTGCCACCCTTGCTGATCG
>Ga0315316_10000050_pt1 | contig 53428 bp, 54 predicted proteins | sample M160m3416metaG_FD_203702 | JGI IMG/M metagenome (GOLD analysis project Ga0315316, IMG submission 203702) | Ammonia-oxidizing marine archaeal communities from Monterey Bay, California, United States - M1 60m 3416 | ecosystem: Environmental > Aquatic > Marine > Intertidal zone | place: USA... | reverse complement strand
TCTGTAAATGTAACATCTCCACTTAAATCATAATCTACTGCACCACCAAATATAAACTTATCTAAACTTGTTATAGTTAAATCACCACTAGAATAAGTAACATCTGATAGGTCATTTAATGCACCACCAAAGCTACTTGTACCAGCACCTATATAACTTCTTAAATTAGCACCTGTAACATATTTAACAACTCCACTATGCGACATTAAAAATTTATCTGTGTCGCTTCCAACTTCAGATATAGTTGCAATTGTTAATCCACTAGCACTAAGATTACCTAAATCATTATCAGCATCCTCAAATACTATAGATGAACTAGCAGCACATTGAAATGTTATATCACTAGCAGTATTCATAGAAAAATTTCCATCAATATTAAATTGCATATGTGCTGTAGAACCTCCACCATCCTCTACTGTAGTAAATGTAGTTGCACCATCTTCAAATGTTTTTATAGTAAAATAATCTAATGTATTAGCAGAACTAACTATTCTTATATCTGTAGAACCATCATCGGTATTAAGTAATAATCCTGTTTGAGAACCTGTATCTCCACCTGTAATTGTTAAATGGTATCCTACTTGTGTAGTATCTCCTGTTTCTGTATCTCCTGTTAAAACTTCTTTTATACCTATATTGTCTATACCACTTGCAGCAGAATGACTACCTGCTTCTGCATTCATAGCTATATTAATACCATAACTATTTGTATTGCCGCCTGTTCCATTAGCTCCTGTGAAATCAAAATCTATATCTAAACCATAATTAGTAACTGTTTGACCTGCACTTGGATTTCCTGAAAAATCTAAATCAATTTTTTGTCCATAATTAGAATGTGTTGTACTTGTAGATGAATCTTTATCAATAGTCAAAGTACCAGCCATTGTATCATCAGCATTATTTGTTACATAGTTAGTTGGTATTCCTGCAAGACTACCATTATTAGTTATAGCAACATCTTGCCCTGTGTCGTCTGTAAAGTATAGATTGTTAGGAGTATCATTCTTAACCCATATTTGACCTCTTGAAGTTATATCTGCTGCAGCTGATGCTTTTTCAGTAAAATATGTATGATTAGGAAAGTCTACTACACCATTAGAATCAAAATTTATAACATCATCTCCATCGTATTGCATATTTTGGTCTGCATATAGTGAACTTCCTGCAACAAAAGAATGAGCAGTTAAAACTCCTGAGGTTGTATCATCTGCATTGTTTTTAAGAAAAGCATCATCTACATTAAATGTAGTGCCTGCTAAAGTTAAATTTGTTCCACCTGTATATGTTGTATTAGTATCTGCAGTCATATCATCTACAACTAAATCTATAGTTCCATCTCCATCTTCATAGGTTGCTGAAATCCTTGTTTCAGTATTAGATGAGAACATAGCTCCAACTATATCTTGAACTTCTTCTGTTGTTAGTTGTGTGTTCGCAGTCATATCATCAACTACAAGGTCTATCGTGCCATCTCCATCCTCGTATGTAGCACTAATTCTTGTTTCTGTATTGCTTGTAAACATAGCTCCTACTATGTCTTGAACTTGTTCTGTTGTTAGTGTTGCAGTTATAAATCCTGATGAACTATTATCATAATTTGATAAATCATTATCTACTACCAAATCTACAGTACCATCTCCATCTTGATAAGTAGCAGTTATGAGAGTCTCAGTATTACCACTAAACATAGCTCCCACTTTATCCTGCACTTGCTCGTCAGTTAATTGAGTATCTGTATAAACACCACCTATCGCAGATTGCATTTCCCCTTGAGTAATTCCAGACTTTAAAGTTGGAGTGCCGCTATTATCATATATAGCTGAATTACCACTGTCCCCACTTACATTAGCATTTGCTCCATCTGCTACATTTAAGATTGCCAAAGCATCACTTTTACTTAAAACTTCTACATCTCCCGTACTTGAAGTTGTCCTTCCTAAAAAGCTATCTGTAGCTATATGAGCAAGTTCTGCTAAAGCTACACCTTCATCTTTTATAGTTACAGTACCTGATGATACTGCGAAATTATTAGAGCTAAATATAGCTATTCCTTTGTTAGATGTAGATGCATCTTCTCCTGATATAGTTACTTTATCTGTAGCTCCAGCTACCGTATCTATACCTTCTCCTCCTTCAATAGTCAAAGTATTTGTATTTGATATAGTCTGGCTAGAACCAGTATCTCCAGCTAAAGTAAATTCAGATGTACCACCTGCTACATAATTACTTGTGTGTATATTTGTAGAGCCTTGGTCAGTAGTCCAGTCAATATGCTCATTAGATACAAAATTAGTCATAGAGTCGTGGTCAAATATTGGACTTTTCCAGCCTTCAGTACTTCTAACTTTAAATGTATATGTTTTGTCTGAATTCTTAATTATCTTGACATCACCAGTTTTTCCTTGTGAGTCTTCTATATTTGTTTCAGCGGGTGAGTTAACTGATTCAGATAAAAGGTTTAATTCCTTTTCTATTTCTTGAAGAGATTTTTGAACATCTCCAAATGATAATATTTTAGTATTTATTCTAGCCATTACTTAGTGCTTTTTCTTCTAAATATTATACCAACAGAATCTAATGTATCTGTCATTTCTTCTAACTTAAATTGCATCCACCTTCCTTTTTTATTACTACCTGATAGCTTATAGTCAGAATGGTCGTTAGAAACAGCAGTATAGGTATTATCACTATCTGATATAGCTCCCTCACTTGTAACTACTAAGAGCTTATTACTACTTTCTTTATTGCTTCCAGATAAATTTAAGTTATTTGTTACTCCATTTAATTTAATCTTATTAAATACTTTTACTATAGAATCTTCTCCCATAGTAATCTTTTTACTAACCCATGTCCAATATCTTTTAGATGAACCTCCTCTATACTGATATATAGTATTATCGATAGGTATACAAACATTACTGTCAGTATCAATAAAAGGTTTGCCTATCGTAGAATCCTCTGATAATTCCCATAAATCCCATCTTTGTTTAGCTATATTATAAGACCAACAAAATGATTTTCTAACAGATACTATATCTTTACTACTCAAAGTTCCTTTATTTATATTATCATTAGTTTGAGATATAAACAAAGCACAATTAGAGTCAGAATCATAGGTTACATACACATTTGGATTGTTAGAACCTCTAACTAAATTATTCCAAGAAAGGTCTCTAACATTATCAGAGCATTCAAATTCGCTGTAAAAGTCTGTATCAGTACCACCTGCTTGTGATATTTTATCAGATATTTTCATAGGAGCTTGACCATTATGCATATAGGCTCCATTTAAATCAGCGAAAAACATACCATATTCGGTGACAATTATACTATTTTGATTTATACATCCAACTCCTTCAAAAACATCCTCTATTGATAGGTTTTCGGGATTTATTCGGTATATATTACTATTGTCAAATGCATACAATCTTCCATTGAAATTAGCTAAAGCAGTAGGTTTTGACTTAAGGACTAAGAAATCGTTAGCATAATCAAATATACTAAACATACCAGGTTTAGACCTGAATATCATATTTGAAGCTTTTTTAATTCTATTATGGCTGCAATCACCAACAAATAAATATCCAGATACTTCTTCAGATATTCCATATTTAATCTTTATAGTATCTAAAACCTCTGACAACCCTGTTCTAGCTTCATAAGTAGCTCCTAAAGTACCAGCATCCAATATTTGTCTAGAGTACTTACCTTCATCAAGAACCCATCCAGTATCTGTTCTTACCTGTTTAACTAAGCTATATAAATCATTAACACCGTTTCTTCTATATAGACAAACATGTGTTAATCTCTTACTGTGCTCTTTTAAAGTTATCGCAACATTCATCTTAGGATAAGTATCTATTTCTAGCTCTTTTTCCCATAAAGAGTTACTTAAAGGGCCTTCTTGATAGCCATCATATATTAAAGATATTTTATATTGATATTTTATATTTTTTTGGAAGTAATCACTAGAACCACTAGCCCCAGAGGGCTCTATAGAAACATTCTCTTCTAAAGCGCTTAAATAAACATTTCCTTCTTCTGTAGTGTTTAAATCATTTCTAATTATATTACTTTTAGAATTACCTCTATCCCAATTGTTTAAACCACTTCTTAGTTCTCCTATTCTGCCTTTACCACTTGTTTCAGCTACTATTAATTCCCATTGATTAGTATATGCTGTTCCACTTGAATTAGTAGAATCAGTATTTGTAATATCAAAAGTAGTAGTTCCATTATCAGCTTTGATTATATAATTACCATCCTGGTCTGCATCTCCACTGTCAAATGTTACACTATCTCCAACATCAAATAAATGATTAGCAGATGCAGTTAAGGTTATATCATCAGAGTTATCTGCAACTGAACTTATTGTAGCTGTTTTAGCTTTTCTTGTATCAAGACCGCCAAATGTAGACTTTATGATAGGATTGCTTGATTGTATATATAAAGGGTTAGATATAGAATTTATTTCTTCTTTATTAATTTCAGATATAGTCTTTAAAAGAGCTGTAGAAGAGGCTAATCCAGAGCCTGTAGTAGTATAAGTAAAGGTCTTAGGACCAGTTACTGTTATAGAGTAAACACCTTCATAACCTTCTACTATATCAGTACCAGCATGACCAGTATTATAAATATAAACTTTATCATTTGTAGATAAATTATGATTATAACCCCTAGTGCCTGTAGCTGTAGTACCAGAAGAAGTTAATTCTATAGCTACGCTATTATTAAAATTAGATTGTAATTTATATATATCTTTATCGATTATAGGGTCTGTCATACCAAGAGTTCCTATGCCATAAGATTCCTGAATAGTATTACCAACTTTTCCTCCTAATAATTTAACTGGTGCAGTTGCAGCGACATGAGGAGAAGTTATATATATTCTATCACCTTCAGCAGGTTCATGACCAAAAGGATAGTTAACAAATACATAAATATCATCGCTATCAGCTGCTGAAACTCCTGCTTGTATAGTTTTACTCCAAACTATTTGTCTTGTTTGTTGAATATTTGTAGCATTATCTACAACAGTTATGCACATTCCTGAAAAAGCATTTATATTTCTCCATTTTGAATCTGATTTAAATAAGTCATTATTTAAGAAGAATTCTGTGCCTGCTCCTGGTAATATAATATAAGGATGCAAATGAGCAGAAGGATAATCATTACTATCTACATGAACATAAGGAGTCGCTGGTAATGTAGCTGTTAAATAAACATCCCACGCCTCTGCTTGAGCAGTTTGACTTTCTATTCCAGGGCTAGTATAGTTAAAACTACCATCATCTTTTAGAGAACCTAAACAACTTCCTTTATCTGGGAAAACATCGTTTAAATCACATATATAAATAGATGAATATATCTGACCATCAGAGCTTTCATCTTCTTGGGGACAGGATATAAATAACCTACTTGCAAAATTATTATTAGTAGCTGTATTATTAACATGGTAGTGTAAATTAGAGCCATTTTTTACATGATAATTAGCATCGCAATAAGAAGGCATATCAACAGATATGTTATTTCCTATTATTAAATCTTCAAATGTATTATCATGTGTATCAAAAGGTCTAAGCATAACGCCAGCTCTATAGTTTAATTTATCAAGTTTGTTTATAAATCCTGGGTATAAACCATCTGTTAAGCCTGTATCTTTTCCTAGACCTGTAAATGTAGGAGTTGTATAAAATGTTTTAACATAGTTTCCTGGATAAGTAAGAGGCGTAACATTTTCTTCGTCATAAATCACATCCGTAAAAACACTACCATTATCAGGATTTTCAGTATCAAAAGCCCAATGATAAGCCTGGCTATTAGTTTCAGGAAAAATAGAACCACAATTACCTTGCCCTGAAAAAGCTGTATCATTATGTTGCTTAGCTAAAGTCATTGGATATATAACTGCGTCATGAACACTTGCATTAAATAAAACTGGAACAACAAATTCATCACTATCAATAATTTTAACAATATAAGTTGCTCCATAATTAGCATCATCTATATAAATAGGGTCACCTGCTTGAAGATTAGCTGTTGTTTCGCCAGATACTAATTGAATTTTTGTTGCTTTATCAGTAGAAACACCACTGTCTGGTATATCATATGCTGCAGAACCACTAGCATGAGCAGTTAAACTACTCTCCATTTGCATATCTCCAAAATGAACATCAGGACAGATAGCTATAAATTTTTCAAATTGAATTAATTCTGGAGTATCTTGAGCATGACCGCCTTCAAAAGTGGGGCTATCCATGTGACTTGCAGCAGCTTGTTGAAAATATTCACTATTATTTTTAAAGCATACGCCATGATTTCTTATCCAAGGAATGTCAGAGCCTCCAATTATTCCAACACAATGAGCTGTAATTCTTCTGTGCTTTTCACCATAAGGTCCCATTTTTCTATTATCAACAGTATCAGGCAGTGTAGTTGTACTAGGCATAATTATACCAGTTCCATCTATAACTCCATCTTTGTCGTTATCTGACATAGGAAAAAGACCATATTTAGCTATCTTTATTTGGGGGAGTTTTGGAACCCAGCTTCCTTGTGAATTTTCAATAATCATTTCTTTTTCCATGTAAAAACCAACATTATATCCAAAATTATATCTACTATAATAATTTCCTTCTAATCCTCCTTCTAAATCATCTAAAATAGATATTTCATTAGGAGGAAAATTTAAAGGTTGTATTTTTCTAATTTTTCTTATTCCAGTAATATCATTATAATCTATTTCATAAAGTTTATTAACAGGAAGATTAGCTGATGGATAGCCTTTAAACACAGGCTGGTCTCCTCCGAATTCATTTTCAAATTCTACACTCATATCTGCTTCTGCAGAAGTTAAAGGAGGAGTTCTGTCAGCCATAAATAAAGTATCCCCACCATCAGTATTTGTTTCATTTGTCAAACCACAAAACAGAAATCTATCACCTGATGTAAATGATTCGTCATCTCCATGATGAGATTGAACCCATAATCTTGTATCAAAGTGGTCAGGTTCATTATGATTACTATTAGTAGCTGCATGAACAAATAATTCATTAGGACCTTTTGTTTCAACTATATCGCTAAGTTTCCCTGCATAAGATATTGTAGGGCTAGTTTCATCTGCAGTACCTCCAAATATACCAACTCCACTAGCAATATCTCCGTCTGTTCTTTCGTTACTCCATTTAAAAGATTTAAAAGCTAATGTCATAGGTCCATATTCTGTTGTATAAGAAGACTGCCATTCATCATATTTTAACTGAACATCTACAACTAATACAGAATCACTATTTGCAGATAAAGCATATATTCTGCCTCCATTAGTAGCAGCTGTCCCACTTGATGCTTCTTTAGCATAATATGTGCATATAGATTGCACAGGTATTGATAAAGGTTGACTTCTTTCTATAGTTCCTGCAACATAGTCTGTATCTACACTTAAATCTGATTTAATTCTTGAATCTGGAGTTATTCTATATATAGAGTTTTCACCTTCTTTGCAAGCGTAGTAATAATAAGGCCTATAACATATCTTGCCTTCATTACCGTCTCTATCACCATCGGTTTGTAAAAAGTTATTATTAGAAGGATTTTTATCAAGCTGAGTTCTTCTTTTGCATACAACAGAATTAGCATCAGGAATACTAGTAACTACCCAAACTCCTTCTCCTTCCCATGTATGACTAGCATCTCCCCATTCTCTAATAACTATATTATCCCCAACATTCATAGAATGTGCTGTATGGGTAATATCTAAAGTTGAAGCACTATTATCCCAATCAGCTCTTAAATATTCATGCTCTCCAGCTAAGCATATTTTAGTAAAAGAAGAGGCGCTTATTTTATCATAATTATGAACAGTATCTTCATCTTGATATAATACATTTGTATTATCTATACCAAATAACTTGTGATTCAAATAACCAACCCACTGAGGAGGAGAATCTGTATTACCACCTCCAAAACCTATATGGACCTCCCTATTTCTAGAAACCATAGATACATTTCCAGATGAATAAATAGTAGTTGCAGCTAAGTCAGATGACAGAATGTTAGAATTAGTTGTATGAGTATTAGGATTACCTTTGCTTGAAAAACCAGTTATAACGCTTATACTCTTTTTTATATTATCGTATATTACTAAATCTTGAGAACCTGAATTATTTATTTGACCAGTAATGCTTACTTTTGATTCATCCTGAACATAAGGATATATCAAAGTATCTTCATTTAAAGTAATTACATCTATCAATACATTACTAGCTTCTTTTCCTCTTGAAGAAAGCTCTATTTTTAAATCAGTAGTTATACTTACATTTGAAGGTATTGTAAATTTAAGAACAAACTTTCTCCACTTATCATCTAATTTATTTGAATTACCTGCACTATCTGAATATGCATTATCTAAAGACTCAAATCCAATCCATCTATCTTCTTGTGATATTGTTTTATTGTGAATATTTTCAATTCCATTTTTAATATCATTATTAGCAGCAATCCATTCACCATCTGATGAGATATAACCTCCGTTTATAGATAAAGCTAAAGCTCCTCTTGCTCCTGCTAAAGTAGAACCACTAGATGTGTTTCCTTTTGCATAAAAAGATAGCTTATAACTTTGTCCTGATTTTATATTATCTTTAGGTATACTTTGAGTTATTAAATGATTTTTACATTTTTGAGGGTAAACACTTCCACTAGCTGTTATTGCAACAGGAGTTGTGCCAAATATTCCTCTTTGAACATTAACTATGTTTGAATCAATAGACAAAACTTTCATATATTCTGTAGCAGCATCAAGCGCACTATCCCCATCTGCAATAAAAGCTATTATATCTCCTGATGAAAAATAAGTTTCCATACTCCTGTTAAATTGTAATTTATTATCATTTGGGTCACTAGTTATACTGGTAGTTAAAGCTTTTGATATTGCAGCGTATTCAGATGTTAATATAATAAAAGGAACTCCAGACTGAAAAGGATAATAAAAAGCAGAAGCATCAGCAGTTTCCCAGGGCTGTGTTTCATCCCATAAACCTCCACTTATACCGCCTGTTATTGCAACCTTTGTGCTTGTTTGGTTTGAATAAGAATTATTAGTTATGGCTTGATGAAGCCAATCATTAACTTTATAGTTTGAGCTTGCTCCTGGAGTAATTGTATTATCTGAAACTATATGAAAAAAAGAGTAATTTTTAATCATATTACATTCAGTATAAACAGTATCAGAACTCTCTGTTTCTTGCACTGGAGCTGTATCTACAGTTAAAGTAGTATCTCCTCCAGATTCTACCTTTTTTAATATTTTAAAACTTTTACCATTATTTGAAGAAGCTGCCGAATGATACATTGTAATAGTATCTCCTTCATTAAAACTTAAAGAAGTTACATTGGCAAATGTAATTGTTTTATCTGTAGCATTGTAAGATATTGTTTGACTAGCATTAGAGGTAATTATTTTTCCATTTTTCTTTACCTCTCCAGACGAACACTTTGTCATGTATTGACCATGTCCACCAATATTATTACCAGAATAATCACTCCAACCAGTAAGTAAACAAGTACCCATATTAGTTCTAGCTTGACTACCACTTGCAACAGCAGTAATTCTATTCATGTAAAATTCATATTCAGTATCAGTAGCTAATGTTGTAGTTTGTGTTCCAAAGCATCTTCTTTTTATATATATATTATTATTAACAGTATCAATACTTAGAACTTTCATTATTTCAAAACCTGCTCTACCTGTAAAAGAAGAGCCTGATGCACAAAAAGATATATAATCATTTTCCTGTATATTGGCTACTTTAACAAAATCATCTGAACCACTAGACATATCATTACCAGTAGCATGGTATGGAATAACTCCATCATCTTTGCCTAAAGCAGAAGTAGGTTGAAAAGTTAAAGCTGATACTCTTTCAAAATGAGGCTCTATTTCCCTTATTAATAAAGTCTCTATAATACCTTTAGTTCCCATAAACCTAATTCTAGATGTAGATTTATCTTGAAAAATACTAATGTCATCAAGTCTAATTCTAGAGAAATTAGCTCCAGAGCTATCTTCACTATTTAAATCTAAAGAACCCCAAGTAACAGCATCATCCATTGTTGTAAAATTATCATTAGATACATATAAAAGTTTATCTGTTTTTATAGCATCTAATATTCCATTTTCTGAGTTTGGATTTATATTTAAAGAAAAAGAAGGAGTATCTGCAGGTATATCTCTTTCAGATATATTAGATACTGTTCCAGAAGTAAAATTCTTTATTTCCTTTAATTGTCTAGGCATTTAGCTCCATTCCACTTTCTGAGAAGATGTCCAATAATCTTCTGGTATTGTTATGTTATATATTTCCATCTAGCAATTTCCCCCATACTGTTGTTCTACCGTCTATTATTTGCACTATATCTACAGTAAATCTCCCTCCGTAATAATAATCTACTATAGCAAATGCATGTGCCCACTTATGTTGTCTGCCTCCTAACCACTGATTCTTCTCAGCAGACATATCCTTTAAACATCCAAGTGACCAGGCAGACTTAGGTCCATCCATAAAAGTCACACTATCTTGTTGCAGGGAATGATGATGACCATACATTATATTGGCACCTAGTTTCCTAAGATGATTCGCTGCGTGGTATTGACCACCAAAATGGTGCCCGTGATAAAAATAGAGCTTTCCTATTTTAAGATACTTCCCAGGTGGGTGATACTTGTATCCTCTCTCTTTGAATCTACATACTTTCTCAAAGCGATAGTCTAGATAAGGATGCTCCTCTACGAATCTATCTAACCATTCATCATGATTCCCTGCACATATGTGTCTTTCTTTACAATTCACTTTATCCAAAGATTCATCTATTATGTCAAGTAACTCATTAACGCCTTTTATATCTTCATCAACTTTAGGCATTATGTACTCTAAAGGTGGTTTTTTCTTACGTTTCCATTGCCAGTGAGATACACTACCAAACTCACCTAAATCGCCCAAATCTACGTATATTTCGGGCTTTACAAGCTCTATTGCTTGTTTAACTACATTTATTGCCGCCTTATCGTGTATAGGCGCGTGTTTATCTGGAGTGATGATTGCTCTTTTAATCACCCCTTTTTTAGTTTTCTTCATTTATCAAAAAACTCCTAGTTAAATTTACTCCTAGGAACGTAACCCCAATCATTAGAATTTGTCCAACAATACTTAGCGTTTTGTAATTCAATCTCAGTTCTATCAGGTGTGTATTTTAAAAACATCTCATCACAGCTTTCACATTCCCAGAGAAGGACTCCATCTTTGGCACCCATTATTTCAACCCCTACTACCTCATCACAGCTGCAGTTAGGACAATGGTCTGGACTATCTTTGTAGATTTGTTTTTGGTTATGTACTAGCTTATCTAATATTTTACCTTTAACTCTATCTACTAAGTCAACTACTAATACCATTCTAGTTGAAAGTTCTTTTATCATTTTTAGCTCAGGCGGTTTTTAACTTGAGCCCAAAGCTTATCATCAAGTTTATTAGAACTTTTAGATACTAAATAATCTCCTAAAGCAACAACGACAGATTTAATCATCTCTTCGCTGAAAATACCTTTAAGTACACTTATTATTATTGCTTTCATTCATTCTCCTTTATTTAATCCCAATCCTCATCGTCCATGTATATGTCAAACATTTCCCACTTACCTAAATACCAGATACCTCCAACAAAGACTACTAAAAAGCCTAATACGAAGTATCCTAGGTTTGTCATAGCTATCCTCTCATCTTTCCAAATATTGTCATAATACCAATTACTATAGCAATTGATAATGATGTAAATGTTAGTATTGGATTAAAATAGTTTGCATAGCTAATTATTGTAGATAAACAAGTCCAACTTAAGCCTATCTCTGGATTGTTTGCCAAAATTTTTAATGTATCTTTCATTATTCCTCGCAATCATCCCATTTGGACAAATCCAACATAGGAAGTGGTTTCTCTATTATGTGACTTTTTAGCTGACCGTTTTGTATAGCTACTTTATTTCCACCTTTAATATAAGGCTTTCCTTTGGCGCAACCTACAGAGTAAACAAATAGAATTGTTTTCCAAATACCTACACGTACAACACGAGCAGGCTTTCCATCAAAGTGTATAACATCATCTGTATTTAAATCATTACCAAGAAATATCTTTAATCCCTCTACAGCTGATTCTATTGTTGATTTAAATATAAAGAGGAAGGAACCCCCCAATATAAGGTAAGCATAATCTCCTAAAACCCCTTTAACATAATCTTCCATTTTAACCGATTGTATCCCCATAATTAAATATTAAAAATCTTGCGGTACGATTCTCCCTGTTCCTAGCATATTTGTAACTCTAGCTTTAGCTTTTTTTAATTGTTTCTCATATATAGCTTCAAAATATTCTGCGCTTTGAAGGTCTTTATTCCTTGGGTCTCTATAGCCTATTGCTATAACTTTATCAGCTATACATTTATGAAATCTTTCAGGAATTAGTGACCATTTCGTAATAGGGCTAACAGCATCTGGGTCTGTTAAATCAACATCTGAAAAAACACCTACTATTCTTAAATTATTAGTTCCAGTTAATTCAATTGTTTTATAATCACTTGTCCATCCATTTTTAGTAACAGCACTAGTAGCTTTTTCCACTAAAGCCATTTTAAACGAACCTGAATTACCATCTATATACCAAAAATATTCTTTTTTATCTGCCATAATTAACTACCATCCTCTATAATAGGGTTTCCTTGAAGTCTTGGGATTCTAACATCATCTAAGTAAACTTCTTTTATGCTTATTAATTCCATAGGAAATGCACTAGTATTAGTATTAAAATCAGGAAGAGTATACCATCTTGTTCCAGATACAGTATCAATAGTTACATTACTAGATGCTGTCATTTTAGTATCTTCACAAAATTCTCTCATAGATTGATTTAAAAGGAGTAAAATCTCTGTTTCACCCATATGAGGATGATGCTGTTGAACAAGTTCTATTAGTTGTTTAGCTGTCATTATTCTCCCTCTGGTTTTTGCTGACCTGTATATCTTTGCATTTCAGCCATAAAATCTTTTTCTAATAATTGCATTTGAGTACTTATCATTTGCATAAGTTCTATATCTTCTTCATCTTGAACTTGATTACTTATATAAGCTTTAAGTATATTAACACTGCTTTTTAAAGCTACAGCATGTATTAAATTATTTGGCAAATAAACCGCAGTATTTAAAGTAGCTTCTGTTAAATCTGCTATATCACTATCAGGTACTGTAGACGTAACATATGTAAAATACCAAATCCTTGCTTGTTGTCCTACAGAATTAGGTGTAGGTAAAACCTTAAGTGTAGATGCTCCATCATTAGCTGTATCGTGATGAAAGATAGGACTATAAGCAGTAGCTTCATATATACTTCCACTATCTCCTGCTACAGCAAATCCCCTTCTATCAACACCTAGACATTCTCTTTCAATACCATTGCTATTAGAATCTACTCTTGTAACCTTTAATATTTTCCTACCTTCAGTAAGCCACTCAGATGCAGAAGTAAGGACTCCAGGAGTTTTAGAATATTTGACAAGCACTTCAATAGGAAGCATATCTGCTATTTCATTTATAGCAGCATTAATCAAATCACCTTCGTAATCAACATCGGTACTGTATATAGCTCCTATTAAGTCTGTAATTCTTTGTCCTAAGTTTCCACCTTGTGCCATTATTTACCTTTTTTCTTATTCTTTAAATTTAACTTTCTTCTAGTATCTATCTTAGTACCATGCCAAGGATTACCCATACTAGTTGAGAATCTATTAGCTAATTTCTTTGCCATTAATACTCTATATGCAATATTAAATCAACTGAATCTGCTTGAAAAGTTGGTGTTCCTGCTGTTATAATAGCTGAAACATAAGCAGATGTTGAATTAGATGCTGCTTGTAATAATTGTGGCTCATTTGATACTCCTGCGTTAGACGTGCTATAGCAACTTGCAAAAAATCTTGAATTGTCTATATGTGTAGTTTGAGCCGCAGAGCCATCAAGAAATATCATGCCTGTTAAATTTGCCGCTTCAAAAGTAGAATCACCAGCATTAGCAGTAGCCTTTTGTGTTCCAAGTGTCAAAGAATTTTCTGAAAATATAAATGTTGCATCTATTGTTGAACCTATTTGAGAATATATATACATACTTATTAGCTTAGAACATCCTCCAATTTCTTTTACTGCATTTGGTATTTCAATTGCATTAAATAAAACATCACCATCAGCATAAGCAGATGTTGCTAATACAGGTGTAAGTCTTATGACTTTACGCCTACCAGTAGATATAGAGCTACCAGCACTATTAGCTGCAACTGATACACCTGCATTTGTTATTGTTAAATCACTCATTTCTCTCCTTTAAAATTTGTGTAAATGGGGCACAAGGCCCCATCTACGATTGTTAAACTAACCACTATGATGGGTCTCCACCAGACACTCCTGCAGTTGTTATTGACACATCTCCTTGTGCTCCATCATCTTGAGAAACGATTACTCTAAAATGATTAGAGCTTTCATCAGCCGCTGAATGTAAAGCTATTTTAAAGAAAGGATATGGATATAATGCTAGATTAACTGTTCCTCCAGTATAACCATTTGCATTACCACCACTACCATATGCCGTAGCAACATCATCTGCAACCTTAACATATGTGCCGCCTTCAGTATTACAAGCATATAAATCTACAACAATTGCTCCGCTAGAAGCGTCATCAATTTCTGTAGTTACACTTATAGTACTTAACGATACATTTGTACCTACTTTAATAGCATCTGAAAGAGCAGCAGTAGCATTTGTTAAAGCTGTCCCATTTGCATCTAAAGTAGTTCCTAAGTCAAGGTTATACATTCTTTTGACACCACCTACACTATCTTCTGTCCAAGCCATTATCTACCTCCCCTTAAGAAAACTTAAGAATTGCGTGAGTTTCAGGAACACTAATTTCCAATCCAGATTCAGTGATAATCTGGTCTTGACGACCATCTACACCGTTGTCTTGTACATTAGTTTCAATGAAGGTGTCTCGACTAACACCATTTCCACTTAGTGGTCTATAAGCCACATTCTTCATATCAACACAAACTGCATAATCTTCCCAAGGTCCTCTTAATAAAGGCTCTTGAACAAAGTGTAAATTACCAAATATAGTATTTACCATTGTTACTGTATGCCCGAAAGCACCAGGGATTGACTCTACATCTAATCGATACTGAGATGAACCTACAGAGTTATTTAAAAAGCTACCACTACCTAATTTATTTAAGTAAGTAATAACTTTTCTTGAAGCTAGTACTAGTTTATTACCACTATTACCAGATTCAGGAGCAAAGAAATCCTCCATTGCGTCCAAGAAAGCATCATAACCAGATGAAGCATAAGACATAGTGTAGACTTTACCATATGATTCAGTATAAGGTAATATACCCCAAGTAGCTCTACAAGGAGCGCCTGAGTTAGATACACCATCAGCTGAACTTCTAGCGTCATTAGTACCTCTACCAAATAACATAGCTTGTTCTATATCCATCTTATGTTCCATAAGTTTATCTTGCCAGATTCTTTGAAATTCATTAGCAATACCTCTATATTCAGTAGCTAAAGAAGTACCTGAGAATATATTCATACCTGTTTTGAAGATTTGACAGTATCCTTCTCTGTCATATAAATTATCTTCCCAACCAAGTGGAGAATCAGTACCCTCAGCCCATGCTGAACCAACAACTTGACCTTTATTACCAGCAGTAAATACTGTGCCATTAGGTATAGCTTTACCTACAGGACTTAGCATTTCACCAGCAATACTAGTTTTGTTGTCAGTTGTTTCATGAGCAATATTATTAGTAGTAGCAGCTGTACTAGCAGAACTAGTAACTAAAGCGCTTTCACTAATTTTTATATTATAAACTTCACCATCATCTGCTTTGATTGCAAGTACTTGACCAGGCAAAAGAAAAGTACATTCAGATGCACTTGCTATTTTACCATACTCATCATACTTACATGTAAGTAGTAAATCAACACCTGCTCCAAGGACTTCACTTGCTACCATCTCTTCAGCTAGTGTTAATGTTGTATCTACTTCAAAGTTCCTTCTTTGCCACTGATGTCTCTGTTCAAGAAATTTAAACACAGGGTCATTAGTAGCTTTTTTTGCCACCTTCGATAAATATACGAAGAATGGACTTTGCATTGGGGCTAACTCTGCTACTCTTTCGCCAAAATTAAACTTTCGTCTAGTATTATCAATACTAACGCCAGAATTTAGCGCATTACCAGCAGAATTAGACCATACTGTTGCGTCTGCCATTTGTTTCCATCCTTATTTGTGCCCATCTTCAGCTGTCTTATTAGACCTTCGGGTAGGGCGGTTTATTAAACTATTTCCAAGGGTTTTTACTATTAAAATTCCCTATCATTGTGTCCATAACTTTATCTTCAAAAGATGTATTATCAACATTAGATTGTCCAGAAGGCATTACTCCCATAGGAGATGGTACTTGCTGTGCATTCTTTGTTTGTTGAAAAGAAGCAGAAGGCTGTGCAGGTGCATTAGTCTGCGGTGCTGCCCCTCCTTGTTGCATTCTATACAATTGAACTAAGTTATCAACATTTATTGAGCTAGGGTCTGACATTTTTTGCATAAAATCATTAGCTTCACCTTCGTTCATACCATGGTGACCCATAACATGATTCCTTATCTCAGATACTTGAGTAGCTTGAACTTGAGCCGCTTCTTGTCTTTTAGCAGCTTCAATCCTATCGTTTTCCATTCTATTGAATTTATCTTCGATAACAGCTGTTTGGTATTGAGATTTAAGTGAATTATACTCATTTATATCATCACGCCATCCTTCTAACTCATCTAAGTACCTAGCACTCTCACTAGAAGGGTCGCTATATGCTTCCTCTCTATTAAAGCTTCTAGGTTGTTGTGGCTTATCAGGAGCAGCAGGAAATTCCTCAACAGTAGGCTCAGTCTCAGCAATTGGCTGTGTTTGAACAGGTGCTTGCTGTTGTTTAATAGATTCTAACTCATTTTTATACTTATCAGCTTGTGACTGCCAGTATTGAAATCGAGTTTCATCATTATTAGACTGAACTGGTTGATTTTCTCCTACATCATTACTTACTTCAGGTTGTCCAGTCTCTACTGGAGCTGTTTCAGTATTTCCTTCGTTACCACTAGTAAAAGCACTCGAAACATCACTAGAGCCCTCTGGAGTACCAAACACAGCTTCTTCTAAAGAATTAAACTGTTGCTCATTACTACTTTCTTGAGGGGTGTCTGTCTGTATATTATCTTGTGTCATTATTTCTTTCTCCTTTTAGCTGCCTCTTTGCTACCACCAGAGGGTGAGCTTGTTTCTTTTGCAGAATCTCTTATCTGCGTTTTTATAGTAGCTAAGCTATCGTCAAGTCGTTTTTCATAAAGAGTACCTGCAGCTTTAGCTTTATTGCTAACCTGGTCAAGGTCTCCTTTAAACTTCTCAACTTCAACTTTCTTCTTAAGATTAACAGCTTCCCTATCTCTAGTTTGCATGTCACCTTTAAGTTTTTTATTCTCTTCCTGAGCTTGTTGTAATGCTTGTTGCAATTTAGCAATCATATCAGTTCTTTGCATTACACCTTCCATATCAAAAACTTCTGTTTTCTTGAGAACTTCTTCTCTATCAATAATACCTTTTTGGTATGCATCCATATAGAATTCTAGTTCAGCATATCTATTAGAAGGCAATGTTGAACCAGCTACAACTATAACGTCATACCTTCCTATAGTTATATCATTCATAACTTTTATTTCACCGCTCTTATCATCAACGAGCCTTTTATTTATTACATATTCAGACAAAGAATTATTAGGCTGAACGACTCTAAATATCTTTTGAGTTGTATATAACTGTTGCATTAAAGATATAGCAACTTGCCCAGCTCTTGTTAAAGCTGCTTCTATATCAGCTAATTTAGATTTCATTTTTCTTTGACCAAACTCATCTATAGATATAGTAGCCTTATATGTTTGAGGAGCAGCCTGCGAATTTCCCATCATCATTTCATATAAGCCAAGGGCATGGTCAATATCATTCTTAGCAGTTAATTCATTTTGATATAATTCATTTGGAAGAGGTGTTGGTTGAACTGGCATAGGAGCTCCATCAGTAGGGTCATATGCTATTGCTACACCTGGTTGTGACCATTTTTCTTCAAAGTCTTTCATGTCGACACTCCCTTCGGGAACTAATATCTTAGTATTAGTACTTGTCGTAGCATGAGCTATTATCAAAGAACGTGTTTTATTTATATATTCTTGTAATCCCTTAATCATCCTCACATCTGAAACAGGGTAAGGAGTTCTAGTATGAACATTCATAATAGGTATTATAGGATAATCCTCTAAAGGTAAAATTCTTGAGTATAAATGCTTATCTCCAATTATAATACATTGTTTAACCTTTTTAATTGTAACCTTTACAATGTCTATTTGGTTTTGTTCTATTAAATCTTTATAAGTTATTTGCTCTGCATTTACTTCTACTTCTGGTAATTCAGCACTTTCATCATAACCCATTTGTTGCATTTCTTGAGCTTGTTGCAACTGTTGATTTTGTTTCATCTCAACTAATTGTTGATATAGTTTTCCAGCTTGTTCTGCATCTGTAAGTATATTACCCTCTATAATCCAAGCTGGTCTTTCTGAATATGACTGAAAATCCTCTTCAGACAATAACTCTTCCTTACCTGAAAACTTTTCAAAAGTCCTATATTCCATTACATCAACTTTATAATATCTTTCGTAACCCCTTATATAGTCTTGATTATTTAATCTGCCTACATCTTCAGGGAACTGAACCTCTCCATCATCTTCTCTTCCAGTGTCAGGAGCATTCCAATCTATCCTACTTCCAGATTCGTCAGACGCATTATCTATTGCTTTTGAATACATAGGCCATACTTTTTTAGCCTGTTCTTTAGTAAACAACTTAGAAACTATTATATTTTCAGCATCATCAAAAAACCTATGTCGACTATTTGGGTCAACATATACATCTAATGGGTCTACATCATGAAAACATACTTCACCTTTACCCATATCCATCATAGGGTCTTGATATACATTAATATAACCAACCCCCATAACATAGTAATCATCAACTGCTTGACGAATAACTGTTCTTCCATCTGATATATCATACATATATGATAAAAGAGCACTCATTACTTGAGCTACCTTATTATCAGAGTCTTCTCTAGGAGCAGCTCTAAATGAAGGTCTATTAGCTGTTAACATCGATTTAGCTGATTCTACAGCTGGATGCACTCTATTTATAACAATAGGTGCTTGACCCCTTGCTTCAAGTGTTTGCCTTTGACTTTTAGACCATTGTTTACCTAATCTGAATTCTTTATCTTCTTTGGCTTGTTGTGCCCAGGTATCTCTTTTGCTAGAGTATTTATCGAAGAGGTCTAGTGTCTCGTCTATTATATTATTTTTAGATTTACCATCTTTTTTAGTATATGCCATATGCCTAATTTACCACTACATTGTCATCCAATCAAGACTTTTCTCTTTATTTCTCCAATCTTCATCAGATATTTTCTCTAATTCACTTCTTCTACAGGGTTTTGCCCCATCTAAAGCAGTCCAAATAGCATCCATTATATCATCATGCTTTCCTTTTGGATACGACAAGAACTCTTGCTGAGCTTTAATATCTTCTGGTCTAAAATAAAAAGTCCCTTTTGCGAACAATGGTACTAGTGATAACAACCTTTCTGATTTACTATTTCTAGGTTTTACACCAGATTCAAGACCTGGTATATATAAACTTTCTTCTCTCATTAATTCTCTTACTGCTGTTCTTAAAGCCTCCTGATAACCTACTGTTTCTACCTTAATTCTCCTTGGTTTAAACTTTTTATAGGTATCTATTATTAATTGAGGCTGCTGTGCTGGTGATATTCTATTTCTATATATATCTACTATATACTTGTTATTATTCGAATCAATCCCAATAGTAGTGATAACAAAATAGTCAGCCCTAGCAGACAAAGAGCTTGCAGGGTCAACCCCAGTATATAGCTCCACAGGTTTGATTTTTTCATTTTCTAATCCCTCATTCTTAATTAAACAATTTTGTCCATCAATTCTCTTATAATCATAATGATGCATTTTAATCCAATCAGGCTGGAATGGTGCATCATCAGGAGATTGGGCTATATTCATGTATTCTTGATAGAATCCATTAATATTCCCTACGGATGAAAATTCATCCTTTATGGCCAATATCCTGTCTCGTGGAAATCTTTCAGGCCAAATACTCTTTTCGTCATCATCCCATATAGAAAACCATAAAACATTCCATGCAGCAGACTCTTTAGCCCAACATAAGAAACAATCCTCCGATATTACAGTGCCAATCATGGCAATCCTCCCTTCATCAGAAAGGGAAGGTATAACAGCTTCTGTCATCCATTTCCTGTTTTTAGCCCTAGCCTCTGGTGTATAAGCATTTAACTCTGATTCAAAGTCATCTACTATAATCAGGTTAGGTCTTGTATCACCTTCAATAAAACCCCTAACTCTTTGTCCTGTACCAACAGCTATCATACGAGTACCATTGGCAAGCACTATATCAGTATGAGTCCATCTCTTAGCAGTATTAGGTCCCATATCTCCAAATATCTGTTTAAATCTATCGCTATGTGTTAAGTGATACTTAATTCTTGACAAGAAATTAATAGACTGAGCCTGTGACTCTGATACTATAACTATAAATAGTTCATCTGTTGTTGATTTAAAAGCCGCTTTCCATAAAGGGAATATAAGGGTAGTAACTGTAGATTTAGCTGTACCCCTAGGAGCTGCTATAAGAACCCTGCGTTTGTCATCATCTGATAAATTTGCATACACTTCATTGTGAAATGGAGGTGTAGCCTTCTTAAGTGCAGTAGGAAAGCAGTGCTTTCCAAATAAAGCCATGTTATTACGTAACTTCTTAAGAGCTTGTAATTGCTCATATTTATCTTCGTAATCCATTAATAATATTTAATGTCTACTTTACCCTTAGATTTGTCTTTTTGACTAAGTTTATAACCTTTCTTCTTTTTCGCCATTATACTAATTCCTCGTCTGGGTTAGGTAATGACTCTTCTATAGCAGGAACTACTGTCCCAGGCCTATAATCAGAACCTTTCTTTTCATATTTAGCATTTATAGGCTTTGTAATTCTATCTTTTAAATATGATATATTTGCCAATGCTGCTTCTTTGTTTTTTATCTGCTCCAACTTATTCGCCATGATTTTATTTCCTGATTCAACAAAGGAAACAATACTCCGAACATTAGGCTCTGGTGGTCCCCCCATATTATAAATACTTTCCATTATCTGTTCTGTAAGCTCTTTGTTTTTATACTTCATTCTTCCTCCTTAGTAGTAGTTCTAGTTGCAATAAGCTTTTCTTCTTCTTCTCTAAGCTCATCTATTAATTTTACATTACTTGTAGCTTCTATCTGTTCTACAGTCTTAACAAGGTGTTTATCTTTCATACCATGCATATCTTGTAAGTTATCGACAGCTCTCATTAAATTAGTAACATCGCCCTTATCTTTGGCTTTTTTTATAGTTTCCTCTAAAAGCTCTAATGTATAAGCCTCTGTAAGGCCGTGCTCTTGAAGTAACTTCTGTAATTCATCTCTTACCATATCTTTGAATTTCTCCTTCTTCATTCTTCTCTTCCACATGACTTTAGTACTATCACTAGGATTATCTAGAACGTGATTGATTGTTTTATCATAGTCCATGGTTTGTGCATACACCATGGCTAAATTCTTCATTTTCTGCCCACCTGACAACACTTCCCAATGAGTTTTGCCAGATATTGTGTTATTGGCTTTCCTACCAGAAGCATTAAGCTTAACGGAGCTATAATTAGGATTATAAAAAGTATAACCATAGGGAAGACGAATATAAATGCTAGTGGGCTTATATATGGACTTGCTGATGACCTTAGCCACGTATTCATCATCGGATATGGCGTAATCTCCTTCGTCAGCTTTTCTCCACTCTTTGTATTCGATTTCTTTGTCATCTGCCTCTTCTTTCCTGTATATCTTATAAGCAGTAGGCTCTTTATCACCTTTATGGTGTATATCTATAGTGTACATTATATTTTAAAAGCGTCTGAACCCTGTTCTTTCAGAACATTACTTTGCAACAACTGGTCTTTTACAAGCTCTTTATATTTAGGGTCGTCTGCACTTCTCCATTCATCTATAAATAAGTCTAAATCTCCATCAAGTCTATTGTACTCAGATTCCATTATCTTCTTAGATATATTCTCATACATAACCTTGTCAGTATCAGTAAAATCACCAGTTCCGCCATAATCATATCGTTCATAACCAGGAACCATATCATTTCCGCCGTATTTAAGAAAATTACTACCTTGTGGGAGAAAAGTATTCTTTATCCAATCCAACTCTTCATCTGTAGCTCCTATATTAGCATTACCCCTTGCTATATTAGCCATCATTGAACCAGAACCTCCAGTTAATTGAACAGGGCCAAAAGCAGATGAACCGCTTCCCGATACCTTCGTTCTTATCCAGGGATTGTTATAAGCTCCTGTTTCTGCTTTGGCAAAGGCATTATAAAGGTTGTCAAAATTCATTAATACATCTGTTTTGAAGCAGTTGATGAAAGCCAAGGATTAGTATACGCACTCTTAGGATACTTATTCCTAGCTTTTAATAGATGTCTCTCTTGAGCAGTAGAACCCATAGAATCATACTTATAAGGCTCCTCTAAAGGTGTATCAGTCATCATATCTTGAATAATCTGCAAAAGACCTTTTCTTTTACTAGCATCCTGCATCTGCTTGCCAACTTTCTTCATATCTATGTTTCCCTCTTCATCTGGCTCTGCTCCCATAAAATAACCCATCAATCCAGTAAAAAGAGAACCCATATCTTCAGGATTATTATAGAATCCTCCGCTATACAAATCTTGGTTTACACCAAATTGATTAACATTTTCACTATCCGACTCTGTAGCTCTTCTTTTTTTTATATTACCTACTATATTCTTTCCAGGGTACCAACTCATATTAAAATCTCCAATCTAAGGTTAATAAGGGGTTCTTCTTATCTAGTTTAAACCCCATGTTTAAGTTTCTATTAGGCGAAAAGTTTATCTTATTCTTTAATACATCAGCTCTTACACTATCTGGTAGAAGTTTAGTTAAAGTAGGGTCTATAACTCTATCTAAGAAAGTTTTACCGAATATAGCACCAGGTATTAATGCTGGGTTATCACCCACTTGTGACAAAGTATTCTTTATACCTGCCCTGTTTTGTACCCCTTTATGGAGTAATTGTGCCCATACAGGACTTACATCCCTGTTAAAGGTCATTTCTTCCATATTTGCTGTGTTATCGCTATTATACGCCATATTATAGCTATAATTTAACACTAACAAACACATACTTCCAAATAGTTTATTATTTGAGGTACCTCTAATTACCCAACGTCCATGTAGAGATAGCTTATACCTATGTATTCTTTGTCTAAAAAGAAGACTACCGCTAATACTACCCATGGAGGTACCTCTAAGTACTACCTCTATATATATACCTCTGGTAGAAAATAACCCAAAAAATATATTTTCAAAGCCTTTTTTTATTTTTAGGCGTAAATCACTGAAAATCAACGATTTAGGTTGAGTTTTAAAAAAATTATAAAAATTTTGCGTGTGTGAGATATACACACAACCCTACCCGCCGTTTTCAACCGTGGTGGGGGGGCGTAATCGGTTGAAAACCTCTCATATGATGACCGCTTCGCTATCATATTCGAGCCCTTGCTATCATTGCTTTTTATTAATTAATAAGATAAAGGAAAAATCAATGAAACAAACTACTAAATTTACAAAATCACTTTTAACTACTCTATTTAATAAGATAAGTGATTTGAAAATTCTTGCAATATCAAAAGTATCACCAAAAGACGGCAAGCTCTATATAACTCTTCCATCAGTTGAGAGGTTACAATTGGGGGATACAACAGAGCCTACCGTCTTTTGGAATGATTCTTCTGATGTAATTGCACAACTAAAGCCTATTATTGGCGACGACTTGGTAATTGAACTATTGCCTCCAAGTCGTGAAGGTGAGGCTTTAGTTATTAAGGACAAATCAGATATGAAAGAATATTCAAAGAATGTAGCACTTGAATTTGTGGATTCTTTGAATAATCAATAATATCTGATTTATCTGTATTAAAGAGTGATTGAGTTGTTAGTATATAGCGACTCAATCACATCTTTTTTTTATATAAGTAATACATACAGCCGTTTTGTATGTGTTTAAAAATTTATTAATTAATGTTAAACATAAAGGATAAAATATGACTTGCAGTAAATGTAAAACTGAGATTAAAGGTAATGTTTTACACACAAATTGTCCTTGTTGTTGGGGAGGTATACTCAAAGTCTGTGAAGATTGTTTTAACTTCATAGAATTTGGTGATAATCCATTGACAATGAAGGATATAACTGATTAAGAATCGGAGCTTGATAGAGCTTGGCAACAGAATCTATCAAGAAGTATTTTATTTTAAAGATTTATAAACAAAACGAAAGGTAGGATAATTAAATGGAAGATAATGATTTAAAAGAATATGCTCATCATGCAGATGATATAAGTTGTCAAGAAGAATATGATGAGTCTTCTAAGCGTAAAGAAAAATGCAAATTAAATGAAAAAGAAATTGTTTTGGATTATTACAGAACTAGGCTTGGTAATGCATTAATTTTAATTGATAAATTAGAAGATGAAATAACTGAATTACAAGGAGAAAGAAGAGGTAATTAAACAATAACAGAGAGAAAGTGAGGTTTCAACTGTAGAAATAACTATAATATACTAGAGGGATAGGGCGACAGTCTGATTCCCTCAAAGATTTGATGTATCAATCCGCTATAAATAAACTACTACCAATATGTAAGGAATTTGGGCTTGTGATGTCACTTGCAGCAAAGCTGGTGAGAGCGGTTTCATATGACGATATGATAGGATATGCATAGTTTTGTTTATTTACTATGTATTGAAATTAAATAGCTATAAAGGAGCTTAAATGGAACATATAGGAAAGATTATTAAAAGAGTAATGGATAGGTGGAAACACTGTAAAAAGTGTGAAATATACTACTTAGAAGACTGTAATTGTAAGATTGAGAAAGTAATTGTAAAACTAAAAGACAATGTAATTATACAAACAAAAAGAAAGGTAGGAAAATAATGAAAGAATATCATTATATATTTGGTAATCTAATATCTATTGTAATAGCTAAGAGTAGAATGGAGGCTATTGAAAAGATAAAAGATAATATAGGTAGAAGATTTGTTGTTAGAATCTGTAAAGTAGTATCTATATAAAGATTAATTAATAAAATTAGAGAGATGTAAGTCCCGAGAAGACACTCAATAAGTCTTAAGAGCAAATAGCCATCGAGCATATTGCCTAAGCAAAACGAAGGCATTCTCTCTAATAAACCAAGAAAGGTATAAAAATGGAATATTTTATAAGCATACTTGAAGAAGTAATAAAAAATTTTAAATCATATTGTGGTATTTTCATTTTAAAATGGAAAGATTCAAGTGAAATTAAAAAACAAATTGAAAAGATAGTTGAAGAATTGGAGTATTTAATCTTTTTAATAAAACAAGGAGGTATAAAATGATAGTAGAAATGTTTTATGGTGTATTAATGATTATGGTAGAGTTTAGTGGCGATGATGTTCATCATTATAATGTCAAAGTAAATGAATTAGCGTCTATAAACTTTAGTCAAAGCAAAATATCGTTTGTTTACAAGGAAAGCGGTAAAGAAGAGGTTTTAGATATATTTTCTGACCAAGACTATTTAGCATTTGCTAATTGGTGGAAAGATAATAAATATAAAGTTGTTCAAGCTATGGGTGAAGCAGATACAAAATACATTCATAATAGAAATACAGATGTTAAATTTTAATAATTAATAGATGAGGTTCAAGAGTAGGTAAGTTTGAGGTAACATATAACTCTACAAAACTTGAGACGGGTGGTGGTGAGCTAAGGTGAAAGGTGAGAGTCCTTCGTGTAATCTATTAATAATAATTAAGTGAGTGTTGTGTAACCGTGAGGCCACAGAGGGTTTTTATGTATTATAAGTAACAAGGGTTTTTGAGTGTTTTCATATTTCGCTCTATGTTTTCCCTTGACTTCAACTACTTATACCTTTCACCCTTGTTAGCACTCACTTATAATTTGGAAAGGAGTAACAAATGAATAGTTATGATGATTATCTACTAAGCGTAGTAGATGTCCTAATTGAGAATAATATTAAAATAGGGAGTAAACATGCAAAGAAGAACAAATCAAGCAGTATTCGCAGTATTAGCAATGCTAACAATATGGATAGTAATTCATACATCAAGAATAAATGATATAGATTCTGATGTAACAGTATTAAATAGAACATCAAATTCTATGATGAATAGACTTATATCATTAGAATCTGAGGAAACAGAGCATTCATATTTTGATTTATATGAAGAGCAAAATAGATATTTACAAAGTTTTGAAAGTGACCTAACATTTAAGGAAACTTTCAAGAAAATGAGAGCAGAGTATGGTGCTGGACATATCTTTGATTGGAATAAAAGGTTGTTCACAACATATTATGCTGAAGAGTTAATGTTAACTAGTATAACAGAAAAGGAGAATAGATGAATATTAATCTATTAGTAAACGGTGAATTCGTTTCAAGAGATGTTACAGCTACAACAGTAGGTGAACTAAGAAATGAATTAGAAGTTCCAGCAGACGCTAATGTAATGGTTGGTGGAACTATCAGACAAAACGATTATGAATTGTCTGACGGCGATATTGTTGCTTATGCAAGTAATAATAAAGTAGGAGGATAATTATTTGCGAGGGTAAACAAGGAAATAGGAAGCCCATGAGACTAAGCAATTAGGGAATGGTATGCTACTATAATGCTGAAAGTTCTTAATTGAACAGTATAAGGCAGGAGGGACATCTGTAAAATGATGTGTGTAGCAAATAATAAATAATAACTTTAAATGAGAGCCAATAACTGGTCCTGTAAGTCCTGGCGAACGTTAACCAACACGATGGCATGGCAAAGGAATATGTGAGGCTCTCATTTAATTAAACAGAGATAATGAAAGGAGTAACCATGATATATTATAATGGTCAAGAAGAAATAGAAGTAAGTGAGATTGATAAATTAAAAGATTTAACACAAGAAGAGACAAATAACTTAGCATCTGGACCTCAAGACTTATTTTTCAGTAAATTAGATGGTGTTAATCATACTTTACAGAATTATGGAATAAAAACACTAGCTGTTAATGATAAATGGAACTGGAAACCAGGAGCTTATCCAATAATGAGAGAATTTATTTCAAAAAAGTTAGAAATAGATAAAAAATGTCAAAGCTTAACCAAATTACTTGATAGAACAAGAAGCAATGTTAATTATACTAATTATCTTACTAGACAAATAAAAGAAATGGAGATTGAGAAAAATAATCTTAAAAGATTAGGAGTATTAAAAGATGTTGATATTGATAAATTTAAAGAAAAATGTGTTGAATTTGTTAAAAGAATAGAAGAGCAATGCTCAAAAGCTTCTGAATTAACAAAAGGGGATGTTACTATTAATACCTTTGTAACTGATTTAGAAACAAGAGTTCCAAGAATATATTATAATATTATATTAAATAATTTAACATTATCTATATATGATGGAGACAAAATGATTCAAGAGATACCTTTAGCACAGATTCATATAATAATTAGTCAAAATCTAAGAACTAAGTTAGGAATTAAAAATAAAGATATACGATTAACTGGTGTATATCAAGATTCTAACTATAAAGAGGCTAAATTTCCTTATATTGCATCTGGTTATAATAATACTGAGTATTCAACTGTATGTTTAGATAAACATTATGATGATGTTTCAAATGCTATTTATAAAAATGATTTAATATCTTTATCATTTATATTAATGCAATGGGCTCAATACTATCATATAAGTCATTCTAATCCATATAATCAGCCACATATGCTTAAGTTTGGTATGCCAGGAGAATATAGTGATGAATATTCAGCAACTCAATCAAGCTCAGCAGTTAATAACAGAAGTAATGAGATTCTTGAACGTAGCATTAAATCGCTTAATTTAAACTATATTGATGCTAGTGAATATTATGTTTCTTCTCTGGATTTAGTTGAATGTAAATATAGAAATCTTAATAATGATTATCTAATGAGTAAAATGCATATTCAATTACAAAATACTGAATATTATTATAAAACAGAATCTTTAGTAATATTATTATTAAATAATATTATGCGTAATGCTGAGAATCCTAATTCAATATGGACTATAAGTGAAGAAGTTAGTAATCTTACTGGGCAGAATATAGGAATAAATAAAAATAGCTATCAAGAAGGAGACAATCAAATAACAGACATTAAAGATACACAGAAATCTGTTACATATGCTTTATTTAATTATTTTATGAATAGACCTTATCGTAATGGTTTTAGATTCATAGATAAAACAAATGAACATATGATAAATGAGTTGAATCCTTATGATTGTAATTACGTATTTAGTTACCTTGAAGCTCATAACTTCATAGAAGATGAGAAAGCAGAATATGTAAATGATATTGTAACAAGTGATGATAAAATGAAAGAGATGATGAAAAATTGGGCTAATAGCTCAGAAAGGAGTGCATAATGAATATAGAAGATATATTCCACATATCAGAGAAAGACTGGTACAATCTTCAAGCGTGGGCTACAATAGCTTACGAAGAGGATAAAAATGAAATATCTGGTTTAATGACAGCAATACCACAAGAAGATGGCACGATTAAAGTGGGAAATGTTGAAATACTTAAACAAGAGAACACTGGTACTAACACTGAGCTTGATGGAGAGGCTGTTAGTGAGTATATGATGAAATATGCTATGAAATATAAAGACAAGAATATGAAGTTTGTCTGGTGGCATTCACATCATACTATGGGAGCATTTTGGAGTGGGACTGATGAAAAAGAAATAGATGCATGGAAAAATGAAAGCTATTCTTTAGCGTTAGTTATCAATCTAAAAGAAGAGTATCTATTTAGAGTAAGCTTTTGGAAACATAATGGATTACCTATGGAAAAGCATATAGATACTACTCTCAACATAGATAGAGAGAAGCCTCTTATTAATATCACAAATAAGATGAAGAAAGACTATAATGAGCTTTGCACATCACCTCAAATAGCTACTTATAATCATGGCTGGACAAAAGCTGGTTGGTCACTTGATAATCATCAAGATAGCTTTAACTTCAGCAATAAAAAAAGAGTAAGCGCAAATGTAAAAGAAGCTTATTCGCAATGTCTTAGTAAATGTGAAAAAATGCAAGAAAGCTTCTTAGATGGAACTCTTTCATTTAAGGACTTTAAAGACGAGATTAAGATACTTAATAAAGTATGCAAAAATAAGAAACTTCCTTTTAGTATTAAGGAATTTAACATGAGCAAAAATGATTTATTAAATAAATTATTAGAGCTATTTCCTTGTGATATGATAGAGTATGAGGATAATAATGTTAAACTAGAACTTGAACCACATGGAGGTTACTTATGGGCATAAATATGAGGAGTGTAGGACTTGTAGACAACTTAAATGAGTTTAATTATCACATATTAGGCTGTGGCGCTATAGGTAGTGCCGCAGCTACCCAGTTAGTAAGAATGGGTGCAGAAAACTTCTGTTTATATGATAATGATGTAGTTGATACAGGAAATGTAGGAGTTTCACAATACACAATATACGATATAGGACATAAAAAAGTAGATATGTTAAAATCTAAAATATTAGATGTTAATAATTCTGCTGAAGTAATGTGTGCTGATGAGATGTTTAGTAATTATATCTATATGAATGATAATGATATAATCATACTTGGTTTTGATAGTATGAAATCTAGATTAGATGCTGTTAAAGCAATGACTGGGTGGAGACAAAGTAGTCCATTTCTTCTAATTGATGGAAGAATGGGAGCTGAACATTATCAACAGTATGTAATATTAAAGCCTACATTAGCAAAATACAAGGAAATATGGTATAGTGATGATGAAGGAAGCGAAGAGCCTTGTAATATGAAAGCTACCTCTTATTGTAGTAATATGAGTGGTAGTTTTATAGCAAATGCTATAAGGAAAATCGTTAAAGTTCAACCTTACGAAGAGTTTCTATCTTTTCATTTCCCAACAATGACTATAGATAAAAACACCTTGGTAAAATAAAATAAATGTTGTAATATAATGGGCTGGCAGAAATAAGATGAAGATAGGTGGTGTAAACCTTACACAGCAATCTTATCAAGCCAGTCCATTTCACTTTAAAATAGGAGAATAAAAATGGCATTAAAAAAAGTCAAAAGGAAAGCTGTCTCTCAGAATCCAAAGACAATGCTATTATATGGAGCACCAAAAGTAGGTAAAACTACAGCTCTAAGTCAATTAGAAGATTGTTTAATAATTGATACAGAAGGTGGTGCAAATATGATAGAAGGATATATAGAGACTGTAAATAGTAGAGAAGACCTAATAAAGTTATTAGAAGAGGCTAAAAAAGGCCACGAGTTTAAGTATGTTGCATTAGATACTATAGACAAAATAGCTATATGGGCAGAAAAAGCAATATGTGAACAAGAAAATGTAACAGCAATAGCTGATTTAGCATTTGGAAAAGGCTTTGGTATGGTTAGAGAAAAAGTCTTAAATACAGTTAACATATTAAAAGAGATATTTCCTCATGTAATAATAATCGGACATAGGAAATGGGCTAAAGCTGTTGTAGATAGTAAAGCTATAGTTGAGCCAGAAAGCTTGGATTTAACAGGAAAGTTAAAGAACATGTTAATGGCAGATTGTGATGCTATAGGTTACGTTTACAGAGATGATGAAAAAGGGAAGTTAATGGTATCATTTCAAGCTAATGAAGCCTTAGAAGCAGGTAGTAGAAGTCCTCATTTGAGAGGCAAAGAGATAGAGTTAACATGGAATAATATATATAAAAAGGAGAGTAAATAATGGCGATATTTAAACCAGAGACTAAAAGCGGTAACTTTTCAAGCTTTACAGGAGTATGTGAGTTTGGAATATTAGAGTTTAAAGATAGGTCAGACGAATTTGATTGGGCTGATTTATTTCTTGAAGTATCAGTTAAACAAAAAGGAAGTGATTTTGACAGACCATTAGCTATTAAAGGTTCTTTCGACAAAGTAGGTGGAAAGATTACAGGTGGCAATGGTTTAACAAGATTATATCATTTCTTTGACCAAATAGGTTGTGAAGCTGGTATTAATGTAAATGGTGGCTGGGAAACACCCGATGGCGAAGAAATTAAAGATATAGCTAAATATCTTAATGATAACTTTGTTGTTGGAAATGGAACAGATACCCCTAATTTAGATTATTTAGGTTATTTCTACAAAGAACAACCTAAAGTTCCAGGAGGAACAGCATATACTAGAGTTTTATCTAAAGTATACAGAAATGTTACTGAAAATAAAGCTAAGCTAGATGATGATGTTAAATGGATGAAATCTAAAGGATATTTAAAAGAGTTTATAGAAGGTGAGACTGCAAGTCAACCAACTGTAGACCAGAGTGCCTTAGGTAATCTATAATGTATGTCGAGATAGCTAAAGGTACACCTGGAAATAGAGGGTATTTAATCAGTAAGAATGACTTAGGTAATTTTATTAATGAAAATCCATTATATAGAAGTGTTTATCTATATGATGATGAAGCATTGAAATATGTGGAGGATAATGGAACATTAAAGAATTACTTTGGAGTTAGATATATTGATAAAGTTCCTATTGATATTGACAAAGGTGGTAACTCAGATGAGAAAACTTTAGATGTCTTGAGAGGTGTTATTCTAGAGCTGGAAGATGCAGATATTACGGAACAAAGTTTCCAATGTTTCTTTTCTGGCTCTGGATACCACGTTGATTTAGCTGGTGGGTTGTTTAACTTTAAAGCTGGTGTTGATTTGCCTTATATGGTCAAACAAACACTAAAAAGTCTAATACCTGATTTAGATTCATCCATATATATGAGAACTGGTATTTACAGAGTTCAACATACTATTAACCAAAAGACAAATCTATATAAGATACCTTTATATAGAGATGAGGTTATGAATCTAGATGCAGCTGATATACTAAAGTTAGCCGAAGTTAATCGTAGTGATTATACATACTTAGGATTAAAAGGCGATGGAGAGTTAGAGCATACTGTAAAAGAAGAAGTTCCTGATGTTCAAGTATTTAATAAAATATCGGAACCAACTAAAATAGTACCTTGTGTACAATCAATGTTAAATCAAGGAGCAAAGCAAGGAAATAGGCATATAACAGCCTTGAGGATAGTCAGCCATTTTAAGAGACATGGCATCCCAAGTCATTATGCTAAGGTAATGATGCTTCATTGGAATAACAAAAGTATGCCAGAAAAGGAAATAATGGAAATGGTAGAGAATGTATATAACAGAAACTATAAGTATGGTTGTCAAGATTCTGTTATGGTAGAGCATTGTAAAACGCAATGTTTATTCTTTAATAAGAAAGACTACATGATAGATGTTAAATCATCAACTGATATGCAAAGCGAACTACATGAGAGATTAAATACTGATTTTAGTGGAAAAACTATAGACCTAGGTAGGGCTTTAGGAATAGATAAAGAGTCAGTAATATATCCAGGTGAGTTAGTCACTATATTTGGACCAACAGGGTCTAATAAGACTACTTTTGCACAGAATTTAGCACTTGGTGTAGACTTTGTTAATGATAGAATTGTTAAAGATTGGCAAATACCTACATTATTTCTAAGTTTAGAGTTATCATCTTGGTACATGCATAGAAGACACCTTCAAATAGTTTCAGGAGTTACTAAGCAAGAAGCCAACGATAATTACACAGAGCTATATAAGAAGCACGAAGAAGAGATGTCACATCTAATGGTTCAAACTATTTCTCCTACTCTTGATAAGATAGCAGAGAAAGTTAGAGAGTTAGAACCATCGCTAGTAATAGTAGATTATATTGATTTAGTAGATACACCTCATAACATTAGAGGTGAGTATGAAAAAATCAAATATATATCTCATGGATTATCTAGTATGGCAGTAAATAACGATATGATAGTCATCCAAGTGTCACAAGTAAGCAGAGAATACAGTCGAAATGAAGTGCTTGACCTATATGCAGGAAAAGGGTCTGGAGCAATAGAAAATGCGTCTAGAAAAGTGATTGGGCTTAATGGTCAATCAAATTCAGCAACTAGAGCAGTTAGGTTATTTAAAAACACCGATGGAGAATTGTTCGATACTGAAGTCGAATGGACTCCATCATTTAGACTAAGGAGAGTGTAATGGGATGGTTACTAAAAATGTTTTGGCTTGAGGATAGATTTATCCTTATATTACTACGCTTGATAAAAATAGGTTTCATAAGAACTAAATCTAAAAGAATGAATGGTTTTAGTGTTGTATTTGGAATCGCAAAAATAGAATGTCAAATTAACTTATCAAGTGTTATAAGTGAAACAACTAGGGTAAGAGCTGATGAAATCGGAAGAGCATAAAAACAAGAGATACTATAAGCCGAAAAGGGGGCGAAAGTCCCCTAATAGGCTTACTATCTGGGAAGAGAAGTTTAGCAAAAAATTAAAGAGACATCATGGAACTTTTGCTAAAAAGACATTTCATAGGTTAATGAAAAAATCGTCTACATTAAGGTCAACATTAAAGAGAAGGAGTAAGGAGTATGAGGTCGAGTTTAATATATCACTTGAAGAGGTTAGAGACCTTTTATATAGAGTTTATGGAAAGAAGTGTTGCTATTGCCATAGTAAGTTGGTTGTTAGCAATATGGTATGTGACCATATTCTCCCTCTATCTTTGGGTGGTAATTCAACTCCTGGTAATCTTCAGATGATTTGTGGTAGATGTAATACAAGAAAAGGACCTTTAACAGATAGAAATTTTAGAAAACTATTAAAATGGCTTGATAGACAGAATATAGAACTTAAGAAATATGTTCTTAGAAAGATGTCAAGTAGAGATTTTTAAAAAGCAAGTAGGGGACGAATACACGACAGCGGTGAGCAGCTGTAAGCTTAGAAAATAAGTCGGAATGTAATGTCAATTATATTCGTCCCTGAAAAATTAAGGAGGAAGTATGGAGTGGGAAAGAAGTAAGTGTGTATTCCCTAAAATGGGAACTAGAACACATCAATTAAAAAAGGGGGAGAAAAGAGTTGACCCCGAGAAAACTAAACAAATAGAAAACGACAGAAAGAAGAGGTTACAAGAATGGAACAAGTGGCTGAAAGGCTAAAGGAAAAGTTCACGAAAGAGTATACTTCAAAATTTGACATTGATTTAAAATTTGGAGAAGAAGCTGAGTATAGCTTGGCTAATATTTTGTCTTTAGGTAAAGTAGAAGTTAAGACAGAAAGAGACATCTGGAAGAGAACTGGAAATATAGTTATAGAGTTAAGAAGCAGAGGTAAATATAGTGGTTTAAGTGTTACAGAAGCTGAATGGTGGGCGCATATACTATCATATAAAGGCGTTAAAGAAGGAGTTATATTAATCCCTGTTAAATTACTTAAAAGAAGAGTAAAACAACTTGTCAAAGAAGGTAAAGCGACTCTGACAGTAGGAGGAGATGACGATACAAGCGAAATAGTACTTATTCCTATTAAGGAGATTCATGGAATACTTTAAAAGGAATAGAAAGTACACTGGCGCTGTATTGAGAGAGGAAAAACCAGGAAGATGGGTATCAAATAAGCCTTTGTTTTTGTGCGGAAACAAGGGTTTATTCCCTGTATTTAAAACAGGAGGCCCTACAGGTAGATTCCCTGTGAATCACCAGGAATTTGAACTTAGGAACATAAGAGAGGAGAGTTTCAGCATTGAAGACAGAATATGATAAAAGAAGGCATCTCCAAATTCAACTAGATAAAGCAAAGGAAGAAATTGTTTTTCTAAGAAAGGAGTTAGAGCTATGCCGAGAAGCGACTATGAAGCAATCGCAAAAATAATAGAGGATGTAATAGGCAAAGATACAGTGACATGTGTAAACCTCTTAGAAGGTATAAGATTTTACTTTGATAAGAAATTAAAAGAAATCGAGATAATTAGAGCAGAAAACATGAAACCTATATCTTTTACTGCCTATAAGGTAAAAGAGTGGAAAAAAGAGGCAAATAGCGCCTTAAAACGCTATACAACCAAATTGAACGAGGAAATAAAGCTTGAAAAAGAGGCTTGTTCAATTACTGGCTGAGAATAGATTAGAAAAGTGCACAGTTTGTGGCACATACAAAAATCAGGCGGTTTATAGGTTTAGACATGCACAATTTGTCAATACTTGGGAACCGCCTATATTAGAACCAATGTGTAGGAAATGTGTTTACAGAGAGTGTTATGGGAGTAAACATTATAGAAAAAAAATGAAAGAAAGGAGTTTAGATGGCAACTTTTAAGAAAAAGCCAACAAATAAAGAAATGGCAAATGCTATTGTAGAAATTAACAACAGAGTTAATGAAATAGCGAATGTAGTATATAATCTTGACAATGTTATGGGTATGTTTATTAGAATGGAAGGAAAACTAGAGAAGTTCAATGAATACCTTAAAGAAAAAGCTAAGGAGATGGAAAATGACTCAAAAGCAGATGGAGAAGCTGCAGAATCAGATATTCAAAAAGATACAGATGATGAGAGCAGCGGGACAGAAGGAGTACGCAAGGAAGACAAATAACGCTTTCGCTAATTTCGAAAGAGTTGCTGATAACCTTGGATTAGACAGAAAAGAAGTTTTACTTGTCTATTTATTGAAACATGTAGATGGCGTATGTTCTTATGTAAAAGGACATAAAAGTCAGAGAGAAGATGTTAGAGGTCGAATAATAGACATACATGTATACCTTGATTTGTTATGGGGTATGATAGACCAAGATGAAAAGCAAAGCAGAAATGTAAACTACTTAAAAGAGATACAAAATGATTAAATGCGAAAAATGTGGCGAATTAATAGGCCATAGTGCTCCTATTTATAAAGCATCGAGAGGGTTTTTAGGTGAAGATGGTAATTTTCATGAAGATGAATCAGTTGTTATTCATATGGAATGTTATTATGATTTTACTTATGACCCTTTTAGTGCTATAGAAAATAACATAAAGAATAATTAGCCACCATTTATAAATTTCATAAGGCTAAATAATCCGTTTGAAGTAGGATGTCCAAATTTATTTGTCTCACGTATTAAGTGTCTTATTAAACCATCATGGTATTTAGTAATTTCCATTAAATTTTGAGGATTAGCAGAACCTTGTCCTATTGTTCCTAAATATCTAGCTCCAAAATCATTAGTAAAACCAGGTTTAGGTGATAACCTAGCATCAAAAGTTCCTCTTTCCATAACTCCTCTTCTATAAGAATAGTCACCACCTAGAGCTTTATCTATGGTATGAGTAGATTTACTAGGACGGGTCCTTTTTCCTGTATTAAATATTCTTAATCCAGCTGGAGTTTTATAAACTCTAAATAAAGATTTTTTATCCAATCTTGCATAATCAATTAGATTTTTTATAGCCTCTTTTTGAGAATCGAAAGTTATCTGAGCTTTGCTATGTCTTAAAGCATTTGGCAAATCTATATCAATCATAGGTGTTCTTTTTAAACTTAAAAAATAGGCATTAGATGCTTTATCATATGAAGGACTATATAAAAATCCTTTTCTAAATCCAACATTTTTAGTAATAGGTTTAAATTGTTCTAGACTTCCGCTTCTCATATTCTTAATTAAAGTCATTTTATCAGACTTACCAGGTATTCTTAAAGCCTCAGGAAGAAAACGAAGATTTGGTTCTTTCTTTAAAATTTTAAAAGCTGTATCTGTAGTAGTATTCATATTCCTAATAATACTCGGAGAGGCATAACTACGTATTTTATCCTTAGCAGGATTAATATTTAAATCTTTTAGTAATTTTAAACCTAATTTTTTAGTATTATTACTTCTAATAGCTTGTCTAGCTATTATATAATACATCCCTCTTAATACTGTAGGTATCACAATATTTTACCTAAATTAGTTCCTGGGGAAGGAGATGTGTATGAATCACCTTCTCTCATCCTTTTTGACTCTTTAGAAAATCCAGTCAAAGGGACACCAAATACTTTTTCAGGTATTCTCATGGGGTTTGCAATTATCGATGTTTCAGGATGACCTACATCACGAAGCATTCTTCCAAATGGAAACATAGTCCATACATAATAATCAGCTAATTTAGTATAATCATCTTCAGCAAATTCTCTTATAACAGATATAGGGAACCTAGCTAAAGGAGGAGTAATCATTTGAAGAGGAGCTATTGATGAAGGATAAGTCCCAAAGAATGCTCTATCTCTTTCTGTCTCATCACCAAAAATCCATTCTGCTGTATCTTGTAGCCAATTATAAGGAGCAGGAACTGTTTGTCCAAATAGAGAATACATAAATACAGAGCCTAAGGCCATTATAAACATATCGGCTTGCATAGTTCTTTCAAACTTTCTCATAGCTTCAGTCCCTGGTTTAAAACCATATAATTGAGCTTGTTTTCTAACATCATTTCTAAATCTAACTGCATTCCAACTCCATAATTGAAATCTAGAAAACATTTTACCAAGAGCTGTAGCAGCAAAAGCTGGTCTTTCAGCAGAATTATATAAGAACTGAGTAGCTTTAACTCCTTTTTTAGCAAGTTCAATTAATATAGGATTATCTATATTCTTTATAGAACCACCTAATCTTTCCCAAGCTTTAATATAGTGAGCCATAAAAGCATCTCTTCTCAAAATCCTTTCAGGGACAGACATAAACAAAGCCGCTTTATTCATTATAGCTTTAGATACTCCATATTTATTTGCCAAAGCAACCATATCTATTTTACTTATTTCTTTTAAACCTGTAGATTTGTTTGCCAAATCAGTAACAAATGCTTTAGCCCTAGAACCTCTAAAATCTTTATCTAATCCAAACTGATGTAATGTAGCCTCTGGAACAACTCCATGAGATTCAACAAACTCCATAACTTTGTCCCAACTAGTCCACTCAGGATTTATTCTCTGTAATTCTTTTAAATTTCTAGCTTTCCTAAGAGGCTCATAGCCTACAGATTGAAATGTGTGCATAGTTCCACCAAATATATTATTAATAGGTGTTTTAGGATGTGTCATTAATGTAGCTAACTCAAATTTAGCTTCTAGATTACTCCATCTCTGAGCATCCCAAGCTGTTTTGCCTAAGTAAGATTCGACTGATTCAATATCCTCTTTTGACATATTTTCAAAATCTATCTTACCCTTTTTCATTTTTAATGCTTTAGGTATTTTAGCAGATAATCCCATTTTCTTCATAGATGTATTTATAAAATTAGCAAATCTATTATCAGCCCACCAACCATAAGGAGAAGCATCAAGTTTTAATGATTTGTCATTATACATCTTATCACTTATTATAGTAGGCATACCCATAGCTCTTTTAGCATATAGACTCCAAAAATTCAACCAACCTTTAACTAATTCTTGGCCTTCAGCTCTCTCTTTATCATTACCTTTTACCCACTTTTTAGTCATATGCTCTCGCATTTGATGTAATGTATATCTTGATGTCATATTTGCCAACTGTCTAAATGCTGTTCTTGATAAATTTCTTATATATAAATGCGCATTCTCAACTCCAACTGAGTAACCACCAGTATGATGTTCACGCTTATTCATGCTATTGAATGTTTCATTTACATTCTCTAGTAAAAATGAATTATTCTCTTTTAATTTTTTCCCTTTTGCCAAATCAAGAAGAGTATCTCCGAATAAATCTGTATCCATTTTATCCATCATTTCATAATCAGCTATATCCCAATCGCCATTTCTGGTTCTATATTTAAGAAATATCTTCTTTTGTCTTTCTTGATATTCTTCTTGAGATATACTTTTTTTAGATTTTTTTAATTCAGATAATTCAAAGTCCATAGATTCTTTATGCTTTTTATTGCTAAGGAAATAATGAGGAAACCATCCCTTCCTATAATCAGTGCTAAATATCTCTAGATTTGCATATCTTTCAGCCCTTTCTGAACGACCAGGTTTATAGTATCCTTTTTGTTTAAAAGATAATTTCCAATAATCATCTACACTAATCTTAGTACCTTTACCCCATCCATGAGTTTTAATATACTCTGTAGCAGGTAGTAAATCAATCATCATAGACCTATTGATATGCCTCATTCCATCTATACCTACTTTTAAACTACTTAAAATATGTTGATTATCTCCTCTTTCATAGGCTTTTTCTAATCTTCTTAAGAATAGCTTCCAATCATATTTAGGTTTGCTAGGATTAGGTTTATGACCATCATACCATCCTTCTTGATATTCATCTAAAGCGCCCTCTTCTCCTCTAGTAAGTCTGTATGTCTCATTTGCAAATTCTTTCCATCTTTTAACAGCTTTTTTCAGAAGTTGATGACCAGTGAACTCTTCTCTTTCTTTTCCAGAACCAATAATATATTTCTTAACTTTAAGAGCAGGCCAATTATGCTTTTCAACAGAGTCTTTCCATTGTTTTTCATATATAGGTGATTCTGATTTATTTTGTAGTTCGTGGTATCTCATTGCCAAATTCCATATAGCTTCACCATCAGGGACTTGGTCTAAAAATGATATTTTATTGTTTAGTTGATTTTGTTTTGTCAAAGAAAATCCATCTTCTATTTCATGCAACCTTCCTATCATGTTCCTAATAGTATCACCATAGTAAGTTGGTCTCAAAACATATCCTTCTTTAGCTACACCATCTTTGTCTTGAAAGAAAGCTTTAACCTTTAGCATTTTTAAGTCTCTTGCCATCATATTCTTATTAACCTGCTCAGGCATACCCATAAAATCCCAACCTGAAACCTTAGCAGAGTTAACTTCATCTATTTGTCTCTCTATTTGTTTGCGAATAGTTCCTTTCCTATTCATTTCAAACCACGTATTTAATCTCTTAAAATCCTCTATATTCATCTGATTTAAGTTCTTAGTAACTATAGGGTTAATATCAGAGTATATACCTGCTACAAGTTGATTTAAATCCATTTTAGAGTAATCAGTTATTTGTTTTAAGTTATGCTCAAGCTCACTTACTATTTTTCTCTGTTCTGATGTAATCTCTACTTTAAGGTCAGATAGTCCTTCATAACCAGTCATATCAACTGCGTTTTTATTAATACTAAATACATTCTCCTTAGGGTCAACCTTCTCTAGTTCTTTATTAAACTCTTTTATAGCTTCACTTTTTTCATTAATCTCTGTCATCGTTTTATTAAAATATTTGCCTTTCAATGCAAGAAATCTCTGGATATTAGAAGGAGATACATTCTCCGATTCGTATGCTAATTGAGTAGTGCTAGTTTTAGAACCATGTTCGTATAATGCATCTTTAACCATTCTGTTAAACTTATTATCGCCAGTTAATTTGTCAAGTTTAAAAATGCTTTCTATTTTATCATGAACATTTCTATCTCTTAAAGAGCCTATTAACAAATAGTCAAACACTTTTTTACCAGTAGGGGATAGAGATTCTTTATATTTATTTATAAAAACATCTAATTGCCCCATATCAAGCAGCTTACTTCTTTTTTCATTAGAAAAGTCTTTTATATTTGTCTCACCTAAAAGAGCTAATTGAAGCTCTCTAGTTCTTTTCATAGCATATCTTTGAGCTGGTGTTAAATCGTCAAACATAGCTCCTTGAGTTCTTCTTTGAATTTGATTTAATATACTTGTCTGTTTAAATGCTTCAACATTCTTAGATATATCTTTAACTTCGTTATTAGTTATTCTTTTAGACCTAACTTCTGGCTCTATTAATTTAAGAGTAACCATATCATGTAAATCATCAGACAGCCTTCTATCAGCTTCTTTTAATGTATAAAGAAGGTAATCTTTCATTATTTCCTTAGTTAAATCCTTCTTTTCAACAATATTACCTCTAAAATCTTTATAAACAGGTTCTATTCCATAGCCACCATCTTCTATACTTTTTCTTAAAACTCTATCTGTAGATAAATAGGCCTTAGAGAAATCCTCAATAACATATGCTTCATGTAACTTTTCTTTAGATGCAAAATAAATTTCTTTTGAAAAAGGAGTTTTTAAATAGGTTCTGCCAAGTAAAGGTTTTATCCAGTTAAGTTTAGCAGCCTCTTTATTAGTAGATTCGTATAAAGATTTAACTGCTTCTGAATTAATTCTATTAAATATACTAAAATTAAGGTCTATATTTTTTAATGTCAAAGCCATCTTAGGTAATGCTGTATCTATAGAATCTGTTTCAAATGTCTCTATTTCATTCAACTTTTCTATTTTTTCTGCATTAGTCCAACTTCTATCTTTATTCCAATTCTTTCCAAATAAAGCCTCATTGAATCCTTTTATTTTATCATAAGAGGAAATATCTTTATAAACTTCTTTTTTTTCTTTCTTTGATGCTTTTATACTTTGAATATTTTTAAATTCTGATTTTTTTATATCAACAAATCCCTTTTTAGTTATTTTCTTAAATCCTGTTTCAAAATAAGAATCTGTAAGTATAGTTCTTAAATCTTTCATATTCTTTAAGCCCGTCATATCCATAGGGTCTGCCCCAAATGCAGTCATAGCACTCGATAGTAATCTTTGTCTTGATGAAGGCTCTTTAGCTTTAAGAACTTTTTTTATTATAGTTCCATCACCATAGGATATTACCTCTAAATCTTCTGTTGCATTAGCCAGTTTTCTTACAGAACTCCAAGCAGCTCTCATGTTTTGAGTCATACTAACTATAGGTGCAAGTAGATTTCTTCCCTCTACAGCTTTCTCCCCTGTAAAAAGTCTAACTCCTGGAAAGAACTTAGCATGAGGCATAGTTTTATCTTTACCTTGCATAATATCTATTATTTCAGGAGGTATGCCCATTTTTTTTAATTCTTTTTTACCTATTAAAAGCTCATCTTTAAACATCTCTTTAACATTAGCTAACTCAGAGCCTTCTCTAGATTTTTTGATATTTTTATCAGTAACCTCCTGTATATGTTCCTTGATTTTCTTTTGTATTTCTTTTAATGCCCCATCTCTAGTAAACCATTTTTGATTAGGCATTTTTTTCAAATGAGGATTCCATACAACTTTAATACCTTCAGGACTGCTTTCAAGTTTCTCGCCTTTAATGTGCAATTCTCCTTTTCCAAATTGATAGTCTTTCTTTTTACCATCCAAATCTGTTCCTAATTCTCCTGAATTTATACTTTCATTATGCTCTTTTTCAGTATGCTTTATAAACCTTCTATATGCTCTATCTATTCTCCTAGTTTCTTTAGCGCCTTCTATAGTTGATAAATACTTTCCTCTTTCTGCAGGAGTAACAGGTTTTGACTTATCTTTTGGAATAATGTATTCATCTTTTTGAGCTCTAAACATTTCTTTAAAGCTATTTTTCATACCAAATCCCTCACCTGTTTCAGCTTTTCCTCCAAAATAGACAAATGATTCATCTCCATCTAAATCAGCTCCACCTTCAGCTCTTAAAACTCTACCATGTTGCAATATACCATGGTCTTTAACGCCTGTAAAACCTCTAAAATGAAGTACTTGAGCTCCTGACATAGAATCCTGAGGAACTCTTACACTTATAGCCTCAAATACATCTTCTACCATTTTCTTCTTAGAAACATCATTATCAAAAAGCTTATTTTTATATGCATCCCATAGCTCACCTAAAGTAGTTTTTTTATAATTATCTATTTCTGTTTTAATAATAGTATCTCTATATAAGTCACCTAAATAAAATAATTCATCAGCATTTTTACCCCATGTTTTTTGAGCTTTTTTATCTGAATTTAATTCAGGAAACAACTTCTGCATATAAACATCATAAGGTCTCATTCTAGCCATTAAAGCGTTATCTGCTTTAGGGTTTAAAACTTTATCGGCTACATAGCCATCTAAAGCTTTTTGTATGTAATTCTTAGTATATTTGTCATAAAACAGTGGATATAGACTTTCTTTAGATGCAGCCATATTTTTTATAAGCTTATCAGCAACTCCTGTAAAACTAACTACTCCTCTTATTTCATTAGATAGGTCGTTTCCAGATAATTCTGATGCAGCTGATAATGTTCCTATAGCATGTTTATTAGTTCTAAGTATTTTTAATAAGAACTCTTGAGCTAAAGCTTCTTCTCCAGGTTCTCTTAAGATTCTAAACACCTCTTCTACTCCTATATTTTCAAAATTGTCAAGAACATCATTAAATAGCTTTTTCTTTTGTTTAGCATCGGTTTCTTGGCTATATTTGTAAAGCAATTCATTAGACCTAGCTTTGCCATCAAAGGACTTTTGAGAAAGCTCATTATACCAATCATTAATAACTTCTTGATTTATTTTTGTAAAAGCATCTCTATGCGGAAGAGATAATAACTGCTTAGGTATTGTAGTACCTATGTATTTACCACTTTCATTAACTCCAAGCATAGCAGGGTCTTGGAAAACAGAATGATTATATCTAAAGGATTCAGGTGTTATTTCTACTATATTTTTTGCATCTCCTCTTAAATTAAGTTGATTTCCTTCTAAGTCATAAGAACCTTTTTCACCACCTATATCTCCTCTTTGTTTAATAGCACTTTTCATAATAAGAAAATTAACACCATCTGAATCTTTATATTCTTTCATCATTTTAGACATCTCAGGATGAGCTTTATGAATCATATATTTACCAAGCATAGTTCCATTATTAGGGTCTCTTAATATTAAGAATGATTTATTTTGCCCAGAAAAAGGATGCCCTGCATCTTTATTTATAATATCTACACTCTCTTCTGTCGCTATTATAGCTCCATCAAAGCTTTCTTCTATTTCTATATTGTTAGCTTTTAATATATTCTTAACTTTTTCAGGGTCATCTATTAAACTGCCTTTAAAATTATCATTTTTATTAAGTTTTAATTCTGAACCACCATATTTTTTAATAAAGTTTCTATCACCTCTCCAACCATTAGTCATCCAAATTTGGCTTCTTTTATTAAAGCCTGTAGCATTTTTAATATACCCATCAGACATAACAGCTTTAGGGTCTCCTATTGGTTTTCCATTTAAAGACAAATCATATGCAATATTTGATTTAACCATGTCTTTCCATTCGTTAAAAGAAAGTTCTCCTAAAAATGATTTGTCTAATTTATACTCTTTCTCTGATAAATTAATCTTAACTTTCTTAAACTCTGGATGATATTTGACAAACATAATTCTATCTTTATCTCCATATCCTGAAAACGGATGCATACCATATTGAGATTTCATTTTCTTTATAGCTTTAGCTATTAAACTTCTTTTTTTACTAATAGCTTCTTTTAAACTAGTACCATTAAAAACTTCATTCATTACATATCGTCCGAGCTCTACATCTACACCACCTTTATTAATAGTATCTAATATAGAATAAACACCTTCTTCAGGCATTTTAAAGTTTTTATCTATTTTTTGCATATCTTCAGCAAAAATAATTTCAATATCTTTAATAGGCTCTATCATTAACTTCTTAAGACCAGCTATACTATAAGGACTATTCTTATCAGCTATACTAACAGTATCTCCATTATAGTTAATAATCCTTACTGGAACTCCTTGTTGTTGAACAGTTGCCCATTTTCTCATCTCTCTTCTCATATGGTCACCCAATTTCAACCCTATTTCTTGCTCAACAGCATCAGCCCATTGTTCTGATTTATTTTCTAAGTTTAATTTGTTCCACTTTGAAGACTCTTCTAAACCTAAAATATCATTTGCCAACTCAGATGCTTTTTTAGAAAAATCCATTATTTTTAGATTCATTTCAGTATTATTTTCTACTTGGTCTCTTATTTCTTTTTGAAGGTATCTATGGAATATATATTGCATCTTATTATCCATTGGAGTAACAACTCTTTCTCCAGTATCAGGCATTTCTGAAGCTTCTTTATCAGAATTCTCCTTATCCTCCATTTTTTTTATATAATCATCTTTAAAGCCCTTTTTATCATACTCAGTAAATAGCTCTTTTATAACATTACTATCTTCCTTTGAAACTTTAAATCCAGTTTTTAATGGCTCTCCTAAAACAGCGTATCTAAGCGGTAATTTGGGGGTTTTATTTACAGTCTGAAAATAACCTTTGTTTTGGTTGTATTTAAACCAAGTATTAGCGCCTTTCTTACCTTCTATAGAAGTATCTGAAATAAATATAGGTTTGTTTAATTGTTTAGCCATTTCAACAGCATATTTTTGAAATCCTTCGGGTCCTTTTAAATTTGGACTAATTTTACTTCCAATAACAAAAACTGCATCAGAATGCTTTATCTTTTGATAATCTCTTTTTATAGAATCTAAAGCTGTTCTTTGAAAATTTGCAACATTAGTATTGAATGTTTTAGATAGAATATCAATAATAGGATTTGCTTCTGACAAAACCTCTGTATTAGGAAATACCTGCATTGTTGATTTTTGTTTGCCAAAACTTAACTTCTGTCCAGGTGCTATTAATTGAACGGTAGATATACCTCTTTTATGAGCTTCCTTTGTAAACTCAGAAGCTATACCTTCTTCTCCTCCTGTTATAATATGTATTAAAGAAGGGTCTTTCTTAGGGTCTAAAGCCTTTGCTTTCTTCTTACTACCTGCCCCTGTTATAGCTTTTTTAACTATATTAGTCTTAACATCTTCGTAGTTCTTAAATATAACATCTTCTACTTTTTTATTAGAAGGAATATCAGATACTTTTTTACCCATACCTTCATATAGTGCATAAGCCGCTTGTGTTATTTGTTCAGGAGTACCACCAGCAGCTCCAATACCTATCCTTTTTAATTCATTTTGAACTTCTGGTTCAAGAGATTTCCATTCTAAATCAGGAGTAGCCTCTGGGTCTTTAGTTTGTCTTAATTTAGGATTATCTTTAAATTTAGGCTGGACTTTTTCTGTCCATATTTTTCTAGCTTTTTGAGTAGTCCAAGGTTTTTCAGAGCCTCCGAAATAAGCTCCCATTAAGTATTCATAAATCTGCTCTGGGTTTGTATCTCCTCTCATAGTTGATGGTATACCCATAAACAAAGAACCAGATAATGCTCTAGCAAACTTCTCGCCTTTCTCAGATTGCACAGAAATAGGGTATTGTTTGCCTTTTAAAAGATTTCCTTTTGAGTCTTTTACAGCAGGAACATTTTTACCTATAATATTACCTATACCTCTAAAAACACCACCAGCTACAGCTCCTCCAAAGAAACTATGCATCATATTATCTACTCCATGTTGCCAAGATGACAAAGCACTAGCTGTACCTAGATTAAAACCTCCTTCTATTACGCTTTTAGCTTGTTCTCCTAATAAAAAGCTTTTAGCTGTTCCAAGAGCCCTATTTCTTTGTCCAACATTTGACTTCACTATAGAACCAACTATACTTCTAGCTTTAGGAGTTATATACTTGTCTGACAAATACAATGGAAGACCTTTAACCCCAGCTACTGCTTTAGCGCTATTTAACAATGTTTTAGAATTAGCAATCTTACCAGCCCAACCCAATGGACCTGATAGTATGCCAGGGGCGAACCCTACAAGGTGACCTAAGTTCCTTGCTACAGCTTCATATTCATTGTCTGGATGGTCTGGGGATATATTTAAAGTTGTAAATCCTTCTATAAAACCTGCACCTGCTTGTTTTACTGCCTCTAATATAGAGAAATCTCCTTCATAAAAAGGAACATTATAGTACTGTGCATGTTGTCTTATTGAGTCTAATGATGATGCATAAGCAGCAGGATTCTTCTTATATAAAGAGACTATGCTCCTTATTTGCTTTTCAGTATATGTTGGGTTAAACTGCTGTTCTACAGGTTGTTGTGGTTGTTGAAGCACACTAGTACGAAGCTCCACGTGCTCCTGATGATTCTCCACCTCCAAATAGCATTTTATCAGGTCGTCTTATGCCACCAGATTCTGATGCAATATCTTTTACAATCTTATAGACAGAGTGTACAGTCCAAGCATCTAATCCTAATGAAAGAGCCGCAGTTGCTCCTCCAGTAAATAAACCTGCTCCTTTACCTAATAAACTTAATCCAGCTCTTCCTCCAAGTTTTAATAAACCTTTTGGTCCAAGCCTTTTAGCTACTTCCATCATTAGTTTTGAAGTACCATGTCTTTTAGAGTAGTTTGCAATAGTTTTTAATTGCTGTTTTACACTAGAAGTTGGTTTAAATGAAGTTTTTAATTTATTTTTAGCTGATTCGACAGCTTTTTTAGCTTTGTCCAAAGATGCATCTGCAGCTGCAGCCTGCTTTGTTAACTCAGTAGCAGTTTTATATGTTTTGCCTTTGTATTTAAAGGTTCCTTTTTTTCCACCTGTTTTACTGAACTTAGCATTAGGATTTTTTTGTTTTAATTTCCAAGCCTTATCAGCAGCTGTCCATTGCTTTTTAAGCCCTTCTTTTGTCTTGTCTACAGCTTTAGTAGCATTCTTTAAAGATTTTTCTGAAGATGTTAATGCTTTATCTGCAGCTTTTTGAGCTTTTATATTTGATTTTGTACCCCACCTTTTATATTCTCCTGATTTAAGCTGACCTTTTTTAACATCACCTTCAACACTTCTTATAGCTTCTGCAAGACCTTTACCCTTACCAAGACCTCTATTCATTACAGTTTTTAATGCTGTTGCTCCAGGAACCATTCTTTTTGCAGCAGCACTTCTTGCAGCTGCCATTCCTTTGCCTTCTTTTGCTGCTTTAAAAGCTTGATAACCTTGATATGCAGCTGGCATAGCCATTGGAGACAAAGCTCCAGCAAGGTTACCAATATTGCCAATTGCACTTGGTATTATTCCTCTGCCTGGCATTACATAGTCTTCAAAAGAGGCAAAGCTTTCAGGGCTTATAGCAGATACTTTGGATAGATTTTGAAGTAACTCGGGATTACCAGCAATCATTTGTCTAACTTTGCTTTTGCTTAATCCAGCATTTTTCATTCTCTCAAATTTATTTGCCAAATTAATTCCCCACTCGCTAGATTTAGCTCTATACATTTCTGAAAAAAGAGAATATTCATCAGGTCTTAATTTAGCACCTTTATTGTTTAGATTTTGAACATAATCATTCCAAGCTTCAGTCAATGTCTTTACTTTAAAGTTATCACCAAAGTTACCTGATTTATTTGCAACACCTTTATATGACATTGTCCCATCTGCAGATACCTCAAAGATAGGATTCATAGACATATCTAACGTATTAAAATATTTTGAAAAAGCTTGTTGAGTTCTCTCTTCTGGAGAAGGTAATTGAGCTGCTATTTGGGCAAATCCTTGACCTACTGCCTGTCCCACTGTACCACCTCTTGATTGTCCTGCTCCTGAATAATCTATTGCCATATAATTCCTTTTTTAATTTAAGTAAGCCAATTCGGATTTTGTATTCCAAGTGCTAATCCACCTAGCAAACCACTGGTAGTAGAATTGGCTCTATCTGTATTGTATTGATTTGTAGCATTTGTATTTTGAACATAAGCGTTTGCTAAGTTTTCATCTAATCCTTGTTGCAATCCTGTCATTTGACCCATTATACCAGTTCCAATGCCAAATCTATTTTGAAGCATTTCCATCCACTTGTCATTAATTCCGCCAAGATTTTCGTTTGATGACATTCTTTGTTGCATCGCTATTTGACCTGGAGACATACCTGTCATAGAACCTAACTTTCCCATTTGATTACTAGCAACAGCAGCATTATTATAGCCTCCTTTGACAAGTAAATCATGCATTGCTTTGTTTACAGCAGAGTTAGGGTCTTGTAATTGCCTTCCTAATCCAAGCTGTTCAGTTACAAGTCCTTGAGTAGGTTTAAGATAATTTCTTATCTTGTCAATATCAAGAGCAATAGGCTTTGCTGATTGTGAAGCTTGATTAGATAATAAACCTCCTGCTAAAGATGATAGGATAGTTCCAAGTATCGCCATTATGTATATATCTCCTTATATTTCATCATTATAATTTACAAATACTATCTTATTAAAACAAGCTATTTTGACTTATTAGCTTTATTATCCTTAGTTTTTTCCTCTGCTTCTTTCTCAGCAGTTAAAAACTCTATGATTCCTTGACATTTAATATAAGCCTGTTCAAGCCTCTTTAAATTACTTGCCAAGTCCTCTATCTTTTTATCGTAATCCATTATTTAACCTCTTTTATTTCTTTTAAAATACTATCTAATATATCATTTTTAGCGCTTTCACAGCAACTAATATATTTACTATCATCTGTATAGCCTTCAAATCCCCAACCTTTAGTTCCCATAAAGCTATTATCTTTAGGTAGCTTATCTAATTCTTTTGAATTATCAGTATAGTTTTTCAAAGATATATTCCTCTTTTTATACTTACTTATAATATTTAATACTTTGTCAAGCATTAGAAGTTAGTCCCAAAGAATGTTGCGTTTTCAGTTGGAGTAGACACTCCTCCTGTTGTATACTCTATATAAGGTAATAAAGAGGAGGTTGAAATATTAGTACCATAAGATTCAAATTCACGACCATGTTCTTTATTAAGAGAGGTAAGACCATGTGGGTTGTAGCTATTATCATAAAATTCTTCTTTTTCCACAATCCCAAATTCAAAAGAACTATTGTTTTTTAAATCATTTCTAGCATCTGAGTTCAATGTAATATCTTGCTCTGTTGGAGAGCTATCAGTACAAACATGCTCTGCTGAATATTCAGTGACATCACTTGCACCCCAACCTGATGTATGCCCTACAAAATCATTATAATTATCTGCAACTTCGTCACCTGTAAGACTTGATTTTAAAAGTATAATATGAATATCGCTTGGATAACCTGTACTTGTACCTGTATTTACATACCTGCCTGTTATTTTAAATGTTGCGCTTGTAACTGTATCAGTTATGCCCGATGAATTAAAAACAATAAAATTCTGATAGATTGCACAAGCAGTGTTTGTAACAGGAAGACCAAACTGACCTGACGATGTAGATGAGTAAGTATTTAACATTCCGCAAGTTACTGAGATTGCTGTTGTTGATTTTCCAATTACAGGAACTACATTGTTAGCAGTTGTATTATTTCTTGCACCAGTAAGAAAGCCTGAAGTGTATCGATTTGTTGACGAATTAAGAACACTAGGTTGACGATAAATATAATAACTATCCTCAGAAGTAGATGCTGCCAAATCTGCATCAATATATTTTATATCATATGAGTTTCTTAAATATCCATTTATTGAAAAGTATTTAGTGTATCTATAGCTTCCATCATCATTTTGTTTTAATGAATGGGCTGTTTCTAATTCTTGCAATTGGTTATAATCCTTGTCAAACAAACTAGGAGGATTTATATAGAATGATTCATTACTTACTTTAAAAACAAATTTATTATTAATTGGTTCATAATAGTTACTATCAACTTCGATAGATAAATTTTTACCAAAAACATTATTTATATCACTGCAAAATTGCTCTAAGCTAACATCTAAAAACGAGGTGTCTTCGAAACTCTTTCTTTTAAATAATGTTTTAATCTCATCAGGTATATCATTAGTATTAATAAATCCAAAAAATACATTATCATATATGATATAGCCAATAACCTTTTTCCCATCTTTTGTAAGATATTTTCCACTACCACCATCATCAAAATCCTCCAATCCATATATATTACACAATTTATTTATAATTATATCACCATAATTATCTACATTATAAGATTGAATAGTAAATATTATAGAATTTTTATAATAAACAGCACTACCATTAGGATACATATCTTCATTTATTATGTAATTGCTTAAATTAGAATCTCCAAATTCTTCTTCTAAACTATATTCTCCTGTTGTGATATAATCATCAGTTATTTTGCCAATATGACAATCAAAGTAAGGAATATCCTTATTTAAGCGATTATATGTGTTATGCATACCAAGAGTCGTATTTCCATTATTTTCGCCTATATTAGTCAAATTAAAGCCAAAATCATCCCTTATAGATGTTGTGCTTGAATATTTTGAGTTTTGAATTTCTAAACCTGTATTATGTATATCAAATTCAACTTTAAAATCATTAAAACTCTTATTGACCTTGACTAATTGATTTACTCTTGAAGCACTTAATTTAATTTCTAAATCAGTTTCTACATTAAAATCTTGTGATTCTCCATCTAACTCTACATTAATTAAGCTAAACTCTAATTGCTGTGTTCCAAGGTGTTGATTTTTATCAGGTCTAACTCCTACTACTTTATGTGGATTGTTTCCTTTTCTTTTACCTACACTCATTATACCTTTATCCATTAAAGATATATCTCCAATAGAAGATGTTGTATCATTAAAAGTCAAGTCAATATCATCAAATGTTCCATTAGGTTTTTTATACCACAAAGGGCTGCCTTTTGAATAAAGCCTATAGGTTGTATCATCTACTTGACAGCGTGTTCTACTTAGAGGTTTCATTCTTAAAGTATTTCTTATATTCTTTTATGTCTTGTTGCCAAAACTTTAAAGACTTCTTTAATATTTTATTGTATTCTTTTTTAGTCATTAATCTTGAAAATCCAAACTAGCTACACCATAGCATACTTGATTATCTGCATCCCAAAAAAATGATACTATATCAACATGATTAGCAGCTGTTGTTAATGTAGGTGCAGTACCTCCTGGAAACTTAACTGCAGGGACAGTTGCTGCAGTACCATCGTGCTCAAATGCTAGCCAACCATCTGCTGCCATAAGTCTACTACCAGTCCCATCTTGCTTTAATAATACAGTAAAATTACCTGATGTTGCAGGAAAAGTTAAGTTTAAATCTGCTATATTACCAGTAAGTGTTACCATTTGTTTATTACCTGTTCTAAAATCTACATTAGTATCAGCAGCATTATATGTAGGCGTTACTAAATCAAAACCTACGCCACATCCGTCAAATTCTACATGACCATCAGGCTCTATATTTAAATGTGCAGTTGCTCCATCATCATCTACTGTAACTAATGTTGTTTCTCCATTTGAGCCAACAGTCATTTGATAATAATCACCTGTATCTGAACTATTACTCCATTTATAAGTGTTGCTTGCAATATCCCACGATATATATTCAACATAAGAACCCGAATTTAAACCCCATCCAAAAGTTCCAGCATTAGAGTTAGCAAAATGCATATCACTAGCCTTTATTTCCAATGTATCATCACAAGTTATAGTAGCCTGTGCTCCAAATATTTGTGCTGTAAGGTATGTATTCCCTGAATTACCTGTTAATTTAATTATTTCTTGGTTGTAATCAAATGTTAAGAAAGAAAAAGCAGCTCCATTTTCTGTAAATGTAACATCTCCACTTAAATCATAATCTACTGCACCACCAAATATAAACTTATCTAAACTTGTTATAGTTAAATCACCACTAGAATAAGTAACATCTGATAAATCATTTAAGGCAGATGCACCACCTCCACCACCTGCTAAAGATGTACCATCTGTAATCTGAATATCATTTCCTGCATCAGTAGTAAAGTATAATTCATTGGGAGTATCACTCTTTACCCATAATTGTCCATATCCTGCTACATCAGCACCTGCTGATGCTGTTTCTTTAATTAAAAAACTTCCATCAGGTTCAAATTTTATATGTGCTACTGCTCCACTACCATCTACTGTTTCTATAGTTGTAGCTCCATCAGCTCCTGTTGATATTGTGGCATAATTTGTACCATCAGCAGAATCGTGCATTATAAAGTCATTACCACCATTTGTAACAGTAGACATGTATCCAACATTACTATCTCCACCTGTTGCAGTATTCTGTATACCATAAACTGTTCCTGCCCCACTTGTATTTGATGTTGTGGACATTTTTATACCATAATTAGTATGAGTTCCAACATGAGTAGGGCTTGAGTCTGTAATATTTATATCAAGACCAACATTATTAATAGATTGCCCTGATGCAGTAATTCCTGTATGGTCGTAATCAATTGATAATCCTTTTGTTACTCCAGTAGTAGTTGCTGTTGAATCTTTATCGATAGTTAAAGTGCCTGCCATAGTATCATCAGCATTATTTGTTACATAGTTAGTTGGTATTCCTGCAAGACTACCATTATTAGTTATAGCAACATCTTG
>Ga0315316_10000046_pt1 | contig 55305 bp, 52 predicted proteins | sample M160m3416metaG_FD_203702 | JGI IMG/M metagenome (GOLD analysis project Ga0315316, IMG submission 203702) | Ammonia-oxidizing marine archaeal communities from Monterey Bay, California, United States - M1 60m 3416 | ecosystem: Environmental > Aquatic > Marine > Intertidal zone | place: USA... | reverse complement strand
TGCTATTGCTATAATATTGGCTGATTTAATAGTGTCTGTTAATTCTGTGTTAGATGTATCGTAAGGGAATGTTTCATCACCTGTTAATGTTAGGTCAACATAAGCCCCTGCTGCGTTTAACTGAACATCAAATTCTTTTGTGTATTGGTATGTGGTGTCGTATGTTCCGCCTGCTGCAGCCTTTAATGTTTTAATATGATTGTAAGGCATGGCAAACAACATTTTATTTGCTGATGCTTCTTTAATTGTTGCCTTTGAATCTGTTAATACTGTATTTGCTATACCATCTGCCGATGAGTTTTCATATCTTATACCTTTAACTGATCCAAATTCACCACTAATTAAATGTATATCATACAAATATAGTTTATATGCTGCTGCTGTTGCTCCTGCTGTTCCACTTGAATGAACAACGTGTCGAGCCTTTGCCGATCCTATTTTTGTTCCTGCTGCTGATGCTGCTCCATTTTGTACGGTGTCATATAAATCTATTGATCCACCACCGTCTATATCCCAAAATCCAGATACATATGATATGTCAGTATAGTTACCAAAAGAAGTTGATATTGGCATACCATCTTTAGTTACTACCCCTTCAGGTTTTCTTATAACTACACGTTTGGTTGATCCTAATGTTCGTTTGAAACCGCCAATGTAAGATTTACCTGGTGCAATACCTAATACAAGTCCATCTCTATTTCCGCTTTTAGCTGCTGTATAAACACCACCATTAGTGTTAGCTGCGTTTTGTAAATGTTCTCTGACATCTACTGTCATTCCTGCTACTGTATAATTGCCTGATTCGTCGTAAGTTCTGTTTGCTAAAATTTCTCCAACACCTGAAAGTGGATTATCTTTAAGTTTATTTCTAATAACTCCACCATCTTGAATTCTTAAATACAGATACCAATCATCAGGTTTTGGTATGGATGGGTGGAAAGATCTTAAAGTAACCATCATAAGCATTCTATCCGCTCCAGGAGCGTTATAGTTATAAGACCCTTGTGCAGGATCTAGTAAACTTGTATCTGATGCCGATGTTTGGGATGCTTCATATAATTGAAAGCCAACTAATTTTTCATTATACTTAGACCATCTATCCATTAAGTTATGAATTCTTGTTGTTCTAATAAAGTGGCCTCTTGCATATATAATGCCAGGCTCTAAAATTATTTCATGTGTTTTACCATGGTATTTGGATTGTTCGTTTGTTGTTGTTCCTGTATGAACTAGAAAGGTATCTCCATTTCTTGAGGAATCTGTTGATGTTACTGTTAAGGTTTCACCTGTCGTAAAATGAGCGTAAGTAGTAGATGATGTATTATAATTAAAATATAATTGTTTTGTTACCGGTGCACCTGCTTCTGTTCCTTGTTCTGTATGCGCTATAACTGCTGTTAAACCAGAAGTGCCACCGGTTAGTGTGTCCCCTACATAGTTTGCTAATGTAGAATTATCAACAGCAACCGAGGAGGCGTCTGTGTCTTTAATTTTAACCCAATGTCTTTCTAGTATTTGTTCGGCACACCCGGTAACTACTGCGCCTTCTTGAATCATAAAACCAAAACCTTTGTCTAACTGGTCTTGTAAAATTGATTGTAGCTGTGTAAGCTCTCTTGCTTGTACTGCAACACCAGGCTTAAACAGAACTCTATGAAAATTCTTATGATCGTTAAAGTCGTCGTAATATGGTGATGCGTTTAAATTTAATGCCATTTTTGTTAAAACCTAATCAATGCTTTTATTTGTTCTACTTGGTCTTCCGATCTTGTGATGGGTGACCTGTTATCTAAGTATATAATTTCGCCGGTAGCATTATCTACTTCCGGACTTGTTACACTATTTATACTCAAGCCCGTCAAACTACGAGTAGTATTTTCCAATGTTGACGAATTTGTAATAGTAGGAATCGTTGCTGCCAACCAAACCTTATTATTAGTTGAATCTAATTGAACAACCGTAAACTCTCCCCCATCATCTGTTACAATTTTGTTATCTATTTCATAATTAGCTAGTGCTGTTGCATCTGCTACTGTAATAATATAACTAGCTGTGCCTGTGTTTGTTGTATATATGGCTGCTGCGGGAGATAATACGTTTTTTATTAGTGCAATCTGTCTAAAGTCGTTGCCTAATATTAAATCTTTATTAGTATTATCTGCAAATGATACTGTAAGTCCAAGATTATTTGCAAATAATTCTCGAGTTGCGTTAGAACCATGTCCACCCTGTGGTGAAATAATAGCTCTAGCTGTTGCTCCTGTTCCAGGAGCTGTTGTGTTTGTTATTACTATTGAAGCATATGAATAACCTGATCCAGGATTTGTAACTCGTAATTTGGTTAATGCTCCTGTTGTTTCATTAACGTACGCTGCTGCTTCAGCTCCTGTGCCATCACCGGTTACTGAAACTACAACATCACCTGTTGCATAGTCTTGTCCACCTGTTGTAAGCACTACTCTATCTAGTGTGCCTGCTACTGCGGCGCCTTCTACAGCACTTTGTAATGCTGGTAAACTATCTACGTCACCCAAGTTTACAGTTCCTGCTGCGTTAGATCCGCCTCCTCCTGTGAAAGCAACAAAGGCAAAACTATAACCACTACCAGAAGCTGTGATTGTTACCCCTGTAACTGCTCCACCTGATATTGTAGCTGTGCCTGTTGCTCCTGTACCATCACCAACAATAGCAGCAGTTGGTACAGAAGTATATCCCGATCCTCCTGCTGTCATTGTAATGCTATCAATCTCTCCATTGACATCATGTGTTGGGTTTCCTGTTAATTTTCTAACAGGAACATAATCTGCATCTAAAAATTTATTTTGATCGGAAGCTGATATTTGAAACATGAACTTCCAATTATAAGCATCTGCTAATTCAAACACAGAAGTTCCTGTGCTTGTTGGCTTTTCCGTTGAAGCGCCATTAGAGTTATTAGATATACACTTATAAACTTTAAACTCGTCGGTAACTACAAAGAAGTTAGCCTCTGCTAAACTTTGTGCTCCCGAGTTCGATTGATTTACTGAGGAATATGTATCATCATATTCATCGTAAACTGTGCCGGATACCCAATCAGTTCTATCTGCTAACATGCAAATATCTGCTGAATCTATCCGTTGTGTAAACATCATACTACGTCTAAACTCTGATACATAAGCATCAGAATCAACAGGCGTCTCTGGAACAGTATCATCTGTCCAGGGTAGTGTCCTGCCTACAGCAAAGTGAAAATAGTCATTATTGTTTTTTATATCTCTATAAAAAGATCTTGCTAATTCTACTCTGCCTAGTCTACGTAATACGAGTGCCATTTATTTCCCTTAAGAAATTGTTACTGTCCAAGTAATTGTCATTGAATCAGACGCGCCTTTGTTTACAACCGAAAATACAGTTCTACATAAAAGAGTACCACCGGAAGCTGCATTTAATATGCCTGCTTCTGTAATAGCTCCTGTGCCTGTGCCTGCTGCAAATGAGCAAACATAAGCTACTGCATTACTTGTAACTGTTGTAGATGTAAGGGCAACACGAGCTGCTTCTGTACCTAAAGCGGTATTTCCTGAAGCTGCTGCTGTTGTTCCTGTGCCAATACCCATATGTGACATGGCTGTGGCTGTAGCATCTTTCATTCTAGATGCTATAAAGGCTAGGCCAGTGTCTACTACTAGGTTCTCTAATTCCCTAGTTTCCTTGACATTGCCCTTTTTGTCTTTGATTTCAACTGTAAGCTTACCTGTAGCTTTAGTTTTATCTGTTTTAAACATTTTAGTCTCCTAATCTATCTTTTGTTTATGTTATCTTTATGTTAACGACCAACCCGTTCCTACATAATCCTCACTATGATATAAGTGATCTACATAGTCTTGGTTAAAACCAACTCCTGTGTCCCCTGCACTCAAACTTTCTGTGTTTGGTTTGCTTAGGGCACTAACGATTGATTCTACTACCGAAGAGGTTTCCGCTATTCCTTTGTTAGTATTTATACTGTTTACGCTATCAGAATTGGAAGTTGTTTCAGATTTATTTAATCCAATTGTCCAAACCGTGCTGTCTGATACCGTTTGTGATTCCGTTAATGCTTTACTAACTAATATTGCTGGTGCATCTGCTGCTGTACTTGTGTCTGTGAACTCTAGAATATGTCCAACTGTCAAGCTATCTGTAACTGACGTTGATTCTGAGAACGCTCTGTTGTACGCTGCTACTATCGATTGGGCATCTGTAACAGTAACAGAATGTCCTAAAGGTTTAGCCATTGCCCAAGAGAACCTGTGTTCTCCAATATTATAGTTGTCTGCATCGTCTCCATCACTAGAATCATTCCAATAGGCTGAGTTCGGTGACCCACCATCTCCTTGAACAACGTATGGGTTACCTACATCTTGATCATCAGCTGTTGCTGTGTTAGTAAATGTCCCAGGTGTAAACGCTATTGCGTGTGCATCTGTTGCTGTGCTTGTATCTGTCTTAATTATTTCGACGAATTTAGCTACTGTTTCAGATGTGCTTACTGTATCTGTTGTTAAGAATTTATAGAAATTATATCCTGTTGAGGAAACTGAGAATGCAACATTGTAATCAACCACACTTCTTACAATAAGATCTCCAAACACTTGCATTCCTGCAGGGTGTACGGTATCTCTTATTGCTCTGTCCCATGTTGTCTGCTCTACAGCTGACTTAATAACATAAGCATATGGTTGATATCTTTTGTTGTCTTGTAATACGTTGACATCGGATAATTTTCCTCTGTCATCTTTCCACTTACCTTCATATTCAAATAAATATCCTGTGGATATGGTTATTGTAGTCGCTTCTCCTGTTGGTGAAGTAATTACAATGTCTGCAGAGTCTGCTAAAAAGCCTGATCCTGCATTAATAATTTGAAACGTTGCAGGGAGTCCTGCGGAAGTAATAGACGTAACTCTTATATAGGCATTGTTTTGTCCGCCTACGAAGGTATAGTTGTCTGTATCACTTTGATGTACACGGAAATATCCTCCACCGGAGCCATTAGTGCCGTCTCCTGCTGCTGCATATCCTTTACCATCATCTCCCGTTTCATTGATCTTATAAACTTGTCCTACTTTAAATCCTGCATTACTTGCTGAACCACTATAACTCTTAAACGTAACTCCGGTTAATTGCCTAACCAAATATCCATAGATATCTGAAGCCGAGTTTCCTGCACCATCATCAACGATATAAGATCTAATATCTGTGGGTGCAGTTTCTGTGATTATATTAATGCCTGCTGTGGTATATCCTGTACCTGCTGCAGTTACTGCCACTGCTGTTATTTTTCCGTCTGCTATTGTAGCTGTTGCTGTGGCTCCTGTACCGTCTCCAAATATTTGTATGCCTGGTATTGCTCTATAATCAGCTCCACCGTCATTAACAGTTACACTTGCTATACCGCCAGAAGATATTATAGGTGTTGCTACACCGCCTGCTCCTGGGCCATATACGGCTGTTGTTACTTCATCAAATTTAAGTATGATATCAAATCGTTGTAATGTTATACCATTCGTTTGATATGTATTCTTTTCTACCCTAGTTACTGTTGCATTCTGTGTATTTAATGCAGTAACAGATCCCGTTGATTGATGATACCTAATATCAATTTTTTTACCTTGTAACTCTAACGGTTCTAATACTCCTCCATGCTCTGCTTCTTGTAGTTTAACTGCTTGTTCAACACTATAAAAAGCATCAGAGGGTTTTAAAATATATCTACTAGGGTATTGTACTTCAACGTTCTCTCCATACATTAACCTAAAAAATGTTTCTATTGATTCCCTAGTACCTTTAGCTTCATAAAAGTCTTTAGCTCTTTTATAAAAGAAACGTTTATCTACTGTTACACTTTTAGGGAAATCATTTACAAGCGCTCCTCTCCATTTATCTAAAAAGGCTTCCTGTGCATAGTCAATATCATTACTGTAATTTACTATTTCATCGCTTTGTTTAGAATCTTGATCCATAAAAGCATAATACTTTTTAAGGAAAGTAACGAATGTTGGATACTCATCTCTGATATATTCTGGGAATTGATCTTCGATTAGAAAGGAAGTGTTTCTTGTTTCTGTTTTTATATTGCCTTGTGCAGCATCTAATACTACTGATGCTGTTGCACCGGTTGCTGATGTGTCAGATGCATGTGGTGTTATAGTAACTGTTGGCGTAGATGTATAACCTGTTCCAATGTTTGTAACTGTAATTGTTGTGATCGCTCCACTTGATACTGTAGCGATCGCTGTGGCTCCTGTTCCGCCTCCGCCTTCAATAGTTATCGTAGGCACATTATTATATCCCGTGCCACCTGCCGTGATGGTTATAGACGAAACGTATCTATAAAATGATGGGATATAGTCTGTCATTAGATCTCTTCTACTTCAGGTGATGCTGTTATTACTGTTCCCGCTCTTGAATTTATTTGTGAGTTCACTACACTATCGTCTAGTGTTAATACTGTATTTCTTGAGGGTTTAGCAACGACAGGAGCAGTAGAAGTATCTGAGGTTCTAATTAATGCTTGTGTTGTTATGTCCTTTACAGAATCATGAGGGGTGACTTGTATTCTTAATGTTGCTTCTGTTCCATATAGGGTGTTAATTATTGTTGACGGAACAGATACTGTACCTGCATCATAGTCTATTGAACCTATGTCTGCTATAATAGTTCCTGTAGGTGTAACTGCTTGAACAATTCCTGATCCGCTATACAATGGTGCCACCACTCCTGAATTAGGAACGTCTTGTAATAAGACCTTTGTTGTTACACTTGCTATTGTCAAATCAAAATATGTGCTTGTAAGTTCTCTAGGTTGTAATTTCTGATTAAACTTAACTGTATAATTTTTAGCTACAGCTAAATCAGGTTTAATTCTCTTTTGGAATCTGGTTTGAATATTTACAGATATTATTGCATCTGAAAATTCTTTAATACTGTCGTGTAATCTTGTGTAATAAAAACTCTTGTTTAGCTTATTCAAACTATTATTAAAATAAGAGTTTACATTGCCTAATACGCCTGCTTCTATTTGTCCTTTTGCTAATGTTGTTAATTTAGGATTATATACTACTCCTACATCCAAAGAAACGTATGTGTACTCTGGATCTACAAACTCAGGAATAATTGATACCGGAGTTTTAGGTTCTATAACTGCTGTTTTAATATTATCTTTATCAGATTCTGTTATAAATGATCCGAGTACAGGATTAAGTGATATAAACACTTTACCATATATAGGTGGATCGTTTTTCTCTCCACCCCAAACAGAACATGATTGTATATTAGGATTGGCTGCTAATATAAGTGTTTCGTAGTCTTGTTCTGTAACTGCTCTGTCTCTTGTTGCGTTAAATCGAGGAGCATTAAATCTAATTTCGTCTATGCTTTCTTGAATACTTCCACTACTAGCTGCCAAATGTGTGGTGTTGGTAACTGACTCTCCTGCTGTTGCAAGTGTTGTAGTTGCTGCAAAGGTTTTAGCTGTGTTTGCTTGTGCTCCATTAGAGTTTATATAGTCAATTATAACAATGTTACCATTAGATAATTTTTTACCTATTACATCGTCTCCGAATCTAATTTGAAATAAACCATCAGCTCCTTCTTCTACAAAATACGCTTTGGTATCTGATTTAACATTTAAAAATGTTGAATTTAAATTATAAACCGTTGTTGTTAAATCTGTTGAAGAATTTTGTACTCTAACTCTTAATGTTGTTGTGTCTGCTCTATCATTTGGCAACACATAAGGGCCTGCTTCAGCTCCTGTTGAAACAACAAATTGATTTGCTACTCTTACACCTTCTTTAATATCTAATCCCGGAAAAACAAATTGTGTTTGGGATGCTGCTGTTGCTGATTGTCCGGTGTACATTCCATAAGTTAAGCCTGAAGATACCGTTGTATTTTCACCTGTAGAAATCTGAGTGCCTAAATTTGTTTGTGCTTCTTTTTTACCACTGTTAGGAGCATAAAAACTTACTCCACTATATTCTGCAAATGTATAAGTTGTTGCTCCGGTACCACCTGTGTCTGCTGCTTCTGCTGCTGCTTCTGTTAAATACAAAGGAAAATAATATCCTTTGCCTAGTGTTGAGTGTGTTCCTTCTAACCAATAAGGACCGGCTCCACCTACGCTTACCGCTTGTGTTGTAGTTGTGCCTGTTGGATAAAATTTAAATGTTGTTCCATTAACAGCAGTTGTAAATGTAGATTCCCTTGACAATACTAATGTTGTTGCTGTGTAACTAGCAGGAACCGCTATTGCTAAATTAATTTTCGCTGTTGAACAACGTCTAGATCTTGGTGTGTAACCAAGAGCTTTTGCTATTGAAACTACAGATTCCCTCTTAATAGCAGTATCTATGAAGTTTTCATTAGCTAACATGTGTGCTAATATGCCATTGTAATGCGTATTATACGCTAATAAGTCTATTAAAACTGCAAGGCCTGAACCTTCAAAGTTATAATCTGTAAATTCTGTTTGACTATTTAAAAAGGTCTTAAGGTTTGCCTTTATGTTATCAAAGTCTAATTCTGATACGTTTAATTGTGCCATTTGTCTACCTCAGCCTCGTAAGACTTACTGATAAGTCTTGTGGTTCGTTTAACCCTTTTATTAAAAATCTTATCTGAACATTGTAAGCATTCTGATCGTAATCAGGTTCAGTTGATATGCTCATTATATCTACCCTTGGCTCATAATTTCTTATTTGTTGTTCTACCGCAGTAGATATGTTTGTCCCCAATTGAGGGTCCATGTTTTCAAATAAGAACTGATAAAGAGCCGAGCCCAACTCCGGATGAAATGGTCTTTCGTAAGGCTTTGTTAGAAGCAATGTTTTTATTGATTGTTTCACAGCGTTTACGTCTAATTTTTTGTTTATATCTCCCGAAAGAGCGTTTTTCGTAAACAACATATCAAAGTCTTTATATAACCTTGCTATTTTTAGTTTTTGTGGTGTTGCCATAATAGTATTTATACTACCAGTCGAAATCTGGTAACTCTAAATTAAAAAATTCTTTGGCTTGATCCTTCACTCTTGTTTTTACATCTATATTAATTTTTGGTTTTTTATAAACCGGGATAGAGCCGCCCTTTAATATTGCTGCAGGGTCTATATCTGGGAAAGAAGTAGGTGTCGCTTTAACTACAACCTCAACCCCCTCTTTCTCAACATTTGGAATCTGTTTACAAAGCTGTTCTAAAGTTACTGCCCCTGTTCTTAATGCGGATTCTAAATCATCGAAATTTTTAACATCACCTAAGTCTATATCGCCCCACTTGTCTTTTAAGTATTCAAGATTAGTTTCGATTACATCTTTATTAACTCCTACTAATAGGACAAGTTTTAAAAAGTCTGCAACATCTTCATGTAAATTCTTATCTGCTGCATCCATAACCTTATTTAAAATACTAGGGATCATGTTTTCCATGGAGCCTATTACAGAATTAATATCTTCTAAGGCATCGTTCTTTATTTCATTTAACTTTCCTAAAGGCGATGCGTCAATAGCTGCGTCGAATTTATCCTCGGCTGCTGCTACTTTGTCTGCAAGTTCTTTTAATTTTTCGCTAGGTCCGCAACTCATATCTTATCCATTTGGTGTTGAAGTTTCTTGTGATCCAGGAGTTGGTGAGCTTGCTCCGCCAGTTCCAGGTACCTCTGTATGCGTATGCTGTGTATGTGTAATTCCTGCTACTGTAATCTCGCCTCCACTATAAGTAATATCTGCTGTTGGAGATGTTAGTTTATGTGTTCCACCTATTGTTTCTGTGAGGGTACTGCCTATTGTATCTGATTTAGTTGTAGCCACATCTAATATTTGATCTGCTAATGTTTTAATTGTCATTGTAGAACCTGATCCTACTTCCATTAAACCACTTGCAGCTAGATAAACATTGCCTCCTGCTAATGCTCTATATGTTCCGCCTGCTGAGATAACTACATTTTCTTTAACACTTTTTAAATCTTTGTTATATGTTTTATTAACTGTTTCAGCAACAGAATCTATTCTGTTTTTTGCTACACTAATTGTTTGATTTCCTATTATTGTTTCGGTGTCGTCTTTTGCTACACGGGCTGTTCTATTTCCTTTAATTGATTGTGTTACATCTGTTCCAACGACTTTAATATCGTTGCCATTTATCTTTGTAACTCTTGATCCAAGAATAGATAAGAAATAATCTCCTTCTACTTCTTCGTATTTGTCTCCTGTTACAAGCAATTTAGCGTCGCCTTCTATTGTAACGTTACATGATCCTCTTATAAGAACATTATTATCCTTAGCAATAATTTCATACTTATCGCCTACAATGTTTGTAACCTTTGTTCCATCATTTTGAATTTCATGGTTTGTACCTGATGGGTGGTATTCGTGAATTCTTCTATTTGTCTCTGTATTGTCTATTTCAAATACATGTCCGGCTCTTGTTTCTTTAACTGTATTAAATGGATATAAAGAAGTCCAGTCTTTATCTTCTGGCTCTGGACTACTACCCTCTCTTAATTTTTGAGCTGCGTCAAAGTATTCGGCTTCGTCTTTTGATTTTCCTCTTGGGTGTGGTTCATCCCAAGTTTTTCCTTCGTAATCTTTTCCTGTTATATCATCTAATATAGAGTCGCCGGTTTCTTCTGATACTGACGGCGCTCTTGCTGTGCGTATTTCTGTGTCTCTTTGCTCTCTTCTATTGATTAGAGAGTGATGAGTTTCTGCTGCTTCATTTCTAGCAAGCCTGGAAACATCAGGTTCTCCTACTCCTGCAAATCCTTCATCAGGATCGTCTGGAAGTCTAGGGAACCTTCCTGTTGGGTCCATAAATCCTGAGATATCATTGAGCTCTGGTTTGGATGCTGGCTTGCCTGCTATAGTCCCCAGGATCATAGGGATTTGTCCTTCTTCGCCGTCTGCAAAGAAACCTATAACTGTTGAGCCTTGTAATAATGAATGGTTTTCCATTATTCCATTTACACCCGCACTTGTAACAGAATGTAATGGAATAGCATATGGTAATTGTTTTACAGGTAATGTTTGTTTGTTTCCTGTGTGATATCCTGTTATTCTAACTTTAACTCTACCGGCACACGTAGGATCATTGTTGTCTTCAACAACACCTAACCACCAAATAAAATCTGGTATATTTAATTTACCGTAATTTTTTAAATTTGACATTATAAATTTGCTCCTACTACACTATCATTTATTTCACCTAACGATTTTGCTAAACCATTTTTAACTATTTCTACTTTCATTGTATGTCTTGATCTATCAAACTTATGCCTAATAGCAGTTATTAAATAATTGCCTGTTAATATAGGATCGACTAAATCATCATACGTTGCGTCTGCAGGTTTGTCCCCCGCGTTTGGATAAACCATTTTAATAAGTTTGCCTACTTCTATGTCTGTTCTTCCTGGCAAATCTATTTCAAAAGTATAGTCGTTAAATGAATTAAAATAAACTTGTCTAAATAAGTTGTTAGCCAATACTGCTGGGTTAGCTGCGGCACCATACTTACCTTCTACTAAACCACCTTGCATACCCGTAAACATAACTTGATTTAAATATTTAATATTTACAAATGAATATGGATTACGTTGTATGCCTCCAGGTATTGGAATTCCTATGTCTGTATGAACGAAATTGCTAAATTGATCTCTACCATCTAATGTAACTTCTGTCTGTTCTTTTGTAAACAAATCGTAAGCTATTGTGGATGCTGAATAATAACCACTATCTTGTCCATCTAATATATCAATTGTTCTAGGCACTTGTATTGATTCTATTTTACTAAAAGAATCTGGAAGTTGTTGGGCTAAAAAAGTCTCGCCTCCTCCACGCACAGGAACCTTTAAGTTGGGTGGAGCATAAACAAACTCTTCAAATAGCCCTACGTCTAATTGAGCTTGTATTAAGTTTTGTATTGATGTTAAATAAAATGCTTTATTAGATTCATAAAATACATAGTCTGAACCCACATGCTTATTTCCCTGGCACTTCTTGCTTATGAACTGCATATTTTGCATGGGTGTCCAAAAGTTAGAAGTGTATTGTATTTTAGAAGTGTGAGGGGTATCCCCTATAATAAAATCTGTTTGAGTTTTTGGATTATCAATTCTTCTATATTCTTGTATGTGATCAAGATATATTTTTTCAGCTATCTGATCAGTTGTTCTTTCTGTGCCTGGAGCACCATACGATTGTGTAATACTTCTCGATTGATCGTTGATTGCTTCAATAGAACAAAAATTTAATGTGTATGTTTGCTCTCTGTCATTATTCAGTTTTCTGTTTTCAATAGAATAAATTTGGAATGATTTTTCTATTATATTATCTGCTCTATCTTCTAATGTTGCTGTTCTATATTTCATAACAAGAACTTCGCCGCCCCTAATAGGCCACTTGGATATTGCATTAACAGCATCTGTAACTTGTATGGACCCACTTAAAGTAGGGGACCAAATATCTTCACGTAGGATCACCTCAAAAACAAACTTTCCGGCCTCGTGCATGAGGTCATATTTTGTCATGTCTTGTGTGAGTATGAAAAGCTCATCACATTTGACTTCTCCAGGTTTGGAAATATTTTCTACTGTTGTCTTGTCATTCATCTCATCACTATTTAACTAATCTAATGTATTGTTGAGTTATATCTTTTAAAAATATTTTGTTTAAAAGATTAATTTGACTCTTTTTAATGTTTAGATCAGTTTCATACTCTAAATTTGTAACAGCTAGATAGGTTCCATTTGCTACTAGGACAGAATCCCAATCTACTATAACATCATGATCTTCTGATAGCATATAATGGTGGACATCTGTACTATTGCCTACGCCATATTTGTCTTCTACATAAGCATTTAAATTTCTTGTGCTTAGTGGCCAGTCTCTGTGTATGTCTACTATATTATTAGCAACAAGAACTAACCAATGGTATTTTGTAGAACCATAATATTGTTCAGCAATTATTTCAGGTGTTTCTCCGTCGCCAATATAATGGCTAATTAAATTAAGTTTGTTCTGGAAATATTTATCTAAATGTACTCTACGAAATATATCTGGAACGATTGTTTTTGTTCCTGCATAAGGATAATACATTTTTGGAAGTGCTTTAAAATACATATTAATAACCTTGTGCTATTCTTACCGCTGTTAATGTTTCTAGTTCTGTAAATGCAAGTTCCATAGTCATTTCTGTTGGATAACCTTCGGTGCCTTTAAACGTATTAAACATACCATCTGGACCGTAAGTTACTTTACAGCTTGTTAATGCGCAAGATGATATTTTAGGTAAGTTTTTGTTTCTAAGGCCTTGTTCTCCATGGGTGAATTCTATTGAAAATTCCGCGGGATAAATTAAAAACATATCTCCGGGTGAAGACTCTGGATGCATATGATATTTAAAAGTTTCAATTATATCAGCAACCATTTGTGCCTCATTAGAGTTTCTAGGAGCAAAGGTATAATTAAAAGAAAATTTTCTGAAACCCATACTCTTAAATAACTGCTCTTTATATGGATTGGAAACCTTTTTAGATGTTGCCTCTAATGTTGCTCCAAAATCTGCATCTGCACCTATTGCTTTAGGTACATTGGCAGCAGCTGCTATTGCGCCCCTGCCTGCGAACTCCGGTGCTTCTGCTAAGTCTGCGAAATCCATTCTACCCGAACCTATCATTCCTGCGATTCCTAAATCTTGTTCATTCCAATTGGCTGAGTATGCTGCTATTATTGATTGAGGTACATACAAAGAAATGGTTTTTAATAACCTTAATGTAGAAGTATTGTCCGCTACAAGCGCGGCCACACCAGCTCCAACTAATGCTGTTCCTGCTGTTAATAATGTCTTTCCAAGGTTTGAGCTATCTTTTATAATATTTCCGTTTGCAATACCTGCTGCTGTACCTAAGGCTGCTGCTAGGGCACCTGTTGCTGCTGCCGCTGTTTCATAAGATTCTGCTTTTGCTCTATTCTCTTTTGTATATTCTTTTGCGTATTCTTGATTTGCTTCTATTAGTTCTTGCTGCATGCTTGTATTACCCTCAACGGCCATGGCTTGTGTTTCTGCTGCAACAGAGGTTTGTCTAGCATTTATATAAAATTTAACACCGTTTGGTAATAAAAGTTCGTCTGAATCGGGGTTTTGTTTTTGTAATTCTTGAGGATATCTTAAGGCGTTCGTTCCTGCCCTATTACCAATCCCTTCTCCGTTCTTAAAGTCCCAGGTTCTGTTTTTTTCTTTTTGCTGAGCATCTATCATCTCATGATGACTGTCAGCATTTATAGCCAGCTCCTGATTTTTATCAATCGAAGTTCTATTTGCGATCTGTTGGTCTCGTGCCGCTATCGTTTCGTCGGATCTAAAAAGGTCTCCTGGCCTCCAAGACATATAAATACTCCTAGTTATGTTATATACTTATTTATATGGTTTACGCCAAAGAAATATATAAAGGCAAGTTTATTCCTCGAAATCCAATAAAGTATCTCGGGGAGTTAAAATCTATTGTCTATAGGTCCAGTTATGAATTAAAATTTATGAATTGGTGTGATCTGAACGAGTCTGTTAAAGGTTGGGCATCAGAAGAAGTAGCTATCCCATATCGTAACCCACTAGACAACAAAGTTCACAAATATATGGTTGACTTTTATATAGAAGTAGACAAGAAAAAGTATCTTGTTGAAGTAAAACCCGAAAGATTCACAAAGCCTCCTGATACACAGAAGAGAAAAACCAAAAGATACCTACAAGAAGTAGCACAATACGGTGTCAATGAGGCCAAATGGAAAAGTGCTAAAGACTTTTGTAAAAAACAAAATATGGAATTTATGATTATTACTGAAAAAGATTTGGGTATTTAATTATAAATACTATTATGGCAACACCATTCACAGACATTAGAATAGAGGCAGGAGACAAAGAACGCTCTGCCGCTTGGTATATGAAAACTGTTCGTAATGTAGCGAGCGGATTAAATCAACCGAATGAGGTGTTTGGTTCAGACTTAGGTGAATATGCGCAAACATTAGAAATAGGTCAAATGTATGCGTTTAAATATGATCCAAAACATAAGGAAACACTACCATATTATGATACGTTTCCTTTAGTTATAATATCTGATCCTTTGCCAACAGGTTTTAGTGGAATTAATTTACATTATATTGCTCCTTTAGTAAGGGCTAGATTACTAGGTAAACTTATGGATGCCTCAGATTTAGACATAGATGTAAAAAGTAAATTAAATGCACAATGGGGGTTTATAAGAAACTTCAGTAGGTACCCAGAAGTAAGAGGGTCTATTAAAAAATATTTAACAAATCAGATTTCAGGCAGAATGTATAAAGTAAATCCAGTACATTGGAAGTCAGCAATATTTCTAGACACGCATCAATTTGTTGGTGCTAGAGCATTTGAAGTATATCAACAGTCTGCTAAAAAACCTGAACGTAAAAGGAGACAAGTATAATGGCTCGAGGGGATAAAGCCAAAACCAATTTCCAAAATTTTTGGGAAAGGATAAAGGTAAGGCCTTTAGCTAGGACTGAACGTTTTGAGTGTGAGTTTCATTTTCCAGACACGATGAGAGATGAAATCACCAAACTTAGAGAAAGCATTCCAAGTGGAGATGAGGGTCCTGTTGAATGGCAGTCACCAGCAGACGAAGCAACAATAATGTGTGAAGAAGTACAAATCCCTGGTATGGTATTACAAAATAAAGAAATTCCTATAGGTACATGGAACTTTATGAGAAATTCAAACGTCAACTTTTTAGGAAACGAAATTAATATTACGTTTTTAACAGATCATGATTGGTATTTAAGACATGTATTTGAGCTTTGGATAGATCATTGTGTTGGTAGCACTTCAAAAGAAGTTGCATTTCCAGATGATCAATTTGGAGAAGTAACAATTAAAATGTTAGATCTCAATGGCGTGGAAAGAACACGATGGAAACTTTATGAAGTCACACCAAAGGTATTAAACTTAGTACCATTGGCGCACGGGGGTGTTAGTCTAGCAAGAACTACACTAATTATATCCTCAACATACTGGACGTCTAAAGCAATTAATGTAAGTATGGCTGCTGATAAACATGAGCAGTCAACAGGATAAATAATATAATGGAGAAAATATATGACATTACCTAGGGTGGAAACACCAATATTTGAGGGAACATTAGCCTCGACAAGAGAGACTATTAAGTTTAGGCCTTTCTTGGTTAAAGAAGAAAAAATTCTTATGTTGGCAAGTGAGTCTGAAGAGTTTAAAGACATGGTTAGTGCGTGTTGTCAAATCGTAACAAATTGTTGCGGTGGAAAAATTGATGGATACGACCTTTCAATGTTTGACTTACAAGATTTGTTTGTTCAAATAAGAGCTAAGTCTGTAGGTGAAACAGCAGACTTTACACTTACCTGTGGTGAGTGTGAAAAGAGAACACCTTATACCTTAGCACTAGAAGAAATGAAAGTACAAGGTTTAGATAACTTGCCCGATGCTTTTATTAAAGTAAGTGATGAAGTGGGCGTAAATCTAAAATGGCCTAATGCAGGTATTGCAGCACAGGCAGAAGAACTAACCGATGATGAATTGGTTGCTAAATGTATTGATTATGTTGTTGATGGGGAAGAAACATTTAGTATAAAAGAATATCCTATAGAAGAAGTTACTTCTTTTATTGAAGATCTTCCGATAGATGCTATGGAGAAAATGAGAGAGTTTTTTCAAAGAATGCCTAGATTAGAGCATATTGTGGAATATAAATGTCCACATTGTGAATCTGATAATAAAATTAATATTAACGGATACGAACATTTTTTCGGTTAACTCTTTCTCAGGAGAGTCTTGGAAATTTTTACAAGACTAATTTCTTGCTTATGCAGGAACATCAGTATAGTTTAACGGAGCTAGAAAACATGATGCCGTGGGAGAGAGAAGTTTACGTTTCAATGTTAGTGCAGCATTTAAAGAAGAAAGCGGATAAAAAGAAACAGAGTCAAGACTCAGCTAAATGGTAAAATAAATGGCAGACGATAGAATTATAGAAAAAAGATTAGATTCAATAATGGACTCTTTGGAGGAGAAAAACCCACGACAAATGGGTGGTACGTTTGGCAATCAGGCCAACGATCTATCTGATGCAAAAGAATTTAAACAGCTTAAGAAAATTGTTGATGAGCAAGATGAGTTCCTTCGTGAACAACACGATGCCTTAGGAAAAGATACCGGCACACTAAGGAAAGATGCCGAGACAAATAAACTAGCAAACAAGGTACAAATTGCTAAAGAACTCTTAACCTGGCACAGGGATAAGTCGTTTCACACACAACAAAGAAAGCATAATAAAAGAGCAGCCCAGTCTCGAAGGTATATGGAGAAACAGAACGATGAGATCAAAGCCTCCAATGAAGACCTTCTAAAGAAAATTAAAGAGCTACGCGGTGGTGGCGGTGGTACTGGCGGTGGCACAGGTGGTGGCACAGGTGGTGGTACTGGCGGTGGCACCGGTGGTGGCACCGGTGGTGGTACTGGTGGTGGACAAACTCCACTAGATCAGGAAGCCATTGAACAAGGATTTTCCAATGCTGAAGATAGACTAAATCAAACAGGCTGGAAATCTGATGCAGACAAAGATGCATACGATAAGAAAAATAAAGAATTAAGGGAAAGACAAACAGCAGTTTTAGGCGAGGGTGTTAGTCCTGGTACGCCTGGATGGGATGGTCCAACAGGAGGCCGTGCTCCAGAAAGAATGGAGATCGAAACAAAACGTGGTCCAGGTAAAAAAGTATCTAAAGCATCAGAATCCAATAGCCAAGATGGAAAATATCGAGAAGCATCAGCTTTTGGTACAGAGTTTGAAGAAGGCTCGTTTAATGATAAGTTCTTCGCACCTAAAACATCAGCAAGAACTTTAGATTCAAAACAACAAGTTCAAGACAAAGAGGATGTCTTTGGTGATACTGGCTTAGGCGAAAACGACAAGAACATGAGGAAACTCAGAATAGCCGGCAGGAACCTTACAAGAGCAGAACAAGACAAAAAAGGCGGAGTTAAATTTAGGAATGAACAAAGTGGTGCATATGCTAATGCTTATCAATTTACAGAAAGTGAAGGGAGAGTTGCAGGACTAGCAGATGATATTAGAGCGGGTATGGGATATGCGGGTGGCACAACAAATAGAGAAGCCTCCATGTCATCCAAAGGCTCAGCAACATTAAGTAAAAACCTAGGAAAAAACGCAGCAGATGTCCAGCATCAAATGGACGCACTAGAAAAAGTAGATGCAGAGGGAGCCAAGAAGGCTCAAGCAGAGTTAGCTCAACTTTCAAAAATGATGGCAATACAAGCTCAAGGTGGAAAAGACGAAAAGGGCAATAAGGTTTCAGGAGATGATGTAAGAATACAAGCAGCTCGTGTACAGCAAACTTTTGATAAGACAGAACAAGGCCAAGATATCAATAAAATGCTTGATATGGAAGGTGTAAGAAACGACCTTAGTAGTGAAAGAGGAGTTACAACAGCATTTAAAAACTTTGCTGCAGTAGATTCGGATGCAGGGTTTGGCGAAGGGATGAAACAAGCCTTTACGGCAGAGAGACTATTTGGAAAAGATAGTATGCTGGCCAGCGTATTTGGTGGTGGTGGACAGGCAGTAGAGAATCGTGTAGCAGAAGGAAAGGCTAAACAAGAGCTTGCTGTTGAAGCTCAAGCTGAAGGAATTAAAGACGCATTAGGTGAAGAAGGACTTGGCCTAATGAAAGGTGAGGACGATTACGGCAAAGCTGAAAGAGATGCGAAGAAGGCAAAAGAAGAAGAAGAATTAGGAGAGGATGCCGCTGGTAAGATTTCACCTAGAGAGACTCGAGACAAAGGCGAGGCATTATTAGAAAAAGAAGAAGACGCAAGAGGCATAGAAAAAACAGCTGCACAAGATGGCAGAGACTTTACTAAAAAAGCCAAAGAAGAATACATAAAAGAAAAAACCGAAGAGGCTAAAGAACAGACTGAAGAACAAACTAAAGAACAGACTGATAAAGCAGAAGAAAAAAGTGATGCCAAAGAAGAAGAACAAACCAAAAAGGCAGAAGGAACAGCAGAAAGAGAAAAGGAACCAGCAAAGAAAAAAGATGAAAGAACAGGTATCGATAAAGAAAGCATACAAGAAAAACAATTAGAAACCTTAGAAGAGATTAGAGATATATTAGAATCAGGTGCCGCAGGTGGTGGTGGTGGAGGTGAAGAAGAAGGCGGATCGGGTGGAATGATGGGCCGTCGCCGTCGAGGTAAAAAAGGCAAGGATGGCAAGGGTAAAGATGGCAAGAAAGGTAAAGGCGGTAAAAGAGGTAAAACAGGAAAGGTAGGCAAGGTAAGCAAACTAAGCAGACTAGGCAACATGTTCAGAGGCGGTGGTGGAGGTGCAGCAGTCAGAGGCGGTGGTGCAGCAGCTACTACCTTAGCCAGTAGCGCTAGCGGAGGCGGTGGCGGATTACTGAAAGGCGCATTAAGAGGAGCATCTAGATTTGGTGGAGCCATTGCTGGTGTTGGCATGGGAGCTTATACAGCAATTAGTGGTTCCCGAGAGGCAGAAGCCGCAGCAGATGCCGGAGAGTTAAACGCAGAAGAAGAACAAAAAGCAAAAGCAGAAGCAGTCGGAGAAGGAGCCGGTGGAGCAGGCGGTGCCATAGCAGGAGCAGCAGCAGGCGCAGCAATTGGCTCTGTTATTCCTATTGTAGGCACAGCTATTGGTGGACTCATTGGTGGAGCCATTGGTTACTTTGGTGGTAGTTGGTTAGGTAAAAAGGCCGGTGGAGCAGTAGCAGATGCTATTGATGTATCACCAGGAGAATTGGCAGAATCTAATGCACAAGCCGAAATGGCATTAGAACAAATTGAAGAAAAAGATTCTGCTTTGGCAGGTAAAATAAAACAAGAAGCAAATGAAATAGAAGCAGAACTATTAGAACAAGCAGGCGAAGACGTATCAGACCACGATAAAGCTGCTATTAAAAATGCTGCTATAGTTAAAGCTCTAATGAACAATGATGAAGCAACTAAAGCAATAGGTGTTGATAGAAAAACAATTGGCAAGATCCAACAAACACAATCGGAAGTTGGTATGGCTAGAGCAGAAGCAAGCGGTTTGTATGATTCGGATTGGATGGGCAACTCTGAATTGGATGCAAGTAAACTAGAAGGAGCTTCCATACAATCATTACAAGCAATAGTTCAAGATGATGATTTGTCTGAGGAAGACATGGGCCTTGTTAAGGCAGAACTAGAGAAAAAGAAATCAGAATCTGCTTCAGTAATTGAATCAGCCACAACGCCCACAGCACAAGCTATTGAAAATAGGACTGATGAAGCAGGCGGAGGACCTACAACAGATACCGCTCCTATTGTTATAGCAAACAATGCACCACCCGCACCACCCGCACCTAGTGAGGAACCTCACATTGCAATCATGCCTGCTAGGATTAGAACAGCAAACAGTTCAATTCAAAGATTTCAAGACAAGCGGTTCGCTTAATGAAGATTCCAGACGAAGAGATATGGGAGTATGCCCATAGATTGAGACGCAATATTAAAAAGCCACAAGAGCTAAATGCGTTTGCTATAATTTTAATTTGTTGTTTTGTTGTTTATATAGCTTTCGATATGTTTGTTGATTAACTCATATCTATCAGGACCCATTTCAGTATAATTCATTCTTGCAATATCTTTCCAAGTAACATTAGGATCAACGAAATAGTGATCAACAACAAACGGGTCTATATATTCTGTATGTAAAAATTCCTCTGACAACCATTTAAGAGCATCATACGTTGTCATGTTCCCACTATCCCAAGAAAGATATGCTCCACTTTTTATTAAGTCATAAAGTGATTGATACCATGGATAATTTCCTGTGTATATGCCTTTGTTCTCAGGATCAAATGGAACCTTTTTGTAACCATATTCGTCCCAAGCTTTATCCATTTTTGAATAGTGACTAAGTTCTGTAGGGAAAACATTTAAATCTTTTATCATAAGCACAGACATTTGATAAGGATTACCTTTCCAATAAGTATCAACCCATCGTTTAGTTTCCCGCAGCGTGTCTAATGTTTCGTGTGGTAAACCAGCAATCAACGATAAATGTCCTTTGTAATAACCAGCATGCTTATTAAAATATTCTTTTACCTCTATCAAGCCATCTTGTAAACGCCCTGTATTCATACCTTTGCCAATAGCTTTAGCTGAGGCATTATTAAAAGATTCTACACCATAGAAGTGAGAACAAAATCCCATTGATATTAAATTGTCCCAATCCTTTTTTCTACTTGCTATTAAATCTGCTCTAATATAACCTGTGAGTTTAGGTTCGAATGGCAATTTTTTCATTACATTAGCAAACTTCTCAATCTTCTTACTTGTATCATTAAATGTTTCGTCTAATACGATATATGTTTCTGTCCCCCACTTATCATAATTCTCTGATAACTCATCATATAAATTTTGTGCTGCTCTTGTATGATCTTCTGTTACTCCCAGGACAGGAAAAGAACAAAAGCCACATCTAAATTTACAACCACGAGCAAACTCTAATAACAATACTTCTCTATCTGTTATCCCATCACGTTCTTCATATCTAACAGTTAAGTCTGCCTTTGGATACGCTTGGTAATTATGATATGCATCTATAGTTTTGTCTGTATTAACGGGTTCTGGTCCGCCCTGAAAGTGTCTTAATAATTCTAGTATAGCATATTCACCATAACCAAAAATCTGCCAATCACAATTTAATGGCTTCATAGACATGTTTTGGCTTCCTGCTACTGTTGGTATATCAGGATACTGTGTTTTTATGTATTCAATAAGTTTTAAAAGTGCAGGGGTTGCAATAGAGAAGGTAGAACTAAATCCTAAAAAGAGAGTGTCCTTTGTAATCCTATCATCAACTAAAATTTTAAGCTGTTCAAAAGTCCAAGCATGAATGTAATCTATGACTTCAATATCATATTCATGTTCTCTTAAAAACGAAGCTATTTTATGTGCGCCAGAAGATCTTCTCATACTAGGATCTGTACCCTGGTACGTTGTCAAAAGGCCGCCGAAAATTAAGCCGTGCACCTTACTACCTATAGTTTTGACACTCTGTCTGACAGTCGGGTTGCTCTATTTCCTACTTGTCTAGCCCACTTACTGTCTAACATTTCTTCAGAAGCAAGCTTCCAATGATGGTTCTCTAAATGGCCTATAAACTTTTTGAATTTACCAAGTCTATTTCTTCCTAAGTTAAACATCATATTAACAAGAACTTCTTGTAGTTCTGCTGGAAAGTTATTCCAACGAGCTTCAAATAGTATTGCACATTCGCCGATGGCTGTATCTAAATCCTTTTGAAAGACTTCATAAATTCTTTCTTCAGTTACTTCATAACCTTCTGGCAAGTTCCATTCATCATCATCTTTTAAAATTAAATGTCCTACTCCAAAGGTTAAATATCCTAAGTGATCTTTATATACTCCATATACTACTCCCTCATCAATTTTTAATTGTTCATAAACATTGTCTCTATTTTCTTTTTTCATTTCATATATCCTAACATTATATCGGGTTTAAGAAAACATACTGTAATACTGATCCGTAGTTTTCCATATTCTTCATTATCTGGATCTCGATAAAATTTATTAAGTCCTTGTATGTCATTCTTCTTAAATAAGTAAGAATCTTTACCAGGCACTTCGTGTTCTAACCAGGGTGGCCAAATAAATAAGTCTCCTGTTTTAGGAAATATTGTTTCCTCTAACTTAACTTTAGGTGTTCCGGGTATTGTATTACCAACTAAAGCATTTATAGGAGATCTAAAAGATATTGGTGCGTGTCCAGGTTCGTGCTGTACATAATACGTTCCAAGCATACAATACTGTGAATGATGGTGCCAAGGGTAATCATCTTTTTCATTCATGACACTCCACCATGCTTGTACTGGCCAATAATGTTCTAATTGGGCTATATGAGGATAATCAGTTATCTCTTTGAAATACTCTATTGCGTGTTTATGTATTATTTTTCTTAAGTCTTTCCAACCATCAACACCGTTCATAGACACTTCGCCGGGTGGATTTTTTAGCCAGCTAGTTCCTGTTTTTTTATCAGAAATATGATTCCCTTCACTATCATATAAACCTAAGCGTCTCCAGACTCTTCCTTTTATAGGATTATCATCTTCATAATATGCTCTTTCATCATATATTTTTGTAATAGAAGTAGCCAACCTTTCTTGTAATTCTGGGGCCACATCATTTTCCAAATACATTTTAGTTGGAAATAAATCAATCATGTCAATATTTATATGAAAAAAGAAGCCCTCCTAAGAGGGCTCCAAAACTTTGAAAGTTTAGTCTTCAGCCAGGGATTTAAAGTACGACAAAGTTTCATCTTCATCTTCATTATTGGTTGAAGGTTCTGGTGCTGCTTGAACGGACTTTACTTTTTCCATAAAGTGATCGTCTGCTGCATCGTTTGTAGTTTGAGAGATCTGCTCAGCCGTTGCGACCTTAGGACCACCCGAAAGAACTAAAGTTAATTTAGCTTTAAGTTCTTCATAAGTTTTGAATTCAGTTGGACCAACCTTCTCTTGTAAAGAATGTTGTTTAGCCCAAATCTCTTCAATTTTCTCATCACTACCATCAATAGGTGTGGCTTTATCAAATTCACTTTTATCATAATTACGATAGCCTTCTACCTGTCGAATCTTTAATTTGAAGTTTGCTCCTTCCCAAAAGTCAAAAGGATTGACTGGGTTTTCGTCTTCAAATTGTGGTTGCATAACATCTTTAATCTTGTCAAAGATTTTCTTACCAAACTTGTAGTAATATACATTACCTACTGAATCTGGATTAGATGAGTCTTCAACGACTAAAATGTTAGCATAATAACTTAGGCGCCTCTTTTGCTTACGCGCAATATCCTTATTTGCTTCAACACCAGAGTTCCAAAGTTCGGAATTTAATTCTGAGACTGGATCTTGCTTGTTTAAAGTTGTAAGTGAATTTTCGATATACCATTTCCCGGTTGGTCCTTGGAATCCATGATTCCACATTCTAACCCAGGGCATATCTTCGCCTTGAGGTGCAGGCAAGAACCTAATAACGGCGTAACCGTTACCTGCCTTGTCTACTGTTGGTTTCCATTCCCGCTCATCACCTTTTTTAAATGATTGGGGATTTGAGATTTTCTCGACTTCTTTCATTAAGTTGTCGAAGTTGCCTCTTTGTTTTCTGAGGTCTGAAAGTGTATTAAACGACATATTATTCTCCTGTATTGCGTTGTATTACGTTGTATTGCATTGTATTTGCGTTGTATTAGAACTATTTCTAGTCCTAGCAATCTTATTTATAAGACCTTTATGTTTGTCAGCAAGTAATTTGGTATTACTCATTACGAATGGTTCATACCTTTTAACTAATAAACATGTATCTCCTATTATAAGATCTTCTATATAATCATCCACAAAAGGCAGTATTTGATCTAATATAACAACGCTTTCTATTGCTATATGTTTACCTAATAACAACCGTATTTCTACTGGATGATCTTTATTAGATCCCATAAGTTTTCTATCTGAATTTATTATGGTTTCTAAATCTTGGCCAAACGTGTAACTAATTTTATCCCTTCTAGCTTCCCATGCCTTAAACGTTTGATTGCTTTCTATACCAAATGGCATTCCACATTTAGTATCTCCTGCTGCTGCATTAGCAACAGATAAAGCTATGAATTCTTCTTTTTTATATTTGTCAGATATCATTTTAAACATTCCTACCATGCCATGTTTTGATTCAAAAACACGGTTTGGAATGTTAAGGGCTCTACCATACTTGTATCTATTCTTAAACATGTTAGGGTATTTCTTTTGATTATACTTACCCCAAAAATGATTTTTAACAGCTACATGAATTTTGTATGCCTCTAATGGTGTCATATGGGTAAGCTAGACTTTCTCTTTTCTTTAAGTAAGTTAAGATCTAACGCTTCTTCTTTTATCTTTGCTTTGATAGAAGCTGTTAAGAACTTACTAATACTCTCGATTTCAATTGTCCTCTTTTCACAGTAATCCACAACAATATCCATACATGGTGAGTTCGTATTGAACGCCATCTTTTCGATAAATTGTGAAAATTCTGTAGAGGTATGAAACTCCTTTGTAACGAGAAAGACATCACTAACTTTTTCTTCAGTCATTTTTATTGTGTTGTCTACTACTACTTTTGGCATCATTTTTCTTGTTCTCCTTCACCCATTTTTTAATATAATCGTGGACATCATTATGGCATTCTATATAAGGTTGAGTGCAACAGGTGCGCTTTGCCTCTCCCTTTCTATCAAATGTATGTACCACAGGATGATCAAACGCTTCTGCAATAGAAGATATTGTTTTAGGATCACCCTTTCCAAAGTGTGCTGCAGGAGGTAAGTTAGGATCAGCCATGATCTGTAACATTCCTTGTACAACATCGTGAACATGGGTAAAGTCTCTTTCCTTTTTCCCTGTTCCATAAATTGTTAATGCTTCGCCTTTTAAATAGTCTTGTTTAAATTTCCTAACGATTGTACTATATTCTCCATAGTCAGCCTCGCCAGGTCCATATACATTATAAAAATACATCAAAACATAATCTAAAGAATATAATTTCCTATACAAATATAGTAACTGCTCACACATTACCTTGCTAAATGTATAGGGATTTTCTTGTGCTTCTTGATATTGTGTACTCGAAGAAGTAGCAAAAAACAATTTACAATTAAATACTCTTGCCCAATCTGCTACGGCTGTGGTTGTAGCAATATTATTGGTTATTGTTTCTGATGGATATTCTAAAGAACGCCTTACTCGTGGACTATTTGCTAAATGAAATATACAAGCAGGTGGTTCTATTGTTGCATGATGTGGATTAAAGGTTGATACTTCTTGTTTATGATACTCAACGTTGGCGTGTTTAAAATAAACTTTTCCTGTTCTATTATCATCAACCACAGTAACAAAAAATCCTTGTTCAAGTAAGTTTGCTACAAAGTGTGATCCAATGAATCCGCAACCACCGGTAACTATAATATTAGGCATATCCGTTAACATAGTGTTATTATAGTTTCTTTAGAAGTATTAATCAAGAGGTTTATAGAAGATATGGTTGTCTATACTAACCGTTTGAACATAATGACTAGCCCAATCAGGGTTAACCTTTTTACTGTGATACCATAAAGCGCCTTGTGTAAAGTCTTTTGATTCCCAACCTAACATTACAGATGCTAGTAATACAATATCGTCCCAGCATTTTTCTGTTGGTGCATCTGATTTACCATCACAATACCAACTGAACTGACACGAATGAAGATCTATTCTACCGCTGGGATAGTATTTAGTCTGTTTAACAACACCACAAACCGTGTCAGGAAAGTTAGGGTGTTCTACTCTGTTTAGTGTTACTAGAGCTACTGCAATTCTTCCAGCAGTTGATTCGCTTCTAGCTTCAAAATATATATTCTCTGCCAAACATTGGATGTCTTCATGTTGTTCTGCCTTAACAGGCCCCGTGAAAAATCCTAGTAACATTCCGAAAAATAATATTGGTAACAATGGCCATTTTCTATTCATAGTCTTTGCCTCCTTTATTGTTTGTTATTTATAGTGTATATTATAGACTAATCTGAGGTAAGAATCAAGCCCAAAAGTACCAAAACTTCTGTGTGTATAAATACATTGGTGTTATAATACACTAAAACAGGAAACTATAGGAGGTTTTTCATGACCACGGCAGCATTGGGTACAGTTGCGAAGCGCATGAAAGCCAAAATTGACAGACTAAGTGAAGATCCTAGATACCCCGAAAGAGGATATCGGAAAATCAGCGATGCGGTTCAGCTAGTAACTTACATGATAGCTCCGATACTGTTACCATTTATATTAATGTATCTCCAGATGATAGGAGATTAAAAAAATGTTCATACAACAAATATGGGAATTTTGTAAACAATATCCAGGATGGGCGGCCACCTTTTTCTTTTGTGGCTACCTTTTAGGTTTAGTAATAAAGAATTCTATGAGCTTAAATTAAGCTCCAGGGAGGGTAGCTTTTGGGCTACCCTTTTCCTTTGTCTCAGTTTTGAGACAGACATAAATAATAACTATGAAACACATGATAAAGTGGCTTAAAATCTGTGCCTTTTTACTTACTATAATGCTTATTGTCCATTCTTTAGAGATTGCCTATGATATTATGTATCATAAGCACAATGGATCTCTGTTCAACGATAGTGAAACCCCCCAAGGCCTCCCCAACAAATCCAAGAAAAAACTGTTATCCAACATCACTTCCTTATAAATATATTAAGTGGCAGATAGTTTATTGCCACAGGGAGTAAAAAATGAAAAGAATAATAACAGCTGTTTTTCTTTTTCTTGGAATAACCGTTAGTGGTTGTGCTTCAGTAGGAGCAGCCATAGATACAGTAAGGGACGTTGCAGCAACTGCAGTAGACACCACTGTTCAAGGAGCGGCCAACATCGCAACAGCAGTAGCTGAGGATGTTGTAGATACAACCAGTTTTGTAATCGAACAAGGCGCAGGAATCGTAGAAGATGCTGCTGCTAAAGTTGACGAGGAAACTGATGAATTGTCCACGAAGAATGAAGTTGAAAAACCAGACTTTCCAACAGGAGAGCTGAAGGAATAATAGCTACATAACTAAACTGAGCCTGGGTATATTCTCGAGTGTATTCAGGCTTTTTCTTGGAAGTATGATATCACATCTGTCAACATGTTCGAACATGTTATATCTTGAAAGGCCAGATCTGGTATGTCTTTTTGTTGTTTAACTAACTTTAAAGCATGCTCTCTATTGTATGCTCTCTTTTCTTTAGTTTTTATATAAAGCTGTTTAGGGTCTTCATGTTCTGCCAGAGTCTTTAATTGGTTTGTAACGAATTCTACACGTAGATCCATGTCTGCCATATTATCAAATCTATAATCAAGTATCTCATCATATAATTCAAACCCCCAATCTTTTAATTGTTGGTGCGCTCCAGGGGCTGTAATAAGTATAGGAATTCTTTCACCTAAAATAGGCTTCCAAGTTTTTTCTGTAAAGAAAAGAGCATGGGGCATTGTTTCACACACAACGTCGATTAATACGTCTTTGTAAAAAGGTGGAAAGGTGTGTGAGCTTACTGTTTCCTCCCCAGTCATATTTAAACTGTTATGTTCAGTTTCAGGAGTAATATCAATTGTAACTCCTCTGGTTAAATAAGAACAATACTTGTTTAATAAATTCTTATGGACAAGTTGCCTCCAGAGTTCATCTCTGTGGCTTCTCGTGTTGCCATTCATTGAACAAAATAATACTGTAGGGTTTTGATCAGGCATTCTTATTGTGTTTACGCGTTGGCCTATATTAAATGTATGGAATAGCCAAAATAGAGACCACTGTATAACTTCATGGCCCGGTTTTAGATTGGCATATCTTGTTTGGCAAGCACCCGAATTTAACTCTGTATATGTTTTTGCTATTATTTTGTCGTAATCTAAGGCTTGAAAGATCTCGTATTCAAATGGATTGAATATTGTAATGTCATGTTCTTCCCACTCCCCTGACACCAATCGCTTACTCAGATCTGCAGGGTCATTAAAAAATACGAAATGATCGTCATCGCCTCCTACTCTAGTATTAGCAAGTTGGGGGACTCCTCGGGAGCCCAATACTTGTTCTGGCGCTTCTTTGCGTCCGGCCTTCAGCTCTATATATAAATTTTTAGGTGTGACATCAGAGTCTATCTGATAAAGATCTTTTCCTAGGTTTTCATCTATATCTGAAGGTGGCCTCTTCCAATCGGCGGGTTTAACTCTTCGTGTTATATCTATACGAGAGCCAGGCCAAGGAGAGCTAGTCGGACTACTCATATGGTTGATGTTCCTAGTATAGGCCCCTGTTTTTTTTTCAAACTCGTTTCTAGCTTCCATTAATTTAGGAACATAATTATCTCTCTTTTCAACAAAAACCACAGGTCCTTCATCTTCTTGAGCCATTAAAATTACAATTTGATCTACAGGTATTCCTGTTCTTTCTTCAAACATAATAGCATACGCAGAACATTGTATGAACATATTTTCACACATCCACTTTTCTTTCTTTTTCTTAGAAGTTTTAAAATCTATTACAGATAATCTACCTCTATATTCTGCGATACAATCTACTTGGCCTGCAAGTCTTAAATGATCTGAATATAGGGTTGATTCAATAGCTCTTATATTATCTATTTCGTTTAACAAAGGACGAAAGTCTGAATACATTTCTTGATCTAAAATACTAAGCTTTGATACATCTTCAGGCTCATTACGTAGAGCATTCTCACAGAGCTTATGAATTGCTGTTCCACGAGTTGTTGCGATTCGTGTTACTTTGTTTGCTTCTTCTTCTCCTACACGCTTACGCCAAGCATCAATGCCTGGTTTTGATTTATAAGATAAGATTGTCGTGATTGAAGGATACAACAAACCACTAGGTGTGGTATATCTCCTTCCTTGACTTGTATTAATTCTTTCTAGTTCGTCTATATCGACGGGCATATGATTAAAATTCATGCATCTCCCACATTTTGTACCCACCAACTTTTCAAGTTCTGGGTTTTTTTCTAAATCACTAACTGTTATTGCATTACAAATGCAAACATACATTTAGCGTATCCAACACTTATATCCTGTGCAATCGTCTAGCTCGCTGCCACAATGGTAACAATAGCCTGCTGCTTTGGCATTCTGTTCTTCTTGCTCTTGTACAGCTGCGTCTGCTATTAAACCCATTTCAAGGTCACGCACTTCTTCAGGCGTATATTTGCCTCCAGAAGTTTCTGCTAGGATTGAATGACGGTCTTCTACTTTATTAGTCATTTCTCACTCCTACACCCCAGTCAATAACAACAGGAAATCTAGGAACTCCGTCTGGGGATAATTCAAAGTATCTACATGTCACCCACGTAGGTTTTACTTCCTGTTCTAATAAATCTTTTAACAATGCTTGGTTGCCACGAACTCCACTTCTAAATGTTCTACCATCTCCAAGTTTTAGTTCAAAGTGTTTGGCGTAACCAGACCAGTTGCCTGATCCTTCTAACACTTCAACAACATCAAATTCTTCAGTTATAAACTCTTTCCTTTTTAACAAATTCTTACTTCTTTTGTTATCGTAAGGCTCGTTGTTTCTAACCATTTGTCCTTCAAAACCATCTTCAGTATATTCTGAGTATAACTTATCTAAAGCTTCCTGATCATCACATACTTCAGTTGGAACATAAACTACTTTTGGATTATGTACTCTCGATAGACCATTAAATCTGTCTAAGAATCGTTTGCTTGTATCATCTTTATCAAAACAATCATAAACATGGTACTCAACTAAGTCCATACACTCTTCTAATTCTTCTTCGCTTGGTTTCACTTTACGAACAAGACTTGTAATTTTATTAAAATTAGCTTTCAGTTTGTGGTTGTAAAGTTCTCCATCTAAAACTATATTTGGATAGTGTTCAAAAAAGTCTATTAATGCTGCCTCTATATGAGGGCATGTAGTGATTTCTTTTCCTGCTCTAGTATATAGTCCATCTACTCTAGCAATACATCTAATACCATCTAGTTTTGGTTGACTAATACCACTTGACTGTGGCCTTTTAGTATAGTCATGTGCAAGTTGTGGTTTGAATTTATCGTATTTGTCAACGTTTGCTTCGTCTCTGAAATACTCTTTTTCAATTCTTTTATCCCACAATGCTTGGGCTTCTTTCTGAGCTTGTTCAAAACTTGTTGTGGCATTTGCTTTGCCAAAGTTTTTATCAAATGTTTCTTTCCATTCAGAAGTTACAAGGTTACCATCTTTAATTCCTGAAATAGTTCTTATTCCAGGATTAATTGGACCACTGTATTCAACTGTCCATTCACGAATGTTTCCGTTTGTGTCTCTTTTGTAGAGTGTTTGTAATGGATATATCATCTATGATCTCACCATTGTAGAACCGCCTCTGTTAAGGCCTTCTGCTCTAGTACCACCTGCTGAGTAACCAGCTATATAATGTGGTCCTGTCCATGCTACGCTGTAGTCTTCAAAAACATTTCCTCTAGGTCTATTAAGAGCTGGAGCATTGTAACCTGCTGCTTTAAGGATATCACCTTCACGGAATCTTTCATGTGTTAAATTTACAAATCCCCAAACACTTCTTTCTGAGAGAATTTTAATAAATTTACGGCCAACTTTTACTTCAAGTGCGTCCCTGAATTCTTTGATTTTGGCTTCTCCACGATCCATGTCGTACCCATTAGCTTTAAAGCTTTTAATGGTCCATCTTTCGTAATCCTTGGCAATGGCATCTAGTAGTATGTCTAGTTTTGCTTTTAGTTCTTCATTCATATTAATTGTCCTCACTTTTTTATTTAATATACATACATTATGCACTATCCCGGACCATAAGTCAAGCATTTTTTTGATTATTTGATCACTCTTTTGATGTTTTTTATAGGCACGCTCCTAAGTTATTGATCTTTGAACATCGTATATGTGCTCTAGGCAAGGATCACCCCCTTTTAATCGTTGTATATGGGTCCTAACTTCTTTTTAACTCTTTTCAATGAGTCTCGGATGGCAGTAGACTTCTTGTCTTTTCGCCCGTAATCGTCTGCTAAAGCCGAAGTGGGATTAGCATCTGCTACCCTAGATAAAACCTGTTTAAAACCATCGGGCGGTCTTGTACGGTCTCCTGTTCCTCCTATTATGTTCGGAGCTCCAATTATTTGTCTTAGGTGTGGGTTGTCTGATATCAATGCCTCCATTGCTGAAATCGATAATAACTGATCTTCAACCTCTCCGGTGATGGTATTCTCGATTGTATATATTGGCATTATCTTATCCTTATTGAACCGCGATCGCGATTTCTTCTACACTATCTATAATTTTAAAGATAGTCTTTTTACTTTGCGTTGAAAAGAGCTCAGAATTATAACCTTGTATTAGGCATTCCTTGATATATAGTGGATCAAGTCTTTTTAAAACAGGTCGTGAATATCTTAACTCCTTAAATCCCCAAGTATTCAAACACAGTAAAGCAAGATCTATTTCTTCTTCAGTATAAAAAGCCATCCGATAACCTTTAATTACTTTGGCTTTCGGTTCTTTTTTCTTAAATGGAATTACCTTTGCCTTCTGTGTGTCCATACTTCTATTTATAGGTCAAAACACTTTGATATCGTATTTTTGAGCAAACATTTTACCGTCTTGAACTGTATTTACAATTGGTTTACCTTTTATATTAAGGCTCGTATTTAGTAACATAGGGCAACTTGTTTGATCTTTCCATGCTACTAATAATTGATATAGGCCTGGATGTTGTTTTCTATTAACTGTTTGAACTCTTGAAGTACCATCAACATGAACTATTGCAGGGTATTTCTCAGGCTCTTTGCATTTGACTGTATATTGCATATATGGAATTTCTTTAGTTGGCATTTCAAAATATTTGTGTGCTTCTTCTTCTAATATAACAGGAGCAAAAGGTCTAAATTTCTGTCTCCTTTTTATTTTATTTACTCTGTCCTTTATGTCTGTGCCTCGAGGGTCTGCTAATAATGAACGGTTGCCTAATGCCCTTGGGCCAAACTCTGCTCTGCCGTTAGCTACTCCTACTATATTTCCTTTAAGTAATTCCTCTATTAATTCTTGTGCAGGATATGGACCTGGTATATTGTATCCTAAATAAGGTGTAAACTCTACGTGCTGGTGTGTATGTGCTAGAACAGCTCCTAATGATGATCCGGCATCTCCTGGGTTAGGCATTATCCATACATTATCATAATACTCTAATGCAATAGCATTTGCTACACAATTTAATGCACAGCCTCCTTGCAATACTAAATTATTTGAGATGTCCCACTTTTTAGATATCTCTAATATTTTTCTAAATTCTTCTTCGTATATTTTTTGTGCTGCTGCTGCAAAATCAAAATACATTGTATTATGTGGATCGTCTTGATCCCACGCAAAATTTCTGCAACCTTTTTGTAGGTTTAATTGTAATAGTTTTTTCATGGGTTCATAATACTTGTCTGGATCTCCATACGCAGCCATACCCATTAAAATATATTCGTCTTCGTTTGCTTTTAATTCACACCTGTCTGTAATGGCAGAATAAAACATTCCTAAAGAAGTGGGATAACGTGTGCTCCATCGCTTACCTAGTGCACCACTCCATATACTTGAAGTCGTCCACTCTCCAATGGCATCTATTACTATAATATTAGAATTAATAAAAGGACTTGTAAACATACCCGCTGCTGCATGTGACTGATGGTGTGTGTTGTATTTTACTGTCCAATAATCTAAACCATAAGATCTAAGTAATGCTTTAACATTATTCTTTTGCCATTTTTGTCCACTATATACACGTCTTGTATTTTTCCAAAAAGGACTTTCGTGCCAATATAATGCCTCGGGCTCACCATATTGTAATGCATCGTTTACTAATGCCCGGTTTAAATTCTTATCATTTTTAATACCACTATACCGTTCGGCATGTCCTGCAAACAATATTTGATCTTCTTCAATCACAGAAATTGCCGCGTCATGGTGGCCTGCTGATAATCCCCATCTAATCATTTTTATAAGGATGCAAAGATAACAAGATATCTCTTTTTCTGTCTTTAAGTTGTTGGTGTTTGTTTTGGTGTAGGAAGTGAAACCTGTTAAATGCAAGTTTATGTCTTATTGAATTATACTTTTCATTTTTATCATCTGTTGATATTCCTTTCCAATTCTCTAGTTGATCTATTATGCACTGGAGTCTTTGTTTTGGATCTTTAAAGGCATCATAAAATTCATCAAACATTTCTGGGAAAGTTTGATACCCTTGTTGTCTTAAATATCGAAGCGTGTATGGAAGGCCTACAATAATAAATGGGTGATAGTTCATTAAAGGTTTATATGTTTTTTCTGTAATAAACAGGTTCATTAATTGATTGGAATCGTTTTCATAAAAAATTGTTTCGTTGACTAGGGAAAAATATGATGATTCATATAATGTTTTGTCAAAATACCTATCATCTTGTTGTAGTTTTTCTGATGAAATATCTAATTTTAACTGGCGGGGCTCTCTAAAATATTCATTTAAATGATCTCTCTGTGTTTTAGTATTAAATAAATCATTATTAATTTGATCTAAAGTCGACTTCCAATGCCTTTTGTATTGTGCTGCTCCTCCATCTTCTCCATAGAATCGTAATAAGAAGCTGATATAAGAGTTAGTTTTATCATAACCTAATCGATCTAATTCTGATACAATCGCTAGTCTATGTTGTCTAGGTAAACCATTAAAACATAATAAGTCGCGGGTTTTATCTTCCGCTGTTGGAACACTATGTATTGTTTCACGTTCATAGATAGAGTCTGGTTGAATAAACTCTCTTGCGTTGTCTATAGTAAACAATCCTCTTTCCAATGGATCTGTTCTTAATACATATTGTTGTCTATATAAAAATTGAAAATAATCATAACCAATTGTTTTGGTAAATTCACTTTGTTGTCCGGCCGGATTATTGGCAATCCAATGATCATAATTCTTAGTAAAGTTTATATCGCCATATATAAAATAAGAATATATTCCATTTAACTTTTCGGCTGTCATGGCCCCATTTAATTTTTCCATCCACCAATGTGAATCTAAATGGAATCCTTCGTGAGGGAATACAAAAACTATTTGCATCATTCTCTTTCTAGCTAGATCTTTTACTTTTTCCGGTATGTCTGCTATAAGGTTAGAAATGCCTTCTAAATAAGCAATTTCGATAAAATAATAATTATGTAAAGGATGGTTTTTACCGTGTACATTTTCATTAAATTTGTTTATGTCCATCAACTTATGATTTAAATCTGCGTATTCATACCACCATTGCATGTTTGATCTTTGAGAAGCAGTAACATTTAAACCATCTCTAAAACAGTTTCCAGGAACATATGGCTGATCTTGTGCAATAGGCCTACCTGATACAGGTCCTTGCTTGAGCTTGTCAAACCACAAGTAAAAAATATCAGTAGGATTGTGAAAAGATCTATCAACTATAAAAGGAGGAACAATTTCCCCGAAACGATCTGGACTTGCAACCGCGTTGGACGGCATACCTATTTCCCATTGTCCTGATTTCCAATGAGGACGTCTAGGTTGTGGAGGATAATCTTTAGCAAACTCTTCCATTGTGAAGTAATGCTCCCATGGCACTTGTATAGAATTTTGTTCTTTTGATTTAAATACCTCATCTATATTGTCTACTCTTTCCCAATTTTCTTTTATGACTTCACCTAAACGTTTTCTATTAGCCCATAGTCGTGGTGAGAGCTCATTATATTTGTCCTCTAACTCCTCATGGCTAAGTGCTGTTATTCTCTCCAATTGATTTGTTATATAGTCTATTCGTCTTTCATAGTCAGGGTGTGACATGGCTTGTAAAATATCTGGAAACATGTCTTCAAAAATATCAAAGCCCATTTCTTTTAATTTTTTATAGAGATTTTGATCTCCTAATATTAAGAAAGGCCTTAAACCTATTATAGGTTTAAAAGTTTTTTCACTTAAGAATATATCTGAATGAATACACGATTCTGTAACTACTGTAAGAAAATGTCTGCTCCAATTTTCAACATCACCTAACGTAGCAATATCATTACAGCTTTGTCCTACCCACTCTGACATTAATGGTTGGTCTTCTATTTCATGTTCTTCATCTAATATAATTGGATTTTTAAATTTGTAATCATTGTGTGGTTCCATGGCTGAGATAATTCCAAAATTTTCTAAGCCTTGATCATGTATCTTATTTAAAAGTGTGACTCTATGATCATGTGGTTTTCTGTTGTAGCACAAAAAATGTTTACCATTTTGTCCAACTGTTCCATCTGGTTTACGGGCTAACTTAGGAGGGTTTATCCATTTCGCCCTTGCATAACTTGCCCAATGATTGTCTATATACTTTAACCAATAACTAAAATAATATCCTTTGTTTGTATTGCCTACATGATAAACTTTATCGAAATTATCTTGTATCAATTGGTGTGCGTCTTTTCTTTTATTAATGCAATTTGTATTTTCCCAGTCTGGTCCTGAGTACACCGCTGCTTCAGTACATGTAGTTTCTGAAATAAACTTTTTTAATCCTTTTAAATCATCACCCAACCAGGTTGAGTTTATCAAACAAATGTTCCCCGGCAATCTATCTAAAAGATTTTGAACGATGCCTGTTTCCATTTTGCTTATAGATGTTGAAGCCTCTGGCCAGCCGGCTTGTGTTGGGTCGTCAAAACCAATTGTATAATATCTATTCATATATAAATGGGTCCTGTTTTCTAATACGTTTTAAGTTCCAATCAGGGTCTATGCTTGCTATCTCTGGTAATTCTTCCTGCCAAGTTTGATCTCTTACTGCATCAATTCTTTCCATTTCTAAAATAAACCGTTCAACCATTTTAGGATTTTCTTTTTGTGAATTCATAAAATCTATAAAACCATTAATGTGTTGTATCAAAGTCTGTATTTTCCATGGTTGTTCGTATGTTTCTTTTAATTCTTTTTCCCACTCTCTCCATACAATTTCTATTTCTTTCTTTTTTCTCTCAGGTAAAATTCCAACGTTTAACCAAAAAGGAAAGTGAACTAGATTTATATTAAAATTAAATGGTTCATCTATTAATCCTTGTCTTAACAATTCACGATGGAAGTCTGGTATGTGCATAGCGTTTTGTATGCTAACTGTAGCATTAATACCAAACTCTACTTTAGGTGTTTTTTCTTTCATTTCTAATCTGTTATTGACCCACTTCTCCCAATCTAAACCTGTACGAACAAACTCTCCTCGAGGGCCGTAGCCATCTAAACTTGCTGACATTGTTACCCTTTTAAACTTACCCCATGAATCTAATATGTTTTGACTTTTATAAAAGAACTGACTTAAATTTGAATTATAAACTAAATGTACACTTGTTCTTCCCATTTCTATAAGTCTATTAATAATCCTATAATGTTCTTCCATCATTAAAGGTTCCCCACCAGCAAAATATATTTTTTCTACTATAGGAAAATAAGGCTCTATTTCCTCCCACAATTCAAAAACTCTTCCAGGTTCCGGAAGGTCAGGTGGTAAACTACCCCATATCTTTTTAGTATCTTTATACCAACCAGAGCTTAGTTGTGGGCCACAGCTACGACATGAGAAGTTACATATATTAGAAAAACGAAAGTCCCAATATGCTAAATCCATATCATCTAATGTTCCGTCTTCTTTTACATTGTCCCATTTTTTTAAATGAGGAGCAAAGTCTCTTGCTGAGGTATTTCTAAAAGATTCATTACCTGTGTCTTCTTCTTTAAAACAATTAACACATTCAGGAGGTCTTTCCCCTGCTAACATCTGCCTTCTGATTCTACGCATAGGATCATCATTCCAAATCTCTTTCAAAGTATTGTTTTTTAGTGAACCTACTTGATGATCTATATTTCCAAGACAACAAGCATACACATCTTTATTAGGCCATGTATGTAAATGTATTACAGGTAATACGCACTTAGTATCTTTATCTGTCATAATCTTTTATCAAGTCATAAAATTCTGGGAAAACATCTTTATACTTTTCTTTTCGTATAATGTCTTGCCTGTTAGTAATGTCAAAGAATCTAAATAAAAGATTCTCATCACGTTCAATTGTTAAGTAGTTTTTTACATTATCATAAAAAATTTCACCTTCAGCTTTTTCAAGTATCTTTTCCTTTATATTTATAGGAAGGATAGCAGGATCATAGTAGTCAGGTTCCGTAACATAGTTAGGCGAAACGTAAGGAACAATCTCTTTAAAATATTCATGAAACTCTTTTAAATAAAATATGTTTAATATAGAAATTGTTTGTAGTATAGAACAAAAGATATTATCATGTCGTTCTTCTAATTCTTTAAACCATTTAATTGTTTCTAAAGTTTTGTCCCATTTAGCAGGGAACCTCATATATTCGTTTCGTCTTTCTATGTCGTCTATAGACCACATTAATTGTACTTCTTTAAATTCCTTCCAAGCATCTTCGTAGTCTTTGCCTGATACTGTTGTGTTTGTAGAATAAACTAAGGTAACATTTTTTGCTACATCTTTTTTAACAAGCTCTTCTAAAAACCCTAGGTGTTTGTCTATAAGTAACGGCTCTCCACCGTTTACATAAACATACCTTAATTCGTCTATGTGTGGTAATAATTTATCCCAAAAGTTTTGATCTTTTGGCCAGTTCATATTAGTTTGTGGAACCTCTAAATAGCTCTTCTCTAAATCTAAAAGTTTCCATTCCTTTTTCCAACGTGAACTTGAAATAGGATTACATGTTCTGCATGCTAAGTTACAATGGTTTCCTAGACGTAGTTCTATAAATTCATAATTAACTTCTTTTAGTGTACCGTCTATGTTTGTTATTTTTATAGCATCTTCTTCTTTAAAATTTAACCTTTGAGATTCAACTGTTCTTTTACTAGGGTTACCGGCTGCTTCAGAGTTCCAACATTTTTTACATTGATCTGGATACTCTCCATTAAGCATTTTTAATCTAACATCATTAAAACTTTCACTGTTAGTTATTTTGTTGAAGTCATATTTAGTGGCCAATAGCGTATTAAAGACTCTGGTTTGTGAGATTGTAAAGTGTGCATTTGAAACACCATCTAGTGTTTCTGCCTCACAACACAAACTAACCTGTCCGTCAGGGTGTGTTGCTAAGTGATTCCACGGTAATGGACAAAATGATTTAGATGCCATCAAACCACTCCTTACCTGGATCATTTAATATCTCTCTGTATGTCAACTCTTGATCTCTTATCTTTTCTAAAAACATTATATTTTTCTTTCCATTGTGTAGACCTTCCCGTAGTTCTTCGCCTTCCCATTGTTGTTCAAAACTTGGCCTTTTGATTAAGGCTTTAAGTGAATCAATATATACCTGTGTCTTCCATGTTTTTCTTGGTTCCATGTATTCTATAAGTTCATTACAATATGGCTCTACAATAGATTTAGGCAACGCGTCTGGTGCCATAATAACATTAGGTGTAAAAGCGTATGTAAATTTAAAATAAGATTTTACATCTAGTTCTGTTACAACATCAAACAAATCTTTTAATCCAAATAGTCCTGGTGTTGTAAGTGTAACATCAAACACCATGCCGTCATCTCCATATTCTTCATTTATCCACAGTCCTTTTTTAAAATTAACAAGCCATTCGTCCCACTTTATTCCTGTTCTTATATACTCACCTATTGCTCCTGCACCATCAATGCTTGCACATATATTCATGCTTTTAAATCCGTTTAACATATTATATAAGTTATAATGTTTATAATCAATTCTACTGAGATTTGTGTTGTAACGTATAGTAATCTCTTTTTTCCTTTTGGAGTCTTTAAGTTGATCCATTATTGTCCAATGTCTTTCCCACATTAAAGGCTCTCCACCCACCCAATAAATTTCTTCTATTACATCTTGATCAACTGCCGCTTGTAGTTCTTCTTCTAAAACTTCTTTTTGGAAGTTTGTTATTTTCCTTCTGTTGTTAGGTTGTAGCCACGGATCTTCTTGCATACGATCATTTATTTTATTCTCTGCCTCCCAAGATGAAGATAGTTGATCACCACACATTCTACATTTGAAGTTACATAGATTAGATAAACGATAATCATATGACACCGGCACCATTGTTGTATGGCCTGTTTCGTCTGTCGTGTCTAATATGTCTTGTATTTTATGTGGGAATAGTGTGTCTACAAAATAGGATCTATATGTATGTAGGTTTAAAACATTCTCATTACATACGACGCATTGAGGAATTGCCTCGCCTGCTAACATACGCTTTCTTATGTCTTTCATATATTCACTATTCCAATGATGTTTTAATGATAAAGGATCAAACGTTACGTCTGGATTTTGTTCTCCTGTGTCAATATATTGTTTCTGAAAGTCTGAATCTTCTCTACTAGCACAACACAAGCGTCGTTCACCTTGCGGGCTAACGTAAGTATGTGTCCATGGTGCTGTGCAAAGATACTTCATTCGTATTTCCATCCATGGTCTGTTAAGACTTTATAAAACTCTGGGAAGAATTCTCTAAAGTCTTCTTTTCTATATTGATCACTTTGTATTACATTAGGTGCAAACAATTCCCATTCTGAAGGTATGCTTTCTTTGCCATTCATAAAATTTATTATTTCAACTACTCTAGGGTCTTCTTTTCCTAAATGCTCTTCTACCACAGGTTTTACATCTTCCGGAATGTTTGTTATACAAAAATGCCATGGACCGTGTACTAAATTTAAATATATATTTTCGCCTTCAAAGTATTCTAAAAATTCAGGTATATACCAAACGTTTAGAGTGCTTACTGTATGAGCAATACATATATGATACTTATCACTATGTTTAGATATATACTTTAACCTTTTAAAATTTTCTATAACATGATCCCATTTTGCTGGGTGCCTCATAAATTCATATCTATTTTTTATTCCATCTAAACTAAAATCCAATTGAACCTTTTTAAATTGGTTTAATATTTTAAGTTTCTCATCGTCCCATATTGTTCCGTTTGTATTATAATGTAAAGATATATCTTTTGAATAACCTAGTTCAATGGCCTGTTCTAATAGCTTCCATTGTTTCTTCATTAACATAGGTTCACCACCGTACATGTCGATATATTTTATCTTAGGTAAATGACTGTGCATATCATTCCAAATAGCACTATCATCTTCAAACGATTTATTAAACTCTCTAAAATATTCTTTAAACTCTAATGCACCTGAGGCTTTATCTCCATAACCATCATGTAAAGCTAAGAACTCTTTGTTCCAAAAAGAACTATTGTCTGGACCACAAGTTCTACATTTTATATTACAAGTTGTTCCCATATTAAGATCTAATATTTGAACCTGTGTACTTCTGTCAAACTCTGCTCTGCCTTCATTGTCTGTAATTCTTTTACTTTTTCTACCAACGTTCTCTTGGCTCCAACAAGAGTTACAATGTGGGTCTTGTATTCCTTTATCTAAATTGTGTCTAATTTGATTTGCTGTATGACTATTAATAGCCTCGTCTAAACTATTTTTACGAATGTTTAACACATTACCCAACTCATCTTGATAAGGAATTGTTTGTAAACAGCAGCTCGTACATGTACCTTTGTTGTCTACACGAACTCCTTTGTCTAAATTAACACAGTAGAAGTCACTCATCATAATCGCCTAACGGCTCGTCTATGTTTTTATTATCAGGATCTAATATCCAACCTTCTTCTTTTGCTATTCTGTTTAGATCTTCCTCTCCAACGTTGTCTCTTGTACTATCGCCAGATGTTAATGTTGCAATATTTAATATTGTTGGTGGCAAAGCATCTAGCCAATCTGTTAATATTTCAGGAAACACACGAATATCCTTTCCTCTCCTTATATCGTATTGTTCATAAAATGATTTAAAGTCTCTCCACAATGAGGTTTTAGAACTTGTGCGCCTATGTGGTGCGTCAACATGATCTAAATAATCTATTAAACGTTCTATATTTCCTCTTTCTATTCCTGTCCACAAACCTTTGTCGTCTTGTGTGGCATACCAGTCCATAAGTTTCTTTCTAACATAAATTTTAATGTGATCGGGTAATGCTAGTGGACTTTGAAAACTAGGGAAACGTAATAGATTCAAAGTAACTGTTGGTGACTTTGTATTTTTAATTAGTTTTAATTTATAAACATGATCTAAAAATTCTGTAATTGAAAACAAGCATAAACTATTAATAGTCATCATTATATGAAGGCCTTCATAGTTTCCTTCTGCAATAAAACGTCGCATGTTCTTGTCCCATGTTTTCCATATAAAATTGTCTCTTACATACTCTTGATGTTCTCCGTAACATTCTGCGCTTGTGTAAATGTGAAACTTTTTAATGTCTTGGCTTTTCTTAATTAAATTATCTAAAATTTTCTTTTTACATATTAAGTTACTATTAATTGCCAAACGCATTTCAGGACGTGCTTTCATTTTCTTAAACAGTTTCCATGTCTCTCCTGACATTAACGGTTCACCACCTGTAACTCTCAGCTCTTCTAATTCATCTGCTAGGCCTCCATCCCACCAATCCCAGAATGCTTTTATATAAGGATTTGTTTCAGGTGTTACTGCATCTCTTCCAAAAGGCTCTGTCCATTTACCATCTTGTTGAAACGCTGCTGCACCATCACTAACTAAATTCTGATAAGGTCCATCCTTCTTAATATCTTTAGCCCATGTAGTAGAGAAACTTGCATTACAATAACTACACGCTAAGTTACATACTCTATCAAATGCTATTTCAAATGTTTTTAAATTTGTATTATCATTGAAGTCTGCGTTGTATGCTATGTCTAATTGTTCAGGTGTATATATGTTGGATTTAAATATCCTGTCTGAAGGGTTCTTATCTCCTGGTATGTCTTCCATTTTCCAACAATACTCACACTCGCGAGGACGATCACCTTCTTGCATCATCTTACGCATTGCTTTTTTGTGTTTTGTGTTGTGTATGGCTGAAGGGTTTCCTTCTAGTTCTACTAATGGAATTTTATGTGCCGGAGGGTGATGACAGCTAGCAGTTGTCCCACTACCTAACCATGTAGTAGCGTTATACCATTTGGCACCACAGAAACTTGCAGACTTAGTATCTAAGTTTTCTTTTCGCCACTTAATTAACTTTTCTACTTCTTTAGACATTCCATTCCTCCAGTAGATGTGCCATTCCAGGATATACCTTTGTAAAGTCCTTTCCCCTTCTCATATCATAAGCCTTAATAAAATTAACAAAATCCTTTCTAAATTTTAGTTGTGTTGGTTCTTGTAATAAGTAATGACACCAACGTTGAAGTTGATCATACTCTTCTAAGTATAGCCTTGCCCACTTATCAGGCGAGTTGTATTTTAACCAACGTTTACCTTGCTTTAAAAATATACCTACAAAATATTTTCTAGTGTCTACATCTAATAACGTTGATTGTAAGTGAGGAGGCCATCTTAAATAATTTAAACTAATAGGAACCCTATTATTCTCTAAACATTTATTAAATTCTATTCTTAGTTTCATTACATCTTCTATAAAATTATAAAATCCATGTAAACACAATATATTCAATGTTGTCATTATAGCAACAAGCGAATTTGTTTCTGTTAATATTCGTCTACAGTTTTCATACCAGTAGTCGTAATCAATTCCGTCCCTGGCATACTCTGCATATTCCCCTGAACTTTCAACACTTGTATAAACATCTATTCTATCTACTTTATCTTCTAACCGGTTTATATACTTAATTAATTTATCAATAAGTTTTTTATCTGTTCCTAAATTAGTATTAATTGCTATTTGTAACTGTGGTTGTGGATTGTCTATTATATATTCAAGTGTTCTCCACACATCTTTTGACATTGTAGGCTCTCCACCAGTAACTCTAAAGACCTTTAAGTGTGGCAATACTTCTGGCATATATTTAAACCAAGCTTCCATATAAGGGTTGTCTTCACTACGCTTATATGGAAACTTACCTACCTGTTTTAGATATTCTAAATCATGGTTGCCATTTTCTACAGGATAGTTGCCATGTTCTTCTACATCTTTCATCCATGTAGATGATATGTCCGGACTACAATAAGCGCAGGCAAAATTACATGAATTGGCAAACGATACTTCTAGGTATGAAGGATAAACATCATCAGCCGGTGAGCTGTTAGCAATTTCTTTAAACCTATCCCATGCCCACCAATCAGATGTTTTGTAATGTCTATCTGAGAAATAATTTTTATCTAAGTCCTCTATTTTCCAGCAGTAGTCACATTCCTTTGGACGGACGCCGTTAAGCATCTTAGCTCTTTGTTCTTTTTTATAGTGTGAGTTGTGTAGTGCTGCTGGATTAGCTTTTACTTCTTCTACAGGGATCTTATGTGCTGATGGATGGTGACAGCTATGGTTGAATCCATTTTGAAGGTACAGAGTTGTTTGTAGCCACTTGGCGCTACAAAATGAAGGACTAACTGTATTAATCTCATCACGTTTTAATTCTAAAACCTTTATTCTTTCTTCATTAGTATTGATCATTCACTTCTTACCAATTCCCATAAATCTCTTCAATGGATTAGATTTACCATTTACAAAATCCCAAGGGCCTTCATAAGGTAACTCGTCTAACATAATATAATCGGTAAGGTTATTTTTAAGTGCAAACAAATCTATATCTTCGTATGCTCTAACATGATCTTTTTCACTAAAATCATTATTACCTTGTATTATATAATGTGTACCCTCGGGTATATTATCAAACCACGTATCATATACTTTCTGACTAACGTGTTCTGTACTTGTATTTATTACTAAATCAGGTGTGTAATCGTAGGAATACTTAGACATACACCCACCCCAAGTAGTGTATTTTTGTGCACACCACTCTAAATAAAATTCTTGTTTATCAACACAGGTTATATCCTCAATGGTTAACATGTCTGCCAACACACCATACCAGGATCCAAAAATAATACATGACTGAACCCGTGGAAAGCGCTGGTTTACCTCGTCTACTAACCAAGCTTTTGCGTTTATTTGACTTGGCCAAAAAGCATCAAGTCCATCTGGGTGGGTTCTAATTAGTTCCATCCAACGTTCTAGTTGTGTGTGATTAAAGTTCATTTTCTATTTTCCTTGCAAGACTTTGTATTGATTCCGGGCCAGGGTGTCCTCCATCTTCTGTATAGTCTATTTGTTGAAGTTTCATCTTTTTAAATTTCTTTTCCCAGTACATAAGATGTTTTGTTTCGTTCAAATCAAACCATGTCCATTCAATTAGTTTTGTATTCCCTTTACACATCATTTCAACAGAGTCCATTACTAATTTAGAATATTCAATTAAGTTTAATTCGTTTCTTTGTATAAAATCACTATATGGCTTGTTTAACCATGGGCCTATTTTGTCAATATAATCTGGCTGTCTAAAATCTCCTATTCTAAAAAATGTTGTCCAACCCATCACAACCATATATGGCCAGCCATTTTCTTTAACTTGATCTATAAGTTTCATCCAGAAATGAAAATTAGATTCTGCTGGATAACCAAAATTGATTACCTGCCTTTGTGTTTTAAGAACATTATGTAATTTTTCTTTATCTTGTAATTGATATCCTGCTGTAGTGGAACATCCAAACAATAGAACAGATTCTTTCCATTTAGTATAGTCAGGCAGTTGACGATCTCTATTAGTTTGCAATCCATTAAGATCATTACCTTTTGCTGTTGCTATAGGTTTGTAATATCTACTTCTCATGGCATAAGGAGTATCTCCATCTAGGTTCCCTAATGGTGTGTCATAGATTTTCATTTTATTCCTTTCCATATTACATTGTTTTTAGGCATCCATTTATACCCTTCTTCAACATCTATATAATAAACGTTTTGTAAAAACTCTGAACCCGGGTCAACATCAAACCAAAATCTAGATTCTAATTTTATATTTTTAAATGAATCTAATTTGTATGGCTCTCTACTGTGGCCTGGAACATGTCTTTTATGTTGATACAAGGCATTCATTCCTTTTGCATCAACATCATGTGTCATGTATATTATTTTAAAACCTTCTTCTTTTGCTTTCTTTACACAATAGTCCCACAAATAAAATCCTAATTGATTGTGTCTAAATTCTTTTAATATGTGATAACGACAAACTCTAACTGCAACATCAGGTGTTCCCACATAAGTATCTGGCTCATAAGAACAAAACCCTGCAATCTTATCAAACTTATCGTAACGACTATTGCATGTTATTAGTAAAGGTGTTCCGGGTGTTGTCTCTACATTATATTTGTCGGGAGTAATAGATGTATTACCCTCTTCTAATGCTTGTTCTTGAATTAACCTTACTGCTGACTCAAGTTCAGTGCCTTTTATGTCGTCAATAATCTTATGCATTCAAAGTCCTTCTGTCCATCAATTGATGCTATTAAATAATGCCTTAAATCATTTCCCTTATGATAAACTGCATGCTTATATCCTATGTTTAAAAAGTAACATCTTTTTGTCTTCATTTCAACTACTTTGTGTTCTCCGTTTACCCAAAAATGATTTTCAACTCCTTCGTTGCCACTTAAAGGAATGATTACCCTCATGGCATAAGTTGTATTATAATCTATGTGTGGTGGTACCTGTCCTCCAGGACGCATGCGAGAGAAACGAACCCGTATCAATTTATCGTGGAAAGCTCCATTGAGATGATGTTGTAGTGTGGAGTCCTTGTAAAAATCAACGGGTTCGTCCCAATTATGTTCGTCCATAGAGAACGGAATCTTGCGTGAAATTTTTTGTTTGGTTGTGTATGTTGAGGCGTCTTCTAATTCTTCTTGTTTACGACATTCTGTTAAATGGAATGTTTCTACGTCTTTGTAAGTATCAGATGCAATTGAATTACTAGCTACTGCTAGGCCTCTGTGTGATGTGAAATTATCTTGCCACTTGTCATAATGTTCCCACAGAAAATCTTCTATGAGATTGTAATCTAATTCTATTGGTAGTTCGGCAATATGTGGATAGTGCCTCTTGTTATATTTTAACATCTCGATCAATCATCCTAATAAGTTGTCCACCTAGATCTAAAGGATGCCAAATAACTCTCCTGGCTGTCCTGTGATGTACTTCGTGGAACCCTTCACCTAATGTTAATAATCCTACCCACATATCACTATGAGCTTCTCTGCCCCTATGTGAAAATGTGAATACCAACGATCCTATCATTTTAGCAAACCCTGCTGGAATAAGCCAAGCATATAGTAGTGCATAAGGATCTATAATAGTTAATAGTATTGCCCAAACACCAACGACATGCCAATAATATTTAACTTGTGATCTGTGTAATTTGTCTTTTAATAAATCCCTAACAAATTTGAAATTTATATCTATAAGAACTTGTCCAAAGTATGCTAACATTACTCCTCTATAATAAGGCGAGTGTGGGTCTTCCTTTGTGTCAGCATATTTATGATGTTCACGATGATTAGCAGCCCAAGTAAGAGCAGGGCCAATCATCATTATATGAGGCCCGAATAATAATACATATTCAAACCATCTAGGGCATTTAAAATTTCTGTGTGAGAAATATCTGTGATATCCCATTGTAACACCCAACATAATATAACAATACATGCCAACTGCAATTGCTATTGTAGCGGGTGTCCAATTAAATAGGAATAAAGAGAGAACAGCGGTTACTTGAGCAATAAGCTGTCCTGCCAAAAGGGTTACTGGTGCCCATGATTTGTTTTGTTTAAATACTGCTTTTCTCATTGATCCTTTACTCTGGAGCGAAATTTACGAACTGTTCCATCATAAAATAACATACGAATCCAAGGAGTACCTCTCCTCATTCTAGGGACTGTATATTCCCAACCTTGATCTTCATTGTCTACCCATATGACGTGATAGCCTATCCAGCGGTTGCTCGGATACCACCTGGCACGTCCTCCCTCCGCAATCAACTTTTCCAATGTCCAAAAATAGCAATTGTTCTTCGAAGTAAAGAGCCTAACAGGCCAAGACCAGAAGAATATCAACATCAGGAAGAAGGTAAATAATACTCTAAGTTTCAATTTCATTCCTATAAGAGTATTTATAGTAGAACTAAAGCAGTTTTATCATCTCTCTCATAGAGATTTATAAGAGTTTATTGATTCTTTTAAGTCTTTTGGTGTTGTAGAATTATAAATACACTATAACTTATATAATTTCTTTGTCATATACCGTATAGCGGCCTAATGATGTGCTTAACCAATTTAGGGGACAAGGAAACCATGAAAAAATTACTGTTAATCGTAGCTACAATGGCTATGTTCTCAGCAGGAAACGTGTTTGCTGATCAAACAGGAAACTGCGTGGCTGGTACTGAATTTTGTGAAAACAATAATCAGACTACCACATCTACCGGAACCAACACGAACACCAACACGAACACCAACACGAACACCAACACTAGCACAAATACGAATACCAATACCAACACGAGCACTTCGACGGCCACAAACACGAACAACAATACGAATACCTCGACGAACACCAACACGAATACGAATACGAACGTGAACACCAACACGAACACCAACGCTAATACTAACGTGAACACGAATACTTCTACCTCGACGAACACCAACACCAACAACAATACCAACGTGAACACGAATACCAACGCTAACACGAACACAAACACGAATACCAATACGAATACCAACGCTAATACCAATACGAACACCAACGCTAATACGAACAACACCACGTATAGCGGAACCAACACGAATAACAACACGAACACGAATACCAACGCTAATACGAACACGAACACTAGCACAAGTAACAACACGAATAACAATATAAGCTCAGGTGGGCTAACCAACACTAACACCAATACCAACACGAATAATAGCACTAGCACAAGTAATAACACCAATGCTAATACTAACGTGAACACGAATAATAACACCAGCAATAACACGAATAACAACACGAATAACAACACGAACACGAATAATTCAACAGTAAACTCCACGGCCAACAACACAAATACAAACGTGAATACGTCAACTGTTGATCAAAATGTTAATAGTAATTCAACAAGCAATAATACGAATACTAACAATAATAATAACACCTCTGACAGCACATCTAACAATACAAACAATAATAATAACACAAGCACAAGCACATCAGATAGTAATGTAACAACAAATAATAAGAACGAAAATACCAACACAAATAATAATAAAAATGAGAACATTAATAAAACAGATCAAACGATCAAACAAGAAATTACAACAAAGGCTCCACCGGCTAGTGCTATTGCACCTTCCATTGGGTCTTCTTACTCTCAGGATTTATGTACCACAGGTATTAGTGGTGCTTTCCAAGGGCAAGTATTTGGCCTCTCAGGCGGTAAAAGTATTAGGGATATGAACTGTGAAAGAATTAAATTATCCAAAACAGTTTACGATATGGGAATGAAAGTTGCAGCAGTTAGTTTAATGTGTCAAGATGATAGAGTATTCCAAGCGATGGAAATGGCTGGAACACCTTGTCCTTATATGGGCAAGATTGGAGATGAAGCTACACTAGCATGGAATGATAATTCTCAAGAAAGGCCTGATTACAAAGACAACAGAAGGATGCTTCAGGATAGACAAGATAGAATCGAAGAAGAACAAAAGCAGAAAGAGCGAGAAGAGAAAGAACAAAGGGAACAGGAAGAATACGAAGCAGAAGCACCTAAAAGAGACTTTATGGAACAATGTAAAGGATCAAGACATACCTCTGGTAAACATGAGGGTTTAAGAAAATCAGGGTCAACGTGTAGAAGAGAATGGAATTCTTTAAACGAATAATATTTGGTCTTTTGTTATGTGTTAGTTATGGAGCTAACGCAGACAATAACACTAATTGCAGTAACAGTCAGGACTGTTATAATAGTGGAGTCTACATTTACGAAGGCGGTCAAGACCTTGTAGACCTTTATAATATGTCCGGCACTACTAACCTCAATTCAAGCGATGATAGTTGGTCAAGTCAAGTATCTCTTGGCATGGAATGGGATCGTTGGGGACAAACTTTTGGACATGCTAGAATGTCTACCAATGGTTGTGTAAATCTTAGAGGTGGGACATCAGGTGGTAATAGTAATGTCTGTTCAGACTACACACCACAATCTTTACCTTATAAAAACTTTACCTTATATCCAATGTGGACTGATCACATCAGAGGAACAGCATCAGGTGGACAAACTTCTAAGATGTTATTTAAAGACTTTGGTGATTATGTTGTTTTTGGTTGGTATTACATGAGAGAATATAATAGAAGTTCAAGTAATAGTTTTGAAGCAATACTATATGCTAATAATTCATACGAATATAGATACAGAGAATTAGATATTATTAATCATGATGTTCTTATAGGCGAACAAGGCAATCATTCAACTAATCCCGAAGATACAAAAACATTCCTTTATTACAATGATGGTCAAAGTGGTTACAATACATTAGATGCTTACTTAGCAAACTCAGGATGGCCCGATATAGAAAATGGTGGTTCACTATACAGTGGTACAGAAGCTCAAATGTGTGAGATAGATGCTTTATATAGTTCATCATGCTCAGGATACGCGGCGGCTGTATTAGCTCAACAATGTGCTATTAATTCATTACATAGCTCATCATGTTCGGGTTATGCAGCTGCCTACTTATCTCAACAATGTGCTTTAAATACTTTGTATGACGAAGAATGTACAGGATATGCAGCAGCGTATTTAATATACGAATGTGATATAGATGTATTTTATTCTAGTGCATGTAGTGGTTACTCGGCTGCTTTGGCACAAGAACAAGCATTAGAAGATGCTATATATGGAACCGATGAAAATCAGTATGGCTATGATGATGGCCTGGGTGAACCTGATGGCCATGGTGGATATTCCTTGTATGGTTATGATGATGACGGAAATGCCTTAGGACAAGAAGACATGTGGTATGATGAATACAATGATGAATATATACACCCTAATGATCCTTGTTTTGAAAATGCTTGTGAAGACTTTACAGATGCTGATTGGTATGCACTTGATGTCGAACAGTTTGGACAGGAAAACGTAGACGAATGGTATGGAAATGATGTTCAATTCTCTGATGAAGGTTATATAGACTATGGCACATCAACAGAAGAAGAGTATTGGACAAACATTGATGAAGGTATGGATGAATATGACGAACAACAAGAAGCCATATGGGCTGCAGAAGAACTAGCATGGCAACAAGAAGAAGAACAACGAATGCAAGAAGAAGCGGAAATGTATGCACAAATGGAAGCTGAAGAACTTGCATGGCAGTTAGAACAGGAAGCGTATGAAGAAGAACAATATTTCGAAGAAGAAGTTTATGAGGAAGTATATTTAACAGATGCTGAGTGGTACGAAGCAGACTTAGAAGAATTTGGCCAAGAACAAGTAGATGAGTGGTATGGAGAAGAAGTAGCGTTTGACGAAGAGGGTTTTATACCCGAAACTTATTGGGAAGAACTATATGTTGATGAGGAGTTAATAGCACAAAACCTTACACAAGAAGAGATTTATATATTAGAAGAAGAAGTCGGTGTTGAGATATTCGTTGAAGAAGAGTGGGTGCCAGAGGAAGAAAATGAGATATATGAAGAAGTGTTAGAGGATTATGAGGTAGAAGCCTTAGAGTCTCAAGAAGATGAAGTATTTGAGGAGTTTGAGGAAACATACGAAGAAGAAGATCTTTATATAGAAGAAGATGAGGCTTTCGAGGATCTAATAAACGAAGAGGAATTAGAAGAACTTATTAACGAAGAAAGAGAGGAAGAGTTCTTTGAAGAAGACGAAGAAGAAGTTGAAGAAGACAAAAGCACAAGATTCATAGCATCTAACTCACAAAGCCAAAGTCCAAGCATAAGTAACCAACAACAGACGTTCACTGTAATGGCTCAACAAGAAGAGCAACAACAACAGACGATACAACAGGCGGTATCACAAACATCTAGTTCTAGTAGTTCACAAGCAGCAGTAGCTGAAATAGATTTTGGTGGAACACAAGAAGAACAACAACAAGTGGCCCAAGTTATACAAGAACAATTAGATGATGGCTCAAATAGTAGTACAGGAGGTAGTTTTGATGCAAACTCTTACTCAAGTGGTAGTAGTTCTAATTCTGGTAGTGTTGTGGCTACGAGTTCTCAACAAGAACAAATAGTACAATCTACAGGTAATACATTCGTTATAGAACAACAAGAACAATCAACAGGTCAAGTACAGATACAAGCAGCAGAAATAGTAGATTCGGGGCCGGCGGTAACTGCCTTTGAAGTGGCTGAACAACAACAAGAAACACAAGAAGAGCAACAAGAGTTGACTTTTGATGATGGTTCTAACTTTACTGTAGCAGATCAAAACTTTGAAAGTTCGTTTGATGATGCGTTAGGAACAGGACAATCTATAGGACAATTCTTAAGTAACCAACAACCAGACTTTGCTAAGTTTGATGTTGCTCCACCTACTATAGACGAACAACAAGTTACGACAGCTGTTGAATCACTAGCTGATAGAATGGGTTCACAAGTGGCAGCACAAAACCTACAAGCACAATTAGGGCAAGTACAACAAGGCGGAGGGTTTGATGTGGATCAAACAGCAACAGTTGCATTTATAGGTTATAGTTCAGGGTTCAGTGATTATACCGGACAAGAGCAATTATCAGATAAAGATGATTGGTATATATCTAAAACAATGTATCCTGGTAATAAAGTTAAAGATAATGATTTAAGTTTTTATATGATGGCGGGTAGAACCCAAGGCAAATTACAACAAATGATTGATAGTCAATACAATAGGGAGTAAGAAATGGCAGAAGTAGAATATAAAGGTCTTAAAGTAGGAGGAAGTCAATGGCTTATTATCCTACCTTTATTAGGCTCAATAGTTGGAGGCCTCTGGGGAGGGTTTCAATTGTATGATAGACTTCTAGACGCAGAAGCAAAACTAGCAAAAGTTAATCCTGTTACAATAATAGCAGAAGTAGAAAAGCTACAAGGTATAACTGATGTAATAAGAGAAGAGTTAAGGGAAGATATAAGAATATCTAGCCAACTAACTCGAGATGTTGAGACATCTACAGCAGCTACGCAACGAGAGATTCGTAACGATGTTTACGAAATGGAGCGTGAAATGCAAGATAGATTTAAAGAGATGGACACAGACATTAGAGATATGCGTAAAGATCTAGAAGAAAGAATACAAACTATATTAGAAAATCCACTTAATGACGTGGAATAATACATACAGGGATGGGCTTCATTTTGTGAGAGTTCTTAGTGTTCCATTCCTTGTATATGTCATATTTGCTTTTAGATATTGGGTCTAATGATTTTATATCTATTTTATTGTAATCAACCCTCATAGCCCATTCAGCCTCATTATAAGTTATACCTAACTGATCTTCATCAGTTCGTCCATCAGCCCACAAACCATCTGTGGGTGTGGCCTCAATTATTGCCTCATTAACTTCTAGTTGTGTTCCCATCTCATATACTTCTGATTTCATTAAGTCACCTATGGGGCTTATATCAACACCACCATCACCATGCTTTGTAAAGAACCCTACACCAAAGTCTTCTACTTTATTTCCTGTACCACATACTAATAAATCATTTGCTTGTGCTATTTGGTATAACGTTAGCATACGGAATCTAGACTTGGAGTTTGCTAAGGCATGTTCGTTATCACAGTCTACCCTCGACATCATTAGTTTAAAATTGTGTATTAATTGATTGATTTCTATTGTTTTTGATCTAATATTATCAAAACGAAGACTCAATTCGTGCATATGAGTCTCTGCTAGTGTAATGCCCTTGCTATTATATTTTTCAGGCATAAAGACTAATATCGTGGGGCGGCCTGTCATTGCACACAGGGTTGATGTTACAGCCGAATCTATCCCACCAGATATGCCTACAACAAATCCTTTATCTGAGTAAGCTTCTAGCCAACTAATTATATACGGTATTTTGTCTCGTGTTTCCATAGTGGATAACGGTATGGTCAGGGTTTTTGTATTCTCTCCAAGGATCAACGACAATACTTTTTGATGTAAGATCAACATATAGCTCTGGGTGTGATAATAGTACAACGGCCTCGTAAGTTAATCCTTTACCGGCAATATCTGTCATTACACCATTTGCTTCTGCTACACAAGGATCTATTTCTATTACTTCATTTCCCATTTCTTTACAATAATGTCCTACCAATAAAGAATAACTACCTGCTGTATATTCAACTCCAGGTTTATATGCTATTCCATTTAGTAATATGGGAAGTCCTGATTCGTCAGACTGCTCGACTAATACCATTGCTAAGTTTTCAGCTTGTATCTCACGAGCATTCATAATAGAGTCAAATAAGTCATAACCTAAGTCTAAGTTCTCTGCCATATAACGTAGAGCTATATTGTCCCTTGGGTGACATGCTCCTCCATCTCCCATGCCTGCTTTCATATAAGCTGGGCTCATAAGACGTTGTTTGCTACTAGCTAATGCCTTTGTAACAACATCTACATTAATATTGCCTTGTTTCTCAGCAACATCTTGTATCATATTAACTAAACCTATTTTCATACTGATAAACGTATTGTAAAAGACTTTAATACATTCACACTCGTCCCAAGTGCCTATATGGTATGTAGGATTGTTTTCCATGATAGTATGATAAAAATTACATAATTCATTAGCATCTTTTGTTTTCTCACCATCTTCTGTGCCTATCATAACCATATCAGGGTTAACCATGTCCCAGGCTACTGTACCCATAGCAATTAAATAAGGATTGTAAACAAACCGTGGATTAGTAACTAGGTTTATAAACTCACGCCTAGTTGTGCCTGGCAATACTGTTGATATTAAAACAAGTAACTGACTATCATCCATAAACTCATTTGCTTCTTTTAATACATTTTTAACTATTGTATAGTCAAAATCCTTGGGCATTAGATGTGCAGTAGGTGCTTTGCCATCATAAGCCATATCGTGGGGTGTTGGAACCGCCACAAATACTATTTCTCTATCGGCAACACATTCAGCTATGGTGTCTTTTTGTACTACCCTGTCTGTGTTTGCTTTAACAATGTCATAACCTGTAACGTCATGTTTCTTTGCCATTACCTCAGCACATGGAAGGCCTAGCTTACCTAGCCCTATAAAGCCTATCTTCTGCTGTGTACCTGTTAAGAGTGTTTCTATATCTCCAAACGTTTCTAACTTGCTTGAGGGTGTTATTGTTACAGTTGACCCTGCATCATATGATTTCATTAAATACTCCTATCCACATATCTTTTTTAGTTTTTTCATACTTTAATTTATATTCTAGATCATGATCTTTATATACAAAGTATTTATCCATTTTGTAAGGCGTGGTTTCAATTGCCTGTACCATTTGTTCCCTACCTTTATTTAGTGAAACCTTAATAGGATAATATACTCCTTCATCAGCGTATGCGTTACCTAGAGTATTAACATCTTCTATTTTTTGTTCCCATTGCCAATTCTTAGGTGCCCAATGATCGTTGTAAGAGCCACCTGTCTCTACGATAAGTTTCTCTGGTTTAATCCTATTAA
>Ga0315316_10000045_pt1 | contig 55317 bp, 49 predicted proteins | sample M160m3416metaG_FD_203702 | JGI IMG/M metagenome (GOLD analysis project Ga0315316, IMG submission 203702) | Ammonia-oxidizing marine archaeal communities from Monterey Bay, California, United States - M1 60m 3416 | ecosystem: Environmental > Aquatic > Marine > Intertidal zone | place: USA... | reverse complement strand
AACCTGTATAACCAGTGTATCCCGTATAACCTGTGTATCCTGTATAACCAGTAGCACCCTGTAATCCAGTGTAACCTGTGTAACCTGTGTAACCTGTGTAACCTGTATAACCTGTATAACCTGTGTATCCAGTGTAACCTGTATAACCAGTGTATCCCGTATAACCTGTGTATCCTGTATAACCAGTAGCACCCTGTAATCCAGTGTAACCAGTGTAACCAGTGTAACCTGTGTAACCCGTATAACCTGTGTATCCAGTGTAACCCGTATAACCTGTGTATCCAGTGTAACCTGTTACTCCTTGAATACCTTGTGAACCAGTATAACCAGTATAACCAGTATAACCAGTATAACCAGTATAACCCGTATAACCCGTATAACCAGTATAACCAGTATAACCAGTGTAACCTGTATAACCTGTATAACCTGTGTAACCTGTGTAACCTGTGTAACCTGTCACTCCTTGAATACCTTGTAAACCTGTGTAACCTGTGTAACCTGTGTAACCTGTGTAACCTGTGTATCCAGTGTAACCTGTGTAACCTGTGTATCCAGTGTAACCTGTGTATCCAGTGTAACCTGTCACTCCTTGAATACCTTGAATACCTTGAATACCTTGGATACCTTGAATACCTTGAATACCTTGAATACCTTGGGAACCGGTGTGACCCGTATATCCAGTGTAACCTGTAACACCTTGAATACCCTGTGATCCTGTGTATCCTGTGTATCCTGTGTATCCTGTGTATCCTGTGTATCCTGTAACACCTTGACTACCTTGAATACCTTGGATACCTTGTGCTCCAGTGTATCCTGTATAACCAGTAACACCTTGACTACCTTGAATACCTTGGATACCTTGGATACCTTGTGCTCCAGTGTATCCTGTATAACCAGTAACACCTTGACTACCTTGACTACCTTGACTACCTTGTGCTCCTGTGTATCCAGTATAACCAGTGTATCCTGTTACACCTGGACTACCTTGTATTCCTGTATATCCAGTATAACCTGTATAACCAGTTGTGCCCGGAAGACCCTGTGACCCTGTATTACCGGTATAACCAGTAATACCTATTCTAGTTGTTGAAAAACTAGTTATTACGTGCGATAATGTAGATTTTCGCATATACAACTCAAATGTTATTGAACCATTTGGATATACAGATGTCGCAAATAATTTAACTTGTATACGACTAGATAATGAATTCAAATGATGTGATGGTATATAGACCAAATGGTCGTAATTATCTGAAACTTTATCTATATATGTTTTTGTTGCATCTGTTGTATTATCTAAAATTGTATTTATAAATGTTCCATTCTCATCTACTTCATTTATCTGTGTTTGAATATACAATACTTCTCCAGAAATATTATTAGGCAACGTTCTTTTTGAAAATAAATAAAATGACCAAAATCCAGCTGGTATAATTGTATTAGTTAATGAATTTAATTGAGTTGTATAACTTACAAAATTTACATTACTTTCTGAACTTGATAATGTAGTTGTAATTGAAGTTTGTGTTCCTATATTTGGATCTAATAATAAATTCAATGAAATATCTTGATCATCTGGATATGTATAATTACCACCATCAAAATAAAATATTAACCCAGATGATATGCCGTTCTCTCCTTTATCTCCCTTAGGGCCGGTTGTTCCTTGTAAACCAGTGTAACCAGTATAACCTGTATAACCTGTGTAACCGGTATAACCAGTATAACCTGTATAACCAGTATAACCAGTGTAACCTGTATAACCTGTATAACCTGTGTAACCTGTATAACCTGTGTAACCTGTATAACCTGTGTAACCTGTATAACCTGTATAACCTGTGTAACCTGTGTAACCTGTATAACCTGTATAACCTGTGTAACCTGTGTAACCTGTTTTTCCTTGGATACCTTGTGACCCCGTATAACCCGTATAACCGGTGTAACCCGTATAACCTGTGTAACCTGTAACACCTTGAATACCTTGAATACCTTGTTCTCCTGTATATCCTGTAGAACCTTGTATTCCAGTATATCCAGTAACACCTTGTATTCCGGTATAACCAGTTTGCCCTGTTGGTCCAATTTGAGTATACATTACTTGATTTGTTGTAAGTATAACAGATGGTATTGCAGGTGTTGTTAATGTCGCATCTATTGCTTTCAATGTTGTAGTCGAACCAGATGTAATTATTTCAAAATAATCATTATCATTAAATTCTTCAATATAATTCCACGACTGAACATAATAATTTGAATCATTTGCAATGTTATATTTTCTAGATGATAATGCTATATCAGAACCATTCTTTCTAAACCATATATCAATATTATCATTAAAACTTCCTGTATTTATTGTTTGAAATGAAAATTGAAAGTTATATAACCCTGCTTTTTCTACAATAATTCTAGAATTAATACTACCATCAATACTTATACCATTAGTTTTATTGGTAGTATTGAATTGAATATTATAAGGAGATGATGAAGTTATAATAGATTGGTCAGAATTATTACTAAACACACCATAATAACCTAATGTTCCGCCTACACCAGCAGGACCCCTTGGACCAGTATACCCTGTATGACCGATTGAACCAGTATAACCAGTGTATCCTGTCACTCCTTGAATACCTTGTGACCCGGTGTAACCAGTGTAACCAGTATAACCAGTATAACCAGTGTATCCTGTTACTCCTTGAATACCCTGAATACCTTGTGTTCCCGTATAACCAGTGTATCCTGTCACGCCAGTGTAACCTGTGTAACCTGTGTAACCTGTATAACCCGTATAACCTGTGTAACCAGTATAACCTGTGTAACCAGTATAACCTGTGTAACCTGTGTAACCTGTATAACCTGTATAACCCGTATAACCTGTATAACCAGTATAACCTGTGTAACCTGTGTAACCTGTGTAACCTGTGTAACCTGTATAACCTGTATAACCCGTATAACCTGTGTAACCTGTCACGCCAGTGTAACCAGTGTAACCAGTATAACCTGTGTAACCCGTATAACCTGTGTAACCTGTGTAACCTGTGTAACCTGTATAACCCGTATAACCTGTGTAACCTGTATAACCAGTGTAACCCGTATAACCTGTATAACCTGTGTAACCCGTGTAACCTGTGTAACCTGTGTAACCTGTGTAACCTGTCACGCCAGTGTAACCAGTATAACCTGTATAACCAGTAACACCTTGAATACCCTGAATACCTTGTGTTCCCGTATAACCTGTGTAACCTGTTGCACCATCTGCTCCAGTATAACCCGTAACTCCGGTGTCACCTTTAATTCCTTGTTGTCCAGTATATCCAGTATATCCAGTATATCCAGTATGTCCAATTGGTCCAATTGGTCCTATTGGCCCACCAGATGGTCCAGTTGGTCCTGTTCCGCCCCCTGCAACACCTGCTGGACCCGTAGGTCCTAAAATACCAATGGAATTATCAGCTGGAACTGTTTTTGAATTCCATTTAACCATTATATACTTAATTAGTATATAAAAAAAACAATTTTACTAATATATAATTAAATGTTAGTAACCTTTGCTACTTGTTGGTATGCTTTAAACTCCAAGTTTCCAGCAGATACATATTTAAGATGGATTAGATTTATACTAGAATCTGTAAATGATTATTTTTATTTGGTTATATTTACTAATACCGAAGGTGAACATTTACTGCGGGATTATTTTGCTCCATATTATTTTGAAAATCCAAATATTAAATTTGTTATAAAACCCTTTGAAAAATTCTATAATTATAAATACAAAAATAAATGGATTAAAAATCATACATTAAATTCTTCTCTTAATAATAAATCTGAATGGAAATTGAATATGCTATGGGCTGAAAAAACACATTTTGTTAATGATGTATGCAAAAATAATTATTTTCAACCAACTGATTATTATGGCTGGTGTGATATTGGTTATTTTCGCGAAGGTGCTTGTTCAAATTTTGCAAATCCATTAAAATTAAAGTTATTAAATAAAAACAAAATATATTATGCTAGAATAAATAGTGATGAAAATATGAATCATCTTCAAGAAATTGTTCTAAGAAAAAATGAGCATGGATTACCAATTCAGCCTATACCTGAAGACCAAAATTCAGTTGCTGGTGGTTTTTTTATTGCACATAAATCAAAAATTGATGGATGGAATACTCTTTTTGATAATAAATTAAATTTATATTTTAAACATAACTATTTGGTTAAAGATGACCAAATTATTATTATTGATTGTATTTTATCAGAACCTAAACGTTTTGAATTAATTACCGAAACTGAACCAGAAAATAGTAATAAAAATCACTGGTTTCAATTTCGTCGATTCTTGAGTTGAATGTAAACCTAAATAAATTGTAATTGTAAATGTAAATCTAATAGTTTTTATTTAAAAATAAATCATAATATATTATTTATAGTATGATTAGTGCAACAAGTGTTAGTATCTTAATGCCGGTTTATAATGGCGTTGAATATATTCAAGAATCCGTTTCTTCGGTTATTAATCAAACTGCAAAGAACTGGGAATTACTTATTGCAGTAAATGGTCATCCACCTAATTCTAAGGTATACAAAAAAGTATGGGACTATGTTTTTTCTTTGAATGATGAGAGAATACGTGTCTTTGATTATCATCAATGTAAAGGGAAATCTGAAACATTAAATGTTATGATTTCTCAGTGTTCTTATGATTATATTGCTCTTTTAGATGTTGATGATATTTGGTTTAATAATAAACTCGAAATTCAAATGCCTTATATTTTACAAAAATATGATGTTATTGGAACAAAATGTGTTTATTTTGGCGACCTTAATAATATTATTCCAACAATTCCTCACGGCGATATACGCAATCATAATTTCTTGTCTGTTAATCCTATTATCAATAGTAGTTCTATTATTAAAAAAAACTTGGCTTATTGGGATACTACCACGGAATGTATAGGTATAGAAGATTATGATTTATGGTTACGTTTATGGAAAGAAGAATTCCGTTTTTTTAATTGTAGTGAGATTTTAGTAAAACATCGTATTCATCAAACATCAGCATTTAATTCAAAAGACCATAGTAAAGAACTTGCGGCTTTGAAGAATAAATATAAATAAATATAAATAATTTAATTGTTTTTTCTAGCCATTCGCATTAAATGCACTTTATCCAAATCTACCATCATATTCATATAATTTGTTTGCCTTTCTTCAATATCACTATAATCTTCACGCTGAACAACAGATAATGGCGTAATTAAAAACCAACTATCTTTCATTTGTAAGGAAAACCAGTATTTATCAATAGCATATTTCACATGATTATTCGGTTCTCGCATTAATTTCACAAATCCTTCTTTCATATTTTCGATAAGTGTATCAAAATAATGACCATTTACCATATAGCAAGTCGTCGTTTGACAACGTGTTATTTCAACACATGAATCATCAATTCTTTTATAGGGCGGCACATTATTTCCAGCAAATAATACGACATCCCATTTATGTCCATTTTTTAAAAAGGTGTTTAATTGAGTTTTAAATAATGGCACATTCAAAAATGTTGTATCGTCTTCACAAATCAATAAATGCGAATACTTTCGTTCCTTTGCTAGCTCAAGGCATTTGATATGGCTCATTGTACAACCAGCACGTCCGTTTTTTAATTGCACAGCATTAAATCTCTCATAGGTTGTTAATCCAAGTTGTTTAAATTGTCCTTCAATATGTTCCTTGCGATCTTTACGCTTCTCGAGATTTATATATAAAATATGTTTAATGTCATCGATAGTTTCGATAGTTTCGTTTGACATTTTTATATTATTTTATATATAAATTTTATTTTTATATATAAAAATATACTTATCATTTATATTATATATATATAAATGACTAATATATTACATGCCAATTTTATGAATGAATTTACTAAAAACATAAATTTAATTTCTGATATAGATTTATGGAATACGCCCAATAATCTTCATCAGAAATTATGGAATTATATAAACCAATTATCTCATTTTAAAAATAAATTAGAATTAATTGAAAATTGGGAATATAAAGATGCTTTTTATATGCAGAACAAACGCATGAAAATGGACAATATATTTTTCATAATATGTCTTGGGAAGATAGTTTTGTATTGACCTTTATGTATCGTTATCATTTTTATAATTCTTAAAAATCAGCCGTAAAATCAAACGCATCTTCTGGCAATGTTTTTGTTGCCAGTGCATATTCCCCCACACGTTTTTCAAAAAAGTTTGTTTTTCCTTCTATCGATATCATTTCCATAAAATCAAACGGATTTGCCGTATTATAAATGGCTTCATACCCTAGTTGAAGCATGAGACGATCCGCAACAAATTCAATATACTTGGACATTTGTTGCGAATTCATACCAATTAAACGACAAGGCAATGCTTCACAAATAAATTCTTGTTCTATTTTCACAGCATCCATAATAATATCACGCACTACTTCTTTCGACAAGGGATTCACTAATTTACGATACAATAGAATTGCAAACTCGGTATGTAATGCTTCATCGCGAGAGATTAATTCATTACTGAACGTCAAACCAGGCATCAAACCACGCTTCTTTAACCAAAAAACTGCACAAAATGCTCCCGAGAAAAATATACCTTCAACGCAAGCAAATGCTAATAAACGACACGCAAATGAATCTTCTTTAGAATGAATCCATTTCTTCGTCCAATCCGCTTTTTTACGAATACACGGATAATTATCCAATGCTTTAAACAAATGGTTTTTTTCATTCTTGTCTTTAATGTAAGTGTCAATTAACAGCGAATACATTTCTGAATGTATATTCTCCATGGCTATTTGAAACCCATAAAATGCTCGGGCTTCAGATAATTGCACATCACTCATAAAACGCACTGCCAAATTCTCCAAGACAATTCCATCAGATGCCGCAAAAAATGCAATAATAGCTTTGATAAAATTTTGTTCATCATTCGTTAACGTCTCCCAGCTCGCCAAATCTTTTGATAAATCCACCTCTTCTGCCCGCCAAAAACATTCTACTTGCTTTTTATACATCATCCAGATTGATTCATCTTGTATAGGAAACATAACAAACCTATCTTCCGTCTCAGTAAGCAAAGGTTCAGTTAAATATTGAGCCTTTACCTGTTCGATTTTTCCGTTTTCCATTCCTAAATAATATATATAGGATATTTTTAATATTTTTTAGTATATAATAATAATACAATGAGTAATCATGAAAATTTACTAACCATTAAAAGCATTGCTGGGCATGATAAAAAAATTATAGATTTAGAGCATTTAGTAAAAATTAAAAAAGCACAAATGACGAAAAATTATGAAATATTATTGAAAAATGTTAAATCCAACCCTTATTTACAGGCAGGGATTGATGAATATAAAAACTATTTCAAAGAAACAAGCGAAAGAAAAGATAGGCAAATAAATGCTTTGAAAACATTATTGAATAGCTTAGATAAAGATAATGTTTCCGATAGAAATGAGATTAAAAGAGAGATTAAATTAATTGAAAAAGAACTTTAGGTTTTATACTATTTTCTCGTTATAAATTATAAGATTTAATCCATGCCTTTAATGAAGAGTTTGAAAAAGTTTTTTAAAGGAAAATCTTGTGGTTGTTCTTCTTCTACGCGTACGCGTAAACATAAGCGTAATATAAAACGAAGATATCGTGGCGGCTTTACCTATAATAAATCAAAATCAGGCAATAAAACCTCCAGTCAAAAAGGCAATGTTGTTTTTTCTAGCAATAGCACTCGGCGTCGAAGCAAAAAGAAAACACTCACCAACTCTAATTAATATTGAATAAATAATATGTTTAATTCTTATTCAATATACTCAATATTTTTCTATTATAATTATATATAATAATGGCGAAAAACTATTCTAAGAAGAACAAGAACAATAAAATGGATATGAATTATTTATTGCGAAGCCGAAATGTTTTATATGTTGTTTTATTATTTGCAATTGCTAATTTATTTAGTTATTTAATGATGAAACAATTAGATGCTGTTGCCTTTTTTATTATTATTGGGTTTCTTACATCTTACTTTAGTAAAAATATGATTGTTATTATGTTTACTTCAATGATTAGTACCTTTTTATTGGTTCAAGTGAATATGCTAGGAAATGTCCAAGAAGGTATGGGAGTAAAGGAAGAAAGTGAACCGATTAAAACACCGGAGCAACATGCTGAAAGCAAAGCTAATGCAATTGGCAATGCAAATGGCAATGGCAGCAATGATACTGCGCCCAGCGACCCTATTAGCGGCGAACAATTATTAGATGAAAAGGAGCGTGCCAAAATAACTGAAATCAAAGCGCCTTTACAAAATAAACCTACCGAAGGAAATAAAAATAACAAAGAGAAATTTTCGCAAAAATTATCTCCTGCGCGTTACAATTCCGGCGAAGATGATGGTGTATCCATTGCTAATAAAAAACCCAATGTTGATTATGCCTCTACTTTAGAAACCGCTTATGATAATTTAGATAAATTATTGACTTCTGATGCTATGAAAAATATGTCCGAAGATACCAATCGTTTAGCTGAAAAACAACAATTATTGATGGGTAATATTTCGAAAATGGACCCCATTATGAAAAAGGCCGCAAGTATATTAGATGGTATGGACATGGGAAAAATTGAAGGCATCCTAGGGAAACTTGGAAGTTTTGGAATTGGCGGCGGAGGTGGGAAATCAGATAAAGGAAAAGCTTCGGTTGATATAAGCGAATAAATATTTTATTATATTAAAAATATATAAATGCCAAAACGTTGTCCTCCGGGTGTTCTTTGTATTGAAAATGTAACTATTGTATTTATTTGCATTATATTTGCCGTTATATGTTTATGGCTTTACTATATAAATAAAGGTGTTACACAAGGCAGTGGCGCTGGTATAAATAATATTATGGTGATGCCTAGCAGAAATGGTGGAGATGTAAATAGTGGAACTGGGCACGGAAATGATGTTTTTTTTGATATTTATAAAGCACCCTTACGCGACGATCGTCATTTTACAGGCGGAGGCGGCGATATTCGAGGTGATATGCCTATCAATGTTTCAACGCAAGGCACCGATGATTCCAAATATCGTCAAGTGGGTATTTTAACTCGGCTCAATGGAAATGATGAAACAATTCTTCCTTTAATGGGCCGGCCTTTGTTTACGAGGAGAGATAAATGGAATTTTTATACATTAAATGATAAAAATAATATGATTAAATTGCCGGTAACAGTAAAAGGACGTAGTGGCACTGACGAACACGGATGTGATAATGTCTATAATGGCGATTCGGTTTATGTGGAAGGCTACAATGGCGCATTTAAAGTCACTGCTTATGATAATCAAGTGATGCGATATTTACCTAGTCTGTAATACCATATATAATTTATTTACCTTCATAAGAATAACTATATGTCTTTATTCTTATGTTTCATATATCATTGTTATACCTTATACTTAAGGTATTTTAGACAAATTATTTGCTAATTATATATTAGAAGTATTCATCGCAAATGTCTAAAAAACCAGCGATAATAAAAATGAGGAAAGCTCAAGATATTGATGTTCCGATTGATGTTATCGGCATTAAAAATAAAAAAGGAGAATCAGTTTTTAAACAACCTACTGCTGATGAAAGAGAACGAGCAATATTAAAAAAAGAAAATGATGAACAAAAAGCGAAAGAAACAGCTAGAGAAAATAAACGTAGTGATTTTAAAAAAGGAAGAGATGAGGTAAGAGAAAAAAAGGCAGAGGCGGCAAAAGTAGAGGCAGCAAAGGCAGCAGAAGAGGCAAACGCAGCAAAGAAAGAGGAAACACGAGCAATTGAAGAAAAGGCGTTAAACGAAATAGGGGAAAGTAATGATATTGTGGTTGCTTCGTATAACATGAGTTTTGCAAGTGATAGAGGTATTTATAAAGGAATTGAATGTAGAGATATAAGTTGTGATAATCTCTTTCCAGGAGAAGTTAATTTTTTGAAAAATGCAACTAAACCTCGTGAATTTTTCGATAATGCCCGACAAAAGTTATTTGATTTCATACTTGCTGCAAAACCAACTATTGTTGGATTACAAGAAATGATTTTTTTACCTGAAAAGGAAGAACAATCAAATATGAAAGATATTAAAATAATGAATTTTGAAGAAAAACCTCAACCGATTACAACTGCTGGTTATAATGAAATCAAAGACTGGTTGCAAGGCGGTACTGGAGACAAAGATGAGGCCAAAGGCAAAAATGATGCCGTCGCAGGAATTGATGAAAAAGCAATAAAATCCAAGTATGAAATTGTTAAAGCGACGACAGTTAAACCACCCAAGAAAGGAGGAGAAGCAGATTATACCTCAAATGTCACTATTTTTGATAAAACTAAACTTGGAGAATTAGTTATGCCAAAAGGTTGGAATAAGTTAGCAAACGATGGCGCTGATAATGCTCTTTCTAATCCGACGTTACCTTATGTGCGCGATATGGGTAAAGGAGGCCGACCTTTTTCTATGATAGTTACATCCTATGGATACATTATTGTTAACGTGCATGCCCCTAAGGTTGACAATGATAATGTAAAAAATGCCGACAAAGTACGTGATGAATTACAAAATCTATTTTCTAAGGCTTTAACCCACTATTTAGATTGGAGTCTTACTACGGAGTATAAAATTAAACCCCCATTCAAAGTGAATGCTAGTAAAATCTTTTTTGTGGGGGATTTTAATGACCAATGGCACACTATAAATGACAATAAACCGCTGAAATTTGGCAAGGGTACGGGTGAAAATGAAATATCATTAACTACTGGCTTAGATGAAAAGGACGGCATCAAAAGTTGTTGTTATAACTGGGATTCATGCTGTAAAGTTGGCGATACATATAATAATGAGGGAAAAAACACTGTTAAATATGATCCTGAGAAAAAAATAAGTTGTCAAGACAAACTTCCCAAAGGAAAGGATAAAAAATCAATGGAGGAAAGAGGCAATGTGGATAATTATATTTTTACGGGGGATTATTGTCTGGGTCAAAATCTGAAATCGAAATTACAAATGTATAAAGGGTCGCCTTCATATTATGATGAAAAAACGGGCGCTAGTAAAGCCAGTGACCATGAACTTGTCTGGGCATCATTTACGACCGATGATACAAAAATTATCGAGGGAGGAGCAGATAATGATAAATATAATCCAATAACAATAAATTGGGTTAGACATTCTGAATCTATTGCGAATTTAATTGATATTGAAATTACAAAAACACCTGATATGTATATAAAAGATAGCGATGATTATAAGGGGTACGGGAGATATAGACAGGATTTTATATCAGATGAAGGGAATAATTATATACCATTTACAGATCAAATCAAAGCAAATATAACAGATTTAAGCAATAATGCAACATTTAAAGAAATTTGCGAAAAGGATAAAAAGGATAAAATGTGCTCTGATTCTGAACGAATGGTTATATTTATAGATAGTAGTGGAAATATGATTGATTTTAATGCTCTAGAAAAGCAAGGTGTTAAACCTTTACCCAAAACGCCAGGCACGTGGATGTTTACGCCGACTTTATCTTATGCTGGTGTCATTCAATCATTAGTATTTGGAAAAACATATTTGAATTTAATTACTGACGAAAGTAATAGTGAAAACAAGTCACCAAACCAACAATATGATAGAATTTGTTGTTCGGGTTCTGTTCGCACAATTATGACGATGTTGATATCATTGATTGCGGCGAATAGAGATGATTTAATTATAGCACCGGCACCGGCAGAACCAGTAGCACCAGTAGCACCAGCAGAACCAGCACCAGCACAGACAGAAGTATTTATTTATCCTTATATTACGGAAGCCTTAAATGGCGGCAAATTTATTGATGCGGATTTATCGAATGAAGCAATTGACCCAAAACTTATTGGCGAAATTGTTAAAACAATTGTGACTTGGCTAGTAGAAAAATTGTTATTGGTGGTTGATGATCAAACATTAAAAACAAAGTATTTGGAAGGTATTACTATAACACAGGCACTAGCACAAGATAATAAAGTTTCATTCACCATTACCAAATCAGGAGGAGCAGCAGCAAAAACAATAACAATAAATTTCAATGAATATGCAAAATTAGGTGATAAAAGACCACTATCTGATACAAAGAAATTTATTGACTTTTTGAAAGGGGGAGAGGATGGTGTGATAGAGGGAGGGGCGGAAGGGGAAGTTAAAACATTAATTAAAAAATTTGAAGATATGAATAAACCTACCCCCTTACCACCTAGTAAAAACCCCCCACGTTCTGCTGTGCCTGTGCCTGCTCCTGCTGTGCCTGCTCCTGCTGCGCCTGTTGCTCCTACTGAGTCTGTTGTTACCAAGCCAAAACCTTTAAAGATATTAGCTTTTTCGCATGGAATTAATATTAATTCACGCCGATTTGCAAATGAACCTTCCGTCGACGAAAATACGCCATTTCCTAATAATTGTAGTTTATGGGAAGAAACGTTTAAATTCAATCCGATATTAAAAGATTATTACCCTTATGGAATCACGACGTATAAGAAAAAAAATGATGGTAAGTATGATGTAATAAAAAATAAATTTGATTATGATGAAAATGGTAATTTAAAACCTGATTTTATTGCGCCTAATGCTTTTAAGGGGAGTGATGTAAGAAAGGATAAATTAATTACTACCAAAAATGAAAGTGATAATTTTACAAATAATAATTTCGGGGCATTGAAAGCAGACACTTTACGATATGATGTAAATAAAATTTTGTGGGGAGAAAGAACATGGAAATGGCCTGTTCAGGCTGGCGGAGGTGGTAAACGCATTAATCGTAAAGTATATTACAAGAATAAAAAATATACAAGACGTAAGAATATGTTTAAAAAAAGTATTAGTAAAGGTAAAGGTAAGAGTAAAGGTAAGAGTAGCCTTCGGCGGCGTCGTCGCAACCGGTTAGCCAATTCAAAAAAAACGAAAAAACATTATCGGATTAAAAAGGCGAAATATACGAAACGCGCATAAGGAGGGAAAAAAATAAAAATATATATGATTAAAAAAATAATATATATTTTTCTGTATAACTAAAGTGAACTTACTTTTTGTATACACTAGACCTTAGACCTTTTTTAAATGGGGTTTTAAATATATTATATTTTCCTTTATATTTAACACAATAATAAAGGACAATTAATATCAATAATATCAATAATATCAATAATAATTCTTTCCAAACAAAATGAAAATATTCACCTGGAACTCTTTTAATACGATTATATGATAATTTACCTGGTGTTGAAATAAAACAACTATTAGATTTATTATTAAAATATCTTTCATAATGGCCTTGATTATGAAATAATGTTTTTTCAGTATCTATTTTAATCCATTTTTTAAAATGTAAACAAGCATGATTCATATTTCTTTGATCATCTTCGCTATAATTTTCTGATAAAATATAATTAATTAAATCCTGTAACTTTTTATTATAACCAGCATATAATCCAGCATTTGCTATTAATTTTTTTTTACAAGTTCCAAACGTTTTTTTTGAAAAGGGTAAATAAATATCTTCAGATAAAACTATATTTGAATTAAAATCTACAAATTTTTGTTTAATATTTTCTAAAGAGTTATTGATTGTTGTATCAAACCCATCAATAAATAATACAATATCATTATCAGGTAAAGTAGAGATGTATTCATACATATTTTTTAATTTATCCATAAAACCATTCCATTTTTTACCCCACCCTAACACTTTTACATTGATATTAAATTTATTATTTATTAAATTCTTAAAATTACCTTCATCGTGTGTTGCATAAGTTATAATGTGTATATTATCCATTACTATAAATATATTATATATAATATAATTGCTAGATGGAATGTTCCTGATCCAAAATAACGTGAATATTTAATATCTATAGTTGGTATGTATTTTATGATGCCATTCATAGAATCTAAAGTAGTTGATTTTGAACTATTTGATATTTTCTCTTGATTATTCATTTGTATCATTGATAACATACTTAAAATAATTAATGGTATGATTACTATAATATTATTATTCGTATAATATAACAAAACTAATAATGAAATAAATCCTATTAGATCTGTTACATGATCATACCAATCTCCAATTTCGGTAACCATATTATATTTTCTTGCAATATAACCATCTAAACAATCACAAAAATAATTCATAAACCAATAAAATGCGGCCTGATATCTTTTCCCCTTAAAAAATACATATAATGATAATATATTGAAAAAAACTCCTATTGTTGTAATCATATTTGGCGTTATTTTTAATTTATAGATAACAGGTGATATGAATTCACATATATCAATAAGTATATTATCTATTGGATTTTCATTTATTCTGTTTATTTTTCTACCATTCTTCATATATAATATTATAAAGAAAAATTATATATAAGAAATATAATTTTACATAAAAGTTCTTCATTATTATGGGTTGGTTTTGGCGCAACCTTTCCCAAAGGTTGTTGTTGTTAGCACTTCCAACGGCTTCCGCAATCCAAGCACGTGACAAACGTCGTCATCGGTTCATCCGCCGACCTAGTCTGTAATTGATAATAACTGCATTTCTTCGATTTACATTTACGGCAAGTGAAATTATCCGTTGACGCTTCTACCTTCGGCGTGTATTTATTCTCATCACGGATTTTCTTTTCTTCAATCAATTTCTTCCAACGCGCCGGTGCCATATCTTGATGCGTCATTTCACCCACATGATGCGATTTAATTTCCTTCGTGATTAAGCGTTGCCGGAATTCTTCCGATTGTTTTAGATTAATATAAATTGAGCGGAGGCGATCAGTGTAAAGTTGAACAAACAATGGATTGTCCCATTTCTTTACAATATTATGAACGCCCGCTTCTTTAATAGAATGATTATAAATGCTTTTCTCCATATTAGTGATTCCTTGTTGAGATAAAGGGCAAAGAGCCATAAGTTTTTCGCAAACATTTTTACGAAAAATCACTGAATCTACAATAACACGCATTACTAGTTAATATACCATAGATAGATACATTTATATGTTTTTCAATTTTATTATTTATATATATTAATTCTCATCATCCGAAAACATATACGTTTCTTCGCCTAGCTCTGACATGGATTCATCCGTTTGGCTTTCTTCATCATCTTCTACAACTGCTTTCTTCCCAGTCCCCTTTTTTCCCTTGGGTTTAGAAGATGCCTTAGAAGATTCTTTTGCTTTAATCACCTTTTTCATAATCATGTCTGCTTTTTTCAATGTTACTGGTGTATCCGGTGGACTATCATCAATTTGGTCTTGGTCTTGGTCTTTATCAGAAACAACAAAATCATCCTTCAAATAGCCGTGCGACGTCAACAGCTTAGGATCCACATTTGCCAATTCATCCTCGCTATATTCATCCTCATCGCCCAAATCTTCAAATCCACCAAACAACTTCTCATAAATTTTTTCCCAAGTGCCTTTCGTCAAATCAATGAATTCGCCTTCATTGTTGTTTCGCACTAGAGCACAAGTGCCAAAATACAACTCTTTATCCACCGGCGGCGGAAATTCATATTTATTCTCAAAATTAGCTTTACCAGTCTTTTTCGCCCATAAAGAAACATTATAACGCTCATCACTCCCCTTCAATTTAACACGCCAAGTATGCCTTTTCAAAAAATCATCACTTACACGAAAACCGCATTTCTTATATAAATTTTCATTTGAAACTTCTTTTGATTTTAAGGTTTTTATCGTTCCGTTCGATTCAATTAAGACCAATGATGCCATTTATGTATTTTATATTATATCTATAATAGGTTTAAATAGTTTGTCTACATACATATAAGAATAAATAATGAAGATTTATATTCTTTCAACCCAACATGTAGAAAAAAATACATTACCGAAATTAGAGGAATATTTAACATCCACCCAATACATTAGTTATATTTGGTCTATTGATGGATTAATGCAAGTTGAAAACCATAAAATTTATAATATACATATTAAAGATGTCCCTGTAATTAAAACACTTATTGGCGCTTATCCAGCAACAATTGATAAAAGTGAATTTATACGTGAAAACGAAACCTATCAAATTGCGCCTAGAAATTTTAATGAATATACTGAACTTGTAGCCTATAAATTAAAACCATCAAGTCAATTGGAATGGGTTTTTGAGTATAAAGATGATGTATTGAATAATAATTATTTTGAATTACCAAATGATGTGAATTACGAAGTATATCAAAAGGAGATTTTGGAGTTTTTACAAATCTGAAAAAATCATATTATATAATTATATTATATTATAGCAATGAATGAATTTCTTGCATTTACATTAACAGGAATAGCTAGTGGAGGTTTTGCTGGTTTAATTGGCGCAGGTGCTGAAATATTAGTTGTCCCTCTTTTAACCATCTTTGGAGTATTAGGATCACTTAAAAAAAGAATAGGAACATCACTTTTTATGATATTGCCTCCAATAGGTTTATTTTCAGCAATGAATTTCTATAAAAGAGGGTTTGTTGATGTTAAAGCTGCTCTTTATATGGCTCTTATTTTTACTTTTTTTTCATATTATACCTCAAAAATTAGTATGGATATAAATACAGATATACTCCGGAAAATATTTGGGATTTTCACTATAATTTCTGGTATCTATATTTATTGTAAGAATGAATAGTTATTTTCGAAAAACAGATATGAGTTATATTTCGTCTTTAGTTTTGTTTTTATATATAAAATAATGTTTTTATCTATTTGTAAATGGGGAATTATTTCATTTACCCTTATTTTTTTAATACATTATCTGTATATGTTTTTTATAAATACTTTAACAATACCCAAGATAAAGGATTTAGTCAATAAACCGAATGAACAATATAGGGATATTTTTGAAACATTGCAAAAAACACATCCGCATCCGCAAACGCAACAACTTAGCACGCCAACCGATACTGATACGAAACAAATGACCGAAGAACTTTCTAGCTTTTTAAATGATTTAAAAAAAAATCCGCAAGGATTCCCAAAGAGTGAAGATAATTTATTATCGGCGAATGAAATGACTGGTGGTGGATTTTCGAGTTATTAAGCATATGATGCCTTATAGCATTAAGCATATGATGCCTTATAGCATTAAGCATATGATGCCTTATTTGAACTAGCATCAAGTGTATAATTCATTAAATACATATTTTTATTGTCTTCTGTATAGCCAGGGCAAAGACCTAATTCTACATCTATCGTATCAAGCTCACAATGTAACATATTATTTCCCCATCTGATGCAATGAGTATAATAATACATTTCCAAGATTTTCCAAGAAATCGTCAAAAGTAAAACCCAAACTATAAATGTAACGTAAGTCATCATGATGATTGGTTTCGTCGCTGTATTACCTTTTATATATTACTTAATTTATTTTCAATTTATTATTATATAAAGATAAAACACGTATATACAATAATAATAACCACAAATGTTCTTTAATCAAGAAGAGAAAAAATTTTTATTGAATCGTTTACCACCTTTTGAACTTTCCTATGAACCCAAATTACATAAGAAAGTTTATTCTTCTGTTTATTATGTTATTCCGAAAGGACCCAAAGCATTGGTGTGGTATACTTACTGGAAAGACCAACACATTTGCTTGCTTGTTCGAATCAATGAACGCGGGAATTATAGCGACGTGCAAGTATTCCCTTCTTCTTTTTCCGATAAAATGGCTTTAGGAACAATTATTTATGGCACTTACTTTCTTCATTACAATAAACATTATTTTACTTGTGAACAACTTCATTATTATAAAGGCTTACACGTAGGGGGAAAAATGTATAATGAGAGATTAAATCTTTTATTGGAGATGTTTCAAACACACGTAGGGCAAGTTGCTTATACGCCAGGCAGTTTAGTTGTGGGGATGCCGGTTATGACCGATACATATGAGAATGCTTTAGAAGTTATGGCGACGTTGCCTTATAAAACCTATGGGGTTGGATCGCCGCGTGATGCTCCAAAGAAATATGTTAGTGCTGTGCCTGCTGCGCTTGTGCCTGCTGCGCTTGTGCCTGTGCCTGTGCCTGCTGCGCTTGTGCCTGTGCCTGCTGCGCTTGTGCCTGCTGCGCTTGTGCCTGCTGCGCTTGTGCCTGTGCCTGCTGCGCTTGTGCCTGCTGCGCTTGTGCCTGTGCCTGCTGCGCTTGTGCCTGCTACGCCCGCGCCTTTGAAACGATTTATCAATAAAGCCATTTTTAAAGTTAAAGCTGGTTTAGCTGCAGATAATTATCTTCTTTATACTGCCAATGATTCTTTATACGATACTGCCATTATTTCTTCATACAAATGTAGCGTTATGATGAATTCTTTATTTAGAAATATTAAAGAAAATACTAATTTAGATTTATTAGAAGAAAGTGATGATGAAGATGAATTCGAAAATACCGAAATTGATAAATTCGTTGATTTAGATAAAACATTTCATATGGAATGCGTTTATTCAAAAAAGTTCAAAAAATGGCAACCAGTTAAAATTGTTTCTGAAAAAGTATTGCTTACTTCTTTGAAGGAATTACCTATTATTAAAAAATAAAATCTAGAGAGAATGTATAAAAGAGATGTCTGCTGCTACAGGTTTATTTGGAGGAAAAGGATTGAAAGGAGGAAGCGGAATGAAGGCTTTGATGCCTGATGCTCTTGAAGGTATGAATCACGAAGGTATGCTTTTACCATCTAAGTCCGGTTTTGTTCAATTAACAAATCAAGGTGGAGGCCGTCGCCGTCGCCGCCGCGGAACCAAGCGTCGTTGCACGACTAAGCGCAGCGGAAGCAAACGCCGTGGTTCCAAACGCCGTGGATCCAAACGCCGTAAAACGCACAAACGCAAACATTAAATTTTAAATAAATAATAAAAAGTACAATTTATACTATTTTTTATTATATATTTTTATAATTATAAAATAAGAGCGTTATATATATAGAATAATGTTACCTACTGGTGGAAAAGGTGGAAAAAAAATGAAGGGCGGAACTTCCCTCCCTGCTTTAAAACCGGATAATTTTAATGGTGGTTTAGATAATAATTTACCTTCAAATCAAAATTTTGCGAAAATGCCGAATGTGTTTCCCCAAAAGGGCGGCGCTGGTTATGGTTATTCCGATACCAGTGATGTCGCTGCGTTTGGTGGTAGTTATAATCCTATTACCAGAATGTGTACTGCCGGCGGTGATGTGAGCAGAGGTGGTAATAATTTTGGTATGACTGGTGGTGGCAGACGCCGCACTATTCGTCGTACCTCGCGAAAGCGTAATAAAAGCCCTACTAGCGCTAGTCGTAGGTATAATAAAAGTAAGAAATCGATATTTAGTTTTAGAAATTTATTTAGCCGAAAGTTTAGCAAGAACAAGAGCCGCAGCAACAGCAAGAGCGGTGGAAATAAATATTCACAATCAGGTTGCAGTAAAAAAAATAAAAAAGGTGGGAACCCATTCGCGATGGGTGGGAATAAAAAAAATAAAAAAGGTGGCAACCCATTATTAGTTGGTGGTTCTTGTATTGCCGTATTGTAAATATTTTATTTTATCATCACCATGATGACTTTATATAACAACGTCCCTTTAACATTTCTTCTTCACTTCTACTACTTATACATAGGTCTTCTGCTTCGCTAGCTTCTGCTTCGCTAGCTTCTGCTTCGCTAGCTTCTGCTTCGCTTGCATTTGCGTCCGAATACGTATTTATAAACAATGCGGCGGCGGCGGCTCCTTTAGACAATAAATTTGAGGTGGTTAAGCCCGATGTGTCTACGCTTTTTGCGCTTGTGCCTGCTCCGCTTGCGCTTGTCTTTTTTCGTCCCTTTTTCTCCGTCTCTGTCGTCGTCGTCGTCCATTTATCTAATGCATACAAATGACTCTTTGTTTGCATTACCTTATACCCATTACTCGCATAATACTTTCGCCGTTTTTGCCATTGACTCAAAAACACATCATGCGAATCTATTATATCCACAACCAGCGGACGCTCATGTTTCACCCGCAGAATTCGTCCGACTGCCTGAACTATATCTGTTTTTGGTGTCACTAATATCAACGTCGTCAATGTTTTAATATCCAGTGCCTCCGCCGCCATCGCATACGTCGCTACAATAATTTTACAACTCTCGCTTTTTTTCAAATTCGCTTCCTTCATCCCCCCTACATAATACCCAACCGAAGCAATTTGCCGATGTTCAATAGCGTCGTGTAAATACGTCAATAAATTCTTATTATGCGCCAATATCATGACTTGTTGCTCCGGCTTAATTTCCAATTCTTTTTGTATCACATCTAAGATAAATTCACTGCGTCTGTTATAAGCACATAATTTTGATATCATCGTGCTATAGGCCGGGCTTCCGCGATAATCATAACACATTTTATTAAATTCTGAATCATCTGTCACATACTGGATCGCCTTCACCAAGACTTCATCCGTTGATTCACGTTTCTCACTATACACAATATCGCCCAGAAACATCTTAAATACTTTCGTCAGTCCATCTTTTCGCTGCATGGTTGCACTTAACCCTAGCGTATATCGCGTAATGATTTTCTGTAAAGACCGGCAAAAGACTTCCGACGAAATATGATGGCATTCATCTACAATGGTTAAGCCAAAAGTATCAAACATCGTATCAGGGTATTCTTTCATCGAAAGCGATTGCAACATCCCTATCACAATATCTTTTCCTTCAATATCAATAATTTGCCCTTGAATGCGGCCCACTTTCGCCTCCGGCAGAAATTCTTTAATGCGTTCAATCCACTGATTCAACAAAAACTCTTTATGAACTACGACTAAGGCCTTCTTTTTCATTTCCGAAATGATTTTTAGTGCAATCACCGTTTTACCGCGTCCGCAGGGAATGTCTAAGAGGCCTCCACCTATAGAATGCGCGCTCTTTTTATACACATCCACAATATGATTCTGATAATCGCGCAATTCACCGGCGAACTTAATACCAATATCATCGCCGGGTGGTAGGCGATTTTCTTCTGGCTCGCCGTAATGTTTCAGCCCATAATAACGCGGTAAATAATATTTTTGCTGGGATTCGCGATACACTGGATAGGCTGGAGGTTGTATGGGCGATTTCGGCATATATGGTTTCACATTTAATTCATCTTTAATAACACGTTGCTCCTTCGCATCTAAGCATTCTTTATAAATAGTATATCCTTTACTGCCGAGATAAGTGCTTGCTGCTTGTGCTGCTGGCGCTTTGGGCATGACTATATAACATTCGTCCCTTATCTTTATCTCTCTTCAATTTTATATATATATATTTTCCTTTTTACATTTCTCTCTTACATCTTCACTTCCCCCTCCCCTTCATAACAATATTTCATTCTGATTTATTTAAAAAAAGATATTCATATGTTATATAAATGAAAAGTGTTAAGAAATCTGTTAATAATTTCGTTTCTGAAAAACCTTCACACTTAATTTTAGGTGTATTTTTCTTTATCTACATTCTCACGAATGTTCAAACGCCGGAATTTTTAGCAACTTTTATTGATAATATCTTTGGTAAGGTCTTAATTGTTGCTTTTGCCGCCGTTATTTTCATGAAAACCAATCCGGTTATCGGTGTGTTAGGGTTTGTCGTCGCTTACCAAATGATTAAAACTGCTAGCATCACCACCGGCACCTATGCCATGAAACATTATTTACCTTCGGAATCCAGCAAAATGAACGATTTGCGTAAATTCAACGAAGAAGAAGTTTCGCCTGTCGTTATGCCCTGCGGATGCCAAGGGCAATGCTCGTGCATGAGCGTCGCCACGGCCACGACCAATAATGCCGGTTCTTTAGAAACCGAAATGGTCAGCAAAATGGCGCCTTTAGTCATGTCGGGTGGTGAATCTAACCTTGAATACAAACCGGTTTTAGACGGACAGCACTCGGCCGCTCCGCTTGATGAAGCCTAGATTATACTACATAAATTATACTACATAAATTATACTACATAAATTATACTACATAAATTATACTAAATAGAAAAAACTTTATAATTCTTTCTATTTAGAACACTTTTTATTGATTACATGCCGCCACTCGCCGCTGCTGCTGCCGCTGATGCTGATGTCGTCGCCGCTGTTACTGCTGTCGCTGTCGCTCTCATGCCACCACTCGCTGTCGCTCTCACTGCCCCTTTCATGCCGCCCGCCATTCGCGCTGAATTCGACGCTATTCCATCTATGATTTTCACCGCTATCCGCCATATTGCTACCATCACTAAAGCTCCTACTATAATCTTCATCATTGAATAATTCCACATCTTTTTCAATAATTCATTATCCAACATTCCGCCTGAATCCATCTTCGCCGGCACTAAAACTTCGCCGTCAGAGCCAGTCGGTTGACAATCAATGTAGATTTCCCCATCATTCGCCGGCACTGGTCCTTTCGGATTGAAAAAAAGTCCATCCGGATTTTGGACATCTGGAATTGTTAAAATACTATGTTCGTATATCACACCAGTTACTGGCGCCACCCCATTTTTACTTTTTCCTGTAAGCGCCATAAATGATTGGGTCGACATTGTAATCGCGTCTGCGATATCAAACACGACATAACTATATGAACCATTCCTTGGCGACCAGGGTAGTGTTCCGATGTACGAATAATAAGGAACACGAGGCACGAACTTCTCTAAACTGAAGCGATAATTCTTGTAATTTGTCTGTTTTCCTTTAGTTGCGGCTGTTCGCTTTACTTCAGCGAAAATGAAATCAAATAATGTCGCGCATTCCGCTGTCGTGGTTGAAGATGTCGTGATGGGAATACAGACCATCATGCTTTCTGTCGAACGACGATTCGTGTGTATTATGATTAATTCAGCATCCGCGTGGTTTTGTTCAGGGCCGTATGTGTGCACCGATGGCGAGTAGATGCGAGCTTCTTTAACCGAATAATTCTCGTCATTGTAAACTACGGGCGGAATATTCGCTTCATCCATTTTCCAAACTAAATGATCGCCTTTATTTAGTATTTCTAGATTGGTTGGTAGATATGCAAATTTATAGGAACATTTCAAATTACAGATATTGTCGGCTTGACTATTTTTTACAATATTTAATGGAGCTGAAGGTGTTTGAGGCATTATAGTATTATATAATCAGTATAAAAATTTATTACATTGTATAAATTTATTACATTGTATAAATTTAATCATTGTATAAAAATTTATTACATTAATTTACCTTTAGCATTGTAGTATTGCTCGTTTTTAGGTTTATGTATCTCTCTTTATGTAGAATTATGTATATGTAGATATAAAAATATCATTGTTTTATATAAGAAGGATGAAATTGTCCAGAAATAAAATAGCAAAATTGCTAAAAAATGGAAATCAAAGTAGAAAGAATAATAAAAATCCATTGCGAACAAAGAGCTTGAGTAAACTGGGTGACGATGATATGGTCTTCCAACAGAAACATAAACGCCGGATTGCGCACTCGGCGCATAAACGTGGGCCGGTGAATTTACGGCTTAAGACGATGAAATTGAGAAACAAGAATAAGGTTCAAAGTGGGGGTGTGGCTGTTACTTTGAAAGGTGTAACATATAATGTATTTGACCGAAAAGGTGGGGAACCGATAAAAGAATTATCAGGTCAAGGTAAATCTTTTCCTCCGGAATTACTCGCCACCGACACTCACGTCTACACTTACCATGATAAAATTGTTAAAGATCAGGCTGATTTAATTAAAAAAATACAAAAAGAAAATCCTAGTGTAGAGCCTAAAACCATTAAACTCTATAAACGCACTAAAGTGTTTATCTTTTTCCATCGTATCCTTTATGGTGATTGGTTTTTTTATATTGATGTTCAATACCTTCGTAATTTGGTTTCTTATTTAAAATCAATTCCGGAATATAAAGAATTAGTGCAATACCATGAACGAAGCTCAAAAGGAGTTTTAGCTGGCGATTCTGAAGACCAAAAATTATTAGATGAAGATTGGAATATTGAGGAAAATCCTTTTGAAGAAGATGATACTGCAGGTGATTTTGATAATGAGGAACAAGAAGGTGGCGATGATGATGAGAGCAGCGGCGACGAAAACATGGAAAGTGGCAGCGGCGAAGAAATGGAAGGCGGCGAAGGCGACATGGATGGTGGTGCTAGTAAACTTTCAGTGCGAAAGGGTGAATGGCAAAAAGGTCGTTGGTTTTCAAAAAGTAAACAATTGGCTGGTAAAAAAGATACGAAATATGTTGGATTTCCTAACCCTATGTATCGTCCGAAAATGAAAAAAGAGGATGATATTAAGAAATATGATTTACGTAAAATGGATTATAATGCTATTAAAGATGGTAACGGCACTAAATTTACATATGTTGCTACTGATGTGGATATAAGTAATAATATTTTTCATTGGTTGATTCATGGTAAAGTTGAAAGTGGAGGAGAAGTGACGCCGGATATTTCAAAGTTTAAAAGGGTGGAAGCTGATAATGTTTTTTACCCTGAAGGAAAAATGAAAAGATTAGAAAGAGGAAAGGGAACTTTTGGTGACTCCGGTCCTGATCAAGAATCATTAGACGCATTCAACAAAGAACGCGAAAAAGCTAGAAAAGAATTAATTGATTTAATAAATGGAATTGGCGCTACAGATGGTTATAACCCTGATAAAAAATCCGGAAATGTCCCTGAATTCGATGAAGCAACTTTAAACATTAAATATTATTTGAACTATATTTCATTCTGTTTCTTACAAGAAATGGGTTCAGATTTTATAAATTATTTGGAAAAAATCAGTATTTTGAAAAAAATTAATCACTTTTACCAGAAAATGAAAATCGAAGATTATAAGAAAAGTGCCGAAGATAAACCTGCGGATAGTTATACCGGCAAATTCTTCCGTAAATTTCGTGTTATGCAATTGCCTGGTGATGTGAACAAACAAACATACCAAGAATTTAATAATGCGAAACTAATGTTGAAAAAACTTATTGATACATACTCTAATGCTAAAATAAAGTTTACAGAAGGAGATGCCGAAGAACAAACACCAGAAGGTTATTTATTTACATTAGGTGATTTAGTCGGGCATGGCGCTTTTTTAAAACAATATGTGAAATTTATTGAATCGCAAGTAAGTGAATTGAGAGGTCTTAAAACATATACAAAGGGTGGACTTAATGTAGTAAATAAAGGGTCAATTGGTCTTACAAACGATATTAAAAAGAAAGAAAAATTTTATGATTTGTTTTTTATCATGAAAAAGGCATTAGATGCTCGCGAAGATGAATCGCTTGTTGAAATTTATTTTAATGCGCAGTCGATGAAAGGAAAAGATAAAGATTTGAAAACGTTAATGACTTTTTTATCGAATTCTGATGATATTATTGGTGTTATTCGTGATTCATATGCGACAATGACAAATGAATTTGTTGGTCTTGCGCGGTCTTATGGTCAATCGAATAGAACTAGAAAATCAGATGAAAAAACGGCGGCTGCGAATGAGTTGTTGGCTGGATTAATTGCGAATTTGGAATTGATTGAGGAAACGACGACGGCGGCGGCGGAGGCGCAGCAAGCGGGGGGGGAATTGAGCCAGGAACAACAGGAAGAACTTAAGGAATTACTAGCGAAAGTAGAAGGAACCCTAAGTGATGTTCAAAAATCAAGAATAAAGGAACTTAAAGAGTTATTACCCAAAAGTGGGAATTATGGTGAAGGTCAAGGTCCTGCATATGATGAGGGGGCGGCGAATGAGAGTAATTATGCAGTCCCACCCCTAAAACAAGGCGAGAACCAGACCCAAGGCGACTATATGGTAGTCGACACCACCAAACCCGCCACCGTCGAAGATACCGAACCCGCCGTCGACCTCACCGCCCCCCTCGCCACCGTCGAAGACGGCACCGACGACCAAAACTACCTCGAAATCTTCCCCAAAGAAGAAGAAAAAAAAACCCCCGCCGCCGCCACACCAAAAGTGTCTTATGCGAACGAACATATTCAAACCATTGTAAATGATTACAATACAAATGAGAAAAAATATAATACGCTTAAAAAGCAATATGAAACAGATAAAAATAAAGATATTAAAATCAGAAAAGATAAGAAACTTGGTGCGAAATTAATAAGTGAATTTATAGCAAAAATGAATGGGGTTATAACCATAAAGGAAGCTACTTTATCTGATGAGAGTAAAAAGAAGCTTGCTGACTTAAAATCCGCGGAACAAAAATTACTTCTTTTCTTGAAAAAAGAAATGAGTATTGACGAAGCGAAAAAAATGATGGTTGCGGCCGTCGATGAACTTTTTGATGAAGCCACTAAATTTAAAGAAGTTACAGATAATGAAAACACGTATCCGGCTGATAAAGATACGACAATGACGACAATAGATGAAAAATTAACTATTATTACGAATTATGGTGAGATAGTTGATAAAGAGAAAAAGGAAATTACGAGTGAAATTAACATGATTCTTAAAAAAATTAGTGGTTACACTACTAAGGTTAAGGGACCCGCGGCGGCGGCAGTTGTTAAGGGCGGGGCACAAGCTGGCGGGGCACAAGCTGGCGGGGCACAAGCTGGCGGCGGTGAAGAAGAAATGGATGCGGCAGTTAATGCATATGAAAATCTCTTAAAAGCGAGAGTGGAAAACAAATTTGATTTGGAAGGAAATAATGATAATAAAGATATTACTACATTAAAAGCGATAGCAGGTACATTATATGAAGGTTTGCCTGAAGAAGAACAAAAAAAGGTTGACACTAAAATTCTGGAAATAACTACAAGATATAAGACAAACGAAGCAGAAAAAGCCAAAAAAGATGCAGCAGGCACAAGCGAAGCAGCAGCAGCAGAACAAGCCAAAAAAGATGCCGAAGCAGCAGAACAAGCCAAAAAAGATGCCGAAGAAAAAGCAGCAGCCAAACCAGAAGAAAACGTAGCAGTCTCTCCCCCTACATCAAATGATGGCAAAGTCGCCAATGATCTTTTCGAACAAGCCAAATTATTAAAAGAAAAATTAGCTACTATAAAATCACCTGCCGTTCAAGCCGCGGAAGCAAAAGCAGCAAAAGCAGCAGCAGCACAAGGACCAGCACCAAGACCTACAGGACCTATGGGCGCCATGCCAGATATTGCCGGATTACGAAAGCGTATAGAAGATTTAGAAGCCGCATTACAAGGCCGCGGCAGTGAAAACGAAATTACCGAGGAAGAAGCCGCAATTCGTGCGATTATGACCGGCGAAGATGCCGTAGCCCATAAACTCAAACTTTTGATTGATATTCCCAAATGGCAGCAATTCAAATTTATTGGCGATGTTGGCGGCACCTTAGAAGAACAAACACGAGGTTTGCAAATGGATACCGACCGGACAGCCATTGCTGAATTAGAAACTAAATTAAAGGAAATTATGGAACGCCGTGATATAGATGTGAAAGAATTAAATAAAATTATACAAGATAATTTACCATTAATGAAACAAGACCCTGCAAATATTCCAGTTTCTAGCCAATTGATTCTTGCTGCATTAAATAAAGCAATAGGCGATAAAGAAGAATTAGTTAAAAAATCTACTGAATATGATACATTATTGGCAAATACAAATGGTCAAAATGAACCTCCTCAGAATCCTGTAACAAAAAGTATTCAAAAGGAAATAGATGAATTAAAAGCAACGGGGGAGGCAATATCTGGAAATAGCGGAAGCACTAGCTCTACTGCAGTTACGAAAACAGCCGATGAAGATAAAGATAAGGTAACTAAATTAAATGCGGAATTACAAGAATTAGTAAACCAAAAGAAAGATCCTAAATTTAAAGGTAAGGATTTAGAAAAATTAAATAAAGATATCGAAGCAAAAGAGAAAGAAATTGAAACAGCAACAAACATAGGTAAAACGCATTTAATAACTGAAAACAAAGATAGTGCAAAAGATTCGAAGAAACAAGCGGAAGCAAATGTTGCGGCTGAGAAACAACACCAACAAGCTAGTGATGCGGCGGGGAAAGAAAGTGCTGCGAATAATGCTAGTAGTGCCGAGGTCAATCCTACCGTGCCTCCTGTCAAGGGTGCCGATGGCAAGGCCGAGCCTGCCGGGCCTCCTGCCGCCATCGACGGCGGAAGCCGTCATCGTAAATCTAAACGAAAACGTTCTTCGTCTTCGTCATCGTCGAAAAAGAGAAAAGGTCGAACGCAAAAGAGAAAGAGGAGGATGAGGATGAGAGGGGGTGCTACTGAGGTGCCTGGTGAGGGTGCTACTAATGATACTAAGGTGCCTGGTGAGGGTGCTACTAATGATACTAAGGTGCCTGGTGATCCTGCTGCTACTGATACTGCGGTGCCTGGTGCTACTGAGGTGCCTGGTGAGGGTGCTACTAATGATACTAAGGTGCCTGGTGATCCTGCTGCTACTGATCCTCCGGTTATTACGGCTCTCCCAGTAGATGAGGACGGATTGAAAAATGTTACACAAACTGTTGCGGCCAGTAAGCAGAAAGGTAATAATGAAGATCCGACACCGAATTCGGATAGTGAAATAATAGACCATGATACAAAAAGAACAGAAGCACAACTAAAAAGTCAGGCAAATCTTGACGCTGCCGACAAGGACAAGACTCCTGACGACAAGCCTGCCGTCGTCGAGCCTGCTGTGCCCGCCGACAAGGACAAGCCTGACGACGAGAACAAGCCTGACGACGAGAACAAGCCTGCCGACAAGGACAAGGACAAGACTCCTGACGACAAGCCTGCCGTCGTCGAGCCTGCTGTGCCTGCCGACGCCGCCGACGAGAACAAGCCTGCCGCCCCTGCCGCCGACGCCGCCCCTGTCAAGCCTGACGCCGACAACGCCAGCGGTGGTTCCAAACGCAAAAGTAAACGTAAAAGTAATAGCAGACGTAAAACTAATAGCAGACGTAAAAGTAAACGTAAAACTAATAGCAGACGTAAAAGTAAGAGCAGACGTAAAACTAAACGCAAGAGTAAGAAAAGTAAATCGTTATAAAAAACGTTGCTTAAAATAAATTACGATGTAAATAAATTATATTTTAACTAATAATAAAAATTAGTTAAAATTATTGTCAATAGATTAATTATATTAAGAGAGAGAAAGAGAGAGATGGTTCATCATGTGTATGAGAAATATGTGAATGAACTTGTAAAGGATGCTATAAATGATACTATAAATGTAAATGATACTATAAATGTAAATGATGCTATAAATGTAAATGATGCTATAAATGTAAATGATGCTATAAAGGATAAGAAAATATTACCTATCATGCCGCTGCTACAGCTAAATCCAAAGATTGCAGTAAATGTACCCCCAAATAGTATTTACATACCTAATAATCACTTTTATCAATGTAAACAGCCTTAGACAATTTTTTAATGATTTTATTCTCGCTGTCGACGAACTCACCTTTGCCACCCATCGACTGATTCATAATGCGCAAATATACATCATTCAAGCGATGCCGGTTATTCATGCATTGCGGATTTTGGTCGCGCCAAGGAATCATCAAATCACCATTCTTTTTCGTAATATGTTTAATAGCTTTCCGCAGTTTGTCATAAGTGCTATTCTCCTTCTCCCATATATCATCATCGCGGACATACATCACTTCTCTCTTAATGTCGCTACAATGAATCGGACGTTTATAGACATCCATCTCATTGAGTTTTCTTATAATGATTTTACTAATACCTTCTACATAACCGAGCTCGCCGACATCTTCTAAATCCGAGAGCTGTAGCGTCATCGAATTGACAAAATCCATGATATTCATGGCGTCCTTGCATTTCTCGTTCAGAAACACTTGCATATTGAAGGTTTTGTTATTGCTATGATTATTGTAAGAATTATTAGTACCGCTTGTTTTACAGACATCAATCATCTGTTTTTGCATATCCAATGTTTGCTTTTGAAAATCGCCATTATTTTTTACTAAATCCAAGATAATGTTTTTAAAATCTATATTTTCTTTTATGAGAATCTCAATCTTATCGTCTTTTGTAAATAATTCTTCTTTATCTTTATCTTCCTTAATGTGTTCAATGCATTTTTTTTTGTGATTAAATAATGATGCTCTATGATTATATTTTTTACCGCAATCACATATATATTCTTTTTCTAGTGTAATGTCTAAATTGTTGTAATTTGTTGTATTTATGTGTTTATGTGTAAGTAAATGTTTTTTATATTCAGAGTTCTTACTTGATGAATACTGACAACTTTCGCATAAAAATAAATTGGAGACTTTTGTAGTTTTTGTTGTTGTCATTGTTGTATATTATTACAACAAAAAAATCTCCTAAATAGTTTTCAAAAATACATAAAAAAAGTTTATGATAACAACATTTTCCATAAAAAAACCGAAATGAGAGCATAATGGTCACAAGTCACTTTTTCACTTTTTTTCAGAAAAAGGAGGGTGGCCACTTTCACGAAATGGACATTTATAAATGTCCAAAACCCAAAAAGGTTCGTCAGACCCAGATTCGTGTTTTTTTACGTTTTCTGAAATTCTTATTAAATATATAATAAAATTGATATATGTATATAAAATATAGCAAATTGTATATACATATATATGAAAAAGTTAACTGGATTAAAAAGGGAAACGATAGACAAGTATTACACTGCAGATAATATCGTAAAAAAATGCATGGAATTGATAAAAACAAATATTTCCATTACCAAAAATGACTTGTGCGTTGAGCCTAGTGCAGGAAATGGCGCATTTATAGAGGCTATTAAATCATTATTTATGAATTATAAATTTTACGATTTGGAACCCGAGAATAGTGCGATAATAAAACAAGATTATTTAACATTTGCGTATGATACATTAATAAAAACAAATTATAATAAGAAACATGTAATAGGAAATCCTCCATTTGGGCGTCAATCGTCATTGGCGATCCAATTTATAAAAAAGTCAATAGAATATTGCGATAGCATTTCATTTATATTACCCAAGAGTTTCAAAAAAGATAGTTTAAAGAAGCATTTTCCGTTAAATTTTCATTTAGTGTGTGAGTATGATTTGCCGGAAAATTCATTTATGGTTGATAATAAGAGGTATGATGTGCCATGTGTATTTCAAATTTGGGTAAAGAAAGATACACATAGAAGTATTCCAGATAAGCTTGTGCCAAAAAAATATAAATTTGTAAAGAAAGAGATGGAGCATGATATATCGTTTAGACGCGTGGGTGTTTATGCCGGGGAGATAGATAGGAATACGGAGGAAAAATCATTTCAATCGCATTATTTCATTAAATTTGATAAGAATGTATTAACAGAAAAGTTGTATAAAAAAATATCGGAGATACACTATAGTAGTAAAGATTATACGGTAGGTCCCAAATCCATATCGAAGCAAGAGTTAATCGAAGAACTTAATAAAATCATTTGATTTAATAACTCCATTAGGGTATTGTTTTAATAATACATCTCCATCTACAAATTTGATTTTGATTTCTGGGAAATTGACATTAGAAACGATACAGAATATTAATGATTTACATTTTTCTTCAAAAACTAATTTATTAAATGTTCTTCCAGTGCCTATCATGTTTGAAGGTATAAAACTACACTTATTTTTTGTAAAAGTTTTTTCGTCATATAAAATAGTAGGGTCATTTACATCAATAAAGTCATAACTTTTACAGCCAGGTATATGTTTTAAGGGATAATTTTTTGCAAGCCATTTTTCAATAAAATGAGAGAAAGCACGACCATCTTGTAATATTTCAATGCATTCTTCATTTGATAAATTACCAAATGAATAATTTTCAATTTGATGAATGAATGTTTTATTCAGTTCTACACTTGGCACTACACTTGGCACTACACTTGGCACTACACTTGGCATCATAATCATGATTTATAATATCTATATTATATACTATATACTATAAATCAATTTTATTTTAAATGCTATTTTTATTTAAACCGAGGGTTCCATTTGTTATAATCATAATTGATAATAAATTTCTCAACAAAGGTATCTTTTTTATGACTATGAAAATCACTATGTTCGAAATCAATAATCCACAATTTGCCTCCGCATTCGATAAAGTTGTAGCCGGTGATGTCGGGGTAAACAATGTGATTATCGTATAGGTAGCTAATAATGCAATGAATTTGGGTAAAAAGTTCCGCACTGATATTGGTTTCATGCTCGCCATAAAAATCAGAGATATTCATATGATTAATTTTTTCCATCGTCATTTCTTGTTTATTCACATCATAGTTAATAATTTTCGGCACATTTAAAAGGCCTTTCGAAGAAAGACTTAACGTGTAAATATGGTCGTGCATAAAGAATTCTTTGTAGGAAACGTGCTGCTTGACAAAAGTTTTGGACTCAGACATTATGGTATATAGTATACTAATGGATTATCTTTACATTCAAATTTAAGTTGTAATATGTTAAAAACAATAATAAACTATATACAAATATACAAAAATACCAAATGATTAAGTATATTTGTATAGCAACAGAAATGAAATTATACCTGCCTTACCTTCAAAAAATGATACCAGAATTAGTTATCTTGGGTATGAATACAAAATGGGAAGGCTTTATAACCAAATACAAATTATTATTGGCGTATTTGAATAATAGTGATAATGATAATAAAATAAAGGATGACGATATTATTTGTTTTATAGATGCTTATGATGTGTTGCCGACGAAACGCATAAATGAATTAGAAGAAACATACAAGGCATTTGAAACGGCGCATCCGCAAGTAAGGATAATTGTAGGGTATGACAAGGTCGATAATGTGTTTCATGAGTATTTATCAAAGAATATTTTTGGCACGATAGGCGATGATGATACGCGGTTAAATAGCGGACAATTCATAGGACGTTCAAAAAACATAAAGCATATAATCAATTATATATTGGAGAATACGATAGAGTTTAAAACAGATCAAATAGAATTAACAAAATATACGAATCAGTTCAAGGATGATATATATATTGATAAAGAGCAAATAATGTTTTATGTAAAAAGCAAACCATTACAGCAGGTGACAATGTATCATACGCGTAAAAGTAGTTTTATTCATGCAAATGGAAATGGATTTTTAGAAACCTTTTTAGAAGAAGAACACGGAATAAAAGTATCACGAAAAGAATTGTATAATAATTACATGAATAATATTCAAGGCTGTTTTAAAAAACTAGTATTGTATGATATGATATTTATAAATAATATTATGACGGGTATTAATGAGATAATAATAGAGTATATAAAAAAAATAATAGAAGAATTTAATGGGTTGTATAAAAGAATGCTTTATAGGAATATACAATTATAGGTATATACAATTATAGGAATATACAATTATAGGTATATATATATATAAAATAAATGGTGTGTTCAGTATCATGCTCAATATCAACAATTTTCATTATAGGGATGATATTTTTCTATAATGCGACGAATAAGAATGAGACAGTTCAGCAATATAAATCGACCCTGAATGCAGGGCAAAGAGAGATTTATGATAAAATAGCGAAAGAACGTTTGAATATAAGTATTCAAGGGTATGTTTTAGGGTTTATATTATCTCTCTTGATAATTATGTATAATTACAAAAATAAACGTATGCGGTCTTCGGCGGTAGTGTGCATGGTTCTGGCGACGAGTTTCTTAACCAATTATTTTTACTATAAATTAGCACCGAAGTCAGATTGGATGTTGAATCATGTGGATAGCAAGCAACAAACGCAAGAGTGGTTGAAGATGTATAAAACCATGCAGTATTATTACCATGCTGGGTTGGCTTTAGGAATTATGGGTGTGGGTGTGTTTGCGTATGCGTTTAGATGTTAAGTGATGATGTATATATAATATTATAATAATAGTATATATAATGGATTTTTTCAGTTTTAATTATAAGCCGAGTTCGTTTAAAGGAAAGACGCCTGAAGCCATTTTAGAAATGAAATCGAATAAAATAGATAAAGATTTTTTTACGAAGTACAATAATGAAAACAATGAAGATTTCCGCGAATTGACGTCAGAAATGAAAGGGGCGATTCAGCTATTGATTGATTTGAAGCATAAAGTGACGATATACAATAAATGCTATAAGAATTCGTTTCCGGCGGAGAAACCGCGGTCGATGAGACCGAAAATGATGTCCGCGCCAGCGCCAGCACCTGCACCAGAACCTATGCAAGAAGAGCAAGGCCAAGGCCAAGTACCGGAATATCAAGAACAAATGGAAGGCGGAGGCCGTCGTCGCCGTCGGAGAAGAGGAACGAAGTCGAAGTCGAAGGCGAAGCGTAGCTCAAAAGGTAAAGGTAAGGGCAGAGGCAAACGAACGCGTAAACACTAAATATATATATAATTAAAACAAAAAATTATAGCAGTTAATTATATATAAGAAAATGAAAAACGTTTCTATAAAAAAACGTGTACGTAAAAATAATAATAATAAAAAATATAATAAAACACAAACAAAACGTAGTAGACGTAATAAAACACAACGTAATAAAACACAACGTAATAAAACACAACGTAATAACCGAAGAAGAAGAAATTTTAGAAATAAAACACGTAGAGGAGGAGCACCACATGGACCTAGTCCATTAAGAGAAGGGATTAAAGCATATGGAGTTCCAATTAGTAGTGCGGTGCGTAAAGCACATGGTTATGGTACTAATGCTTCTAAAAGTAGAAGAGCCCACACAAAATCATTTGCTAGAAGAGCTGCTGCTGCACTATTTTGTCCTTCAACACCAACATCAATACGAAGGGGTATTAATCTTCCTCCATTGGATATGGAATCTAGATCTATATTATGTAAAAAATCATATTACAACCCAGGTAGTATAGATGTAGACGAAGTAGAAGAAGATATTTCAGTTGAGATACAACGAATGACAGATGAAATAGGTCCATTATTTTTGGAAATTAAAGAATTAGAAAAAAAAAACACGGAGCTTCAAGGAGAAATAACTGGTAAACCATATTTATCGGCATCAGCAGAAGAAAGAAGTATTATGAATGGTAGTATTGGAGATCAAGTAAGACAAAATTATGGTGAAATAGCGGAAAAAAAGAGAGAAATAGACAATCTCGAGAGATCAATAAAAGATAATGAAGACGCGATGAAAAATTTCGCAAAGAATATTGCTAAAATAATTAATGATAGCAAAATACATGAAAATGAAGACAAAGCAAATACGCCACATGGAATAATAACGGCACAAATGAGAAAACGTGGTCCTGGTGAAAAGGACAGTTGGAGATTTTTTCTTATAAAAAATTTTCCTGGATTAGCTCATTATTTTTATAAATATCCAGAGAGTAGTGCCTAATAAATTATTTTTATATGGTTATTATAACTATTGAAAATACATATAAACATAAAAATCATTATAATACAATGAAATGAATTTTAATGATTTAAAGAATGAAATAAAAATAGTACCAAAAGATGAGCCAGTGTTTGTGTATCTAGGTATAGGAACAGCCTCTAATCAAATAAATGATGATATTATAATAACACAAGAGAATTATCATCAATATCCATCGTTTGTCCAAGATTTACATAATAAAATCCCGAACCTACATGTATTTTTAGTGTTGATGGATTCTTTCCAAGAGAACCCACCGAGAGTAGCCATCGACTATAATTTGCATCCGCAAAGCAATAACAGAGAAGGAGAGAACCCATATCATTATAAAAACGGCGATAATACATTACAAGCATTTGTTTATAGGAAAAATGTATATACAGACACAGATAATACATATTGTAAAAATAATAGCGAGAATGATATAAATATAACAGAAGAATTAACTGAATTAAATCATTTTCTAATAGAAAACAACGGAAGTTTATTATGTGATATGTTTACAGGTAAATCAATTGCGCCATTGGCTGACTTTTTTGATTGTGATTATAGCATACAGCAAAAAACAGACCAAATAGTGTATGGAATGAATGCGCGAGAAGAACATGGATGTTTATTTGATCTGACGCAACCAAATGCTTATTTTCCGGTTCGTATAGAAACATCCAAAAATGAACGTCCAATAGTAAAAATGTTTAATTATTATCATATGATTGTAAATAATAGATTAGATGATATGGAAATAGAAAGTGAAATAGCAAAATATCCAGCGGAGACGCATTCAATGATAGATAACCAAAAAAATCAGATAATTCAAAATATTATAACGAAATTCAGAAATACAAATATGGGAATATTGCGACAAGTTCGAAAATTACAGCAGGAGGCACAGGCACAGGCGGCGGAAGAAGTAGAATATCCAATGTTTGAAATAGAACAATTACCATTAGTCTATCAAACAATTTTATCAGAATTGATAAAAGAAAAAAATTATGAACTAGTATATGATATGATATTTAATTATACCGCAACAGAATTAAATATATTGGCATTATTGAGAAAAATGGATATAACTGGCGAAGAAATATTAAAATTTATAACCCAAGATGAAGATCCATTTAAATGGTATAATAATATAAAAAATTTTATATAAGAAGGTAGAGAAGAATATATTTTAAAAGCATATTTTAAAAAGCATATTTTAAAGGATTTCCAAATCATTCACATTCCAATATTCAACCCCGCCGTTAGGGAAAGGGCGTTTAATAATAAATGGAATCTTTTTTTGTTCAAGTTCAAGCATTGCAATGTTGTAACCCTCAATAACATTCAAAGGAACTTTAACAAAAGCCTTAGCTCCAGAATCTAATTGTTTTGCTCGTTGTCCGATAATACGTGTCATTTCATATTTGGACATAATAGGAATAGACTTATGAAGATCGTCGACAATAATGCCTCGAGTATCACGGGTAACGCGCGATAGAGCTTTTACTTCTTCGTAGTTATGTGTTTTGGCTTCAGGGTGATGATTCATGATAAAATTATCCCGAAGGTCGTTATTAAATTTTTGTAAATATTGTTCGTCGTCATCGTCATCATCGTCATCATCGTCATCATCGTCAGCAATATCATTATTTACCGAGTTGAATGTAGAATTTGTAGTTTGTAACATTTCAATTCCAGTAACAATGGCATTAGAACGCTTTGATTTATTTACAGGATTTTTTTTGCTTATTTTAACATTTTCATCTCCATCTTCACCTTCACCTTCAACATCGTCTTCACCTTCACCTTCACCCTCGACGTCGTCTTCACCCTCACCCTCGACGTCGTCTTCATCTTCAGAAATATCAGTACCGACATCATCATCAACGTCAACGTCGGCATCTTCTTCAACGTCGGCATCCACATCTTCTTCTTCCACGTCTTCTTCTTCCACGTCGGCATCGGCGTCGGCATCGACATCAATAACTTCTACAACTCCAATATCATCATCATCTTTATTAGTATTTTTATTCATTGTCTTTGCCTTTGTATTCTTTAATTCGGCCATTGCTGTATATATGTATATACAATAAAAAATTTAAGTATATTTCAATTTTATTGTATATATATGAATTATTCCATATACGAATTATTCCATATACGAATTATTCCATATACGAATTATTCCATATACGAATTATTCCATATACGAATTATCGATTGTCAGTTTTCCAAGTAGTATTACAATGAACACATAAATAAACATATTTCATATTAACATCATCATATCGGATATAAATGACTTCTCGGCCGTTGTTGTTATTGTTGTCGTCTTTATCCGACGCGTCTAAAGCAGTTTTTTCCTCCTTTTTACTGCTATTGCTACTAGCACCACCCCCAGCCATAGAAGCGGTGTTGCTTATACATTCATGATTAGGGCATTTAATTGTATTAATGCGAGGCAATGTCGGGTCATGTTTGGTAAATTCATTCACAATATGGGTAAAATTTTGTTCACTGCGACGAAATTGGGTATCCGAAACACAAATACTTTCGGCACTAAGTGTTGTATCTTCATGTCCGCAATTACGGCAATAATAAATAAGAATATTAGAATCCATGCCTTCGTCTTCTTCTTCATCTTCTTTAATTTTCAGATAATACATATTGTGGCATTCGGAACAGAAATGCATGGCTGTAATGTAATATATACTATCATGATTATATTTAATTCAATTTTAAAAAGAATTATATAAAATATAAATATAAAATATAAATATATAAAATAATAGCATAGTCTAAATATCAATATAAAATCATTATAATATTATAATTAAAATCACCCATGGAAGAAACGCAATGTAAATGGATAAGTTCGCGCGGATTATTAAAATCGTGTGATCGACGAAATCATCATCCGCAATCCTCGTGCCGTGATATTGACCCGGATATATTAAAAAATATAGAAGATTACGATGTGGTTCATGTATGTAGTTGGCTGACTATCACAAATTTTGTTAAAAACTTTGTTCCTTCGTTGAATAAAAAAATCATCGTAGTATCAAATGATAGTGATATGGATGCGCCTATATTTGAAAAACCGGTAGGAAAAGGGGATGACGTTGCAAAGGAAGAAATATTGGAATTCATAAATAGCGATAAATGCGTTCATTGGTTTACGCAAAATTGTACGTTAAAGCATCCGAAAGTATCAGCAATACCGATAGGAATGGATTATCATACATTTAAACGCTATATGTCTAGTGTAGAACAGGAAAATATATTAAACACTACATTACAAAAAAGCAAACATTTTGAGAATCGAATAATGAAATGTTACGGAAATTTTCATTTTCGGATGAATAAGAAATATTATACCCAAGAGCGCATTGATTGTATATCGAAAGTTTCAAAAGAAGTAGTGTATTATGAGACTAAACCGGTAAATCGGAATATGACGTGGGAACGACAATCTTTGTTCGCCTTTGTGCTTTGTCCGGCTGGGGGCGGCATGGATTGTCATCGAACGTGGGAAGCATTATTGCTTGGTTGTATTCCAATCGTAAGGCGATTTAATGTGCCTTGTGATGATATATACGATGAATTGCCGGTGTTAATCGTAGATGAATGGGAAGATGTAACACAAGAATTATTGATAAAAACGCTAGAAGAGTTTAAAAATAAACGCGATGACGGATTATTTAATATGAAACGCTTGGAATTGAAGTATTGGGTGGATAAGATACGTTCGTATAAGAAAGCATAACTATAGAGAAGAGAAAAGAAAAGGGTTATTATTTCTCAATAATTCGGACTAGATATGTAGCGCATAAATAATATAAAGATATTTTATGATGTATTACAGAGACAAAAATAAAATGTCAATCGTAAAAGACTACTTGGAATTAACTAAAAAATACAAGAGAGAATATGGTGAAAAAACGCTTGTTTTGATGGAAGTAGGTAGTTTTTTTGAAGTGTATGCGCTTATAAACCCAGATGGAAGTTATATGGGCAGTAATATTGAAGAATTTACGAAAATAAATGAGATGGCTATTGCAAAAAAGAATTCAATAATTAACGAACGTCAAGTTGTTATGGCGGGTGTAGGAACCGCATATGTTGATAAATATATTCAAAAATTACAAGACCATAATTACACGATTGTTATTTATACCCAGAACATTAATGGGAAAAACGCGACACGAAGTTTATCGGAGATAATCTCTCCTGGCACATTTTTTCCGAGCGAATCAGAGAATTTATCAAACAATGTAATGTGTATTTGGCTTCATAAATCGAAAGCAACAAAAATGATGCCGCCGCAAGTAACCATTGGCATTGGAAATGTAGATATTTATACAGGAAAAACATCCCTATTTCAGTTTGTGGCGAATTATAGTCATAGTCCGGCGACATATGATGAACTGGAACGCTATATTTCGGCTTATCGACCGAGTGAATGTTTATTTGTAGCGAATTTACCGGAAAGTTTAATAGATGATATTATAGGTTTTGTAGGATTAGATAATACGAAAATTCATAAGGTGGACACGAGCGCAAGCGCAGCAGGAGCAGGAGCAAGCGCAGCAGGAGCAGGAGCAAGCGCAGCAGGAGCAGGAGCAAGCGCAGCAGGAGCAGCAGCAGAAAATACCATGGAAATATTCGCGAAAAAGGCCGAAAAGCAACTATATCAAGTCGAAGTTCTTAAAAAGTTTTTCCCTCATCTCTCGTCATTCCATGAGATGTTCCCTACACATTACATTGCGGTGCAGTCATTTTGTTTCATCCTAGATTTTGTTTATCAGCATAGTCCTAATTTGGTACAAAAATTAGCAGACCCTGTATTTGAAAATTATAGCGATCGGCTTATATTGTCTAATCATACATTACATCAATTGAACATTGTAGATGATTCGCGTCATACTGGGCGGCTGCGTTCAGTTAGTAGTTTTCTGAATAATTGTGTAACAACAATGGGGAAGCGGCAATTTCTTTACAATTTACATTATCCAGTAACAAATCAATCTGTATTGCAATCGGCGTATGATATTACGGAACATTTATTGGTGGCAAAGGGCGAAGTATATTGGCAAATGATCCGCTCTCAATTGAATAATATATCCGATTTGGAAAAACTGGCGCGTAAAATGGTGACACGAAAAGTAATGCCAAAAAATCTAACGAGTTTGTTCGAAGATTTAAGCCACATTGAAACATTATACAATAATACGAAAGAAGATGTTAAACTAATGTCTTATTTACCGAAAATAGAAATTAATAATAAATGTAGAGAAATCATAGATGATTTACAACGTGTATTTGATTTAGAAAATTGTCGAAATCTCTCTGACTTGAATGAAATCTCTCTTATCTTCAATAAAAATGTCTATTCAACTATTGATGATTTGTGTAAATTAAGTATGGATGGACGCGATAAGCTAGAAGCCATTAGCAATTATTTATCAACACAAATTAAAACATTAGAAAAAACACCAGCATCAGCATCTGCGGCAGCAAAAAAAACCCAATATGTGAAAATCCATGAAACTGCCAAAAGCAATGCAGTGATTATTGGAACAAGCCGCCGCATTACATTATTAAAAGCGGCACTATCCACAAATAAACCAACAACTAAAAAAACCACAACAATCAATTATATGTCTTTTTATAGCAAAAAAAATGAAACATTTGAATTAGACATTGATTCATTAGAATATGTGAAACATGGTAATAGTAAATCCGAAATGATGATTACAAGTAAACAAATACGCTCGATATCAAGTGATAATGACGATGTGAAAGATAAATTGATACGAGAAACACAAATGGTTTTTTTAAAATACATTAATGACTTCTCAAAATTTGAGAAGGAAGTACAAGATATTATTAAATATACGACCGAGATGGATATGCTACAATGTAAATGTTATATAGCCCATAAATATAATTATTGTAAACCGGAAATTTCTTGCGAAGGCGAAGGCGATAAGTCATTTTTTTCCGTGAAAGGCCTAAGACATCCGTTGATTGAACATTTACAGACCAGTGAAATTTATGTGACAAATGATTTGAAGCTAGGCGAAAACGCAGTAGACCAATGTCAAACAAATGGCATTCTGCTTTATGGGACGAATGCTGTAGGAAAAACCAGTTTCATAAAATCTATTGGTATCGCAATTATTATGGCTCAAGCCGGATTATATGTTCCTTGCGACAGCCTAGTTTATAAACCTTATCGTAATATTTTCACGCGCATCTTGGGCAATGATAATCTCTTTAAAGGTCTTTCGACATTTGCGGTTGAAATGACCGAATTACGCACGATTCTTACCATGGCGAACAATAATAGTTTGATTTTAGGTGATGAGCTTTGTTCAGGGACGGAAAGCGATTCGGCCCTTAGTATTTTTACAGCAGGCTTAGAAATACTACATGAAAAGGAAAGCACGTTTCTATTCGCAACCCATTTTCATGAAATTAATAAATACGATGAGATTAATGCATTAACCAAGATGAAGATGATGCATATGGCGGTGCATTATAATAAAGAAACAAATGCGTTAGTGTATGATCGTAAATTACGCGAAGGACCGGGCGAAAGCATGTATGGATTAGAAGTATGTAAATCATTAAATTTGCCTGATGCTTTTTTAAAACGAGCCCACGACATCCGTATGAAATACAACCCGGAAAAACAAAATATCTTGTCGCTTTCGCCCACGCATTTTAATGCAAAAAAATTAGTAGGCAATTGTGAATTATGTAAGAACCATAAAGCGAGCGAAGTTCATCATCTTCAGCATCAAAAGAACGCGAATACAAATAATGAGTATATTGTGAATGAAAGCAATAGTTTAAATTTCCATAAGAATCATGTCGCGAATTTATTGAATATATGTGAGGCTTGTCATAAGAAAATTCATAAAGCAAATAAACAGCATAAAGTTGTCAAAACAACCGAAGGCTATATTTTATCAACCTTATAATAATATATAATATCCAATAATATCCAATAATTAATTCTCTTCATAATATAACTTAAATTATGATATCACAAAAAACTAAAAAAATGTATTTTATAATAGGAATTACATTATTAATACTAATTTTAGGCATTTGGTGGTGTATGACGAATAATAATAAAGGATATAATATTAAAGAAGGGTATAATAACCAGGAAGACAAGGATGAAATAATTAGAAAATCAATGGAGTTAGCTGCATTAAAAATGAAAGAGGATAAAACATTTGTAGATGAAATGAATATAGAAATATATGAAAAAACATTGAGAGCAGAACATGAAGCAATTAAAGTTGCGGACGCATTAGAAGACGCAATTGATGAAGTTGGTGATGTTGGTGATGATGTATTTGGTGCTATTGAATCAGAAGTCATTCGTGAAGAAAAGAAAAAGAAAATGCCGGAATGGCGCGATGTATATGGTGCCGGCGATAAACCAACGCATATTATGAATGTGAAATATAGACCAGATACGTCAAAAATCATCAATGATTCATGTAGTACAAAAGGGTTTTTAACAAGTGAATACAAAGAAGACATATGCACTAAATATCAAGGAGATTATGGAAAAATCAATGAGAAATGCAACCGCTTATCAAATGAGAATTGTAAAATACCGAGTTGTTGTGTGTTATTGAATGATAGTAAATGTGCTGCGGGTAATATACATGGGCCGACATATTTAACAGAACAAGGCAAATCAATTGATTATGACTATTATCATTACAAAGGAAAATGCTACGGAAAATGTGATAGAGATAATAATTCATTAAGCAAATGCACGAAATACGCAAACAATAGCACTGGTGTATCAAAGGAATGTATGCTACAAATGTTTAATAATATGGGATGTCCGAATAAAAACCCCGAAGAACTTATTAATGATGATATGGTAAGAGATTTTAGTCGTTCGTCGAGACGTTATATTACAAATTATTTAGAAGAGGCAGTGACGTATATGCAAAAACATTCGGATAAAGATGAGAGCCGTATATTATGTTATGGTTCTACCAAAAAATGCGATAGATTCAAGGATCATCATATGAATGTAACGAAGGATTGTATTGAAGAAATGTTGACGGAATCAAGTTGTCCGAGAACTACTATAACTGAATCAGAAGAAATAATGTATAGAAAATATACTAAGGAAAATATACGTTATGATACCAATGTATGTCGTATGGGTGTAAATCATAATCCGGCGGGCGCAGACGCAGGCACAAGCGCAGGCTCAGCAGCAGGCACAAGCGCAGCAGGCACAAGCGCAGCAGGCACAAGCGCAGCAGGCACAAGCGCAGCAGGCACAAGCGCAGCAGGCACAAGCGCAGCAGGCACAAGCGCACAAACATATAATCAAGTAAATGATAATGTCGATAGAGAAGTTACAATTCTCACGAATAAAATAAATGAAATTGTAGAAATATATATTGCTACAAATCGTATTATAATAACAGATGATGATATGAGTACAATACAAACATCAACGAATAGTGCAAATTCTTATATCCAAAATTATATCAATAGTAATAACTCAAATACAAATGAAGAAAGGGAATTAAATTTGACATATGAAAATATAAAATCTGCCTTTAATAATATAAATAATATAATTAATAATAGTGATAGTACTGATATTGAAGTAACACAAGAACATAGAGATTCATTAAATGAACAAATAAGAGAGATGAATAACAAAATTAATTAGAAATGAATAATATATATAATAAAAAAATAATTTTATATAAAGTGAAAAATAAAACTCTATATAAAATTCTTTCTATAGTATAATAGTATACTAAAAAATGAAATCTAAAAAAAAAATAATATTTCCATTATTGATTACAATAGTTATAGGAGTCATATTAATTTTAGGGATAATGTGGGTGAATAAACATTATTTAAATAAAAAGGATATAGAAAATTTCAATGCATCAGAAGGACAAAAATTGGGTGATAATATATTAGCTGGTGCAACCGCACAAATGGAAGCAGCAGGAGTAGATACATCAAATATCGACAAACAACTAGAAAGCGCTTTTGACCAATTAGGCGATTTAATAACGAATGAAAAAGATGTTATAGCCGATCAAAATGGTTTATTTGAAAGCGAGATGGATTCATCCGGTTCAGTTATAGATACAACAACAGTTAAATATAACGATAAAACCTTTTTTGAAGGAAGTCGGTTCAGTGATGGTTTTTGCCAAACGTCTGGAGGAACAAACAACCCAAATGATTTAAATCGTAAATGCGGACGTTTAACGCACGATAATTGTACTGCTACTGATTGTTGTGTTTTATTAAATGGGAAACGATGTGTTGCTGGAAATGCGAATGGACCTCTGTATTTAGTAGACCAAAATAACAACGATATTGATTATTCCTATTATTCACATAAGAATGAATGTTATGGCAGTTGCGGAGGAAAAGGGAAATCTGCAAATCCGTGTAGTATTTATAAAGATAGTGAGGCCAATGTATCCAAAGATTGTTTAGAACGATTATGGAAACAAACGGGTTGTCCGAATGAATATATAACAGATGCTAAACAAGAAGAATTGAAAGATTATAGTAAACTTTCAATTAAAAATATGTTTAAAGAAGCGACTTTAGAACAGAATTTTGATAAATGTTATGGTCCAGAAGGAGGGTCAAATCCTTGGCCGCCGGCTTGCGAAAATACGGAATCCTCAACCTTTAATTTATCCGCGCGTTGTTTAACTAAGTTGTTTAATGATGCTGGATGCAGTAATAATTCAATGATAAATGATGTTTATGTCGCGGATAATAAATTAGAACCAAAATCGGCGATGATTAATAAATTTGCGGAAATAAAGAATGGAAAAGATTTAGAATCTTACAAGAAATGTTATGGTCGAGATGAATTGACGTGGCCGAATCCGTGTGAAGGGGTGGATGAAACTGCCCAATTTAATAAAGGCGAAGTGCCGTATATATGCTCGCGTAAAGTATGGAGCGATATTACCCAATGCCCGAATAGTGATTATATAAAATATATGTACCATGATAATAAAGAAAGTATAAGTAAAATGAAAGATGATTTCACATTAGCCACATATAGAAAAGGATGGGAAAATCTACCTGTAAATTATATTTCAAGTATTCGTCCCTATTGTTATGGATTAAATCCAAATAATTGGCCAGATGTACAATCAAAAATGAACGATCCGTGTATTAACCTAAATTACAATACAAAATGGGGCGATTTAATGCCGGATTGTCAGAAAAGAATACTGGATTTATATGCGGATACGAATCAATGGAAGAAAGAATTAAAAAATGACAAAGAAACAGAAACAGAAAAATATAACAAAGTATCAGCTTGGCTTATAATAGTGGTTTTAGAAGAGAATAAAAATATTAGTTGATAATAATATAAATTATTATGATAAAAGAACACTTTTATACATATAGGGTGAGTTCAATAAATTAGTTAATTCAGCAATTTCAGGTTGTTGTGCTCTTATGATTCGATAAGCCATATAAATAATAAAATGTCATCTTATTCTTTTTCATTATATATATGAAATGAATATATATATAAAATGATATATATAGAATAAAATTGATTTATATATAAAGTAATATACACATTATATATTAATACCAAGATGCTTATTCCAGTGAAATGTTTTACGTGCGGTAAAGAAATCAGTAGTTACTATCGAGCCTATGAACGTGAAGTGCGGAAGAAGAAGTTGGCGGCAGGAGTAAAAGATGTAGTCTATTTGACGAAGGTTCAAACAGAGAAAACATCTGAAGGTGAAGTTTTAGACAATTTAATGATTAAGAAGATGTGTTGTCGACGCCATATATTGACACATGTTGAGATTGAATAAGTATATATTTTGAATAAGTATATATATATATTAAAAAATACAATACAATAGATTAATATTCTATTCTCTATATATTTTTTTACATTTAATATATATATATGCATAAGGGAACAAAACGTAAATGTATGAAACATAAAGGCACGAAACATAAAGGCACGAAACATAATAAGAGAAATAAATCAATACGTAATCGAAAAAGAAAAAATACTAGACGAACGCGAACCAATACAAATACCAGACGCATTCGGTTTAAAAAAAATGGAAGACGAACGCGAAATAAGAAAACGAATTCGCCATTAACGACGCGTTTCAATCGTATTTTTATGATGCGCGGAGGAGATTCGCATAATGGAGCGGCGGCTTTCCCTAAGGGATATACCCAACCTATAAATAATAATGCAAATGGATTAGCAAACATGGGAGCACCTTACAATGTAGGCGCAGCTGGATTACCTACAGGAAATCATTTACCGCTAAATGCGAATGTCATTGACCCGCCAATTCCCTCTAATTCACAATTTGGGGGCAAGGGCAAGGGCAGGGGCAAGGGCAGAGGCAAACAGCGTGGAGGTGGCATGAGTAGTTTTATATCGGGTATTTTACCCAATGAATTAGTAAATATCGGACGATCAGTGCCAGCAGCGGTTGGACATTTGGCTGACAAGTTTAATGGCGAGATACCAAGTCATTCGTCACGTGTTTTTCCTACTCAACAACCGCACGTGATAGATATCGATAGAAATGTAAGTATTTCACCTGTAAATATGAGCGAAATATATAATGCGGCGAATGCTGAAGTTACAGCTATTTAAAATAATAATTATTTTCTAAATATAGTATAAAATGACATTAAAATTAATAAAAAAGTTATGTACGCCAGCATATGTTTATTTAGTGATTTCTGTTATTTCTATAATTGTTTTGATGTTTCAAAATAGCGGAAATACCGATAAATATTGTATGGGTTCTTTTACGTGCCCAGTAAATAATACATCATTGGTTTTTTTCATTGAATTTTTATATGTTGCATTTTGGACATTTGTATTAGATACGATATGTAAAGCAGGATATAAGAATTTTTCTTGGTTTTTAGTTATATTACCATTTTTATTGTTTTTTGTGTTAATGGGCGCAATGATGCTAACGCAAGGTGTTATGTAAAATAATGTATATTATGAAAAATGTATATTATGAAGAATGTATATTATGAAAAATGTATATTACATATAAGTATTTTATTGTTTTAAAATATTAGTATAAAAAAATTATACTAATGTTATAATATAAATGGAAGAGCGTTTTCCATGGTTAATTATAGATAAATATTTTAATGATAATCCAAATAATTTGGTAGCTCATCATTTGGATTCATATAATTCTTTCTTTAATGACGGAATAAAACGTATTTTAAAGGAAAAAAATCCAATCCGCTTAATGAAAGTACAAGATCCTACTACAAAAGAGTTTGCTCTTAGATGTAATATGTATTTGGGTGGAAAAAACGGCGATAGATTATATTATGGAAAACCAGTAATTTACGATGAAGACCGCGAACATTTCATGTATCCAAATGAAGCACGTTTACGAAATATGACATACGGAATGACAATTCATTATGACGTAGAAGTCGAGTTTTTGATACAAAATCCTGATACACAAGAAATCGTGGAAAGTACAATGCTTCTTGAAAAAATATTTTTAGGACGTTTTCCGATAATGTTACAATCCGATTTTTGTATATTGAATGGATTAGATAAACAAGTCCGATTCCGAATGGGTGAATGCCGTAATGATAAAGGAGGGTATTTTATAATAGATGGAAAGGAGAAATGTATAGTTTGTCAAGAAAAATTCGCAGATAATATGCTTTATGTTAGAGATAAGGGGGATGAAAATTATAGTCATTCAGCTGAAATAAGGTCAGTATCAGAAGATTCTTCAAAACCTATAAGAACATTGTCAATAAAGGTTGTCACGCCAAGCACGACCTTAACAAATAATCAAATTGTCGTAGTAGTGCCGAATGTTCGTAAGCCAGTGCCTTTATTTATTTTGATGAGAGCACTCGGTATAGAATCAGATCGGGATATAATTGATTATTGTTTATTGGATAGAGAGAAAAATGAGCATTATGTTGATTTATTTATACCATCAGTTCATGATGCTGGTCAAATATTTAACCAAGAAACCGCATTAAAATACATTGCTACATTAACAAAGGGGAAAACAATCCCTCACGCATTAGAAATATTAGCAAATTATTTATTGCCGCATATTGGGGAAATGAATTTCAATGAGAAAGCATATTTTATTGGATATATGGTAAAACAACTACTTCAGGTGTATACGAAAGAATCAAAGGCAACTGATCGTGATAATTTCCGATTTAAACGCATAGAATTAACAGGTTCACTTATATATGATTTGTTTAAAGAATATTATTCTATTCAGATGAAGAATATTTTTCAAAAGTTTGACCAAGAATATTATTGGGGTGAGAATGATAAGGACAAGGAAAGAGAGAAACAGAAAATTAATAAATATAAAAGTGATTTTCCATCTCTCATTGAATTGAATTACAAGGAGTTTTTTGGGGAGCGCATTGTAGCTGATGGTTTCAGAAAGGCATTCAAAGGCAATTGGGGTGCGACGTCGCATACCAAACGTGTTGGTGTAGTCCAAGATGTGAATCGGCTGAGTTTTAATTCTTTTATTTCTCAATTGCGAAAAATGAATTTGCCGTTAGATGCTAGTGCAAAAGTTGTTGGTCCTCGCTTAGCTCATACAACCCAGTGGGGTATTATTGATCCAATTGATACACCTGACGGAGGTAATGTAGGTTTACATAAAAATCTTACGATAATGGCTTCAGTGACGAAAGGTTATAGTGGCGTAGGAATGATACGCTGGTTACGGAAGCACGGAGATATGCTATTGTTAAATGAGTGCACGCCAATGATTATTTCTCGGTTATGTAAAGTGGTTGTAAATGGGAAATGGGCGGGTGTCATGAGTGAACCACATAAGGTGGAAAAAGATATAAAATTAATGCGAAGAGTTGCTATTATACCAACATTTACAAGTGTTTACTGGGACATTAAAAGCAATGTTTTATATATTTATACAGACGCAGGTCGTATATGTCGTCCGATTTTTTATATAAATAACCATAAACCGAGTTATATGAATGAATCTATATTGGAAAAAATCGGCAAAAATAATTTTACTTGGGAACAACTTATAACCGGATTTGCGCAAAAGAAAGACCCTAATTTTAAAATCAAGTCAAGTCATATGTATGAAAACATCAGTGATTTGTATAATGTAACAGATAAAAGAGATTTATTGGCGTCGCAAGCGATATTAGATTATGTTGATACATCCGAAACTGAAGGCGCATTAATAGCAATGGATTATGATGTGGCAAAGGAAGCCAATAAGCCATACACGCACGTAGAAATTCACCCTTCATTAATGTTAGGTATCATGGGGAACCAAGTTATTTTCCCTGAAAACAATCAATTGCCGCGGGATTTGTTTTCGTGCGGTCAATCAAAACAAGCTGTTTCACTCTATCATTCTAATTATCCAGTGCGTGTAGACAAGACCGGTATTGTATTGAATAATGGGCAAGTTCCGTTAGTGAAAAGTCGTTATTTAAAATACATTAATAACGAAGAGCATCCCTGTGGCGAAAATACAATAGTGGCAATTATGTCGTTTAATGGATATAATGTCGAAGATTCTATATTATTTAATGAAGGTTCATTGAATAGAGGGCTCTTTAGAACGACATATTATAGTGTATATGAAAATCAAGAAGAAAGTTCAAAGGTGGGAAAATCAAGCATTGATTCTCATTTTGCAAATATTGAAAATAAAAATATGGTTTGCTTAAAACCTGGTTGTGATTATTCGCAGTTAGATGAACATGGTTTGATAAAAGAAAATACATTAGTAAATGAGAAGACAATTTTAATAGGGAAAGTCACTTCAAACTTAGAAAATTCTGATACATTTTTAGATGCTTCCTCTTTACCGAAGAAGGGTCAAACTGGATATGTAGATAAATCCTTTATGACGGAAGGTGAGCAAGGATTTCGCATAGCCAAAGTTCGAGTGCGCAGTGAACGTATTCCGGCAATAGGTGATAAGTTTTGTAGTAGATGTGGTCAAAAAGGAACAGTAGGTCTTGTTATTCCTGAAATAGATATGCCGTTTACTGCAGATGGTATAAAGCCTGATATTATTATAAATCCGCACGCTATTCCTTCGCGTATGACCATAGGGCAATTAGTTGAGTCATTGATGGGAAAAGCATGTTTGTTACAAGGCGCATTTGGTGATTGTACTGCTTTTGTAAATAAGAGTGATATGCCTAAAGTATTTGGCAATTTATTAACAGAAAATGGATATCATTCGAGTGGAAATGATATATTATACAATGGGCAAACTGGAGAGCAGATTGAAACTGAAATTTTCATGGGACCTACATATTACATGCGTTTGAAACATATGGTAAAGGATAAAATAAATTATCGTGAACGGGGTCCTAGAACCGCTTTAACGCGCCAACCCGTTCAAGGACGCGCGAATGATGGAGGTTTGCGTATTGGTGAAATGGAACGCGATGGTTTAATTGCGCATGGTATATCAGGTTTCTTACAAGAATCCATGTTAGTTAGGGGAGATGACCATTACATGGCTGTTTGCAATAAAACCGGAACTATTGCGATATACAACGAAAGTCAAAATTTGTTTTTAAGTCCATTTGTTGATGGCCCTATTAAGTTTACGGGGTCACTAAGCGATAATTTAAAGATACAAACCATAACCAAACATGGTCGTTCATTTAGTATTGTTCGAGTGCCCTATGCATTTAAATTGTTAATGCAAGAGCTGGTTGCAATGAATGTTCAAATGAGAATAATTACTGAAGATAATATTGAACAAATAACTAATATGGGTTTTTCTGATAATATACAGAAACTTACCGGACAAGCCAAGGATATAGATATGAATACTATAATGCCGAAGGGTGATATATCAGTTGCTCGTCAAGATAAGAAAAATCTGGCAATATTAGGATTTAAAAAATTACCTCCTCCAGAGTTCAAAAAATGGCGTATTAGTAAAATTGATACACTCTTAGTAAGTGATTTGGAAGCAATGCCGAGTGAAAGCAATAAAGAATTTATTACACTGGAACCAACGCAGGAAAATCAATGGTTCAAATTGAATGACGAAATCAATGCAGCAAAATCAAAATTAGATGATATTCCAGATAGTTTATTTTACAATATAACGAATTTATTGGATATGTATGCCAAATTAAGAAGTTTGGTTCAGAAAAATTATAATATGGAACACGCGACTAATGCGGCACTAAAGATGTATGAAATGATAAATCAATTGGATTTACTTACAATGAATGGAAATTGTTTACCGACGGTGAATGTATTTTGTAATGCTGAATTGCCTGGAGCATTTATTATAGCAATTAATCACTATATGAAAACCAAATGCGTATCAAGTGAGTTTGATTGGATTGCTAGTTCTTATTTACCTGATGCTGCTTTGAAACAAGGGAATGCGACTATATTAGAAGACCGTTATAAAATATATGAACGAAATCGCTATCACTGGTTAATGGGTCCTGCGCCAAATGGGTTGCCTGATGGCGAAGAGCCTATTTCTGGTGATGTAACAGAGCCAGCTGTTATAAATGTGCTTGGTAATGCGGCACATCAGCGATTTGGTAACAATGATGGAGCAGATTTATATACAAGTGATGTTGGTATTGAAATTTCTCCTAGTGAATTGAATCGTCAGGAAGAATTAACGGCTTTTATTAATTTTGGACAAATCGTAACAGGTCTTCTGTCTCTTGCGGTTGGTGGTAGTTTGATAACAAAACAATTTACATTTGTTACGCCATTTAGTCGGTCATTAATTGCGATTGTAGCATCATTGTTTGAAGAGACTTATATAACAAAACCTAAAACAAGTCGACCTACAAATTCTGAGATTTATTTGGTAGGTAAAGGTTTTAAAGGTATAAGTAGTGAATTTTCAACGGCATTATTAGATCGATGTGACGCTTATAAAACACTTGATAAGTTGCCTACATCTTGGGGGTCGTTAATAAATCCTGATATATTAGCCAAGGTAGATGCGGATATATTAGCAGCAGCCCAAGAGGTTCACGGGGAACAACAAGTAGAATTTTTAAATGAACTATATGAAACATATCGACTTATGGATAATTATTCTGAAATTAAACAAATGGTTATTAAGTATGAAACGCAAGCACAGAAAACATGGTTAAATGAAAATCCTGTATCAGTTATATCGAAAGACGATAATTTAAATAATACGAATATTAATGTTGAAGAGGCACAAGCGCAGCAGGCACAGGCACAAGCGCAGCAGGCACAGGCACAAGCGCAGCAGGCACAAGCGCAGCAGGCACAAGCGCAGCAGGCACAAGCGCAGCAGGCACAAGCACAAGGACTAGTACTCGATCAAATAATAGAAGAAGAAGAAGATTCTATATTAATTCCTGAGGAGGATAAAAAAAATGATGAAGGTGATGAAGGCGATGAAGGTGATGAAGGTGATAAAAAGGAGGGAGAAAAAAAGGGGAATAAAAAAACAATAAAGTTTAATTTATAAATATCATATCCTCCTATTCTACATTAGATTTTATATAATTAATAATAAAATTGATTTATATAAAATAACATTAGTATATTAATATAATAGCAAAATGGCGAACCAACAACAAAATACGCAAAGCAGTCAAATTATTGAAACACATAAATCACGAAATACTATGATTGAACTTTTAGAAGCACAAGAGTATGACGTCAGTCAATATAAGGATTTTGGAATCAATGATGTAAATACATTATTTGAAACCAAACAGCTTGATATGTTAATGACAAATGCTGGTAAAAATAAAAAAACTTACGTAAAGTATCATTTAGGCAAAAGTTTGAGACCAGTAAATTTATATGAATATATAGAAGATTTATTTACATTAGAAGAGATTTTGACAAAGAAAGATGATTTAATTGTCATCATGAAAGATGAACCGAATGAAACAATTAAAAAAACATTAATAGATATTTGGGAACAAGATAGAATTTTCATTATTGTTATCAATATTAAGCGTTTACAATACAATATAATGAACCATCAACTGGTTCCTCCACACAAAGTATTAAGCGATGAAGAGAAAACAGAAGTAAAAAAACGTTTTAATATTTTGGAGGATACCCAAATCCCTGATATATCACGTTTTAGTCCAGTATCTCAAGTTATTGGCATTCGTCCAGGTGAATTTTGTAAAGTTATTAGGCCAAGTAAGACATCAATCAAATCTGAATTTTATAGAGTTTGTTTGAACAAATTTAGTTAGTTAGTTAATTAATACATATTTATAATAATAAATAAATATTTAATATATACAAAAATATGTCGGATGATGATTATATAGCTCCAATTTTTTTAACAGATAAAGCTAAAGAATTAAATGATGGATTTTATTTGAAATTAAATGAATTAGTAAAACAATTTCCTAAAGCAAAATTGAAGCCGAATGAAAAATATATAGAAGATATAAGCAAGACAAATAAAGCTGCATACGAAACCATGATGAATAATATGTTATTATTACAGAATGAGTATTTTGTTTATAAAAATGATATAGCAAGAGAAAGTCAGGATTTATTAACTTATATTAACGAATTAGATACAAAAATACTTAAATTAGACACCGAAACAAACACATTAAATACAAAATTAAATGAATTAAAAAGTTCAAGTTATTCGGCTGAAGGATTGTTTGATGATGCGCAAATAACACGCAATGAATTGTTATTTGGAAATACAATTTTCTTTATTGTAATTTTAGTTGGGGGGGTTATTGGATATAAATACATTAAATCATCTTTATCAAAAGCATCATCGGCGGCATCATCGGCGGCATCATCGGCGGCATCATCTGCTACGTCAAACGCTAGCGCGGCATTAGCAAAAAAAATATAAATTAACTTGAAAATAATATATTGAAAATAATATATTATTTTTATGAAGATAATGTATATATAGTGTATATGTCTAACATAAATAACAATTTAGGTATATATAATGATGAAAAAAATGATTCAACCGAGTTTAATTTGAATAATCATATATTACAAGGAATTGAATTCAATAATTATAGTAAATTGTATGAAATTAGTGGTAATGTAAGACATCATTTTTTAGAAAACTCTTCATCTGAAAAATGGGGTTCTATTGTAGAAGCATTTAATGGAGATGATTCAACCTCTAAAAATAAACAAAATGAAGTTGAATTTTCAACAGACAACGATGATAATGACGATGAATTGAATAAAGAATTAAATAAATTTGCAACTGAATACAAAACATATGCGTCATCAGATATTAATCATTTAGACCCTGAACCATCAATTGATTTAATGAATCAAAAATTAGATGAGCTAAAAGAAGGATTTGGATGTAAAAAAAGAGAAGGATTTGAGGATAAATTAAAAAGAGAAACAATAAGAGGAAAAATTGAAAACTCAGCACTTAGAATGAATTCAATGTATTATCATTATTTTGTCTATTTTATAATAACAGTAACATTACTTTCTTTTACGTTTAATATTATGGTAAATCCAAATGCAAATGTAATGAATGCAATGTTTGTTGTAGGGGCATTATTATTAGTATTTTTTATATCTCGTAAATTTGCCGTATAGATATACACACGTATAGTAGATATATGTAGGTATATGTAGATATATGTAGGTATAATATTATATTATAATATATATAATATAATGTCTGGTAGTTTTAATTTATCAGATTTTACTGATGATAAATATAATGATTCTTTAGATAGTAATATAGATGGAAATCGTGGAGAACCAAACGCTACCTTACTTAAATCAAAATTGAATGAATT
>Ga0315316_10000043_pt1 | contig 56236 bp, 42 predicted proteins | sample M160m3416metaG_FD_203702 | JGI IMG/M metagenome (GOLD analysis project Ga0315316, IMG submission 203702) | Ammonia-oxidizing marine archaeal communities from Monterey Bay, California, United States - M1 60m 3416 | ecosystem: Environmental > Aquatic > Marine > Intertidal zone | place: USA... | reverse complement strand
GTGGATTCCAAAGTTGTTGAAGGGAATGGTGACGAAACGACTTTGAACACTACGGCGAACGCAGTCTTTGCAATCAGCGAAAAATCAAGCCATTGAGACCAGAGGTTGATGTACTTCAGATCGCGTTCAACGCGACTTTGCACACAGTTCCACGCAAAGGCTCCTCTGTATTCGCGATACTGGGCGAGTCCGGTGATACCTGGCTTAGCAATCGAACGCAGTGGATAATCATCAACAACGCCCTCGAATTTCTTGCAGTCTTCAAAGTGATGTGGACGTGGCCCCACAACGCTCATTGTCCCCAATAGTACATTCCCAAACTGAGGGATTTCGTCGATTTTGGCGTTCCTCAGAAACTGACCAAGTGGAAAGATTCTACTTTCCAGATTTTCGTCAATGTCCGAAGCTCCATCAACCGGTACATGCATGGTACGAAATTTCCAAATCAGAAACTGGTGGTCACCGCGGCCGCATCGCACCTGCCGGTAAAACAGAGGTCCAGACGACTGCATCCACTGAATCGTCTTCACAACGACACACAACATCGGCAACATGAAAATGACGATGGGCAGAGAAATAACGATGTCCACAACGCGTTTGCAAAACTGACTCCACGGGTGAAGCAGAGGTGAACGTCCCGGTACCAATTCATCGTTGAATGCCGAAGGATTGACGTATCTCATGCTCTGGCCCGCCGTATCCAATGTGGTAGCAGCATATTCTGGATTAGAAATGCCACCAGTGGGTGTAGCTGCTGTTGAATTTTCGGCGGCGAAGTCATTGCTCCTGTTGTTCACGATTCGCCTCCTTTTTTTTGACTAACGCAACCATCACTTCTGCGATCGCGGTGTTAACGGCCTCATCATCCGGCCGTCTAAGTCTGCACCATTCCAACTGCTTCCGGCATTCTTCATATTGTCGATTACTCAGTAGTTCCATTGCGAACTTACTCCGAAGGACGTAGCTGCCAGGCTGCTGTCGGACCGCCTGATGCAGGCAACTGAGAGCCTTCCGCTGCCTGCCAAGGAACGTGAAGATTTCATAGCTACAATGCCAGAAGGAACGGTCTGAACTATCGAGGGTCGTCAGAAACTTATGGAACTGCGTTTCGTATATACCTGCGACGATCCTCTGCTGATCCGGTTGTTCAAGTTGACGATATTCCTGATAGAGCAACCATACACCGTCCGCTTTCAGGTCAAGCCTTTCGACAACCTCGTTAGCTGAATACTGCGACGCTAACCCGTGAATGATGTGCCGACGAATCTGCGGATCGACGGCAAAAGCGGCGTGCCAGTGTTTACACGCACCATCCACGTCTCCCTGTTCGATCAGCGCCATTCCTGCAAGATACTGAATTGGCGCGCTATGTGGCCTGAGTCTGACCGCCTGATCGATTAACGCAGTTTCACCTTCTGTAGAATGGCCTGAAAGGAATCCAACCTGAGCAAGGACAAGGTAAGTCTCACCGCGAAGTGGCTGCCCCCGGACTGCTATGCGCGCGGTGATCAACGCCCTGTAGAGGTCCGCTGAGCTCTTTCCAAAGGCACTGAAGAGCCACTTACCAACGGCCGCGTTCGATTCAAATCCGACCGAGCGCACTGTATTCCGAATTTCCCGCACCGACATCTGATTCTCGGCAACCAGTTGATCCCGGTCAAATCGGCGAAGATACAACGCAGAAAGGTCCGACATCGCTCGAAAATCCGCCGGATCGGTCGTTACACAATTCTCAAGATGACTGATCAGCAGATCAAGACGTTCATCCAGCGGGGCAAGTGATTCGTAGCTGCTCTCATCGCCACCGACGATTGCGTGTCTTCTATAGTTCATCCAATCCTGTTCAGAGGCGGCGTCTCGCACTGCAACGTCCGCGGCAAGGCGACCGGCCGGCAGCAGCAGCGCGATCACAACACAGGGGATGACCATATTCTTCCGCGTCATTGCCTGTCCGACCGAAGAATTCTCCCGAAGCTGGTAACACCTGCACGCGCAGGCAGCAATGACCAGCGTCAGAATCATTGTTCCTGGTATGTACCACACAAAGTCGATCAGAGAATGTGTGACACTGGCGACCAGTCCCGCCGCCAGAACAGTGATTCGCTGCCTTTCGTCTGTATTACCACTTCGAAATGTCTTCCAGCACCATCGGGCGCACAATCCGATTCCCGCAGCCAGAAGGACAAGGCCTGGCACACCGAGTTCCAGGAGGACCTGCAGATACCCCGATTCCGCGTGAGAATACCGCAGCCCGAATTGCTTGCTCATCCACGTCGGGTACACCTCGGCGTGGCTACCAAGGCCCGAACCAGCCTGCCAGAAGTGCGGAACGGCATCTTTCAACGCCGCCCAAAGGTGAAATCTCCCGGACGACAAAGATTCCAGTGAGTCAGCTCGAACAACACTATTCCATTTTTGTTCAAGAGCATCAGTCCCAACGACAGTGACACCGACCACAGCAAACACTGTAAGCGGGACAACAAGCTTCCACGTTTTCCGCCAGTTGTCGGAAAGAACTGTGGCTGAGACAAGAATCGCAATGGTGAATGCCGTAATACCGCCGCGAGAAAATGTAAGCAGACAGGCAAACACAACAACTGACGCGGCAGTCACAACAAGGTATTGTTGATTCGCTCCGGTTTTCACTCTTGATAACCCAAATCCCTGAGCACGAACCTGTCCGACGACGTCGTGTCGATTCTGTCGTTTTGGTCCGCAGTTTTGCCAACACCAGATCAACGGCCCGATTCCGAGGGCGAGGAATTGAGCAAAATGATTCTGATTCGTAAAGGTCCCCTTGGCGGGCCATTTCGCATGACGAAATGGATGATCAATGACCCACAGGAACTTTCCGTTTCCCAGAAACAACTGCACAAGACCAATGACTGCCATGACTGTGGCCGAAACCGCGACCAGCCGAATCGCCTGATCAACCTGATCCATCGTCTTCAGGTGCCGCACCACGGTCAGAAAGAAAACGCAGTACCCGATCAATAGAACCAGACCGGACCGCGTAAGCGCCGGAGTCAGTGAAATCGTTGCCCAGGGTTTGCCGCCAAGAATTCTGCCGCTCGGTTCTCCCCACAGTGCAAGATACTCAGCAGAAAAAGGAGCCAACTTATTCAGTACTTCCGGCGAAAACGGCACGAGCTGCAGTCCCACCAGGCCGATCGCCGCAAAGGCTATTATTTCCGCTCCGGAAAATCCGGGCGTAAGTGTCGTGTATGCCAACTGTCGTGCAGCCCACGCCAGTCCCATCAACAGACTGCAGCCAACAAAAATGGCGACACCGGTTTCCTGAATTCCGGCCATGGTGAGGGGCACAATCAGGACTGCGACCCAGAGACACAGATCACATGTTCGATCCATCAGCTGTGCTGCAGGCTCGGTGGTCACCGTCGATCGAGAACGTCGTTTTCGACGAGTGGACTGCCGTGACGAAATTGAACGGGCCATGGTACTCATGACATCAGGCCGCCCTTCCGATTCCGTCACTGTCGGAATTCGTATCGCTTTCTGATGTCAAATACAGGCCGTTTTCAGCGTCAAGGTCATCGTCGAGTTCCTCATCATGGCCGTAGCCATAATCACTGGAATACCCGTACCCATAACCATACTGGTACCCGTAGCTGTTGTTTTCTTCACTCAGGCTTGTGTTCGCGACAATGCCGACGATCTTCAGCCCCATTGCCTGCAGTTGGTCAACAGCACGGGCCACGCTTCGGCGGTGTGTCGTATCCGGATTCATCAGAAACAACATGCTTTCAACATGTCGTCCCACAATAGCAGCATCACTGACCGGCAGGGTCGGTGGACAGTCCACGATGACCTGGTCGTATTCCGAAACTGCCCAGTCCAGAATGTCCGCGAGCGATGGCATTGACAACAGCACGCCAGCATTCAGCATTCGGGGACCGCAAGGCAGAATATCCAGCTGAGCGACTTCCGTAGAGACGACTCGTTCTTTGCACATTTCGGGGATCTCCGTCTCTGCACGCAGAATTTCAGACAATCCACCATGCCCGCGGACTTCAAGCAGCCGCGAAAGTCCCGGCCTTCTCATGTCAGCATCAATCAAAAGCGTACGTTTTCCAGTCTGAGCATAGGAAGCCGCCAGATTCACCGTTGTCGTCGTTTTTCCTTCGCTGGCTTCAGAACTGGTAATGGCGATACAGTTCGTGTCCGTGGTAGCCATCGTCAGCGACGTCTTCAATGTTCGGAAACACTCGGCATGAGGTGTCTGTGCAAACTTGTGCACATAGATCCGTGCCTGATCGACCTCATCTTCCGGCAAGCGGCGGATAATCCCAAGAACTGGCAATCCAAGTTCATCCCGGACTTCCTCGGGTGATCGTAACCGATCATCCAGAAGATCCATGACGTAGATGATGCCGACTCCAAGCACTGCGGCTAAAGCGCAGAAAACCACAAGCGTTTTAGGCAGCACCGGATAGACAGCGTCGTGAGGCAGGATTGGATCGTTGAGCGGTGCGACTCGAAACGTTCCCCCGCCCTGTTCTATCTTTATCGAACCAAGACGGTTAGAGAGCGTCGTATGCTGTTCGCGAAGTAGTTCCACATCTCTGGTTGCATAGGCAATAAAAGCGAGTTTGTCACTCAGCTCGACCGCGCGCTTTTCGGCTTCGTCATAGTCCCTTTGCAGAGTCGCCTCATACTGTTCTGTCGACACACGTTCAGAGTTAATCGTATTCACGAGCCAACGTCCGACTCGCGGATCACGAACGCCAGTATTAACCTGGCCCTCCAATTCCTGCTGTGTTTCTGCGATCAGTCGCTCTTGTGTTTCAATTTGAGACTGTCGACGCTTGATATCCGGGTGGCCGAGCCCGAAGTTACGACGAAGGTCATTGAATTCTGTCTTCATCGACGTCAATTCAGAATCAAGTTCCTGTAGCTTCTCTGAGTTTGCCACTCCCATTCCGGGAATTCGCATCATTGCTTTCTCGCCAACAATTTCTTCCAGTTTTTTCAACGCCGCAGTCAAATCCGCCCCGGAAGCAACCTGGGTACGGGCGGTAACCAGCATCGCCTCAAGCTCCAGTCGCCGGCTTCGTACAGCAATCAGGTCCGTATTCAACTGATTGACACGCTGTACGATCGGGTGCGTCTGGTCCTTGCCTTCCCCCACAGCGATGTCGCCACATTCTCTTCGTTCCTCAAGTAAGTCCCGTTCTTTCTCTCGCAACTCCAGCACGATTTCATCTCGTTTCTGCTCAAGTTGTTCCATTAACAACAGCGATATGTTCTGCTGATAACTTTTCATATATTTTTCGGAAGTACTTGTGAGCGATTCAATGATTCTGAGAGCCGCTTCGGGACTTTGCGATCGACAATCGATCGTCAGCACATGTTCGGTGGCCTCAAAGGTCACGTCTAACATGCGCCGGAGCACAATAGGCCATGTCGCCTTGTCGCTGTTTCCTGCCAGTTCCGGCGGCAAAAGGGATGAATCTTCAACGGTCTGAATCAGGACCGTATCACTTAGCAACAACTGTCTGTAACTCGCCAACAGCCCCTGTGTGGCGTACTTTGAGTTCATCCTCGGGTCACTATTCACCTGCTGAATCAACAGTTTGGCGGACGATTCATACTGCTTTGGGGTTTGTTTGTGCCAGATTACAGCGAAGAAGGCTGCGACGGCAATCAATCCAAGCAGAATCATCTTGTGCCGGCTTGTGACACGAAGAAACCGCATCAACGCATGGAATCCCTGCTGTTGGGGCGGTTCAATTTGATCGATGGAATATGGATCCATGTTCGAAAGTCGCTTGCTTATACAGTCCATGCAAAGGTCAGGATTGACCGTTGACTAAGGGACAATGGTGCGTGAGGCATTCATACCGGCTCCAATAAAGCCGCTTAGTGTGGACAACGTGAACGTCAAAGCGTTCTCTTCCACACTGACAATGTCATACGGAGCCAGGAGCAGGTCTTCCTTCGCGTCAGCTTTCGCTTTGCGTATGGACGCTTTGATCCGGACCGTGTTATTACCGCCAGGTTCTCGTCGAATAATCGTGACTCGATCGGAAATCCAGTTCGAGTATGTCTGGCCTCCCGCCAACGTGATTGCGTCCAGAAGTCGCACGTTCTTCCCGGCCGGCACTTCAACAGCCTGGTTGCTGATCACTCCGACAACCTGAATCGGGCGCGGCGGCGACTCTTCCACGTGAACCACCGCCCCTTCAGGGATCATGATCTGTCCCAGTTCAGATTCTGGCGTTTCGGCAAGACTCACAGTCTGTGCTCTGAGCGTGGCATGGCCGACGGGGCGAATCGCATTCTCCCCATCAACCACATTTTCCGCCGCCCTGTCGACACCACTCACCGAAATCGCGCCGGAGGCCTCAGAAGTCAACCCACCGGCACGCACGATCACATCAGCAAGCGACGTTGCATCACCATGGATCGTAACGGCCCCGGGAGTATTCACAGCTCCGGCAACAACAATCGATCGTTTTCTGCGGTCTGCCACCGACACGGCGACAGTTGGAGTAAGAAAAACGTCACGTTGAAAACTTGTCTGAACGATCGACTCTGCGGCCTCCGCGCTCGTCAGCCCGGCCAGCTTGACGGCACCAATGTTTGGTATCGCTGCCTGGCCAAACTCATCGACGCTAACGGGCCAGGTATGCTCCGCATTCTCAGTAAGTGTCCCTGTATTCAGGTCAACCTGCAGGCGGTCACCTAACCTGATTACGTCCTCGCTTGGGTTCGCACTCGCATAGGCCGTGAGATCCAGCAGCGAATAGTCGCGAATCGGCCTGGCCGCCAGGCGTGCTGGTAATGAAGTTGCAGTGAACTGCGTTCGTGCACAACCTGTGCACAGACATGTGCAGAAAGTCAGCAGTATGACTTTTGTCCATCGTCCCGGCATTGTGGTACCTGCGCCCCGAGATGTGTCCGTTTCAATCCAACAACATGCGGTCGTTCCCCGGTCGCGCGGCCGTCACACAACAAGGAACAGCAACCGTATCACCGTTGAGAGGCGTACGTATAACGCTGACGGTGAAGTTCCGGGGAGACGACTTCCGGCGAAAATGGAGCGTTTCGCCTGTTCAAAGGCCATCGAAACGATCTCACCCACGCAAGAATGGTACATTTCTGCGCAGCTTACGGCCCCTTCGGCAAGTATTGCCGATTCCCTTCAGGCCGACTCACTGCGGCCGTTCCCTGCCAGCTGGCAAGTCAAAGATTTACTACAGTCTGCCATTACGTACTGCCGAAGGCCGGCGACAGACAACGATGACGGGCCAATCTCGGAGAATAGAGATCGGCCCACGACAAACAGGCAGTTCGGAACGCAGTCGCTGTCAGGCACGTTTCCTGATATTCCGGTTCAGCTGGATCACACAAGTTCACGAATCGGCGCGTTACCTGTGATGATTCGTTCGATGTCCTTCGGAATACCAGTTTGAAGGCGTAGCTCGCCGACATCAAACAAAGTGTTCATGATCGTGGCAAGAACGTTGCTGCTGGAGACCGGATCCGAATCCGGTTCGCTGGCCGTTCGATCTGATCGTCCCACAACCTGCCCCATCTTCAGGCCGCCACCGACGAATGCCAGTGTGCAAAGATTGCCCCAGTGATCTCTGCCACCATTCTTGTTGATTTTCGGAGTGCGCCCGAACTCGCCCGTAATTACCAGCAGAATTTTTTCGGAAAGTCCGCGTCGCTGAATGTCCTGAATGAAGGCTGAGACGGCCTTATCAACGGCAGGTGTCAGTGATGCGAGGCCATCAGCCATCGTAAATTCTTTGCCACCGCCGTGCATGTCCCAGCCGCCGCACGTGACGGTCACGAAACCACAACCAGCCTGGCAGAGTCTTCGCGCCAGCAACATTTGTTTTCCCAGCGCGACGGGTGAAAACTGCTTGGCGTAGGTATTCCGCTTCTTAATGGCCGCCGTAGGTTCAAAGCAGCCGGTGTCGTACCGTTCGACCAGTCTCGGATCTTCTTTCGAAAGATCGAATGCGTCAGCGACTCCACGCGCCAGCACATCAAAAGCCTGCTGCTGAAAATGGCCTGCGGACACAATCTGCCCCGTATCATCCAGTGTCCGGCGCAGCTGGTCCAGACGACCAAGCAATGACTTGCGATCGTCCAGCCGATTCCCTCGAACATGCAACTGCATGTTATCGATAATTTCACCGCCAGCACTCGGGTCAAACGGTCGATATGCAGGTGCCAAAGTCCCGGTTTGCGAGACACGATCGACGCTGACATACAGATCTTTGTATTGTGGACCCAGTCCGGGCGCGGTCACAAGTGCGTTGTTCGGCATTCCAGTGGCAGGATCCGTCAGTCCCGCAACACGAGCGAACAGTGCTCCCATCATCGCACCGGTCGGATTTCCCCCCGCCATAACGTGCATCGCCGCCGGACCGTGGCTGGAAATCCCGTGTCGATACGATCGTACAATGGCCATGCGGTCAGCCAGCTTCGCCAACCGCGGGAATGTTCCACCAAACGCAACCCCCGGCAATGAAGTCGGCGTATCGCCCGTGATGCTGCGAATCTCGTGCGGTGCATCCGGCTTCGGGTCAAATGTTTCAAATTGGGTGGGACCACCCTGCAGATTGAGAACCACCACTGAGCTGTTACGTAACGATTTCCCAATGGAAGTCCCCTGCGCGGCCAGCAGACCCGGCAATGTCAGACCTCCCACCGTTGCGGCGCCAATTCGAAGCAACTCGCGGCGCGAACATCCATCCACCACACTTAACATTCAGTCACTCCACAAGTACCACGTGAAGACCGAACTAGTCTAACAGTCAACCGGACCGTTTGCGAGAGCCAGACGGGTCCTGATGTGAGCTTCTGAACTGTCGCCACGATTAATGAAGAGATTGCACAGCAAAAGCGTGCAAACAAAAAATTGTCTTCGCAGAGACAGCATCGCGTATCGTTCGACCACATCATAGGGCTGGATTGATTCTACAGCAGGTCATCGGCAGGCCCGGGTTTGACCGAGCAAGACATTTCGATTTCCTGTCGTCAGAATTCGGACGCTATCTCTTAATTCAATTCGCAACGCACTGCGAATGATCGGGCATCTGTGTCGGCGGACAGTGCAATCCACTGCTGCAGATAACACTGGTGTCTATCAAGAACGGTGCGGAATTCCGACGACGTGGCCAGGTTCTGCATTTCGCCAGAATCGCTCCCCATGTCGACCAGAGACTCACGAGCCTCTCCCTCCCGGTAGACGCAGTACTTGAATTGATTGCTGCGAAGCATGCGGCCGGTGTGATTCTCGGTCACAACATACTGACGCCAGGATTCGACCGTTTTTCCTTCAGCAATCGACTGCAGGCTCTTTCCCAACAAGCTTTCGGGAACATCGATCTCGGCATAGCTGCACAGCGTTGGCAGAATATCCAGCCCGCTTGACACCAGGTGGTCATCGACTCTGCCCGGAATGATGCGGCCTTTGTATCTCATGAGTAAGGGTACACGTACAGACTGTTCATAGAAACGGCCTTTCGAGGCCAGACGATGACAGGCATCCATGTCACCATGATCGCTGGTGAAGACGACCAGAGTTTTTTCGTCAAGTTGGTTTCGCTTCAATGCATTAAGAATTTGGCCGATGTGTTCGTCCACCTGCTCCGTTAAGCGACAATAGATCCACCGGTAAATCCGCCACTGATGCTCGTCATAAACCTTCCGCATCGTTCCGGCCGGCGTCACTGCATTCGCTTTGGAGTACAGATCGATTGCGTCCGGCTCAAGATCCGGAATCCGGAAGTTTTCAGGCAAAGGTGGCAGTTCTTCAACTGACAGCTTCAGTGCCTGCTGATAGAGATGCTCGACGCTGGACCTGCCCCTGGGCGACTTTCGCCTGTATGCACTGTACGCGAAACAAATGTCGTGAGGGTTAACGAACGAAGCGACTGCGAAGAACGGTCGATCCCGATCTCTCTGAAGAAATTCGATGCAGGCAACGGGTAACGCCTCGCGCTGATCTCGAAAATATTCATCATCGCCGGCGGCAAGCGGATTAAGTTCGGGACACATGTGCACTTTTCCGCCGTAGAACGTGTCATAACCAGCCCCTTTGATCAGCTCTCCCAGCAAATTCTGTTTGACCTCTGTGGGAACATTTGCCTTCACTCCGTTGTTCAGCACACCCAATCGCCCTGCCATTACTCCTGTGGCTATGCTGATCCGACTGGGTACGCAGACAGGGTTCGTCACGTAGGCATTTGAAAACCGTATTCCTTCTCGCGTAAGGCTGTCCATTGCCGGCGTCTTTAAATTCATATTCCCGGCACAACTCATCATGTCGGCATGTTGCTGATCGGTAATAATCAGCAACATGTTTGGTGTCCGCCTTTCCTCCACCGGATCGTCGCCTGAACCTGGAACAGTTGAAACTGATCGGGGCGGTGCAGCCATCGTAGGCAACCGGAACGCCTCGTATGCTGAAGCCAGACAGACCAATGTCAGCAATCCGGCAAGCGGCGAGTTTCGAAAGCGAGGATAAATCACAAGCAGCCCCTGTTGGTGACACGGTGCACACGAAATATCAGTCTCGCATCGCAGTCGAATGCTCTGAGAATACAAGTGCAAGTCATGCCTGGCCTGTCCAATTCATCGAGTGACGCAGACTGTATGGCACACGTGATCCCCCGGCCCTTTGCTGTCGCTAAGACAGCACACTCAATGCAGATGTCCGCACCGTTGATCATGTCTGCATCCGATCAAGCATGGGTGAAGACTCCTGTACCACACTCTGGCCACTTCCGACGTCAACAAATTCACACGTCATTCACTTTGTTGACGACAGGGGATCGTTACCAGCACGCGTCCGGATCGACGCAACTGTCAGGATGTTCTCAGTCCCGCCACGCGTCGGACGTCCATTGGCCGGAAGACAAATCTGCAGGCGACGTAACACTACAGACCTTTGCGTGGCGACGTGTCAGCAGCACGCCGTGCTCATCCCTCAGACTGCGCCCCGTAATGGTGCCATCGTCCCCTTTTGTTATCCACCGGAACAAAACGGACGGCCAGGAACTGCCGTGGTCACAGATCACGGACGCCAGGGAATGACGATGAACATCAAAAGCGATGCTGCTCACCAGGCACAGCCCATGCAACGAATAGTTGATAACCTGATCCTGCTGCTGACAACGATCACCCCTGATGAATGCCTGAAGATCAACCGGGTAGCGAAGGTCTGTCCTGCGGTCATTGATCAGCCGTTGATTCAGAAGCAGGGCATGTCGACTGCCGGCAAACAGAGCAACGACTCTGGTGTCGCCCTCAGAAGTGGCCCAATGGGCGGCACCGAACAATCAATCGACTCCGCCACCGGCAGGCGCTCGCGGGATTCCCGGTCAATCTGCCGGAACCCAGGGTCGTTCAGGGCGGTTTCTGAATGATAGACTCACTATACTGAACAAGGAGTTCCGGAAACGTCGTACCCATTGTAATTCACCAACATTGCGTCAAGGTGGACGAAGCTGCCTGGTTCAGAACGACTCAGTCGGGCAGGTCGACTTCCAACTCCCCTCCGCCCCAATGTCCACTTAAACTCCTATTGCCATGCCTGCGTCCGATCCCCGTCCCGCCCACATCGGCATCCTGACCGTTTCAGACCGAGCCAGCCGAGGCGAATACGAAGACCGCGGCGGTCCCGCCATCCAGGAATACCTGTCACAGGTTCTGAGCAGCAAATGGGTCGGCAAGCCGATTATCATTGGTGACGAACAGCAGGAGATCGAAGCAGCGATCAAACAACTGGCCCGCGATGACGCGTGTTGCCTGATTATCACGACTGGGGGTACCGGCCCCGCGGCTCGCGACGTGACTCCCGAAGCAACAGAAGCCGTCTGCGAAAAGATGATGCCCGGTTTCGGCGAACTCATGCGCAAAGTTTCACTGGACAAAGTTCCAACGGCAATCCTGTCCCGCCAGACAGCTGGAATTCTGGGTGGCGCGCTGATCGTCAATCTTCCAGGTCAGCCCAGGGCCATCGCCGAATGCCTGGACGCCGTCTTCCCCGCCATCCCGTATTGTATCGACCTCATCGGCGGCCCATTTATTGAAACAGACGAGCAGCAAATCGTGGCGTTCAGGCCGAAAAAGAAAAAGTAGTCCGATTGCCTTTCATGCTGAAGCAAGGCTCGAATATCCAGAAGCAGGTCTCCGATGAAATACCCGTCCCGTTGTCTGAGATTTCCACGCAAGTAAAGTCCCTTTCCGGTAGCTTCGCTCGCGGCAAATCCTGAGCACTCAGCGCCACGGCAGTCGTCCTGATCATGATCTCGCCGCATTCCGTGCATGCGTCACAAGCGTTCAGCAGAATGTTCATAATCACCTGATTTCGGTTAGCGTGGTCAGCGCGGATGAACAGTGTTTCTGAAGACAGCTGTGCCTTGAGTGTGGCGCCCGCTCCGATCATCCGCTGAAACACGTTGTGTGATTCCTCCAGAACTTCGTTGACATCGGATAGTTCCGGTCGCTGCCTGGAAGGTCTGCTGACTGCCAGCAAATGACGGTTCAACCGAGTGGCTCGTTCACCCGCCTCAAGAATGAAGGATACAGATCCGACATGGGCATCGTTGGCACTCATCCGGCTGAGCAGAATCTGGCAGTGACTGTTGACGGCCGAAAGGCACTGGTCATTTTCTGAGTCTGCTGCTATTGTCCCGAGTCACTGTCGGACTACGTCAGACCCCCGGCAGTATCGATGCCTTCCGCCACCTGCGCGGTTGACCGTCAATCTGCAGCATCGACTGACATTCCCGTCCTCCTGTTACCTCTACAGCCAATTTTGCCGACTCACGGCCGCCGTTAACGTGTTTTGATAGCCGCCGGGCTTTCCCCACGAAACAGAGCTGCTGTCGTCATTTCGTAAATCGCCCGGTAACCTGATCACTCAGTATGCAGCATTGTCCAAACTGCGACACGCTGAACTGAAGAGCGACAAACGGTCTGGGCCGTGAAATACAGATTTCGTCGGCACTTACCACAAAACCGCGTGACTGGAAACGGCACGTTCGGGACCGTGAATTCTTCGCGATTTTAGAGTTCGCCCCCTGTGCCAAATCGCACGCAAAATGTCAATCCAGACGACACAACAGCCCACAATTGTGGTATTGCTCGCATTCTGCGACAGGGTTCGCTCGGAAGCCGGTGAATTCCGAGGCCCGCGGATTTGCAGTTTTTCACCAACTGTCAGAACATGGTTTGCGAAATACCTGCTATTCCGGATATGCTACATTACAACACTTGACACTTAACACTTAGTTCCTTTTGTCCACTCGTGGAGTTTAAGATCATGAAGAAACCAGTAATGGCTTTGCTCACTGCCTGTCTCGCGCTGGCATGTGTAGCGGGTACGTTCGCCGATGAAAAGCAGGAAAAGAAACAGACCAAGAAAAAGGCCGCCCCAATCAAGTGTGTGGTAGCCGGCAAGGACATCAATATTGCTGATGCGAAGGTAGTCTCGTACCGCAATGCCAAGGTGTACGTCTGCTGCGACAACTGCAAAGGGAAGGTGGAAAAAGACTCTGCTCCGTTCGCCGCCAAAGCCAATCACCAACTGGTTCGCACGAAACAATACCGTCAGACAAAATGCCCATTGTCCGGCGGCCCGATTGACAAAGAGCAAAAGGTTCGAGTGGCCAATCAGATAGTGAAATTTTGCTGTGAAAAGTGCCAGGGTAAGGCAGCCGAAGCCAAGGGCGACGAACAGTTGGCCCTGATCTTTGCAGACGCGGCCTTCGAAAAAGGATTCGAGGTCGTTAAGAAGAAGAAAAAATAATCGATCAACATCGATGCCGAATTCGAAAAGGGCGTTCGTTATGCGAACGCCCTTTTCTATGCGCGGTGTCAATCCGGACAAAAACGCTGCACGTCACGTCGCGACAGGTTCGCGTTCTTCAAGCACATATCTTGGTCGTCCGGAATTGTCGGTAAATGTCATAGCAGGATCGATGCCCAGGTGATGGTAGACCGTTGCCAGAACGTTTTCGGGGCGATACGGATTGGCTGCAGGGCTCGCTCCGACCGAGTCAGAAGAGCCGATCACCTGTCCCGTATTCAAATTTCCGCCCGCCAGCATGACGGACATGACTCGGCCCCAGTGGTCTCGCCCGGCGTCTTTATTGATACGTGGCGTACGACCAAATTCGCCCATCGCAACGACCATTACGTGATCAGCCAGTTCTCGTTCGTGCAGGTCCGTAACGAGCGCCGCAATGCCCTGATCATAGGCGGGCCCTTTGGCATTCATACGACCTTTGATGTCCTTGTGATCATCCCAGCTTCCCAGCGTGTTAATTCGTACCGAAACGAACTTCACACCACTTTCAACCAGCCGGCGGGCGAGTAACATGTTCTGACCGAGCGAATTTATACCATAGCGGTTACGGACCGCTTCCGGTTCGGCTGCAATATCGAACGCATCGCGCGCTTTGTCACCGGTCACCATTTCGAAGGCCTGGCGAGTAAACGCATCCTGAGCGTCACTGACACCCTGCGTATCAATCACGCGGCGGGCCTGGTCGAAACCCTGCAACAGTGTTCGCCGGTCACCAAGGCGATCCCGCGTCATGCCCCCAATTAATGTAAGATTGGCGACGACAAACGGCTTTGCATCAGCGCTTTTAATGGTTTCAAACGGGCTGAAACCCTTGCCAATCCATGCTGCCCGACCGTAACGCATACTGCTGGGGATGGACACGAACGGCGGCAACCCACGCTGATTGGCTCCACAAACTCGAGCCGCGACCGATCCAATGCAGGGCATGTCATTTTCTCGACTCTGTCGATCCCGCAGGTAATAGCCGGTCTGAGTCAAATGTGCGCTCGTCTGGTGGCTTCCGGAATCATGATGGACAGCGCGCAGAATGACGAGTTTGTCCATGATCCTTGCCTGTTCGGTCATCAGTTCTGAAAACTGCACACCGGGCACACTGGTCTCAATAGTACCAAACGGTCCACGGTACTCTGACGGCGCAGCTGGCTTTGGATCATATGTTTCGTGCTGAGTCGGACCGCCAGCCAATTCCAGAAAAATGACCGCAGTGTCTTTTGCGACACCGCCTGCTGCGGCCTGGGCACGCAGTCGAAGCAAGTCCGGCAGCGTAAGTCCCGCCAACCCGGTTAGGCCTGCCTTCACGAAGCCTCGGCGGTTAAGTCCATCGCAGAAATCAGACTTCATGAATCGTTTCCTCTTTTGCAGCAACGAAACAGGCGATCACAACGTTCGTCACAGGACACCCCAGAGAACAGCACCGGAAACACCTATCTATCGTGGCCTTATACTATCAACTCGTCAATCACACCTGTTGAATCCTGAAACCGTGACTCCACTTCGATTCCCGTCCGGTCCGGCATGGTGTGCCACACTCGGGACAACGGCGTTTTTTTCGACAGCCGTAAGTGTCCCAGATGAGCGATGCCAGCAGCCTTTCCTCCGAACAGGCACGTCGGCAGACGATCCTTGAAATGACCAATCCTTATGCCGTTGGAAAATCCCAGTAGTGTGTGATCCGGCAGGTTCGATTCATCTGGCTGCCGGAATGACTTCAGACGGTCTATAAAGTACTCCCAACGAGACAGGTAGATGCGGTCAACCTTCGCCAGCTCAGCAAGATTCCGGGGATCGTTTTCATGATGAGTAAGTTCATGAAAGCCCTTTGACACGCCGGACTCCACGCACGTACCGCCGGAGCTCTCCTGGCGAACGACGTAGCTGATCACTCGAGTGGAATCTGTTTCATATGCCAGCGCGATAAGGTCGTACATTACTTTAGCATATCTGTCGTAGACGAACTGCCCGGCGGGCATGTGAAGCTGGTAGCTTTCCGAAAAATCACTAAGGCCGTTTTTATCGACCGACGGTTTTGGCTTGACGTTCCACTCAGGGTCACGTTCCAGCTGCTTTGCGACTTCGCGGACACTGGTGAAATACTCATCCAGCTTCATGCCGTCCTGCGTGCTTATCGTTCGCTCCAGGCGTCCGGCGTCCTCCATCACGACATCCAGGACACTGCGATGCTGACTGAATCCGGGACTCTTCCGGCTGAACCTTGTGTCTCGCCGGAAATCGTGCAACTGATAAAGTGGCTTATCCTCCGGAGTCGGATCCCAGTCCACCATCTGAGTGTCGCCCGTTTCAGCTGACGTTTCGTATCCCGTTTCTTCAACGAAAAATCGAATCTGGCCGACGGTGCCCGGCGCATCCGACACGGTTTCCTGAGCAGATCCGGCCGGACCGAATATCATGAGCACCAATACGACAGATACAGCCCTGGTCAGACGTGCCATGGAAACGGCAGACGTCTCCGGACAGAGATCTTTCGGTAATGGCGACCATTTCATTTAACACTCAACGATTCAGTTCTCGATTGTCCAGGCACGAACCAATGGATCGGCCTGCAGTTCGGCTGCACATCGTCAGGCGATGATGTCATGCACCACACGTGTTTCAAACTGATGCGTCAGGCGCTCTCCTAGCCCGTTACGATTGAACACAAGTTCTTCGTGACGCAGGCCCAGCAGATGCAGAATCGTGGCATGCCAGTCCTGAATGCTCACTTGATTCTCAACAGACGCGTAACCAATCTCATCTGTGCTGCCGTAAACCATTCCCGGTTTCGCACCACCACCGGCCATCCAGGACGTAAAACCATATGGCCCGTGGTCGCGCCCGGCCTTCCTGAGATCCCCCTGAGACATAGGCAAACGGCCGAACTCTCCTCCCCACACGATCAGCGTGGAATCAAGCAGCCCTCGGTCCCTCAGGTCCTTCACAAGGGCCGCGACGGGCTGGTCGGTAATATCACAGATACTTTTCAGTGATGTTCGAATGTTGCTGTGATTGTCCCAGGCCTGACCTCGAGGAAACAACTGTACGAAGCGAACGCCGCGTTCAATCAGACGACGAGCGAGCAAACAGCGCTGCCCAAACTCGTCCGTGGGCTTGTTGCCGATCCCGTACATCTTCTGAGTCGCTTCTGTCTCATCCGTAGTCGAAAGCGCCTGAGTCGCTTCCAGCTGCATCCGCGCCGCCATTTCGTAGTTACTGAGTCGTGCGTCCAGTACTGGCTGGCCGGGGCGTGACTTTCTGTGAATGCGGTCGAGTCGGCTGATCAGGTCTCGTTTGGCAGCCGTGACAGCGGGCAATTCATCGAAATCGGGTTTCAGATTCAATACCGGTGAATCCCCTGCTCGCATGCGAGTACCCTGATGCACGGGCGGCAGGTAGCCGGACATCCAGTTACTGACACCATTGGTGGGCAGCCGCCCGTTCGGGTCAGCAAGAACGACGTACGACGGCAGGTTTTGATTCTCCGAACCGAGCGCATAAGAAATCCATGACCCAAACGTCGGATGTCCGGGAAATGTCTGCCCCGACACCAGCTTAAAAATGGCCGGTTCATGATTGGAATGCACATTGTACATCGACCGAACAATGCTCAGTTCGTCGACCTCGCGGGCAATATGCGGCAGCACTTCCGACACCCACGCTCCGGATCTTCCATGCTGTCTGAACTTCCAGGGACTCTGCATCAACTGTCCACGACGATCATTTTCAAAAACAGCGTTTTGAGTCAGTTCGCGGGGCGGTTCCTGGCCGTCATGTCTTCTTAACGCCGGCTTAGGATCGAAGAGATCAACCTGAGACGGCCCCCCCTGCATGCACAGATGAATGACCGCTTTCGCTCGCGGTACAAAATCAGTCTGCGCGCTGCCATGACTGGATTCCAGAGAACGCCCGTAAACATCATCGCTCAGTAAAGATGCCAACGCGGCACCGAAAACACCGTCGGTGGTACTGCGAAAGAAACTACGCCGCGCGGTGTGATGATCAGTCAACATAAAGCAAACTCGCGGAATTCAGCAGCCCGTGACAGAATTCTGCCAGGGCGATGGTTTGAGTATCGACATCCCCGACAGAATCAGGTTCTGACTGGGGGGTACCGGCTGCACTCAATTCCTGCTCGATACTGTGCAACGCATAAAGTGATGCCTGTCGTTCTTCGTCTGATGGCTGACGATTCAGTGCAATTTCGAAGGCCAAAGTTACCTGCCGCGGCCGATCGTCGCCTGCGGCATTCTGAACACGCCGCGCGAACGCGTGTGCCAGGTCGTAGACCATACGATTGTTCAACAGGTGCAGTGACTGGGTGACAACAGTAGAGGCAGTGCGATCGGTACAGTTGGGTGTCATCTGAGGCAGATCAAAAGTCTCAAAAATCGTCGGCATTTCCTTCCGCCGCTGACGAACATAAATGCTGCGCCGCCATTGTCCATCGACGGGCTTTGAAGTCACCAAACCGTCATTCCGTACCTCCACAGCATCCGGTTCGCCGAACGGCGTTTCGCTCAATCGCCCGGCAACCAGTAACATCGTATCTCTTACCTCTTCGGCACTCAGCCGACGCATAGGCATGCGTGACAACAGCCGGTTATCCGGATCCATGGAGCGATGGTCGTCAGTAATCGCTGAACTCTGCATCCACACCGCTGATGTCACGATCTGACGGTGCAGCCGCTTGATGCTCCAGCCGTGCTCGACGAAGTCCACAGCCAGCCAGTCCAACAGTTGCGGATGGGACGGAGGCGTTCCCTGGTTTCCAAAATTGTCGATGCTCTCCACAAGACCGAGGCCAAAATGCTGCTGCCAGATACGATTCACAATAACGCGCGCTGTCAGCGGATGATCTTCGCTGGTCAGCCAGCGTGCAAATGCCAGACGCCGCCCGGTCTTGGGTGTCGAATGCTGTAACGCCACCGGTTGAAACGGAGTGCGGCCATCCGTGAGCATGGATGGTACGCCCGGCCCCACCAGCGTACTCGGTTGAGTCTCGTCACCGCGGCGATACACAAACGTGGGCGATGGCCGACCACGGTCCCAGAGTGCCCGGATCTTCGGTGACTGCTGCAGTTTCGTGGTCAATTGCGTCTGTTCAGCTCTCAGCTGCTTTTTCTCGTCGCCCGACAGTCCTTTCTGTTTCAGTTCGGCTGTAATCTTATCGATCCGTTGCTGCGTCTGCTGCTGTTGTTGTTTGATTTCGATGCGTTCATCGGGACACAGTACTTCCAGTAACCTCTGCTTCGAATTCTTCCACTGATTGTTGAACGCATGCGGCGTCATCCAGTCGTATTCGTCGTACGCCCCTTTGAAGACCGCGACCAGCCGGTAGTAATCGCGCTGAGGAATCGGGTCGTATTTGTGCGAGTGACACCTTGCACAATTCATCGTCAGTCCCATCAGACTGCGTGACACAACGTCGATGGCATCGGTAATCACTTCCATCCGGTCCGAAAACCGATTGACCGGATCAGCTGCGGTACCGTCGGGTACCATTCTCAGAAAACCCGTTGCCGTAAGCTTACGGATAACGTCGTTGTTGACGGACGATTCATCCGCCCAGTCAACCAGCTCGTCACCCGCCAGTTGTTCAACTAGAAACTCGTTGTACGGCATGTCGTCCTGGAAAGCAGTAATGACCCAGTCACGATATTTCCAGGCGAAAGGCCGCACAGAATCGGCGTTACGTTTTCCTTCGGAATCTGAGTAGCCCGCGAGGTCCAGCCAGAACCGGCCCCATTTCTCACCGTAACGAGGCGATCTCAGCAGATGATCGATTAATTCCGACCAGGCGCCGCCCCCTTCACTTTCCGTGAACTCTTTTAGCAGAGTGTCGCTGGGCGGCAACCCTGTTAAAGCAAATGCAGCGCGTCGAGCCAGCGTTGTGCGGTCCGCTTCTACAGAGAGTGTCAACCCCGCATTATTCAACTTCGCCAGAACAAATGCGTCGATTTCCGTGCGAACTTCTTCAGACGTTACCGTCGGCGGAGGAGTCTTCACCGGAGTGACAAAAGACCAGAATTTTCGTTCGGCGTCCGTCACCAGTGCGTCCGGTTCCTCGGTGGCAACATCCTCGGCCAGCAACAGAGGTTTCGCGCCAGCCACGATCCATCGCGTCAGCCGATCCAACTCAGCTGACGTCATCGGCTCAATGCCTGACTCGCCAATGTCAGCCTTCGGTGGACACAGCTGCTTCAAGACTCGTGTCACCATAAGACTTTCGTCCGGCTTGCCTGCAACAAATACAGCCCCGTTTTCGCCACCTCGCAGCATTAACGAATGCTCACGCAGGTCAACACCACCGAACTGATACTCAGGCCCGTGACACATAACACACCGCCGCAGCATCAACGGGACGATATCAGCATAGGTCACTTCCGATGATTGTTCCGACTCATGCGCTACCAGGTCGGTGCCGGAATCTATCCATCGCCGGACCACTCCGATCTGTTCGGCAGTCAGCGGCGGTTCATCATCAGGCGGCATCGCACCAGAATTAATCACGTCGAACAGCAGACTTTTGTCCGGCGCACCGGCTACCGCCGCAGGCCCGGACTCACCACCTTGTTTGACGGCCGCAACATCCACAAGGCTCAGGTTCGCCTTCCGCGACCTGGCCCCATGACACTTGTCGCATCGAGCGGCAAGAATCGGGCGAACATCACGTTCGAATGTCAGTTCTGAAGCATCAGAGCTGATTTCACCAGCGAAGAAAATCACAACCACACAACAAGAGCGAATCACTGCGTGCAAGACGTGCAACGAATAGCGAGACCGAGTTGTGATGGTGCGGCACCACATTGGATCGAGACCTTCAGCCGGCGGGAAAAACTGCACGAGGGCTACTGGCGGGACCGTTCAGTGTACACGTTGACCGAACGAATTACAGGGGAATCGTGATGTCACGATTTCGAGCGGAGACGGCGAGAACCCGGTCAACCGGTCGGCAGCCCTCGAGCTGCATGCGAACCGGATTCCATCACCGCGCATGAAAAAAGCCGGGGCGGCAATTGCCAGTCCCGGCGTGATATAAATTCATGCTGCCAGAGACTTTAGTCGTCAGATACGTATGGCAGCAGACCGATAAAACGGGCTCGCAGGATCGCAGTGCGGACCGCTCGCTGATACAGAGCAGACGTGCCAGTCCGTCGGCGAGGCAGGATGCGACCTTCACGGTCAATAAGCGTCTTGAGGGTGCGCAGGTCCTTATAGTCCACATAAACCGGACGAGGGACGACCCCCCCGGCGGTAAATGGACACGTCATAGTCTTCTTTTTGAGACGTGCTCGGCGTTTTCTGAGCTTCTTGAGATCTGACTTCGAGATTGTGGCCATAAAACAAGTTCGCCTTTTCTAATTCAAGCGAATGTGTGGAACGGGCTAGATCCCCGTAAAACCTGCAATGCAAACAAGTTAAAGCAAGCCGCCCGATCGGACCAGTCGACAATATGACTGGCGGGGAATACAGAAGTTCCGCATTGTAATCGGACGAAACGGTTGAGCAACACAAACCTGAGTCACAGTTTTATACGCTGCGAAATTCTTAAGGTGACTGCGTTTCGGTGAATTCGGAAGGCCACAACAAGACTGGGGTCACGAGGCGGCGAATTTCCACCTGATTTCGTCCCCGCCCGCTAACGGCACCGAATGAGGTCCGACCACCACGAGATGACACAATGAGCTAATTCATTCCCTGTCCGGCGGAATGTCTGCAGTGCTGTGGAGGTCATCGACTGGGAAATGCGATCCGTCCTGCAGCTCGCCAGATCCTTTGCCGCAGACAACGACTGCTGGTCCGCCGCCGTCGCCAAACGCTGTTTTGACTGGCTCCGGGACAATATCCGGCACAGCTTCGACTGTCGAATGAATCCTGTCCCGTATCGAGGCTCAGAAACGTTGACTCACAGGACCGGATATTGCCAATCCAAGGGCCCATCTGCTGAGAGCGAATCAGATTCCAGCGGAACTTTCTCATCAGCGGCTCAGGCTGGATGGGACGGGCCCGTCATACTGCCTGCATGGAATGACCGCCGTGTTCCTTCCTGATGTCGAATGGTATCGCTGCGATCCTCGCGACAACCGTGACGGAGTTGACGCACAGGTTACTCCACCGTTTGAACGACTTGCATTTCCGACGTCATTGCAGCAGGAATGTGACCTGCCGGGAATTCATCTCAAACCATCGCCGAAATGAATGCTATGGCCTCGAAATCATGTGACAGGTAGCCTTCGCGGCAGTGCTTAGCACATATGGCGCAATGCCCCGACACTTTCAGCATTCACATTGCCGTGGAACGGTCCGGGAGCTTGTTTGCGAGGTGAGCCATACATTTCCCGTGACAGAACTCCTGTTGAAAAACAGTGTCGTCACTCAGGCTGATCGAAAACGGAACAGGAGAAACTCGAATGTTTTTGTTTCAGGACACTCCCAACACGCAGCAACAGCAGCAGCAGCAAGTCGAAGACGTGGCCGCCCGAGCCAGCAAAGATGTCAGTGAAGCACTTCAGGGATTGAAAGACGGCGACTTCCAGAAGGCCTGGCCGTTACTGGAAGGTTACGTGATGCCAGCGATTCAGGTGCTATTGCTGCTGATCGTTGCCTACATGGCCGCGAAGTTCATTTCACGGGTTGTCAGCACACCTGTACAAAAACGTGTGGACGAAACCCTCGGCCGGTTCATCGGCAAGGTTGTCTACTATGCCATCATGATCAGCGTGCTGATTGCAGTCCTGGGAAAATTCGGATTCCAGGTCACGAGCTTCGCCGCAGTTCTGGCGTCTGCCGGATTCGCCATCGGCATGGCGTTTCAGGGAACACTCGGGAACTTTGCGGCGGGTATCATGTTGCTGGTCTTCCGACCGTTCAAGGTGGGTGACTTCATTAACGCCGCCGGCGTCACGGCAAAAGTGAACGAAATCGATCTGTTTACGACCACACTGGACACCCCTGACAATCGGCGGATCATTGTGCCCAACACGGCAATCGCAGCCGGGACAATTGAAAACATCTCACATCACACAGAACGTCGTGTGGAAGTCAAGGTCGGCTGTGATTACGCCGCCGACCTGAAAAGAACCCGCGAAGTGCTCACCGCCGCAGCAGAAGCCCTTAAGGAAAAATCCATCGAAGGCGATGGCCGCGGTTTTCAAATTGTTCTGGGCGACCTGGGTGATTCTGCCGTCAACTGGTCAGTACGTGTCTGGACAACATCAGATGATTTCTGGGGCGTCAAGGAAGAACTGACGGAGTCCGTTAAGAACCATCTGGACGAAGCGGGAATCGGGATTCCATACCCGCAAGTCAGAGTGCACGTCAACAACGCGGCATAGGTCCCATTCGTCAAATAGTTGTCAGCGGCCGATCATCACAGACTGCTGCCCCGATAAAATGCAGTGCTAGTGCTTTCTGCTGCGCAGAGACTATTTCACGACCGAACGTACTTCCGAACGGAGCAACGTTGTGGTTACGAGGTGACATCCGAACGGGGACTTCCTGTTCCATTCAGTTGTTGTGGGTTGTTTTTCTTCGGCAGCCACAGCATCAGAATGCAGCCGGAAACAAACAGGCCGATACTCATTAACTGGGAAAACGTAAGGCTCGTTCCCATTCGACCTGGTTCGTCGTCACGAATGATTTCCAGGGAAAACCGGTTGATGGGGTACAGAATCCAGCCAAGTGACAATACGGCGCCTTCGAACGGCCGACGTTTAAAGAACCACATCAGAAACCCGGCCAGCAGAAACGCCAGCATCGAACTGTAGATCTGAGTCGGATGCAGCGCAATGGTGGCCGACATGTCCGGCGTCAGAAACTCCGGTCCGCGATGTGAAAGAACGTTGTATGTCATGCTGTCCGGCGGAAACTGAACGGCCCACGGCAACGTGCACGCTCCGCCGAAACAGCAGCCATACAGGAAACAGCCGATGCGTCCGAATCCCAGCCCCAGAAACAAAGACGGCATAATGACGTCGCCTAACTGCAGCGGACGAATTTCGTGACGACGGCAGAACAGCAGCAAACCGACAACACCTCCAATGATTCCGCCGTAGAAAACGATGCCGCCGTCCCACAATGCAATGGTCGCCTTCAGAATCTCCGGGCCGCTTCTTCCAGCGAACACTCGGTCCCCGTTCTGCAGCAGGTATACAATTCGAGCACCAATGATGCCGGGGATCATCAGCCACATGATCAGGTCCCAGATCACGTCCGGGCTCAGCCCCACTGTTTTCGCACGTCGGCCGGCCAGCAGCGTTGCCGTCGAGAATCCGACAAACAACATGAAGCCATAGCCGAAGACCGGGATTCCTGTCTGTACGATCGGCAGCCCGGTAACAGGAATCAGGACAATCGCCGCTGGAATCGCTGCCCAGAAGAACAACGAGGAACAGACCTGTTTCACATCACGCGTGATCCACCACATTACGCCAAGACTCATGACCGCGATCATCAACCACGCAGCAATCATCCACCCGTATCCGACCAGTAATTCGTTACCGACAGACTCCAGATACCAGAGCTGTTCAAAGACAATTCGAAGAAGAACTTTTCGCATGATGTTTTGTCGCGAGATAACAGATCGAACCGCGAGCCGCCCCAAATCGACGAACTGCGGAGGCGATCTTATCGCTCTGGCATCGCAACGACGTCGGCGTGTCGGTTGGGATTGTACTGCCTACCAGTTTAGCGAATAGAGGCGATTCAGCGAAATCGCAGTATCTGATTGTCAATCAGCCGCGTTTTTCCAATGCGGACGGCAATCAGGGCTACAGCCCGCTTGGGCCGATCGACCAGCGGATCCAGCGTGTCGCAGTCAACGACGACGGCATAGTCAGGATCAATGCCCTCAACACCTGAAATCAGCTGCTGCATCCGACGAGCAATTGAGTCCGGAGACTCGGAGCCTGATTGGGCGAGATCCTGCGCCAGCGACAGAGCGCGAGACAGACTCAACGATTTTTCCCGCTCTGCAGGCGACAGGTACCGATTGCGGCTGCTCAGTGCCAGTCCATCGTCTTCGCGAACGATGGGACACGTGACGATCTCGACCCCCCAATCAAGGTCGCTCGCCATGCGTCGAATAATCAACTGCTGCTGATAGTCCTTCTGTCCAAAATACGCCCGATCCGGCACTGTAATGTTGAACAGTTTCGCAACCACCGTGGTCACACCATCAAAATGACCGGGGCGATGACGGCCTTCCAGTTTCCGAGTCAGTCCAGTCAGACTGACAATCGATTCAGCGCCCGGTGCATACATCCGCGATGTTTCCGGAGTGAAGACGAGGTCGACTCCCGCCGCCTCACACCTTTGCAGATCCTGCTCAAGGGTTCTCGGATAACGTTCGAAGTCCTCATGCGGCCCGAACTGCATGGGATTTACGAAGATCGTGGCAATGACAAAGTCACATTCGCTCCGCGCGGCGTCCAACAGGCTGACATGCCCCACGTGCAGCGCGCCCATCGTGGGCACGAGGCCTGTACGTCGACCACCGCATCTGTGGCTCTGGACCGCGCTGCGGACTGCCGACGGTAAGGCTTCAACCTGCATCGCGCCCAACTAAAAAGCGTACTTCGTATTGTCCCGGTCGAAGTCAGCATCGGTCAGCCGTACGTTCGTCCTGATATCGCTGAATGTATAGTCTTCAACAAGTGGCGGTTTGGCACCAGTCACCCTGGGGAATGCGTATTGCTGTACGCGAACCGGCAGGCCGGTTGCATCGTCAACCCACAGACGTGTTTTCTGAAATTTAAAATTACGTCGAGGCGTGGGGTGAGAACATTCAACGACACGACACGTCATTTTTCCCAGCTGGGCATCTTTGTAATATTTAACATCGCTCTCATCGAACTTCGCTTCCTGCTGCCATTGCCTGATGACGGTCTCAACAAGATTGCCAATGCCCGCCATGGTGATGGGGTAGCGATTTTCGCTCATTGCCGTGGAATCCGTGGGCGCCAGTTCCATCGTACCTACGACACTTAGCAACCCGGCCTCGTGTGCGAGCAGATTGCCACGATTCTGGCCTTCCACATACAGGACCTCACGACCTTCGTGCGGGTTCTCGAAGTAAAGGTAAACACTAAACGGCTTGTGCCGAATCTTGATCTTGATCTTCTGCTTGACCAGAATGCTCCCCACGACCTCCTGCTTAAAAAAAGAAGCTTCGTAGCTGGGAATTGCCTCAATCTTCTTAAGACACGACTTTGCGTAAAGGATGGCCGGTTGAAGCGGATGCTCTGTCTTCCCGACTTCATCCGCCTGAACAGCAACTGCCAGCAACAGATTCATCGTAACGAAGAAGGTGATGCACTTAGCACAATTCATGATGGTTCTCCGGCAGGCCGCTTCTAAAGTGTCGCAGTTCAAGACAGTTTGCGGCAGTTAAACCACACAGGAATTGCACAGCAGTTGTCTGCGATTGTCATGCATTTCCGGTTTTGTCGCGAGATAACTGCCGCCCTAAAGTCGTGTTTCGCAGAATTTTCAGCTCAGTACCGGCAACAAGGGAAGTGTGCAGTAAAACTGAGATTGTGGTCAAAATGACTTATTCCTAGACTTCGGCAGAATCTGCTTCTTTGGAGAAGGATCTCCCGGAATTGATGTGGAAGTCGGAATGGAATCTTCGCGCGGCGGACCGCTCACAACATTTATCATGATGCTGCCACTAATCGTGGTACCGGCTATGGCAATGTTTAGGCCGTCGGGTCCGGAAGGCAACCTTCTAAGCTCACTGCTGTCGGCCGGTTCCGGCGATTCCTCAGACTCAGAATCGCCAGACAATGAGGCTGACCTTGATGGTTTCTCGGAAAGTGACTTTGAGGCTGAATTCGCCGAGATATTGGATTCGGAAGACAACGTCGGTGATGATGAAGGCGCCAGTTTTTCGCAGGAGCCGTCGTTTCCATCTGAGTCTGAAATGACCCGTATACCACCAGTCGCAACACCGCAGGTGTTCACCCAGCCGCCCCCAATAACCGATTTATCCACAAACGCTGAACTGGATGCGTTGACCGCTCAGCTTCAAACACTGGGGGCCAAGCGCACCTTATGGTTTTCTCCCGGCAATACATCGACATATGGCTTCGTTGCATTCTTTCCCGCTGGGCAGGGAATCGTTCGCTACAGATTTGAGTCGATTGCCGCTTCGAAGGCTGCAGCCGTGCGGGACGTGATACGCCAAGCTAACGAATGGAAGTCATCACAGAGTCCGTAGCCAGCAGGGGAACACCCCTGTGCAGAGAAGCGGTTGGTCGCGTGCATGGCGGTCACCCCGGTGTTCTTCTACGTAAACCTTTCGCTGGCCACTGTAAAGTGCTATCTGTCGTCCGGAAGTTCATTCGTCGCTGGCCTTATGACCAACTTCATCAGTACACAAACAGTCCGTTTCTCCGGCCCATCGGTCTCATGGGATCAACTGCGACATGCTCACAAGGACCGTTCCGGTCAGCAGCGTCACACCGTTCAGTTTCTCTCAGGACCGCTGTTCTCCCTGAAGGAGAGGATCGACGATTCGGTCATGCTGACGGACGGTCGGCTGATTCGCTCCAGCCGACTGGCACGACTGGAAGCAGTTCTACTGATTTCGAATGCAGCAGTAACGGCCCGTAAACTGGTCCAGCAGGCCGGACTCGTGGACGCACAGGAAGTGAATCAGCTGGTCGATCTGTTGAACCAAAGCTATGACCTCACTGATTCTGCATTTCGAGTTGAACGAACAGCAATGGGTTTCCTGTTGATGACCCGCCCTGCTCTGGTCAGCTGGCTGGATCGACTTCATCAAAGACAGTCACAAATGCAGCTGTCGCAACCGATGATGGACACCCTGACGATCATCGCGTATCAGCAGCCGGTGACACGAGCACGAGTGGAATCGATTCGAGGTGTGCAGTCATCAGAAATGATCCGTCAACTGATTGACCGCGGACTGGTACAGGTCGGTGGTGAAGAAGACTCCCTGGGCAGGCCGTTTCTGTACATCACGTCGCGACAATTCCTCGATATGTTCGGCCTTGGTCAAGTCTCAGACCTGCCGGACTACGAGACAATCGGTCGCCAACAGGAACAGGAGTCTGAGTCTGCAGAGGCAAAACCTGCCAGTACGGAACCTGACAGGGATGTGACCACACCGGTTCCGGAAACGCAGCGAAACGCGGGTTAAGATCCGGGGCACCGACGTAAGCGCAAACACCGTTCACAACTTTGCACCACATCCAGCGTTCTCACGCTCGCCATTTCCGTCCGCGGAATGACGTTTCGCCCTCCCGATGTCATCACCCAAAGCGCGTGAAACGTATCGAACCTCAGACTTGAGCGGTTTTCTTCGACAGCCCGGCAAGAGGCCGGATCAGTTCCAGCAATTCGTTGTTGATGTCGCTAACAGAACGCAATTCGTCGTCGGAGTTAAGACTTTCCACAATATGCCAGTCATCGCGTTGCTCCGCAATGCTCAGATAGCAGCGACGAACACGTTCCAGATAGGGCAAATTAGACTCCTGAATGTCAGCTTCGTCGTCGGTATAGTCACGTTCATCTTTACGACTGACCAGTTCCCGACTCCACCTGGAACTGATGTCGATAAGAATGTTCAGATCGGGCCGTGGCAGCCCGAATACAACGTGCTCGATGTGATCAATCCATGAAACCAGCTCTGACCGTTCCTGCCCATCCAGCTTGGCAGACTGGTGAGCCAGATTGGAACCAGTGAACCGGTCAAGGATGACGACGTCGTGATCCTGAATGGCCTGCTGCAGAACAGATTGGGATTCGAAACGGTCTCCAGCGTACAACACAGACGCCAACTGTGGGTGAACCTGCTCCAGCGAACCAAAACGGCCGTTCAGGAAATCCCCGATCGCGTCGCCAAAGGTGGTTTCCGAGTATCTGGGAAACTGCAGAACCGTGGCTCTGACGCCGACAGCAACCAGTCGTTCTGCAAGCTGCTTCGACTGTGTGCCCTTGCCCGAACCATCAATACCTTCAATGGCGATAAGTGAAGTCATACGACGATCTGTTCGTGTCTAAAGTCTATGGACCATAAATACGGTCACCACAAATCTACCGTTTTCCGAAATGCAGTCTGCTTTCGCCGGTGCCCAAACCCATTGGGCTCGCAACCCACTCAGTCGAGTGAATTAAACTCGACTGACGTGCCTGTCAGGAGACCTCCAACCGAGCAGGCGTTGTGAGGCTTGCAACGTGCTCAGGCACCATAACACGAGACGCCTGAACACGCTCGCGACTCGCGTCCTCCGCGACGCAAGAGACAAAAGTACCAAAATCGGCAGCTGTCCCGCGTACTTCCGTCGGAATGTACCACTGATCCGTTCCTTTCACCCAGCCTGACCGATCCTCACAAGTTCTTTCGGCCAGTACAATCTGTTCAGCACCGGACTTTACACGACTACGATAGAAATCCAGAGCAAGATCACGCTCCAGCACACTCAGAGCCCGAACGCGGGCCTTGATAATGCGGCTGGGGACCTGGCCGCTGAAATTCGCCGCTGGTGTGCCGTCGCGGCGACTGTACGGGAAGACATGGATCTTCATAAAACGTGCACGCCGGCAGGTTTCCAGAGTTTCCTCAAACTCGGCGTCCGTCTCACCGGGAAAACCAACGATAACATCTGTCGTGAATGCCGGATCGTGCCCCAGCCGTTCACGAATCTGTTCCAGCTGATCGAGAAAACGGCCCACGCGGTATCGCCGTCCCATGCGCTGCAAAACTGTATCCGCCCCGCTCTGCAGTGCCGGGTGGAACTGAGGGCAAAGATGTTCGCAGTCTCCGGCCGCCTTGATGAAGTCGTCATTCACCTCCACTGTTTCAATACTCGACAAACGCATGCGCCAGTCGCCCGGTATCCGGTCCAGTCGCCGAAACAGATCCCACAACCGCTCCGGCCTGTCTCCAGGTGTCAGATTATTGGTGTCGATGCCGAAATGGCCAACATGAACTCCACTAATCACGATTTCCCGATAACCATTGTCCACCAGCCGGCGAACTTCTTCTTCGATGTCCACCGGGCGACGGCTGCGCAAGCCCGGACGAACGCTCGGAATGATGCAGTACGAACACTTCAGAATACAACCGTCCTGAATCTTGACGAACGCTCGATGATGCCCTTCGAATTCGCTGATGCCTGCGGGCATGTCGACAACGCCAAACCGCCCCAGAACATCAGACAGCTCACGCTTATCAGTCACAACCTCAATAACGTTGGGCAGTTCACTGACCGTCTGGGGGTCACGAGTCGCGTAGCATCCCATGACAATCGTTTTAGTACCTGGGTTGTTTCGAGCCAGCTGCCGAATCGCCTGTCGGGATTTGCTGTCACCGTTATTAGTCACGGTGCAGGTGTTAACCACGCACAGGTCGGCCGATTCCTTATCGGCCGCTTCGCGAAATCCGTTCTCGCGCAGGGCTTCCCGCACCAGCTGAGTTTCGTACTGGTTAACTTTGCAGCCGAGAGTAATCAGTCGGCAGGTTCGTTGCGGGACAGGCACAGTGCGTACTTTTCAGACAGACGAGGTTTACCAGCGGCAAATACTGATGTTCCGCGACCGACTCTGCAATTCTGGTTTCCGTGAGATACGGAATTTCCGCCACATTCGGTGAATCGACACGAAAACAATCCCAATTGCGCGGATCTTGATGACGCATAGCAGGAACGGACGCGCCGACTGAAGATCTTTGGCAGCCATCCGCCCGAATTGTCCCGGCGATCGCGATCCCCCAGGGTCATGCATACAGAATGTAAGCAATAACTTGTCGTACTCGTTGCAGGCGATACAGTTTGTCCTGAAATCGCCGTCACCAGGCTCCTGGCCGACAACCGGATTGACCTGTGTTCCGATCGGGCTCATTCGCTCATTCATTAGAACTCCAGATACTTTCAATGTCGTCTTCCACGGTGTCATATCAATTCACAGGCGCTCACAACGGAAAATGCAGCCGGCAATCCCTGACGAAGTCTGCCCGAGGAGAAACAGATGTCCAGGACCAATCCAGATGATGCCCAGCCCTGGCGAACGACCTGGAAACGCTCACCACCTGGGTATGCGATCATCATCATCGTTCTGACAGCGTCGATATTCTTTGCATACTGGTGGACGACGGAACTACCCGCAGTTGTGCGAATCGCAGGCGGTCCTGCGAATGGTCGATATGCCGCTCTGGCCAATGGTTTGGCTCAGGAACTTCGCACACGACTGGCCGTGGAGGTCGTCGTGACGGAAACCGCAGGATCTCTGGAAAACCTAAACCAACTGGAAACGAATCAGGTGCACTTCGGTCTTTACCAACCCGAAACCCGGGAAATCCTTGCCGAACCGAACATCTTCCGTGGAGAAGAAGAACCAGCGGCGTTTGTCAGCAATCTGTACCCCGAATTTCTGTTGCCGGTCGCGGCAAATGATTCGTCCGCAGCACTCAATCGGATCGATAAGCGGATTTGGTGTTGTAACGATCACCTGTCGGGCGACTTTGCGATGACGCAACTTCTGTTGCGTCACATCAGCGATGACAGAACAATTAACGTGGAACATGTCCCCTATGCTGACCTGCCAGAACAAATTGCTGACGGCAATGTTGATATCGGAATTATCTGTTGCGGGCTGCGTGCCCCTGTCGTGAAGGAATTGCTGACGGCTTCCCGGGCGAGACTTGTCGACGTGCCGTTTGTGGATGCACTGGCTCGTCGCAACTCATCGTTATCGCGCGACGTTGTTCCTGCCGGATATTTCCAGATCGCTCCGGCGATCCCGCCAGAAGATTTTCACACCGTCTCTCTCGACGCTCAGCTTCTGGCTGGCAACGGAACCCCTGTGGGTCTGGTGGAAGAAGTCACGCGAATCGTTACCGACGCTCGTTTTCAACGTCGACACGGTTTGAACAGACTGATTGAAGGCGGCGCCACCTATGCGACTCAGCGACCTGAATTTGAACTGCATGCAGGTGCCTCGCATATATTCTACCCCGATCTGAAACCGTTCATTAACCCTGATTTCGTCGAAGGAACGGAAGGTATTCGGTCCTTCGTAGTTTCGCTGCTGGCTGCTGTATGGCTATTGCACCGCTGGTGGACAAAGCGTCTGATCCGCAGTCAGGAACATCGCCTGGACCGCTACATTCGACAACTGCTGGAACTCGAACGCCAGCAAATGGAAGTCGATGGCGAAGGCAACACCGAAGAATCACAGCGATTGCAGACAATGCTGGATAACGTCACCGTTCTGCGGCAGGAAGCCCTGTCCGAATTCACGTCGCATGAACTTAATGAAGACCGTGCTGTGGACTGCTTTCTCGAGATGTGTCACGCACTAAGCGACAAGATCAATGCAAAACTGACGCGTCATTCGCTGAATGCCCTGCGGCAGGGTCTGTAACCATCTGCGGGGCCGCTGGAAGGAGAATCCGTCGTTTTCCTGAGGCGGCGACTGGCCAGGACAAGTCGGTATTTTCGACGGGGCACGATTCTTATACATTTCGGCAGCAATTCTGACGATCACAGTCTGAATATCGGCCAGAAGACACGTTCTTCTCGCGTCGTTCGAAGGATCGAAACAATGCGTGCTTCCGCCTTGTTGCTGTGCGAGCTGATTGTCTGTGGATGCGGCAACTTTGATTCATCATCAAGCCCCGCGACGAACGACGCTTCTCAGCCTGTGACTTCAACGACGGTCACGGTTTCACTTCCCAGTCCTGTTGATCAGGGATTGCCGGACGACATGTCTGTCGCTGCCAGTGTTTCGGGCAAACAAACGTCTCGGAGACACGACGATTCCGACCATGTAACGCAACTGCTGGACGATATCCAGCGACTGCGGATTGCAACAACGCCGGCGAAACTTGAGCAGGCCAAGTCAGACCGCAGGGAACGCAACACCAGGATTGTCCAGATGGCATCCCAGGTAATTCAGTTAACTGTGGAGCATGAGTCAAAACAGGCTCACTTCAATCAGGCCGTCAGACATCTGCTGGAAGCCAGGTTTCAATTGGCATTGAGCGATGTTAAACAGGACGTTGACCGGTTGTATGCTGACGTGCAGGCACTCAACCAACAACATCCCGAATCCGATGCTGCCGCCGAGGGCGTCTACTACCTTGCTAAGTTCGCCCACACCAAAGCACGTATGGTCGGCCACTCCCGCACAATATGGTTCGAGAATTTTGCGAGGTGGGCACGTGAATTTGCTGATCGCTTCCCCGGTCAGGAACAGCGAGCGGTCTCGCTGCTTTTTGGCGCAGGACGAAGTTGTGAAATGCACGCTGCTGTGTGTGATGACCAGACAGCTGCCATGCGACTCATGGCGGAAGCGGAATTGTGCTACCGGACTCTGGCCAGTCAGTTTGGTGAAACTTCGCAGGGCCATGAAGCCGCTGCCGTCCTAAGACGGCTGTCTCTGCCCGGCAGAAAACTGTCCCAGTTCTCCGGACCCACGTTAGACGGCAATTACGTCGACTCTGAAACTTTCCGGGGCCAGGTGACCATCATTTATTTCTGGGACAGCAGAAATATGGAATTTCAGCAGAACATGCTTCCACTGCTGCTGCAGGCGAAGGAGGTATCTTCGACTCGACTGCGGTTCGTTGGCGTCAACCTGGATGAAGACGAGTCTCTCGCCAGAGCATTTCAGAACAGCGAAGAGCTTCCGGGCGAACAGGTCTTCTTCGCGGATGAAAATCTGCGTTCGTGGAACAGCCCGCTAATTCGATTCTGGGGACTGTCCCGATGTCCCAGCGTCTGGCTGGTTGACCGTGAAGGGACCGTCAGCGCGGTTGACGTTGGTGCATCTCAATTAGTGTCAGAAATGCGGAAACTGTTTGAGTGACGACACAAGTGGACCGTGTGTTCCGGCAGTGACTACCGTGCCGCAGGTGCACAAGGAATACGCAGAAGTTTTCCGGGAACGACAACGCGCCTCATCCCCCCCTGCGAGCCGTGTCTGTACGTTCAGTTCCAACCCGAAAACACTGAAGATGTTTCCACGACAGGCCTCCTGATAGACTCGAGTGCAGTCCTGCGGGGCATCCCCGCAGGCAAAAATCACCATCACCTGGAAAATTGTTCACGGCATGTGGCGGGGTTGACGGCCCATTATCGATAGAAGATTGGAAAGTATGGGGCAGCAGCACCTGATCGCCACCACCCCACGACGTAAACCATTCTCTGAATTAGTGTTAGTTCATAATTAAGCCAGCGGTTCTGTGCAGGATTGGACGAAAACATGCTGCTCGATTCCTCGACAAGCAAATGTGCGAAAGCCGGCAATGTTTCTTCAGTGCCACCATCAGACTCGCAAAAACGATCTGGAAGAATTGGGTCATATGGGAAACAGGCCGCGTTGACAAAAAGACAACAGGAAATCTATGAGTTTTTGAAGGATAGAATTCATAATCGTGGATACGGCCCCACGGTGCGAGAGATCGGCATACACTTCAAGATTCGCTCTCCCAACGGAGTGATGTGTCACCTGAAAGCCCTCGAAAAGAAAGGAATCATTCACCGTGAGTCCAATATGTCTCGCGCGATCGGCCTGACGGAGGGTCCACCAGAAGAGACAATGAGTCTGCCGCTCATCGGTACGGCAGTCGATGGAGAACGACTTCAAACCGCAGTATCGTCGGCTGAGAAAGTTGACTTCAGGAACATTTTCCTGGGCGAACACAAGGCGTGTTTAAACGTTCATAGCTCTACGTTTGCTGAATTGGGAATCTGCGACGGTGACAGTGTTGTCGTGGACCGAGGCATGCAGGGAGAACCAGGCTCTCTTATCGCCGCGCTCGATCACCAGCACCAATTGACATTCTGTCGCATCCCGAAAAATGGAAGGCGGCCAATGCCGGCAGTTCCAGGAACGAGTACCGTTCCCACCCGTCAGATTCTGGGTGTTGTCGCCGGTGTGATTCGCAACTGCATTCCGCTGCCACCCGCTAAGGACGACATCAGGGAATAAGCGATTTCTGACGCAACGGGGCGTGGCGGAACGCCGTGCGTGTTCGCCGCTGACTGCTGCCCTTCAAGCAATCGAGACGCCATTTGGCCAATGCAATTGGCCAATGCAATTTGCTCCCTGAACTACCCCGCCTGACGTCTTGTTTCCAGCTGACTTAGACGGTTGTACAGTGTCTTCAGCGCAATGCCCAGTTCCCTGGCCGCCGCCGGTTTGTCGCCGTTGTGTCGATTCAACACGTGCAGAATCATCTGATCTTCCATTTCGCGCAGAGTTCGCGGTTGATCATCAAACACGGCAGACGCCAATTGCTGGCCGGTCGCCTGGCCGCCGCGCGACAGACTTTCAGGCAGATCGTCCGGTGTAATCTTATGGCCATCCGAAAGAATCACGGAATGTTCCATGACGTTTGCCAGTTCACGCACGTTTCCTGTCCATGTGTGAGCCTGTAGCGCTTCCATCGTTTCGGGAGACAGAAATCCGGCGGGCAACGATTCCCGTTTGAGATGCCGGGCAGCCAGATGTCGCGCCAAAACCGGAATGTCTTCGCGCCGTTCGCGCAAAGGCGGCAGATGTATTTCAAATGTATTCACGCGAAAAACCAGATCTTCGCGAAATGTGCCGGCCTCAACCATCTCCTGCAAATCACTGTTCGTAGCGCACACGATACGAACGTCGACCTTGAATGGTTCGTTTTCCCCAACACGGCGTACTTCGCCGGATTCCAGAAAACGCAGCAGCTTGACCTGCATCGACTTGTTCAGTTCGCCAAGTTCGTCAAGGAACAGCGTTCCACCATTAGCGACTTCGAATAAACCTGTTCGCGCCGTGTCAGCTCCCGTAAAGGCACCCTTTCGATGGCCAAAAAACTCACTTTCGACAAGGTTCTCCGGAATTGCACCGCAATTGACGGCAACAAACGGTGCATCCGCGCGTTCGCTTTGCTCGTGAACACGGCGTGCCACCATCTCTTTACCTGTTCCGGTTTCCCCCAGAATCAGCACGGCCGAATTCGTTGGCGCAATCTTGTCAACAAGCTTCTTGACCCGCCGCATTCCGGCCGACTCACCGATCAGGTCAGAATGCCCTTCGACCTGCAGCAGGCGACTTTCCAGTGCCAGATTCTTGTTCAGCAAAGCTTTCTTGTCGCCAATCCGCTGCAGCACAGCAGAGATTTCAAATAACGAAACCGGCTTCGGCAGAAAGTCGTATGCTCCCATCCGCACCGCACGAATCGCATCGTCCATGCTCCCGTGACCAGTGCTGATCACGTACTCGGTGTCCGGGGAGTGTTCACGCAGATGATCGATCACATCCCAGCCACTACCACCAGGCATCCGCAGATCCACGATCGCCGCATCAAAAGTATTCTTACTGACTGTGTCCATCGCTTCACCAGGCGATCGGCACACTGTCGCAGCATGCCCCATCCGTGGAAGCTCAGATTCCAGCAGTTCGGAGATCGATTCGTCATCGTCCACGAACAGAACTCGCAACTTATGTTTTCCAGATCCAGCCACTGCCAACTCCATGGCAAAATGCTCCGAATTCCTTTCGAAGCGTCGTTAATCGTGTCATTCAACATAATGATCGACGAATACCGTCGGAACGATATCCGTGCTGGTCAAGCCAGCGACCATCAAACTCCTTTAGTATCAAATTGCCGCAATCGCAGCAACGTAAGATACAGCGACCCCACACCCCACTACCCCCATTCACCCCAAATACCACATTTAAACGTAAATCGAGGATGCCACGGAGCTGAGCGGCCTGGCAGCAGAAAGATGAAAAGCAGCTTTCTCACAGTGCAACACTACTGTTCATGTGCGGCCTGCATTTCCGAACGTCACCGGTACCACCAACCGTTGTGTTGTCTTCGCGGTGTCATTTGGTACTTGCTTGATGGCGGACTTCAACAGAATGCCTCAACGGCAGAATCCGAGAACTCTTTTGTTGTATCTCAGTTAGGTGTTGCAGCAGCACGCGTCGCACTTCATCGATGGTTTCCCGCCGGCGATGAACCTCACTGTGGCCGGCCCTCACGCGGATTTCGGAATCAGCGTCGTCACGATGAGCACTCGTGAGTTTCACGACACCGTCAGACCATTCCGCCATCGTCCTGCCCCGGCTCACGCCAACAACATTGTGGTGAACAACCTCGTCCGGGATCGTCGTTTGGCTGACGAGTCGCACTACGGCGGAATTCCGGTCAAGGGAATCCACGCTTGTTCGCGGAGTAAATATACGATCCCAGATGCTCTGATTGTTCTGGCGAAAAATCAATTCGCTGAGAGCCGAGGTACGGCTGGGGAGAAAGACGAGGGAGCCACTTAACCAGCGTGTGAAGACATTAGCGTAACCGCTGCCGCCAAAAGGGCTTGCAATGGTCACAATCCGGTCAACGGATCGATCAGCTTCAAAAAAGAAAACACGCTGAATGGATTCGTGAGCTTTCCGATCAGCCTTAATCTCAGCGACGGGCAGTTTGCTCATTGAGTTCCATAACTTGTCATCACTGTCGATCGTTAACAGATATGACATCAATCCGCCCATGCTATGCCCGACGACGACCATCTGATCCAGTTTCTCATTGAGTCCATGAGGGTCGCAGCGCTGTCGCAATTCCTTAAGTCGGTCTCGCAAACTGGCTGTGGCGAAGGTGAGCGGCTGACCGGTGGGATACATGTAGAACCAGAACTGATATTTTTCTCGAATGGCCGGATCGCTTTGTAGATCATTGAACATCTCCATCCATGTAATCGGACTGGACCAGATGCCGTGAACCATCAACACGGGAATGCGATCCGGATCATAGGGCTGCACCATGTACAGACCTTCCAGTGTCTCAGCCTGGTCAGGACGCAAAAAGGCGAAGGTATCCAGCAGCGACAGTTTGGGATTGGTCAGAAACCAGGCCAGCGGTGTGCTGATATCTGTTTCCAAAGGAACCAGAGTGTCATTGACAACAACACCATCGGAATCTCGCGGGTCAAACACCTGCAGATGAATTCGGTCCTGGCTTTCGTCGCCGTTCCGAGGAAATCTCGCCACAACAGTGGCTGGAAAACTCAGTCGCTCCGCATAGTAATCTTCCAGATCACTGCCATCCTGCCGTTGTCGATGAATGACAATGGGCACACCAACACCGCGTGAATCATGTCGATTACGCAGGTTCTTCAATTCGTAATCGGCAACGAAATAGAATGCGCCCAACTGAGTTTCGCTCAGCCAGTGAGTGGGATGGGGAATCTCAACATCTAACTGACGGCCTGTCATGGGCATCCGAATGGTTCGTCCCAGGCGATACCTGCCGCTGTACTTCACCAGCCGCAGCAGCTCCTGAAGACTGGTGTTGTAGATATCGGTCGTCTCCCGGTGTATTGCGGCATTGGGGTCGAGCAGTCGCCCGTCTGCATCCGGCTCGGTCAGATACCGCCAACTGAACTCTGCAGCATCAAGGCAAAGCTCCATCGCCAGTTCGCGGTCTTTTTTCCTGGAGCTCTGCGCCGCCAGATAGCTGACTTCAGAATAGGCGTGCAAAGCCTCGCGGTGACAATTTCCGCCGATCTGATTCCGGCAATGCTGTAGCATCCGGACAAAGTCATCACCGTGAAAATAAGACGACGACGTCAGGAATGCGTTCGTCCGATCGGACGGTCCGCGGTCTCCGAATGCTGTCTTGTTCAATCGCTGTGTAATCGGATTGATCGGCCGTTCCCTCAATTCCACAAATTCAACCGTTGTACAGCCGCTGAACAGCGCAGTAGTCACTGTGCAAACAATCAGCGAGCGCAAGAAGCGTTTATGGGGAGGGGAATGCAGCACAGATACACAAAGGCAGGAATTTCAAGTCAGCCGCCTGCGACAACGAGTTGGCCATTGACGCGATGGTGATTGACGCCGCAGCCAGAGATGGGATACGGTCCGAGCGACCTCATACCGGTCAAACCGCGTGCCGTAGCCTCTTTCGGAAGCTCATTTCGGTCAATGCCAACCTGCGGCGGGGCCGTCTGTACGCCGGTTCGAGTTGCCGAACTGCAAATGCCGAACGTTGTACGAGTCGTCCGTAATGTGTTCAGGACGTGGTGAAACGCTCAAACGACAAACTCGTCTGAGCGGTTGCGAAGAAGCCTCGCGACTGATCTGGGACGGACACAACGACAAAACCGGCGGCCGCAATGGAAACCTGGCTCTCAACGCAACACAGGGAAACTAGGCAAACGGCAGACGACAAAGCAACGTAGGACAGACCAGGCGGAACACGACTTCGCATCGAATGCACGGGACCAACCAGCAAGCGTGAACAGAACGTTCGGAAAAAATCAAATTCTGCCTACGATGCTCGGATTTCTGGCAGCGTCCTGGGCATGGTCATGGACTCTTGCTGAGTTGCTCAGCGATTCGCAGATGGCACGACAGGTCTGGCCGTCCGACATCAACGCTCACGTTGTCAATTGCCTGGGTGGCCACATCTCACGAGATGCACTGGGGCGTTCCGTGGCAATGCTCGGAGTACTGAACGTGTGGCTGCGGTTGCTGGCAGCAACCGGTGGAATAGCCGTCGTTGTATGCCTCACACAAAAACAGGAATCCGCCGACAGAGTTAAGTCCGTTCTGACTGACGTCCTTCGACAGTCTTCGGCAGTATTACTGGTCGGAGCTGGGTTGTGGGTGTTGTGGCTGGCTGGCATAAGCAGTGAATCTGTGCAGCGATTTATCGTCGGCGGTACAGGACTGTGGCTGACAATGACCTCAGCCTGCCTTGTGTGGGTCTGGATTAACGCAGCATGTGGCGGCCTTCAGGAGCGTCAACTTGCGTTCGAGGAGCCCAGTGCGCGGATATCCATCGCAGTGTTGCTGTTAAGCATCGCCTGCTGGGTAAGCGTGTCCTATTGGATGAATGCCAGCCTGTACGAACAGCTACTGGTTCCTCACGGCGATTCCGCGATGTACGAAGAGCATCTCTGGAATATCCGACACGGCAAAGGGTTTCGCAGCTATCTTGATCAGGGTCTGTTTTTCGGCGAGCACATTCAGGTCATTCACCTGCTGCTGTTGCCACTGCATATAATCTGGCCCTCCCACCTGCTGCTGGAGCTGGCTGAATCAATTGCGCTGGGGTGCTGTGCGATCCCCGTTTTTCTGATGACGCGACGGCACACGGGAAGTCATCGGGCGGCTGTCTTTATGGCCCTCGCATGGCTTGCTTTTTATCCAATGCACTATCTGGATATTGCTATTGACCAGAAGTCGTTCCGACCGATCGCTCTGGGACTGCCATTTCTGTTCTGGACCATCCACCTGTTCGAGGTGCGCAAATATCGGGCAGCCACCATCTGCCTGCTGCTCACCCTTTCGGCGAAAGAAGATTACGCCCTGGTCACCTTTCCGCTGATGGCAGTCCTTGCCTTCGAGGCGTTCCTGAAGTACCAATCAGGTGAGCGGGTGTCGGCCAGAGCCGTCGCCGGCCACGATGAGTCCGCGCAGCAAACAGCCAGTGACGACCGCGCGGCCGTCCGCTGGGCCTCCGGCCTGGCATTGTTTTCGGCCATTTATCTGGCAGCCGTGGTGCTGGTCATTATCCCGACATTTCGCTCGGGAGATCATGTGCATTACAGCCGGTATTTCGGCAATCTGGGCAGCAGTCCGGGCGATCTGGTGAAAACCTCCCTGAACCATCCAGGCAAAGTCGTACGCCAGATGCTGACTGCACAAACAGCCGTCTATCTTCTTGTATTTCTGGGACCGCTGGCCTTCTGGCCTGTTCGGAAACCTCGGCTGCTGCTGGCCGGTATCCTGACTTTCACCATGTTGTCGCTGCTGCAGTTCGGCACTGACAACAACAATCTTCCAACTGTTCCGTTTCACCACTTTCATGCTCCTTTGCTGCCAATTCTGTTTTGGGCCGCCATCGCGGGCATCGGGGCAACAGCCAGTGACCCGAGCTACAGCTGTGACAGTAAACCGGCGCGCCAAGATCCCATGAGCTGGCTGAGAACATTTGTGCCTCGTCACGTGAGTCCCACCAGCGGTTCTCTGCTGGTACTGTGTTGCTGTATTGGCACGACGGTGACCGGCTCCCTGACGCCAATGGGGGCGGCATTCTGGTCCACAAGATCTCCGTTCGGGCGGCAGGCTCTGTATCACCCCGTGAATCCTGACCAGCAGCAACGAGCTCTGATGGCGCCCCGAGTGGTCGAGCAGATTCCACTGACGGCTCGTGTCGCGGCAACGGACTTCATTCATACGCGGCTGACACATTGTGAGCGGTCCTACGACTACAGCAAGTACCTTCGTGCTGTCAATAACTTCCAGCCGGGGGTTCCGCCGGACACTGACTACATCGTAATCGACACCGGCCACCGGTACAGCGATATTCGTTCGGCCGCGGCCGTTCCCGAACTGCAGGGCGAAACCGACTGGGAACTGCTGCCCGACACTACAAACGGCTATTTCCTGTTGCTGCAGAGGAAGCAGCCGGCCCCCGCTGACTGAATACTGACAGTTCGAATTCGGTGAACAGCGATGCCGTCCAGCTCCGACATCAGACCGGTCTTTCACTCCGTTGCCGCCGTTGAACTCACATCGTGACTACATCTAACACGCAGCCAGCACGACCAAAACGACTTCGCACCCCCATGCTCTTCCGATAATCATCCCACCGGCGGCAAACTTCCGCTGAGCACCGGAAGATCAAACGCGCACACGGCATTGGCTTCCAGAATCTGATTGTCCAGTTGAAAGCGGCCGATTCCGTCATCACCCTTCTTGGCCGGTTCATGACCCATCATTGTGGTCATCGCTGTTCGTCACGCCAGACGTACCCCATCCCGCTGCCAATCCTGCTGCAGCTAAGTCGTGATTTCCACGTTGATACCTACATTGACAGGAGTCACAACAGGTCGAAGTCCGTTGCTATTGGGGCCGACCACCGGAATCTGGCTAACAACAAGGAGCACGCGGTGCCCGGCGCAAAGATTGCCGGTGACCTTGTTTCTGATATTCAGAGTTCCGTGATACCCACTGGTTGATTCACTGAGTTCGTTAAGTTCCGCCTGATCCGTTTCCGGAACCTCTTCCGGGTTTCGCCTTGCAACCGCACTCAACGGCAACCACCGCACCCCAATCGACAGTGGCTGACTACCCACGGTCTTCGCCGCAATCATTGTAATTGCAGCCCTCGGACAAGCGTCTTTGCCTTCATCAACCGGGTGCACCGGACACGAACTGCTCCAGTGCGGAACCCGCGATCCTGACGTTTTCTTTTCTGCTGGTGACGTTCATCCTGTCACAGTATTCGAGAAACGGAATCGCGTGTTTGCGCGTCACCTGCCAGCGATCACGAATGTCAGCCACCGACAGTTGCGAATCGGACACAAACAGATCATTCAGTTCATCGCACAGTTCGTGAAAAACCTGATTCGAAACCAGCAGGCCTTTGCCGATGTCCCGGAGAATTCCGGTCTGAACGGCGAATCGGGACAACGACGTCACCGTGTCGAAGGTCAGGTCCAGCTTTGCCGCAATATCCTTCGTCGTCGGTGGCGCACGATTGCCGTCAAACAGCCGGACAATCTGCTCCATTCGGGACTGCTGACGTTTAGAGAGCGAGTTTTCACCGGAAGCCGCGGCCACCATGCGTCCCAGACGCACAACTGCCCCGGCATCGATCAAGGACTTCAGCGACAGACGAATCAGCTCTGCAGAGCCGAATGCCTTCGCCTGCTGTACGACAGATTCTTCGACAGACCATGCATCATGAGACTCTTCCGCACGCCGTGTCAGCAGATCGACAATAAAACGTTTGATGCGATCAATGGCCATCGTCGAAACCAGATGCAACGAACTCGCCAGTTTCTTTACGCTGCCGGTCTCCAGAGCCTGAGTGATCACCTCTCTTTGTTCGTCCCTTGAAATCCCCAGCTGCAGTTCACACCACGAATGCGTAGGACCGATTTCACCAAGAAATTCGGCCCAGGCGACCAGGCGTTCCGTGGCATCGGACATGGCGATCTTTTCGCCGAGTTCGATCAGTTTTCGTGAACGCTTTGTGCCGCCGTCCAGCGTTGCGAGAACAGTGCCACCACCGACAGTACCAACAGGATATGGCAGGCGGAACAGACACTTCTGACCAAACGTGGCGATGATGGGATTGTCGGTTTCCACGACAACCACGCTCGACTGCGACGGCTGCAGACGTCGCGTGCCGGTGATGCGTGCGCTGCACGCCGCAGCGGCGATGTGCAACTGCAGTGTTGCAGGACATTTAATCTCCGGCGAGTCCTTAAACGTCCTGACTTCCACGAGCAGATGCCGGCGTTTACGGAAAACGTCTGGCTGAATAAGTTCGTCACCTCGCTGCACTGCATTGGCAGAAACTCCAGTCACGTTCAGGGCCGTGCGGTGGCCCACCTTCGACGACTGAACGGCTTCGCCGTGAACTTCAACCTCACGAACCCGTACCAGTTCTCCCGAATTGGCCAGTTCCAGGTTGTCGCCGGTCTGTATGGCGCCGCTCCAGACGGTCCCGGCGATGACGCAGCCACGTCCGGGCATACTGAACACACGGTCGACCGGCATCCGAAAGTATTCACCGCAGGCACGTTCTTCAAGACTGTCCGTGAAGTCGCACAACTGCGCCGTCAACCTGTCGATTCCGATATTCTTCACCGGCGATACAGGAACCATCGGAACATCGCGGAAGCCGAAGTCGTCCAGAAATAACTCCAGGTCTTCCCTGAGTTCTGCCTGTGCGGCATCGGTTGCCAGATCGATGCGCGACAGTGCCACCATCAGCTGCTTCACGCCCAGCATCTGCAGAATGGACGCATGTTCCAGAGTCTGCTCCTGTATTCCCTGATCGCAGGCCACCACCAACAGCCCGATATCAATACCCGAAACGCCAGCTAGAAGGTTGCCTACGTACTTCTGGTGCCCTGGCGCATCAATCAGAGCAAACTGATGATCGCCTTTCGTGAACGAGGCGAATCCCAGGTCAATCGTGATGCCTCGGAGTTTTTCTTCCGGATGAGTGTCCGTGTCGACACCAGTCAGCGCAGCAACTAACGATGTCTTGCCGTGATCAATGTGGCCGATGACACCAACAATGCTGTAACTCATTACTTCCTCAGGTGTCACAGACCAGTCGTACCGGCGGCACGAGCGCGCTGTGACTGTTGCCATTGATCATAAAACGTTTCAAACGCAGCACGAATATCGGGACGGTTTTTGCGGGCTTCGCGCAGAGCACCGGACACAAATTTCTCCGGGCTGTCCATCATCAACAATTCAGCAGCGTGAACAGCCACTGCAGCATCAAATGTCTTCAACCGTTCCAGAACGCGACTGCTGTCGCCGACTGCCGAGCAAATATCAGCAGCGTATTCTTTAGCTGATGTGATTCGCCCATCACCATCCGCGTCGATCCAGACGGCACCGGTGACCGCAATAAACGTCGGCGTCCAGGCAGGCGATGTTGGCTGATACGGTTTGGCAATTGGCCAGTATAGCTTTCGGACGCCCGGACCGCGTGCCACGGCCACTACGAACGCATCCTGGCTGGCTGAAATCGGTAACTGTGTTTTGAACCGGCCTTTCACTCCGGCCCGGGAGCGGTCACCGACCTGAAGTTTAAGAGTACGGACGGACTGCCCGTTCACGAAGATCTCAAGTTCGTCGGCTTCCATCCAGGACGGACCTCGCACATCAACAACAGCGTGATATTGCTCTGATTCCTTGACAGTATCACCAGGCCCAGCGGTTTCATTAACGCGAACATCGGCGAACAGTCCGCAGCCGATGGAAACACGTCCGGCAACAAAGGCGTCAACCGCGGCATCGACATTGATTTTTCCCGGATCAGAATCATCGCAGCGAATGTAGGTGCGTCCCTGACCGACAAAATGACGGGCAACATCGTGCGAATCACTGCAGCCGACAGGTGTCAGACGGCGTCCGGCGTTGAGCTGCGACATCCAGTCGTGCACAAGCTGCATAACCTCTGTCTGCTGAGCTGCCGAATTGACAACCTCCATCGCGTTGGCCCGCAGATCCCAGCCGTCAAGATTTGTGGATGTTGCCGCAAGATGATGTTCCGGTCCGAACGGACGGTAGTTGCTGTGAATATCCCGCGAATGGTTCAGGATGGCCACTTGCACATCAGCAGTTCCATAAATACTGGCAAAAATATCCGGCCAGTTGTCAGCCTTATAGTCGGGAATCGGAACATCTGCGGTCGCCACTGGAAATACATTAAAGTGCCCGAACTTCGTGGTCACTTCGTTGCCAATCACCGGGGTGAAAAAGTCACGAACACCAAGCTCGCGAGCCAGTTCTTCGTAGTCGATGTGAACATTGTGATCGGTAGCAACAGGAAACTCGATGCCTTCTCCGGCCAGAGTCAGCATGCGTTCGCGAACGGTTGAATCGCCGTGACCGGAATGGGTCAACGTGTGTACGTGCGTGTCACAGGCAGCGAAACCGTCTGTCGCGACCTCGCGTTCAATTGAAAACTGCAAAGTTAGAGACTCCGCGGCAGTGACGGTCAGCTTGCGAACGTCAATGCCGTATTCAGGGCCACGTCCGGCGACGATTTCGTACGTCCCCGGTGGCAACCCGAACTCCGCCTGGCCTGTGCAGTAAATCACTCCGGGCCGCACCGCCATCTGATCGTTGGACTGCGCTCCGGACGTCATCAGCCGACCCTCATGAAGAACGGTGATCCGACAGGGAGTTGGCTGGCCTGTCGTCATGTCCCGCACAGAGACGGTCACCTGACACTCACTTAATACGTCAGTCGCCGCAGCATCATACAGAGTTATATCCCCGATCCGGATGTCATCACTGTTCTTCGACGTGGTCGAAATCTGCAGTCGATTCTGACCGTCTATCAACGTCGACTTCGGAACTGTCCAGAAGCCGACAATAGCATTTTCGTCGCGGTGCAGTCGTCCCAGTTTCTTATCGTTCAGCTCGATATTCCACAGTTGCTTGACGTCATGCTGAACGATTCGAAGAGTCTGTTCGCTGGCGCTGGCCCTGGCATCAAACTCCAGCAGATAGCTCGTGGATTCAGGGGCTCCTTTGTATTCAGCCCATTCCTGGTCCGCGGCGTTGCGAACATGGTGCATCGCGGCGTCAAGAATTCGCGGAGCGGGGAAAGTTTCCGCAACCGCCGTAATTTGCCACAGCAGGAGTAAAATGGCCGAAACGGAGATCTTCATAGTGTCGCGTTTTCTACTTCTCTGGACTCGCCTGATAACTTCGTGAGTTATCGCCGTCTTGATCGCGTGATGGCTTCATGCCATGTTCAGATTCCGCAGCATGCGATGCTGCAGCGATTAACCGTCATATCACAACGATTTACCTGGCTCAGGATGGCGTGAGATAGTGTAGCTGAATAGTATGATGACCGGGGCTCACGTTGAGAAGCAGGTCGCCGAGCGAAATTATGTCGGAACTCCGGTCCTCACACATCTAAGGGACTCGTCCACACGTCTGTGCTGAAGTTTGAGTTCATCGTTGAGCCGTATTTGTCCGGCGTGCGCATCGATTCGTTTCTGTCGAAGCACCTGCGCAACTACACGCGTTGGCGACTCAGCCGAATGGTGCGGACCGGTGCCGTATTCGTCAATAATGTCGCAGCATCGACGGATCAGCGGGTGTTTCGCAGTCAGATCGTGTGTCTGCGGCTTGTCGAACCACCAGACAAACTGCTGACGCCGTCGCCGATTCCGCTTAACATCGTCTACGAAGATCCCTGGCTGTTGGTTGTCGACAAACCTGCCGGACTGATCGCCCACCCGGTTGGTGAATATCAAAGCGATACTTTAATCAACGCAATTCAGCATCACCTGGATTCTCTGTCACCCGTCCGGGGACTGCTGCGTCCGGGAATCATCCATCGGCTGGATCGCATGACCAGCGGATTGCTGGTCGTGCCCAAGGAACACATGACCCATCGCCTTCTGGCGATTGACTTTGAGAATGGGCGGACGTCAAAATCCTATGTTGCTCTCGTAGAAGGGGACCCCGACTTCGATGATCAGCAGATCAACCTGCCAATCGGACAGCAACCGGGAAACAACAGCGTGCTGATGTCGGCCAAACCAACGGCCGGTAAAGCACGATCCGCCAGAACAGACGTCGTAGTGAAAAATCGCTGCGGGACGCACGCAGTGCTTGATTGCGAACTGCACACCGGGCGAAATCATCAGATCCGAGTACATCTGGCGGAAGTCGGGCATCCGGTGTTAGGTGATGAGTTCTATGGACCTCACGGCGTGATCAGGAAAGCACCGCGACTTGAAGGTGAACGGCCGACAACAAAGCGACATGCACTGCATGCAGCGAAACTGGGCTTTGAACATCCGGTGCTGAAGACATGGATTGAATTTCGTTCGAAGCCGCCTTCGGACTTCTGGGCACTGGCCGAATGATTGTGCGAAGGCGGATTTCCCAACGACCCCCTCTCGATAACGCGAACTCCAGAAATTGCGGGCACGGCAGTTGAATTGAGTGAAGGTCAGGCCCAAACTGCGGTCCAAAATAAGCCCTGTGTTCCGCAGGCACTGCGACGGCAGCGTGTGAGTCGTCTTTCATCAAATATCATCGTGTCGGTCTAAGAAATGACTAACCCCAAACCTGTTCCGTTCAGCGAAGCCACCATTCGTGCCGTCGCGGAAGACTTTCCCACACCGTTCTATCTTTACGACGAACAGGGCATCCGCGAAAGCTGCCGCCGGCTGAAATCGGCCTTTTCATGGGTCGACGGATTTCGCAATTACTTCGCTGTCAAAGCCACTCCGAACCCCCACATTCTGGACATCGTCAGGCAGGAAGGCCTGGGCGGCGATTGTTCCAGCAAGGCGGAACTGATGCTGTGTGAGAAAGTCGGGCTGCGCGGCGAAGAGGTCATGTTCACCTCCAACAACACTCCTGCTTTCGAATTCCAGACAGCGAAGGATCTGGGCGCGGTTCTGAATCTGGATGATATCACGCACGTCGATTTCGTGGAGCAGAACCTGGGACTGCCGGAACTGGTCTCGTTTCGCTACAACCCCGGAGCAGCTCGGGAAGGCAACGTGATAATCGGTAAGCCCGAGGAGGCCAAGTACGGACTTATGGAGGATCAGCTGTTCGAAGCCTACCGAATGCTGAAGGAACGCGGCGTCAAACGATTCGGTCTGCATACGATGGTCGCGTCAAATGAACTGGACGGCAGCTTCTTTGTAGAAACCGCCCGTATGCTGTTTGACCTGGCAATTCGAATTCACGAGCAACTGGACGTCAGAATTGAATTCGTCAACCTCGGCGGCGGGATCGGCATTCCTTACCGTCCGGATGACAGGGCGGTGGACCTGAAAACGGTTGGTGATCAGATTCATTCTCTTTATGACAAAATGATCGTGGCCGCCAATCTGGCCCCGTTAAGAGTTGTGCTGGAAAACGGCCGTATGGTCACCGGCCCTCACGGCTATCTGATCACCAGGTGCATTCACCACAAACACATCTACCGCGATTACGTCGGCGTCGATGCTTCGATGGCGAATCTGATGCGGCCTGGAATGTACGGTGCATATCATCACATCACGGTACTGGGCAAGGAAGATTTCCCTCACAACAAGGTTGTCGACGTTGTTGGCTCACTGTGCGAAAACAACGACAAATTTGCAGTCGGCCGAGCGTTGCCGGAAGTCGATCGTGATGACCTGCTGGTCATTCACGATGCCGGAGCCCATGGCCACGCGATGGGATTCCAGTACAATGGAAAGCTCCGCAGCGCCGAGTTACTGCTGCAGGAAAACGGTGACGTCAAGCAGATTCGTCGAGCAGAAACATACGACGACTATTTCACCACGCTCGACTTCGCTGAGTTCTCATAGCGCTGAAACGCACCAAAAGTCAGCACAGCGTCTATCTGCGCTGTTGCCACTCTCGATGGTGTGAACACATCAAATTAATCAGCGGCGCCAACGCCCTGTCAGGGTTCCCGACCTCGGCGGTGCAACGTGCCAGACGTTTACCCTGCCACGCCACCACCTTCGCCTGGGCTGCCTCCGAGGTGCTGGATCCATGCGGGTGGGATATTGATCCAGATTTTGTCCCGTTGAATTCGGTGCCGGTCACAGTGTCCCTGCATGGTGTCGTCAATGCGTGTGATGCGTATCTTCTCATCGCCGCGCGTAACAACTTTGCGAATGGGGCGGACATACATGTATTCAAAATAGCTGAGTACTCCGTCCGGCTTCAATAGTTTGAAATATGTATTGGCAATGGAGTCCACCAGATCGGCCGGAAAATTGTTCAGAGGCAGTCCCGAAATCACGAAGTCATACTTCTCGTCCGGCTGAAACTCCTGAATCGGCAACTGGTGGATTTCAGAAAAGTGAGCCGCTTCCATCCAGGCTTCGTCCTGCTGGAACCGAGCGTTCAGAATCTCTACAAACGATTCATTCAGCTCAACGATATCGAAGCGGTCGCCGGCTTTAAGGAGGGGAATAATCTGCTGTGTCACCGGACCGGTACCGGGACCGATCTCGAGTACGCGGACCGCACCAGAGCCACGTTTGGCCAGAAATCGAGTCATCGATCTGGCCAGAAACTGACTGCTCGGAGCAATCGCGCCAGTGGTTTCGAACCGCTGGCGAAACTGGCGAAAGAACGCCAGATTGTTGCTGATTGTCCGAAACATCTGATACCTGTGGAAATGAAAGCAAAATGGCCGACGGGGTCAGAAAAGGAATCCATCAGGCATGTGCAAGGCTTGGCGGTGTAAGCTGTCATCGTGCTGCTGCGAGCACAGAATTCCGAATCTTGTGCTTTCGCCGGGTCAAGTATCGTTCCTGAGGCGGTTTCCTGCAACTCTGCCAAACTCTGTTGTAACACGTTCCGCTGTTTCTAAGATGGCGTGTCAGTGCAAACAATATGCGAATGCGGTTACGATCTGCTGACACCGGCAGGAAGGTCGCCTCAACAGCAGTGCCCCCTGGTCCCGGCAGTCAAGAAAATCGGCAGCACACGCTACCTGCACGAATTCTTAGTCACTCATCCAAAGGGTTTCGTCCGATGTCAACCACTCGCCAAACATCCCGTCGCAACTTTCTCCAGGGCGTAGCTGCGGCCGGGACCACAGGTATTCTGTGCCCGACAACAGGCCGAGCCTTCGGTTACCGTTCTGCCAACGACCGTCCGGTCTTTGCCACCATCGGGCTGCGCAACCAGGGTTGGGCCATCACCAGTAAGTCGCTCAAGTTCGCAGACTTTGCCGCACTGGCCGATGTCGATGCAAGTGTGCTGGGGGCCAATGTTGAAAGGGTGAAGAAGAGCCAGGGTAAAACGCCCGATTCATACAGGGACTACCGAAAGGTTCTGGACCGAAAAGATGTCGACGCCGTCATGATCGCCACTCCTGATCATTGGCACACCAAGGTCGCGGTCGAAGCGATGTACGCCGGCAAAGATGTCTACTGTGAAAAACCACTTACGCTGACCATTGCTGAAGGCAAGCTGATTGAGAAAGTTGTCAAAGAAACCGGCCGCGTCTTCCAGGTAGGGACGATGCAGCGAACGGAATCCGGACAGCGGTTTCTGCAGGCTGTTGCCCTGGTGAAGAATGGCCGTATCGGAACCGTCAGAAAGGTAACCTGCGGCATCAACGGGATGGTTGCCTCACCGGTCATCCCCAAAGCACCTGTTCCCCAGGAACTGGACTGGGAAACCTGGATCGGACCGGCACCGAAGGTTGATTACAGAGCTCTTCCGGAAATGCGCACTGGTTATGGCGGGGGCGTCCCGTTGTACAGTAACTGCCACTACGCCTTTCGAAACTGGCACGAATACTCTGGTGGCAAGCTGACAGACTGGGGTGCCCATCACGTCGACATTGCCTGCTGGGCTCTTGGTGCCAGTGACACAGGTCCCAGCAAAGTCACCCCGGTCGAATACTCACTGCCCGTGGAATACAAAAACGGACACCCGATCGTTGGGGATCAGTACAACGCTGCGACCAGCTTTAAGATCCAGGTCGATATGCCGAACAATGTGGAAATGATTATCACCAGCGAAGGTGACAACGGCATCATGCTTGAGGGTACGAAGGGCCGCTTCTTCGTCAACCGAGGCAAGATTGTGGGCAAACCTGTGGAGGATCTTAAGGACAATCCGCTGCCGGACGGAGCGATTGAAGATGTTTACGGTGGCAAGGTCAGCGAAAACCACACGGCCAACTTCATCGAAGGCATGAATTCTCGTAAGCAACCAATCTCTGACGTCTGGACTCATAACCGCATGCTTGAGATCTGCCACCTGTCAAACATTGCAATGCGACTGGACCGCGAACTGAAGTGGGATCCGGCCAGACGAGAAATCATCGGCGACTCTCAGGCCAACTCGTTTCTTTCCCGGGAAAGCCGTAAGGGCTACGAGATCAACATGTAACCGGCGGGCAGCTCGGAAAAACAAGTTCAGGCCGGGTAGCACGATTACTCGCAACCTGTTTTGCGCGGCCACTGGAGGCCTTGCAAGATACAGGATACTTCAGAGCGAGCTCATGTGTCTTCGGCATTCCGCATGCGAACACTGTCGGCATTCATTACCGCGAAATTCGCTGTAGGCTGGTTTCGCCGAGCAGATGCCACGCTGAGTTGGCGAAGCTGTCGTCCTCAACGCGACACACCTGATACGTCAAAATCTTAGTGCTGCCACTCACTCGGAGGGGGGAGTCACCAGCCGCTTGAGTTCCTCAACGTGCTGTTCAAAAGCTGTACGGCCGACTCCCGTCAAAGAGGCCCAGGTACGCTGTCGGCCGTTCACCGTGCTCTTACGCTGTTCTACGTAACCAGCCTCTTCAAGCTGGCGGATATGTTTAGGAAGTACAAAATCACTGACATCCAGCTCCTGGTGCAGGACCTTGAATTCTGCTTCCTTCAATGGTGCCGGGAATGCACAGATCTGAAGCCGATTGGGAGCATGGATAATCGTATCGAAGCGCGTCGTCCTCATTCGCCATTTTCCGATCTTATCCTGGCGATATACCAATGGCGCTCCATTATGCTCACCGAGTAAACCGCGCTGGCGAACACTATTCCGGCCGCCAACGGCGCCCCGACAGTACCAATCGCTTCCGCGAGCATTTGCGCTGCAACGATGAGCCCAAAGAATAACGGTATCAAAACAATGAACGCAATGCCCACCACCCTGAAGGGAAACTGTCGCGCCGATACGCCGGCTTTCCAGGACCGATGCGCCAGCACGACCGACATCAGCAAGATGATATAGACATGGTGTTCTCGATGCTCTGCCGCCGAAAGTGCGACCAACGCTCCAGCCGATAGAGCCACGCTGGCGCCAAACTACCGGGGTGGGATGGCTCTGCATAACGCGGCTCTGCCAATGGCCTGTATTGAATCAAGTGCTTCCCTCGCATCGACGTGGGCGTCCTGTTCAGCCGTCACGGGCATTTCTTATCTCCGTTTCGGTACTGGCGCGGACTGTATCTGCGACCTGGCCTATGACCAGTGTGAGTCACTGCCGCATTGGACACAGAAGACGTTGCCGGAGCATGCCAGCGACTCGCGGCCCCAAATACATTCGATCAATCGATTCGAAAACACTCGAACTGACGATGACATTTGGAACGCTGTGCAGGCGCAACCCGTCCGCGTAGGTCACATTCACAACGACAAAGAATGCTATCGGACAAGAAAATACTGCACTGATATGAGAGTTGTCAGGCGGCACTGCAGATTATGATTCAACTGAACCAAAGATACACACTTGACGGTCGCAATCCAAATTCATACTGCGACATCTTCTGGACATGGGGTTACTACGATCGGGCAGGAGCACCGACGCGAAACGTACGCAGCTAGTATTGCAGCGATCCATGACAGCAAAAGGAGATCATAGAAAAAGGGCGGTTCGAATAAATCCGAACCGCCCTGAATCCCGGCTGCCTGTTCGAGACGCTGGATTACGGCAGGAGGACACTGTCGATCACGTGAATCACGCCGTTGCTCGTCTCGATGTCTGTCGCAACGACTTTTGCATCATTGATCAGGACGCCGCCATCAGTCACTTTCACGGTGGCCGAACCGCCATTGACTGTCTTGACTGAAGAAATCTTTACCACATCAGCTGCCAACACTTTGCCAGCCACGACATGATAAGTGAGAATAGCAACCAGCTGGTCCTTGTTCTCAGGCTTCAGCAGGCTTGCGATCGTCCCTTCCGGTAGTTTGGCGAACGCTTCGTCGGTCGGAGCAAAGACAGTGAAAGGACCATCACCCTTCAACGTATCGACCAACCCTGCCGCTTGTACGGCAGCAACAAGAGTCTTGAACGAACCGGCACCGACGGCTGTATCCACGATATCTTTGTCGGCAGGCAGAATGACACTGTCAATAACGTGTATGACGCCGTTTGACGTTTCGATATCAGTCTTCACAACATTGGCCCCGTCCACCATGACCTTGCCATTCTTGACAGCGATGTCTACCTGCTGACCCTGCACTGTTTTCGCACCGTTGAGTTTCACGACGTCCGCGGCTTTCACTGTGCCTGCTACCACGTGATAAGTGAGTATGGCCTGCAGCTTGGCTTTGTTTTCGGGTTTCAGCAGGTCTGCCACGGTGCCCTTAGGCAATTTGGCAAAGGCCGCGTCAGTCGGTGCAAAGACTGTGAATGGTCCGTCCCCCTTCAGCGTCTCAGCAAGTCCAGCAGCCTGCACGGCGGCTACAAGCGTCTTGAATGATCCAGCTCCGACGGCCGTATCCACAATATCCAGCTTGGCCCTCGGGTGAGCAGCAGCAGGGTGGGATGTGGTGATGTAAGCCGCGTGTGACGTCTGACATCGAGTCTTGGAAAGCGAGGCGGTGCCTCTGCATTTCCTGCCGGCGTCGGCTGAGGAGGCCAACATTGCGAGGGCTGCGAATGCGATGAATTTCTTCATTGGTGATGATTCCTGTCGTGAGGTAAATTTGAGTCCTGGGTTTTACACACTGTTTCTGTCGATCGATGGGCGGTTGTAGAACGGTCATCAACAACGTCCACAACAAATCATCGAAATGCTCGGACGGGCGGTGGCGTAGATAACGGGATTCGCAGCGCCGGACATAGATTCGCCGACGGGACCCGGTAGCTCCTTCCTGCCGGAACACCAGTCGCGTCACGCAGGCGGCACGCCCTTTTTATTCAGTTTCATACTTCCAGCCGGGTGAATGTCCACGGCAGATTTCATGGATTCCTTCCTGCGAATGACACGTGTTCACTGCAAAACCCATCGCCCCACGAGCGACACCCAGCGACTGAGCCGGCAGACCCCCACGAGGAATGACCGTCGTCTCGTGACTGCGTTTGGTGAGCCTTCAATGGTTGCGGCGCCGCATGCCGGTGTGAAGCCTGCTGTACTTAGAACGACTTTGACGCCAAGGGAGCCCCAATGTCTGCAGGCCTGTCCTAAATGGGTGTCGACGAAAGCCCAGCCAATCGCGATCGGAGACGTTCTGGCCTGTTTATCGTTTGCTCCGGACCAACCAAGTGGAAAAGACAGAATTCTTGAGATTGGCGGACCGGATCTGGCTTCGCACGGCGATCTGATGCGGGAACACGCGCCACAGTGCGGACTCAAACGCCTGACGATTTCCGTGCCTTTTCTTTCGGTAAGATTGTTCAGCCTGTGTGGTCAGGGTTATTCACTCCGGTGTATGCGACAATCGGCAGCAAGCTGGTTGAGAGTCTCAAGATTCCGACTGTTGTTAATGATCACGCAGCAAATGAAGCATTTCCTTTGCGGCCTATGTCCCAGGAATCTGCCCGTCAGAGAGCGTTGTCCACGGAAGGCAAGGAATTCGCCACCACGCGTTGGCAGGATGTCGTTTCGTCTTCCCGGGGCCTACGCAGATTCGGCGGCGAGCAATTGGGCAATTTCCTGCAGCGAATCCGAGGATTCATAGGTTTGTTGGCGAGTGGCCCCAGACTTGGGCGTAATCGGCGAAATCCCGTTGAACTTGAGGTGGGAGACACGCTGAACTGCTGGCGTGTCGAAAATCTTGACACGCCTCGCGTTCTGAGGGGTTATGCGGAAATGCGTCTTCCGGGACGTGCATGACTGAAGTTTTCTGTTGCGGTGAATGACGGCGTTTACAAGATAAAGCAAACCGATATGTTTGCCCCGGTCGGATTGTTTGGACTCTGCTAGTGGTATTCCATCCGGCCAATGTACCAGTGGATTTTCGTCGGAATGTTGCGACGCATAGCCAATGCAGCAAAGTCCGAGTGTTGCGACGACGCAAACAAGGACATTATGACGGTGACGTCTACAGTCGCTTGAGAGGCCTGTGAAATGGACAATCCTCCGCCGGGTATTGGTACACGTTGCAGGTTTTCCGTGAATCACTGGCGAGAAACTAGTGGCGACCGGCTGATCGGAAAGACACTATCATGAAACCACCCTACGCAATTGAAATGTTCTACGACGGCGATTGTCCGCTTTGTATGCGGGAAACCCGGCTGTTAAAGCGGATGGATCGCGATCAACGACTGCGATTTACCGATATTGCGGCATCTGATTTCGACCCGTGCGCTGTCGGAAAAACGATGGACGAACTCATGGCTGAGATGCATGGTCGTCTGCCAGACGGGCGTTGGGTGACTGGTGTTGAAGTCTTTCGCCGATTGTACTCTGCTGTAGGCCTCGGCCAGGTTGTTTGGTTGACGCGGCTGCCGATCATTAAGCAGCTACTCAATGCCGGCTATTTCTTTTTTGCGAAGTACAGACTTCGATTGACCGGCCGCTGCACTGACAATTGCTCAATTGCTTCGAAGAAAACGGGCAGATGACGGAATCAATTGCGAATTGCGCTGCATCGCTGTTCAGTTGCTACTTCTAAATGTTAAGCCAGTTGTCTAACGGTTGATCAACTCTAACGGGAATCGAAATCGAAAGTATCGCAGACATTCAGAAACAGATTATCGAAGAACTCAAGGTTGCCTACTGGATAGAAATCGAAACGGCCACCAATGACATCGCCCACGGGATTAGTCTCGGTGGTCTCCACAGTGAAGAAAACAAAACTTTCTGGCTGCCGGCGTACAGGAGGAACTCACTCCCGCCCAAGCTCTGGATATTCGTATCAAGACCACCGACGGCAAGGTTCCGGGCAGCGCCGACCTTAAGTCAGACAGGACCTCTTTGAACCAGTGCGCCGACACAACAGATGTGGTGTCAGTAGTCAATGGAGTCAACGACGCTGTGAATTCCACGATTACTCAATGCGACACGCTGATCAAACTCTGCGACGGCATCGACTACGTAACGCAGAACATCTGTATGCAGTCTCTTGCCGACGAAGGAGAGCATCGACCCAACTTCATGGGCTATCTGTCTGAGTACGAAAAGCAGACATGACAGCAGAATCCAAAATCAGCAGGGAC
>Ga0315316_10000042_pt1 | contig 56347 bp, 74 predicted proteins | sample M160m3416metaG_FD_203702 | JGI IMG/M metagenome (GOLD analysis project Ga0315316, IMG submission 203702) | Ammonia-oxidizing marine archaeal communities from Monterey Bay, California, United States - M1 60m 3416 | ecosystem: Environmental > Aquatic > Marine > Intertidal zone | place: USA... | reverse complement strand
TGTAGTCGTAGCATCTGGAGTAGGCCACAAATATAATTCTGCTGCATCTCTTAGTCTGTTTATAGCATACTGTGTTGGTCTACCTGTTTGTGTTTTGTTTGTGATTCTTTGATAAGATTCCATTGTTATTCTTGTTAAAGCTAAATCTGTAGTTGTTGAACCACTAACTGTTCTATGTACAAGTTCTGTTATATCTATGAGTGAGGTTGGTAGTGTGTACTTAGCTGTACCATTTGTAATATCTAATGTAGCAATGTTTTGTTTCCATAGTAATATACCACGGTTCATCCAATCGATAAGGAGAAGGTTAAGTGTACGACGTGCCTCTAGTGGTTCAAACCCTAGAGCCTGTTCGCCACCTAACATAGACATAGCTTCTTCAATTACGTCAGCTATATCTAGATTGAATGTTGTTGTTCCTGAAGTTGCCATAATTACCTATCGTCGAAGTCAGTTCCGTATGATGGGTTAACCATACCACCAGCCATGTAGTTTTTCTTAGCTGGATCTGGTCTACCAGTAATATCTTTTAAACGTATAGGAACTCCAGATGCTCCACTACCTTTTCTTTTTTTAACTTTTTCTTTAGCTTTTTTAAAATCTTCTTTTGTTATATATGCATCAGTTGGTTTTTCATCATACTTCTTACCTTTAAAGGTTCCGATTCTACCAGTTAGCATTGGTTTTTTGTTTTTATCTGTCATCGAACTCTCCTCCGTATGATGGGTTGACTATTCCTCCAGTAAAGAATTTACTTTTAACTTTACCACCACCAGCTTTAGAATCTTTCTTTTTCTTTCTTTCTTTTTCTAATTCTTTTGCTCTTTCTATGGCCATATCCCGACCATGAATTTTATTATATTTCTCAGCCGTTTTGTCAACCAAGTTTCCTTTTTCTAAACCAACAGCTTTAGCCACAGGTGATTTATTACCTACTAACTTGTTAATCTTTTTAGTTATTTTTTCTTTTATGTTAGGTTTACGTTTAAACTCTGTCATTTCTTTTTCTTTCCCCATTCGTATAAGTTGTCAAATGTTGTTTCCCAGTCCATATAACTATCGTGTTGTTCTGCGGAGTGTTCCCACTGTGACGGTACAAAGTCTGGTGGTCCTTCTCCAACTGCCCATAGCGCAGGATTGGTTACACGTACACGATTGTTTGGTAATGCTACTATACATCCTTTATAAGGACCTGATGTTAATTCCAACACATGCGATTGTTTATGTTGTGCTGGATCATCCGATATATAACTGTCAGTATAATCAACCGTAAACATGTACTTACCATTATAAAACTCACCTGCTAGTTTACACAACCACGGACTAGAACTAATTCGATCCATTCTAATAATAGCATGGTTACGACTTGAACAGTCCCACGGTTGTGCTAAATGTGTTTGTATATTTGGTGGCCACTCGTCGAAAGGAGTATCACCGACAAGTGCAGTTATAGGCATACGTGCCCACATTGCGCCACCGTGAGGATTGGGATGGTCTTCACCACATCCTGTAAATACAACTTGAAAACTCAAACATCTGTCTGGAATAGTGCACACGGCAAAAGCTAATGCATGAATAAACTCACCTTGATATTCCTCATGATTATGTGTGAACTCTTTCCTCACCCAACATTTAAAATGTGGGATATTAGAAATAGTATAAGACACTACTTGGCTCGACCGCCTCTTGCCATATACTTGGAAGTCTTACCTCCACCTTTCATTCTATATTTAGATGTTTTACCTCCACCAGCTGCTTTGTATTTTGAAGTCTTACCTCCTCCAGCCATTCTCTTTGGTCCTTTCATCATAGCTTTTAACTTTCTATTTTCAGCCATAAGCTTTTTCATTTTCTCTTCCATTTTCATTTTATTTACTCCTTATTATAGATTGGTTAACACATATACTTCGAAAGCTACGGCCGCCAATCCAATCAACCCAGCTCCGATTCCTATTATAATATTTTTTCTTCGTTTTTGCATCTCTATTTGTTTTTTTAATAGTGTTGCTTGTCTCTTTCTTTCAAATGCAATTTCTTTCTGTAATCTTTCCCATTGACCCGGAGAACCAAATAGAGCAAACATCTCTCTCATTTGATCTCGTATTCTCTTTGCCTCTTCATTTCTAAAGTGTGCATCAATAGCATTCTGTTCTGCTCCAGTTAGTTTACCAATAACTTTACCTAATCCACTTGATTTATTACTAGCCACAACTTGTAAACCAGCTTCGGCCTTTGCCCATTTTGACACAGTGCTTGACATATTAGCTAAATCCTTACCAGCTTTAATAGCTTTGGTTATAGCATCAGTAGCGCCTTTTAATGCGGCGAAAGCTGTAAATGGATCTATCATCGTCGTCTATGCCTTTCTTTTTGTTTTAACCTTTTGTTTCTTACCACTAGCGCTAATCGGATATCGTATCGATGTAGGCTTTGGACCTACGTTAGTCTTGGCTCTTTTTCTTTTAACTGCCGAAGATTTTTGTCCAGCAGACATTTTATTAGCGACTGCCTTCGGTCGACAGACTGGATACTTTCTTTTAGACGACTTAGCGGATTTACGTCCACACTTTTTACCAGTGGATATATCAACCCAATCTTCTTTAAACCAAGTCTTTAAACCTTTCTTAGCCATTCTTTTTCTTTAAGTTATATTTATTAGGAACCTTTCCATAACCAACAACTCTGTCCCATTCTCTTTGTGTGTAATAATTTTTTTCAGTCATACTATCTATACTTAGTTACTTTTCGACGGTTGTTCATAACTTTACCACAACCACGAGCTATGCCACCATTCTTTAATTTAATCTTACCACCACCAGCTTTACTAGGCTTTGGTCCTTTAAAATCTTTTCTCTTCTTACCACTAGGATCTTTTATCTTACCCGCACATATCTTTGACGCATATGCATTTGCATAAGCTGAGGGATATACTGCAAACTTACGTTTAGCAGCAGCTTTACCTCTAGGACATAACTTTGTCATACTTGTATCCCCATCTGTTTTCTGATAAATCCCAAACTCTTTTAGTGGCCTTTGGAATCTTAACTAATAATTTATTAAACTTTACGACGTTTTTTGTTACTTGCATACTTCCTCCGTTTCTTTGTTTTACTTGGTGGTTTTGTTATTTGTTGTCCTATATTAGCACGACTTATTACCATATTAAATACCTATAAGTATCTTTGCAATCACAGCCGATGCTCCAGATTGCATGACTATGGTAGCACACACAGCCCCGACAACTAACCACTTAACTTGAAATATAGACCGTTTTACACAACCCATATCTTCTTTTAACTCAGATACATCTTCACGAAGTTGTGCTTCTCTTTCAATGTGACGAGTTAACTCAAGTTTAATATCAGTTAATTCTTTGTTAGTCATTTTAGAATACCCAGCACCATACCAGTAAACCTGCAAGAATAGCAATGATAACATCTTTCTTACATTTATGTGGCCAATACTCTATACACTTTTCTTTAATCTTCATCCATATCATTTTAATATCTAACATTTCCATCTCCTCCTTGCTTGACAGATTCTTTTATTTGGTGTCTTTTTACAGTTAACATTATGCATCTTGGCTTGACCCGCAGATCGTGCACAAAATGACTTTCTTCTTTTAGCAGATTTACTACCCTTTGCTACTTTACCAGTAACAGCAGTTTTTAATTTAGATCCAGGATTAGCACGACGATAAGCGGCGACACCTTTAGCCGACATACCTGCGCCTTGTTTCGTAGGTCTAAAGTTTCCAGATTTGACACTGGACTTTATGCCCATGCCTTTCTTTTTACGAGTAGCCATGAGTCTAGCCAGTAAAGACTGTACCAGCTGCACTTGTAGGTACAGTTATATGTAAATTTGTTTCGTAACGAATACCAGCATCTTCAATATACTGATCCGTTGCGCCACCACTATTAAGTTGAACTTTTAAAACAATGTCACCAGTAGCGCCACCATCTCTTAATGTAAGTTCTTTAATAGTTGTAGAATTATTTACAAAACTATAACCTCTTATACGACCAGAACTTGAATCAATCGTACCAGTAACTGAAACAAAACTTGATTTTATATTTGTTGCCATATTTAATTCCTTATAAAAATAAAAGGGGCCCATTAAGACCCCTTTCATTGGTTTGCCTATGATCCAGCAGAACCGTAATATGATCTCCAGTCACTGAAACCAAAGCTATATCTTTCTCTAGCTTTGAATCTCAAGTTACCAGTATCAAAGTCTGGTTCCATTTTTGTAGCTAATGGTGCTCTTACGAACATTTTAGCTCCGTTTGGAACATCGGTTTTAATGAAGTACGCATTGGTATCTGTAAACCTATGATTTACAAAGTAGCCTTTAGGAAGCATACTCATTGAACGTACTGCATTAATATCGTTCAAGTTTGTAGCTCCATTTGCTGCTGTGGTAGGATTCACACCAATCGAAGTTGACAGTGTACTTGCTAAGATTTTCTCAGCTGTAAACTGTAGATTCGGTGGAATGTGCAAAGATTCTGCACGTGTACCAGTTAAGATACCTCTGTCGTCTTGTGTATTTTGAATAGCAATCAAGGCAGTTTCTAGTGTAGCTTCAGATAAGTCTGATGCTGCTAGTAAGTTGTCTTGAGTACCACCCACGACAGGGTGACTGTTAGAGAAGAATGCAACTCCGTCTCCTCCAGCAAAGTTTGCGTTAAAACCATTGTTAAACACATTTGCGGCTTTTACTTGTTTAGTAGTAGCCATTGCTCTTGCAAGACCTCTTGCACGTACTTTAGCGAAAGTATCATACAAATTATCTTCCATTGCTTCCTCAGTAACTGCGAAAGCTAAAGCAACTGTTTCGTGTGAGTAACGGCTAGTGAATGACTCTGAAGCAGAATCATACTGTACCGCTGCACCTTCTGATTTAGTTGGTGCTTCACCGAAGCCAGTGAATAGAACCTCTTCTTCAAAAGCTCTATCCGAGTTTTCAATCTCAAACAAAGGTGCGTGTTCGTCCTCTATTGAGCCATACTCCAATCCAAAGACTGCGTTTAGTCCAGGAAGGAGCTGTTTAGCAATATTACCTCTATTTATAGCCATAATATATTCCCTCCTATGCTAAGTCTGCAATCGAGACCGTGGAACCAAGTCCGTAGTGATCTCTATGCTGGTTAATTTTAACTTCAATATTTGGATATTGGTCAGTTGCAGCTTCACCCGGTAACGTAGACCTTCTCAAAAGTCTTAAAGTTTTTGCTTGAACAGAGCCTGATCCGCCTTTTAAGCTAAATCCAGACATACCTGTGATTGTAGATCCAGCACCTAGTGATACATCCATGTTCAAGTGAAGCTGAGTGTCTGCCACTGTAGCGCCTGCTTGAATTTCAAATGTAGCATTTGGATCATCAATGACTAAAGCTTTCGCTTCGCCTTGTCCGTGATGAACTTGACCTGCTGGAAAGTAGTTATTAAAGGTTGGTTGCTTTGTATTTGGATCAGTCCAATTAGCACCCATAAAAACTCCTGCAACTAAATCCGTTGCGGCTGAGACTTTATGCACCTTGCCACTAACAATCTTTACCAAGTCACCTTGGAAAATTGCAGTTGCATGAGCTGCTTTTACTCCGTACTCATTCATACCACTGGTATTATAAGCACCGCCACGCATTCTAGAAGGTTGGAGTCCTCTAAAGTTTTTCGATGTTGCCATCTCTTCCTCCTTCAAAAGTAAGTGTTTAAGTTAAATTTTAACCGACACCCTTTATTTATCAAAGTGTGTTGGTCTACCTGTGGTAACTTTTGATCGACTGTTGTTAGAGATTGGCATACGAGGATCATTCTTACTCATAAGCTGTCTGTTGATTGCATCAGTTTGGGATTGTGTAAACTCATTTACATGTTGTTTATACCCCTCTTGATTCTCTATAGTGTTTGTTGCTAAAGCTACATCACCACGGATAACAAGTTTACCGAGACTACCTACAGCTTGGTTTTGAAAACCAGCACTGAGTTCAGGAACATCTTCAGGTCGAACAAAGTCCCACCCTTCAAATTGTTTTTCCTGTACATTCTGATCATCATACTGACCCTTCAGAGAAACTCTGATCCATCTAAGGATAAGTCCTTTTTCTTTGAATCTATTAGTTACCTCTTCAGGAACCTTTAACCAATTCTTTTTTTCATATACACCTCTTTGTTTTCGAGCTGTACTTTGCGCTGAACGAGTCGCCACTTTTACGTCATTTGTTTTTGGTGTAGTCATATCAATTATTACCTTTCATTATCCACGTTATATATTTACTGTAGTGTAGTCATTCCCGGCTTTCTCAACCTTCGCTTTTTCTTTAGCATACACATCAAGCGGTACTCCCATCTTTTTAGCAAGACGGACATCTTCTTGAGATAGTCTTATCTTACCTTTAGATGATGCCGAAGTACGTGACTTTCCAGCAACCACTTGAGCAGGTTTGTTTGTTGGTTCTTCCTGCTGACCAAACTTGTGAGGCATTTCTTTTTTTAGCCTTTTACTTATCTCAGTATAGAACTCTTCACTCTCTGGATCAAAGCCCTCTTGTAATAAATCTTCGTTTATAATATGTGCGGCTTGTGTAGTAATTCTATCTTTATTATACCACTCACTATTATCAGATATCCACTCCCTAGCTAGTTTGTGTAGCTTTGCTGGTTGTTTAGCTTCTTGAGTTGGTTTAGCTTCTTCTTCTTTCTTAGGCTCAACCGTTTCAGTTTTCTTTGCTTGGTCATCCATATAGAATCTTTTAGCATCGACCATTCTAAGTTCAGTTGTTGCATCTGCAATAGCCTTCTGTGCTTCAAGAAGTTTATCCTTATCACCTGAGTCATAAGCATTCTTATATCCTTCTTCAGCAAGTTTAAGCTTATCTTTAAGTTGATTCTCATAACTAACTAAACTAGCCTTCTCAGTTTCTTGAACCTTTTGTGTTGAGTTTTGAAGTTGTGATTGTAACTCAGCTATCTTTTGCTCTTGAGCTTCAAGTTGTTCTTCTCTCTCTTTACGTTGTTTAATTAGTTGTCTTATTCTTTTTTCAGCACCAGCCGTATTGATACCATCAAGTTCTTGAGGTTCAGAATCTTTTGATTCTTCAGTCTCTTCTTTCTTGGCTTCAACCGTATTATCTTCGACAGTCTCTTCGACTTCGTAGTTTTTATCTGGTTCTTCTTTTTGGGGTTTAGTAACGTCTACTTCTTCGTAGCCGTCATCTTGTGTTTTGTTTTCTTCGTTCATTTTTTCTCCGTAGTTACGAGTTACGTTTACGTCAACAAGCTCATTATATAATATTACTTACTGATATCCAAATAGTTAGGGTCAAGGTCTTTTGGGTCTGGTACAACCATTAATACTTGGTCATCAAACAATAGAATCATTCTAATACCTTTGTAAGAGAATTTATCACCTTGATACTTACCATACACAACATAGTCGCCGGGTTTACACCATGCTCTTCCTTTAAACTTATCACGGTCAGCATAGGCAAGTTCGCCTACTTTTAAAACACGACCAATAGTTGTTAAGTATCGAGCATCATCTTTAAATTTATCTGGAAGTAATATACCTCCTTTAGTTTTTTCTCTAATAGACACTGGTCTAATTAATACATGATAACCAGGAAGATTAGGTAACACCTCTGGATCGGGTGATTCTTTATTAGTAATCCATTCGTCGTTGCCAGATATGGCTGTTGCTACTCCTGCTGCCTTCATACTAGTCTTCTTCTCCTTTTTCGTATAAGTTTTTTTCTGCTAATTTAAGTTCTTCGATAGCAATAGTCAAGCCTTCTATTATACCAACTTGATACTTATAGTCTGCATAATTTTCAGATGAACCTGTTGCTATTGTTTCACTTAAATTATTTTTAGTTGTCGTCAACTTCTCTCTAAGATAGTCAGCTACGGCATCCATACTTCATGCCTTTCGAATAATTCTTTTTCTGACTCATACATAGCTTTTAAATATTCTTCCTTTATCATAGCCTCTTGAACTGTTATAGACTTAGATGGATCTCTTCCACCTATGATAAGTTTACTATGTGTACGTATTGACGGCTCATCAAACTTTTCTTCAAGACCATCCATAATCATAATCAGATCATCACATAATCTTTCCATATATCCAAACTGAATATTGGGGTAATGATCTAAAGTATAATGGTCATAATAATCTTTTACTACATTCTTATTCTCTACTATTTTAGTCAGGAATGTTTCATAGTCTTCGGCTTGACACTTTCGTTCAAGTCTAATGTCTTCTTGCCAGTTCCATTGATTACCATACTTGTTTGCTTTCTTTCTGGCTCTGTGATGAAACAGACTATGTACAAACGTCATGGGATGCCGTAGGAAAGCAAAAGGTTGTTTATGGGTGAATGGTGTATTATGTGAGTCATATATCGCATCACCGATAGCTTTAGCGCCTTCTACATAACTAAATAACATTTGTTTGATCCAACGTCCACCAGTCTTCGGTACGTGTATGAATACACTATATTTAAGTTCTACTGCCATGTATAAATAAAAAGTCGCCATCCGTTATGTCTGGCATTGTTATAGCTACTTTGACACCGTGTTCAGTGTCTTTCACTGGTTGAAGTCCTTTACCCCTATGATTATAAAAACATTTATAGCCATGTTTAAAACAAAATTCAAAAGTTGTTTCTACTGGATACTTATTAAACTCATCATAAACCTCAATCATTAAGTTTGGTTTATCTCTTTCTATAACTTTCTCTCCACCTTCTAATACATCAAGTTCTGTTCCTTCTGTATCTATTTTTATAAACCCACACTTGTAACCATGTATGATAGTCTTTGCATACATTGAATCAATGGTTCTTGTTTCTACAGTTATAGGTATGCCACTGACAAGATTTTGAAATGACGAGTTTGATAATCTTTTGTCATCCACATAAAACTTTTGATTACCTTCCATATTACTCATAGCCACATTGTGTGTGGTGACATTGTTGTGCTCATCTTCTATCTTTTTTAGTTGATCGTAGACTGGAGGTACGGCTTCAAATGCAAATACAATATCGGCATGTTTAGCAAACCATCGTGTATATTGTCCGACACCTGCACCAATATCTAATACATAACTATTTTTAGGAATGTAATCTTTGGTTTTACCTATTAAAAATTCTTTAGTATGTAAATCATAATAGTATGGATTGAACACTCTTCGTTGTAACACTTCGTCAGAAAGTTTATCAGTTAAGTTCATTTGGTTTCATTATCACTTGTAGTGCTATACGTTCCCCATCTTCAACATGAGTTCCTCTATGCCAACCATGGTTCGGTTCAAATAATATAAAGTTAGTTTCGTCAGTTGTAAAGTGTTTTAATTTAGAATATATAGTTTCACTTGTATATTCACCATCTAGTAACTGTCTAGAAAAGTATGAATTTTTACGTGCCCATACTGGTAGTGTGGCATTAGACTTTCGTTGACTTGAGTTTGATAGTGTATTTACTAACTGATTACTTTTACAGAATAACATTTCAACTTCATCGAAATACCATCTATGACTTTCTGGAACGTAAGCAAAAGGTCCGTTGTTATTTTTAACTTCGTTTAAATATATAATAGTTTTTATATAACTGTACTTGGGATCTATGTGTAATGTGTACAGTTTATTCTTTGATTTATTACGTTGGTCTCTTTGAAAGTATTCATTGAATGTATCGTTAGAATCACTGATGTGTAAGTTAATATCTGTAATCTCATACGTATTCTTAGTGATATTAAGTTTAGAATATATTGTATTTATTTTGTTATGTATCTCATGATTATGAGGTAGGTTTGTTATTCTGTCTTGTATCCGTGTATCTCGTACTGGTTTTCTCTTCTTTAAATCATCAATATCTTTTTCTAAACATTTAACAAGTGGATCTGTATCTATCGTGGTTGCATAATATCCTAAGTCATCAAATGTTTTAGGGCCACTATATTTTATATTCTTAGATTTATCTTTTAAAACGAAACCTCTTATTGCAGCTTCCAATTGTTTTTGAACTTGCGCATCTGATTTTATTTCTTTATGTAATTGAGTAACCCCACTAATAAATGTTTCAATATCATTGTTTAATAAACCTTTCCTAAGTTTATCATAGACGATGGGATATTCGTGAGTGTTTGGTTCGTATTCAATGTCGCCAAAACAAACGGTGGGATCTGGAATGACCACACCGTGTTGAGATATGTTATGCAATATCTACGTCTTTCGTTAGATCAACAAAAGCTAATTTTTCTGTTGCTCTTTTATTTGTAGCTTCATCAGGTGCCGTATGGTGAAGTTTATTATAATAATCCATAAGCGCATCAACACTATCATTTTGAATTATATCTTTTAAATATTTATCTGATCCTTTCTTTTGAAACATATCGGCTTCAAAAAGTATCTGTTGTTTTAGTGGATCGAGTTTTGTAGCATCACCGTGCTTAGCCGCATCTTCTGCCCAACTTGGTAGATTATCTTCGCCTACAGTGTTTTTAAGTCTGTTAACGGCAGTCTTTAGTGCACCTTTGGTAAACTGGTATAGACCTGCCGCACTTGATGTTGGATTCTTAGCCATTGGGTTATTATCGCTTTCTACATCTTTAATATAGTTTCCAGCATTAACAATTTTTTTTATTGCACTTGTTTTACCACCTTCAATATTATCAAGTTCAAATCTTTCTAAGTTTGTATCTCTAACTTGTTTTAATAAATTAATATCTTCTGTAGACATTTCTTTCTCCATTGGTTGTTGTTGTTGTTCTATGTTCTGTGCTTTTTTAGCTTGTTCTAAAAAATTTAAAGCCCTACGTTCTTCCTCCTCCTCTTCTTCCATCGGTGGTTGTATTGGCTTAACTACTGGTGGAATCGATGGATCTGGTCGTCCGACTGATGTAGCTTGATCAACGGCCATCTTTAACATATCTGTAGCTTGTACTGGTCCTCCTGCTGCTAAATTCTGTTGATCGTTAGTTGCTACGACAACTTTATCTTTATCCATCATCTTTAACAAGTCCATAACAACTTTTGTTGTTACATTCTCTGTTTCAGATTTTTTCTTTTCATCAAGCTTTGCTGCTTCTACCATTGCATCTATCTTGATTTCTTTTTCTTTAAGTTGTAAATCTTTTAATTCCAATTCTTTTTTATTTTCGATTGCTTGTTTTTGGATATTTAAGTTTTGTTGCTCTATGCTATCTAATCCACCTTGCGCTGCTAACTGATTAGCTTGCAGTATTTGTTGTGCACTTTCCGACATGATTGCAGTTAGACTAGCGCCTTGGTCTACTTGACCCTCTTGCGCTTTCATTAGTCCACCCATCTGTTCTTGGAATCTTAAAACCATATGTTCCCTGACGTTAGCCATTAGAATTGGTTCTACCTGTTTCATAATCGGGTTGGCACCATTTAGCGGGTCTTGTAAGTAAGAGGTCTTCACGGCGATGTGAGCATTGTGGTCTTGTCCTGGAAATGCTTTGATCGGCTGTCCACGTGTAGCCGACATGATATCAGCAAGCGGATCTTGTTGGACTGCCTGTTGAGGCGCATTCATGAATCGCTCTGGACTATCGACGTTAGCTGCGGCAAGAACCGCTTTGTTCACCTCTGGCATATTGAAAGTTCCTGGAGGTGACTGCGAAGCCAACTGTAACATCAGTTGAGCTTGCGCTAATCTATGTGAGTTCGATGGGATGTTCGGATCACTAACAGGAAGTACATCAATACGGCCATCAAAATCTTGCTTGAATATCTCGGCAGACTGTCCTATAATATCATAAGGATAAGCAGTCGGTAAAAACTCATTGTTTATTCTAGCTAATATTTTAAACTCGTCTCTTTGAGACCTGTGGAGTCGTTTGTGAATTGCTGAAAAGAACTTACCTGATGCTTCTAATAATGCTAATGTCGTGCCAACAGGACCGTAGTTCGTTGCATCAGACACTACTTGATCTGTCGTGTCAGCAAATTTCTGACCAGCAGTGGCTACAAAGCCTAGCATTTGATAAAGAGTCTGAGACGGTTCTTTATAGGGAAGAGGAACAATGGATTTGCCCAAATCTAAACCCGTTGACTCAACATCACGAAACTCCCCCGGCATTATCGGAGAATTATCTCCCACAACTCTAACACCTCTGGCTTTGAAACCACCTGGTAAATTAGAGAATTGACCTGCATCTATTAGCGCTCTCATTGCTGCCGTTGCCGACATAGTAAGATTACCAAGGAAATGAATTAAACCTAGTCCATAGAATCCGAAACCTGGTACAAACTTGTAACTAACAAAGTGTTCTCTCTTTACAAATCGTGGATCACCGTCATTCCAGTTACGACGAATACTAAGAACCTTCTTAGAACTTTTATCTATTGTAACGATATATGGATAAGCTACACCCGTTGGACTGTTGAATGGTTCTGGTAAATCTAAATATAAATGTTGTTCAATTAATACATAGCTTGGGTCATACGGATTTTCATCATATGCCGATAGTCCCATAATCTGCTCTGCTTTAGATGTAATGTTACCTCTATCAGTCTGCTCTGGATCTCCCAAGTCTATTTCACTATACATACCTGCATCCATATCTTTTCTCAAATCATTTTCAGAACGATAGATAATATGTGAATAACGATCGGCACGACGAAGATCGGATACTAAATTAGATACGTGAAACTGATCAATAGGTATGAACTCTGATATAGGTCGTCCTAATGTTTCATCATAATAAACTTTTTTAACTGCCGTACCAATTAATGGTAGGTGAAATAACATTTTTTCAAACTCATCAAAATACTCTGGCATCTCCTCGGTAATTTGATAGTTCATGAAATCTTTTACACGTTGTGCTTGTTTCTCTTTCTCTGGTGTTGGTGATCCAACCATTTGAGTTTTAACTGGACCTTTACTCGGAAATAATTCTTGTGATGCTTTGGATTGAAACTTGACGGCATTCTCTATAATTAATGGATGAGTTGCTGTACATGCACCATCAAATGGTTCTGTAGTTTCTTCTAGTTTTAAACCAAGTAAATCAAATCCTCTTTCAAATGTTTGCTCCCACTCTTCTCGTGAATCTTTATCAGATGTAAAGTTGTCCATAACTGTTTGAGCTATGTCTTCTAAATCTTCTTCTTCCATTAAGTCAGCTAGATTCGTATAGAAGTCTTCACTGATTGAAGCTAGTACCTTACCACTGTCTTCATTTAAATCTATTTCTACCTCACCAGTATTAGGATCTACATTGACGGCGAGGTCTTCTTCCTGTTCTTCTTTTATATTTACATCTATACCTAAAGCTTGAGATTGGTTTTGAACCTTTTCTTTTGCTACTTCTATAGGGGTTGATATATCGTCTGGGTTTTTTTCTATTGCCATAATTAATTAGACCTTCCAATAGGTTGCCTTATTTTTTTTATAAGTATTGTCATTATCACTATAATACGGATCATGGGGATGTTGCAAGTGCCAAGAATCTTTCATATAATGTATCGCCATAACCATTGCATCTACTTGGTCGTCATGCGCTGCATTTGGAAAACTAATTGCTTCGTCAAATAATACTTGCGCCCACAATTTATTCGGTAACCAAACACGACCCGATTCAATCAAAGGTGATGCGGCATAGGCTCTTGCTACTTTATCACGATCTGGAGTATATTCAAGTATTGGTAAACCTGCTCTCCTTAAATCTTGTATTAGCGATTGCCCACTGGCTTTCTTTTCTATTATTATAATGTCTGGCTTGTGTTCATCAAATGCATCTTGTGCATTACTTCGTAACTCTGGATATTCAAAACGACCTCGAATACTTCCAAGTAATATTAAATTACCGACATCATGCTCAACACCTTCGCTATCTTTCTCTACAGTAACAAATATACCCCATGTTTGTATAACACTATAATCGGCAGTTGTCCGTGTAGAGAATGCCGTATCCATTGTTTGTATTACAAAGTCACATTGAGGTGGATCTTTGTCTTCCCATATTTGAAACCACGATTTTTTAAGTATACCACCTTCGGCTGGTACAGGATTCTGCATATATAACGATTCCCAATAACGTGAACCGTTATGTCTACGAATCTCTGCCTCATCGTTTTCTAATATCTCTTTTGGTTTCCATTCAGGAAAATATGATTCGCCGACTGGTAGATTTAATATTTTACTACTGTTGTCGTCAACCCATGCGGGTATACGGATAACTTCCCAGTTTAAAGATTTATTATCATCGTCACTTTGATTTGATAATAACCATCCACAGATATCATCTTCATGGTATCGAGTGTTAATAATAACTATAGAACCATTCGGCATAAGTCTTGTCCGTAAACCTGCTGGATACCATTCTTTAATATATCTTCTACCTGCTTCACTGAAGGCATCTTCCTCTGACATTACGTCATCAAGTAAAGCTACATGCGCACCACGACCAGCAATCTGTGTTCGTACACCAGCTGCTACATATACACCGTTCTTGTTTGTTTGCCACTTACCCGCAGCCCTAACATCGGATCTAAGTTTTACATCTTCGAATATTGATTGATAATCTTGGTCGTTAACCACATCTCTAACACTTCTACCAAAGTCAGATGCGAGTTGGTCACTGTGTGATACCGATAGTATCTCATGATTAGGGTGGCGCCCAAGATACCACGCAGGAAATAGTTTAGAACATATTAATGATTTAGAACTACGTGGTGGTAGGAATACCATTAACCTTTTAATAGAACCTTCTTCGACTTGTTGTAGTTTTTTACTAATGACATCTATGTGTCTACCCATTTTAAAGTCAGCTACAAGTTTAGGTGCAAAGGCTTCTATGAAACCAGAGAAGTTATCACGAACATTTTGAAATGCAAGGTGTCTAAGCTTGGCAATATCCTCGTCGCTTATAGATTCATTACTTTTTAGGTTCATCGTTTGACGATACGACTTTTAGACCTGCGATTTTTACAAGTCTTTCTACGTCTTTCTTCTTATTACCACTTTCAAAGCCAGTCGTCTTTACAGTCTGCTCTACTTTATCTACAAACATACCCAGATGTTTGGCAATATGTTCCATTGACTTGTTCGCATTTGTAAAATCACTGTCTTGCATGGCTTCACTGTAAACTTTAGCTAGTCTTTCTAGAACTTTTTCTTTTGTCCATGTAATTTTAGTTACGGCTTCGTCTTGATATTCTTTGATTCGCTCCATAACCTTGTCATTCTTCATAATTACTCTAGCTTTGGCTCTAGTTCGTGCATCATTCTTGTCTGGTTGGTAGCCTGCTGCTAAATATGCTTTGACTTCGTCGCCGTGGCCTGCAAATTCCATGCAGAATTTCTCTTGCATAGCTGTGAGTCCACGAAATGTAGGAACTTTTACGTTATTGTCTTCTGGTTTTTCTAACATTCTCTTTTTATACTCCTCTGGGTTCTTTTTTTCTAGCCTTCTTAGTCTACGTCTTTCTAATTCGGCTTGTATTTCTTTTAATTCTGTACCGCCTCCATATATTCTCGCCTCTTTCTTAACTTTATGCAAGTTAATCAACTCTTCTTCCGTCATATTTCCGTAAAGTATGTGTACTTTTTTCTTTGTCATAGTTCTAAAGCTTTGAAGGGAGGACAATAACCCACAACCATCTCTCCCTTCTCTTCAAATACCAGGATTCCAAAGCTGTAGGAGACAAATGTAGCTTTAAACCTAGAATACTAGGACGTTTCTAGGTGGATCTGCTGGTATAATCAATATAAACAAGTAATTGACAGGATGCAAGTATTTGTTTATTATCAAGTTTTATTTAATTAGGAGATTTTAAATGAATAAACCACAGATACTAACCGTATGGTTTAGTAATGAACATATCAACTCTAACTTTATAGATAAAGACAAACCAATGTCTAAGGAAGAGTACAGTAAGTTTATTGAATGGGCCGAACAAAACGATTACTACGATAAGATTTCAAAAGTAACCCAACATTTTGTAAATAAGTTTAGAGAACAATGAGACCAGAAGAGTTTATATATCAACCCATGATACTTTTAGACCATCGAATGATGGAATATAACTTCTGCATGCAAAACATACAGCACCCTAACGGACACTACACAGAGTTTGGAGTATATGAAGGTAAGTCAATAAACTATTTAGCGAACCTTAATAAGAAAGTTACATTCCATGGGTTCGATAGTTTCAAAGGGTTACCTGAGAAATGGTTTATGGGACATAAAGTTGTAGAAGAAGGACACTTTGCCATAGATGGTTTACCAAAAGTTGTACCGAATGTTGTACTGCATGAAGGTTTGTTTGATGATACGATACCTATCTGGAAGAAAGATCACAAGAAACATTTATCGTTTATTAATATTGATTGCGATTTGTATAAATCTACTCAAACTGTATTAGAATTATTGAATGACCAGATTGTTAGTGGGACATTATTACGGTTCGACGACCTACTACCATCACCTATATCTCCATATCCTAATTGGGAACAAGGAGAATGGAAGGCACTTGTCGAATGGTGTCAGAAATATAATAGAAAAGTAACCCCACTTGCTCGTTCTTGGAAGCAAGGATGTATTATGAAAGTAGATGAATAATGGTTGAACGAATTATGGACCCTACCAATATTAGGGCAGATCATTTAGAGAGATATAACTTTGCCGTAAAGAAACTAAAAGAACTTAAACCAGAGAATATTCTGGATGTCGGTTGTGGTATCGGTTACGGTTCTGTGATTATGCATAACTTACTTTGCGCATCTATTGATTGTATAGATAAATCTACAGAAGCGCATGATGTATTTGAGGAAGCATTCAGTCGTGATGTCGGCAAGGTGAACTATATTGTCACCGACATTACCAAGCTGGAACCACGTACGTTAAGACCCGCCTATGATGCTGTCGTATCATTTGAGTTTATAGAACACATACCACCAGAACTAGCGCAAGATGTATTCGACTTGGCCGCAGAGAAGTCAAACATATTCATCGCATCATCGCCGAATGAATGTGTACGTCCTCATAAACAACCACCAGTGAATGAGTTTCACTATAAGCATTACACCCCAGTTGAGTTTGAGGCTATGGGTAAGAAAGCTGGATTCACAAACGTGGAGTTCCACTGCCAGACCAACGGTAGTCACTACATGGTTAGACCCGGCTTAGAGCAAGGGAAGTTTATGATCGGAGTTTTTACAAAGTAGTATGGGTACCCTAGATTTAAAACAAGGGGGCCATATTTGAAAATCTGCTCATTTTGTCTATGGTAGACACAATATATAGAAGCAGCAGCAAGGGTAATTTTTTTAGCCCCCAGTCTAGATAGAGACTAGCCCACCTCACTATTTAAAATGAGGTGAGTAGTATCTAGCAATTACTTAACTGCTTTCTGTTTTTGGACTGTAATTGGAATAGCAATTCCAGTTGTTAGATCAACAGAACATAGAGTGCCGTTAACTTCTTGAATAACTTTATTAGGGTTATTCGCTTTTTTAGTCTTAGGTTGTTTTTCTTTTTTCTCGACGATTAAAGTTTTTAAATCGGCTTGAATCTCATCATAAGACTTTTGATTCATATTTCTGGCATGAGCCAAAACCCATCCCATATTTTCTGGGCTAGCCATAAAACCGCCACGTTTAAGAGTCTCTTTAAATAGCTTAACCATTGGTGTATTATACTCAGTAATTAGAGCAAGGTTGCCGTCGGCTATATTCTCTTCACGATCTGTAAAAAGTTTATAGTTATTTGGGTTTTTTGATACTTTCATTTTATTTCCTTTTGTTAATGTTTGTATCTTCTAATTTAGAACCATTCTAAACTAGAAAGCTAAAATTTCTTTTAGCATGATACCAATCTATCATAGCTATTTGAATAAAGTCTGAATGAGTTATTCATCTTATATTCATCTTATATTCATCTTAATATTTGGCTAGTAGTTTAGAATGATTCTAATTACCAGGTATAGTCCAAATCAGTTTAATATCATACTAGATTAGATTGTCATATCTAGTTTAGAGCTGGACTAGACTAGATTAGAGTATCATACGAAGAAGATTCGCTAGTCTAGTTTAGAATCATTCTAGATACACACTAGATACCTGGTCCAGTCTAGGAATATATAGACTAATTGGGATCTAAAACTGCAATAATTACAGTGAGATAGTTCTAGACTTAGTGCATTTTGTTGTTGCAATTGGTCGAAAGTTCGGCTACCATCGGAAAATCGAGGCTTTTTGCCGTTTCGTTTCGGTATTTAGTCTAGATATAATAATAACTTATACACTATTCTAGAGCATCTAGATTTCCTTCCCAATTCAGTTCTAGGATAGTGTATCAACAAAGGAGACGACATGACTAATTTAATTATGGTTCGTAAAGACTTTGAAGCATTAGCATCTAATTGGATTGACGATGAAGAGAGATATTACTCAGAAAGTTGTCACGATATTATGGCTGATGTTAGTTACAAGAACTGTGAGTATCATAAGAAACTTGCCAAAGGAGAGATAGAGCCTTTTGAAATTCCCACAAGTAAGCTAGCCGATGGATACGATTATACTCATCTTAGACATCTAGAGGATTACTTTAGCCAAGAACAATTCTATAACAAAGGAGATACTAATGGCGTTAACAACAACAACTAAATCACAAAACAAAAAGATATCAGACTTAAAGAAAAAGATTTGGACTTCTGCTACATACCGAAGTGGAAGTTCTAATGTCTTTGGGACTTGTCCCTCAAGTTGTAAACTCAATCCATACCCTAGTGAGTCTACAACGGAGTTTGATTGGGACTATGCAAACACACTAGTCAACTATGGTTGTCCAAAGAATGGTAGTGCTTTTACCTATACACACTTTGAAGACAAGTATGTTGAAGAGTTTACTAAGACCTGGACTAAGGGTAAAACAGTTATCAATGTGTCTAGAGATACCCTTGACGATGCTATTGAGTCATATCGAAAAGGGATACCCACAACAGTGACTACATCGATAGGCTTCATTGATAAAGTCGGCAGTTACAAAGGTGTAACCTTGTCTAGATGTCCAGCTGAATATCAAGACGAGAGAAACTGTGCTAACTGCAAGCTATGTGCTAACCCAAACAGAACATCGATTGTTGTGTTTACTGCACATGGTTCAACTAAGAACAAGGTTGGTAAGACCGAGCAAGGTGGATGCTATGGTACTGTTGGGCCAGTAGCTTGGGCATGGAAAAAGACCATGAGTAAAGCTAACCTTGATGAAAAACAACAACTAATAAACTGGATTGAAAACGATGTACCTACTGATGGCTTTGTAAGACATCATGTCGTTGGAGATTTGGGAAAGGAGATAACTAATGGAACTATTAAATGAAACTTTTAATCCGACATATTGGAATTGTGATAGCGATGACCCTTATAATAACCCTATGCAACTTGATATGTTTAATAAATATACAATGGCTATTGTACTAGCTAGGGATGAACTTGATGAAGATTGGTTTAGCGATTATAGTTGTCATGTCTACATTGGAACTAATCGTTGGGAGGTAGAGGATCAATTTACCCATGACTTACAATCTCATTCAACTAATGTTGGTAGGTTTCTATTAATCGAACAACCTTTACATAAACTATATAACAAGGAGTGGTAATGGATAAAGATACTGTAGAGTCGGTTAGAAATATGATTGCTCAATCATATAGAGACCTAGTGAAAGAATACAAGGCTAAGAAGTGGAATAGTGTTGTATATACTGTTGGTTACATTAATGGACTATGTTTAATCATCGGTAAAGACGAACTGAACATGTGGATATATGCTAGGTTCATAATTAAAAACAAATGGAAAAAGGAGATAACTAATGCCAAAAGTAGCAGTATATAGAAACTTACAAAAGAACTGTTTGTCTATTCAATCTAGAGAACGAGAGAACTATGGTTTGATTATCGGTTATTGTAAATCGATATTCATTAAACGACCTAAGTTTATTGTCAGAGAAAAAGGTAGACTAAGAGTTCTTGAAGAGGGTAGAAAGAATGTCCATGCTTTCATAGTGGGTGAGTGTCCTAATTTAAATCTATGGAGTTGGCAAGATAGAGATATCACTATGGGTGGTAACCCTACTATCAAAGTATTCTACAACCCCTACAAATATTCAACCTTTGTGGATAAGGATGGCAACCCAATCCATGAAGCAAGAGCCGTTCTGGTTAATACTAACTATATACAAGCCGTTATTACAAATGTGATACCTATAAGAGATACAAAGAGAGGATGTGTTTATAGGGTAAGAAAGGATATGAGTTATGGAACTAGAAACATTTAAGATAGCTTATCTATCTAATATGTTAAAGAAATTCTGCAAGAATGAAAGCCTACCTTTCATTAGTGCCGATGACTTGTTACACGACCCAACAATAATCAAGACACCACTACAAACTAAGTGGTTACAGTATTATTCTAGGTGGTGGGACGAGTGTATTACTAACCCACAAATAAAGGAGAAACATCATGGGTTTTAAACGAGAAGAACTAAGGAAACTTAGAGAAACATTACAGCAAGTAATTGATGGTACATTTACCTACAATGAAAGACATGGAGTCGGAGACTTCCTTAGTAATTATAAACTTGATATTGGTAACTGTAGCTACAACGACTCGAAAGCTACGTTCAAACTTGAAGTAACTATCAAGGGTGCTAAGAGTGAGGAGAGAGTAGAACTTGAAAAGAATGCAGACTACTTTGGACTTGACCTTGATAAGGATCATCCAGAGTGGATACTTGTAGGTTACAATCGTAAAGCTAGAGGATATCCAATACTAATGGAAAAGAAAAGCAATGGTAAGACCTACAAGTTTGCCCTTGAGAGTGCTAAAAAAATGTTCAAAAAGGAGGTAGCATAATGGAACTAGAAACATTGGGCGATAAGGTATCAGATATATTTGATGCTATCGGTCGAATTGAAATGAAGTTACAAGACATTGATGACAGAGTAAATGAACTGTACTCTAAGGTCAACGATGGTCAGACAGAGATCAGAGATGAGATTCATGATGTCTATGTGACTTGTGATGGTATAGATTCCGAAGTGAAAAACATTGAGGGATACTGTTCATCTATCAACTCGAACATCGACCAACTGAAAGACTGATTGACTTTCGCTAGATTAATTATATTATAGTTAGTCTAGTGGGGTAGTGATTTTTTAATTTCCTTTGTTACACTATCCCACTAGCCTAACTATAACTCGGTGATAGTTAGGTGGTATAACCCACACCGAAAAGGAGACGACAATATGTCACAAACACAAAAAGATATGTTCAGAGAACAAGAACTGAACGAGATAGGTGAAGCCATTCCTAAAGCTGATGGTGATTGTCTAAGTGAGATCACGAGTAATGTTCTCAAAGACAGAAGACTATCCCTCGTTACTGAGGAAGAAGTCGAAGAGATGGTTAGAGAATATCTAGACTATCAAGCAATGGAACATGGACATTGGGGGACGTAAGATGAGATTACTACAAGCATTTGCATTATATATCTTTGTAGTCTTAGCCATCTTTTACTTTCTACTATGGTTAAACAATTTATTATAAGGAGACACTATGCCAATTAGAAAATGGGATAAACTACACGTTGTAACTCACAATGATATGCACATCATATCTGTGGGTTCTAGTTTCTTAGGTAAACTAACAGAGCCATACGAGAACTTAGTTCGTATGTTAGGTAGACCAAGAGATGACGATACTAAATGGGTCAGTTGGAGTTTACAATTCAACTCTGATCCAAGGTCTGTAATTGTAATCACATCATTAGACAAAGCCAAGACTGACGACTGTACGTTAGAGAGTCTATGCTCTGTATGGGATATGAAGAATTGGTCAGTCAATGGTCACGATAAAACTTACTACGACAAGTTCATTACTAAGCTTAATCAATTTAAAAAGGAGGCAGTATGACTATCGATGAACAACTAAACCAAAAGCAAGAGGAGATACACAATCTCCAAATGCGATTGAAGAAATGTGTTAAAGAACGAGATGCTCTTAAAGAAAAAGCACCACTTAGAATGTATCGTTATGTTGTGACTGAGACTGTGATAAGTGAACGATGGTTCGAGGCTCACTCTGATGCAGATGCTCAACAAGAGTTACAACGAATGAGAGATGGCGCTATCGATTGGGACTTAGAACAACACGATTCTGAGGTAGTAGATGAGACTTTATTCTACTGTCCACCAAGTGGTGAGGGTCACGAGGAGGTGAAGATATGAACATATCTGATTTATTATGCGACTTATATGATATTAAAAGACAAGCCAAGCTACATAAGTTTGGTAGTCTTCCAAAAGATAACGAGGGTACAGAGACAACCATTAACGATTGTCTTGATAATCTCATTGAACAATTAGAAAGTGAGGAGGTAATATGAAACATAAACTACTAGATTTATTTTCTGGCATCGGTGGGTTCTCTCTTGGTGCAGAGGCTAACGGCATACCAACTGTAGCCTTTGTAGAGAAAGACCCATTCTGTCAGAAAGTATTACGTAAACATTGGAGTAACACACCAATCATATCTGATATTAGAACAGTGAAAGGAGAAGATTATGAAACAGATGGAGTTACCATTATCAGTAGGGGATTCCCATGCCAACCCTTCAGCCAAGCTGGAAAAAGAAAAGGGACAGATGACGACCGATATCTCTGGGATGAAACTCTTAGAGTCGTTGCCGAAACAAAACCAGAATGGTTTATTGGAGAAAATGTTGACGGACTTGTTAGCATCCAAGACGGCATGGTACTCAGACAAGTGCAAGATGACTTGGAGAAAGAGGGTTTCCAAGTCCAATGTCTTGTTGTTCCAGCTTCAGGCATCGGTGCTTGGCACCAAAGAAAAAGAGTCTGGATCATTGGACACAATGTATCCAACTCCATCGGCGAGTTGTCAGATGGACGTAGTAGCACCACCAAACACAGTAAAGCAAAACAAAAGTGGGTGGTCAGTGACGAGGCTAAAAACTGGAACAAAGTTTGGAGCGAAACTGAACGATGTGATCAACAAACTGGATCACGAGGGGATGTATCCAACTCCAATGGCGAGGGACTACAAGGACATGGGGTTCAAGCCAACATGGAAGTGGAGGAGAGACAAGTCAGTTCCATCGGTAGCCCTCAAGGACAACGTACATGGTGGCAAACTGAATGCTCAGTTCGTGGAGTTCCTCATGGGATATCCTACGAACTGGACAAAGATAGAGCCAATCGAATAAAGGCACTTGGTAATTCCATAGTGCCACAGATTGCCTATCAATTATTTAAATCAATAGTAACTGTAACTAAGGAGGACGACAATGAGCAAGTCTATTGGTGCTAAGAATAAAACTAAACAATTTAAAAAACCAAAGTATTTAGATAAGAATCATCCACTAAATAAATTTTTAAGGAGTGTAATATGAATGACCCACGATTCATACATTGCGAACAAGCAATGAATGACTGTCGTCACCAAGCACGAATGTCTAGAGTGAAAGGTGATGACAACAAGGCTATGTGGTATGAGACACAAGCCGACTACTACGAAGAAATGCTACTGCAAGGTAGAGAATACGAACCATTATTTTAAAGGAGACAGACTAATGACAACATATGAAAAATTTGCCAAGAAATATTTTGGTCAACTAAAAGGTTATACCATAATTGATTTTAGATTAGAGGAGGAGGACGATATAGCTTTCCCTATTTTGATAATGAAGAAAGGAGATAGAACTATTGAGGTAGCCGTTAGCCAAGACGAAGAGGGTAACGGAGGTGGTCATCTATTTATAGAGGGGTCAATATGTTAAAAGATGTTGACGGCTTTGACTACTCAGATGATAACGATGATGATGACTTACGAGAGCGAGAGTATGCTCAAGACGAGACAGTAAAGTTAATCACTAATCTAGAAGCTGAGATTGTTGACAGACAGAATCTGTTTATTGGTGCTATGACAACCCTCATGGATGCATGTTACTTTCATGCTCCAGAGGATTCAAGTGCTACACATTTAATATTAACTGCACATCAGAAAGTATTGGAGGCAAGAGAGAAAGCGAGTGAAGATGATTAAAGAACTGTTTGCTTTATATATAATTTTCTCTACACCAACTGGTGAGGAGGAGAAGTTTGTTCGAGGAGTGCCTAACTGTGAGAACTTAGAGCCGATCGTTGAACAAGAGTTTAAACGATTGAATATTAATCGAGATGGAATAAACTCTGGGCATATGTGTATTGGTTGGAAGTTCCATCTTATAAGACAAAGGAATAATCATGATTGAACCAGTGATCATAACCTTTTGGATTGAAGTTAACTCTCGGTTATACGAGAAGACTATACCAAAAGTATACAATGAGTGTGAACCTATCGTCTCTCAAATCTATGAGCAGTACGAAAAGTCTAACGGCAAAGTTGTCGCAGTAAAATGTGATACATATAAACAATACAAAGATAAAAGGGAGTATTTCCATGGTAAAAAGTAACGGATCAGATATAAACGACGACGAGATTCTTTCTGATGTAGAGATAGTCTATGCATTAGCTAAGATAAAACACTTCAAAGATATAGTGCAAACAGTATCGATTAAAAGATATTCTCAAGAAGAATATGTTGATGTTGTTGAAGCTATCTTTGAAGAAATATTTAACCCACGAACTGATAAGGAGAAACAATAATGGGAGATAAACAAATTAAAGTACAAGATATTATTGAGTTATTGGAGGAGCCTATAGACTTAATTAAAACAATGACTACTGACCCAACAGAAATAGAGAGTATTATAAATGTTGCTTTGTATGAGTATCTCTATCCACCAAAGAAATCAACTAAAGATAGGATAATGCCTAGAGACTTTGGACGATGGCAGTCTAAGGTTGTTGATCCAAAAGATGTACCATTTAAGAGTCAATTTAAAAACTCACATACAGTTGCTATCACTGATGACCGACCTTGTGATACTGAGGCACCAGATAATGTAGTGAGGGTTAACTTTAAATGACAAGCTGCAAAAGAGTAGGGTGTGATAATGAGATCGCATCCTCACGGAATGTGTATTGTTCGATATCTTGTAGTGCTATAGTTAATAACACTAAATTTCCTAAACGGATCAAGAAAGATCCAGGTGTTTTCCGTTGCAATTATTGTAACAAAGAACAACCAAGACGGAACAATACAATGAATAAGTATTGTGATAATGTCTGCCAACAAAAGCATCGCAAACATATTCGCAATACTAAGATAGAACGAGATGAACATATGGGTAAGTCTGTTGGTAAGAAGAGACTCATCATTGCTTATCTCAAGGATACTAACCAATGGTATTGTCACCAATGTAAGATAGGCGAAGAAGATGCGCCGATGGAGTTCCATCATATCGATGGGAATCGCTATCACAACCGTCTGTCAAACTCGATGGTGCTCTGCCGTAATTGTCATGGGAGGACACAGAACTTCGCAGGTAGAAACAAAGGGTGTGGCCACTATATATAGTTATATATAGTTAACTAGAGATATATATAGTTAACTAGAGATATATATAGTTATAAAGAGATATATATAGCTATATACTGACATATATAGAACTATCATTAGATTAACACTAGACTAGTATTAGACTATATATAGTCCCCCTCTGTATATGGGGATAGGCTATCATTGATTTCGAAATCTGACAACCCCTTGACAAAAATAATTAGAGGATGTATTTATAGGGCAAGACCCGCAAAAATAAGGAGACGACATATGACAATAAATAATGACCCAAAAAGGTTTATACGACACACACCTTGTGAAGAGTGTGGATCATCCGATGCCAATGCTTTGTATGCTGATGGCAGTCGGTATTGTTTCTCGTGCCGAACCTACACTGAACCTCCTAAGGACAAGACCCGCCTTGAGGAACTGCTCGGAGATGACACAAAAATTCAAGGCTCGGCGCCAAAGATTATACCACTAGGTATTAGTAAACCTATTACTGAAAGAAAGATAAGTCGTGAGACTTGTGAGTTCTTTGGTGTGACTACAACTAATAGTGATAAACCAGAAGTATATAAACACCACTACCCATACTATGATGATGAGGGTAAGCACATAGCTACTAAGGTCAGAAGAGTAGTCGATAAGTCATTCAGTGTAGAGGGTAAGACTGGTAAAGCTTTATTGTTTGGTCAACAACTATTTAGTTCTAACAATTCTAAAATTATAACTATCTGTGAGGGTGAGATAGATGCCTTGTCGGTCTATGAAATGATGCTACCTAAATCTTACCCAGTTGTTAGTGTTAGAACTGGAGCAGCTGGAGCCGTTACCGATTGTAAGAAACAGTATGAATATATAAATAGTTTTGAAAAGATATACTTATGTTTTGATAATGACGAACCAGGTCGTGAGGCCAGTAAAAAGGTAGCCGAACTATTTCCACCAAAGAAAGTACACATAGTAAATCTAGGTTTAAAAGATCCAAATGATTATCTAGTGCAGAATAAGAAGCATGATTTCATGGCTAGATTCTATGCTGCGCAAACATATACACCAGAGGGTATCATACTTGGTGAGAATACTTGGGATCTTATTGCTAATGAAAAGGTAATTGAATCAATACCTTATCCGTGGGAGGGTATGAATACTATGACTTATGGTATGAGACTCGGTGAGTTATGTACGTACACTGCGGGGTCAGGTATAGGTAAGTCTAGTGTAATGAGAGAACTAGCTTACCATATAATAAAGAACAGTAATCATTCAGTTGGTTGCTTATTCTTAGAGGAATCTGTTGAACGAACAACCAAAGGTATCATGTCTGTACATGCCAACAAACCACTGCACCTACCATTCTGTGAATCAACTATGGAAGAGAAACGTGCAGCATGGGAGGCTACCCTTGGTACAAACAAAGTAAGAATGTGGGATCACTTTGGTTCTACTGATATAGATAACATCATATCTAAAGTACAATACCTAGCTAGTGGATTAGATTGTAAGTTTATTATTCTCGATCACTTGACTATGATTGTATCGGCTATGACTGGTGACAATGAGAGAAGAGCAATCGATAGTATAATGACACGACTTAGAACTCTAGTTCAAGAACAGAACATACATCTGATGTTGGTATCTCATTTAAGTAGACGAGCTAGTTCAGATAGTGGACACGAAGAAGGTGCGATAGTTAGTCTGTCACAACTCAGAGGTTCACATGGTATTGCGCAACTCTCTGACTTTTGTTTCTCATTAGAAAGAAACGGACAAGCAGAAGACATGGAGAAGAGAAACCAAACTACAGTACGTATACTGAAGAACAGATTTAGTGGAGAGACTGGCCCATGTTGTTGGTTACAATGGCATAAAGATAGTGGTCGCTTAACTGAAATATCTAACCCAAAATCCAAAGACAACGATGACTTCAAGGAGGTGAATGATGGATTCAAAATTTGACACAGTAGTTCTAGATATAGAAACGGATAGTTTAGATGCTACCAAGATACATTGTATATGTATTCAAGACTATGCAACTGGAGAACAGAAAGACTTTATACAAGAGCAAGGATGTAAAGAGTTCAAAGAGTTTCACAATCAAAATCGTAAGTACATCATGCATAATGGTGTAAGCTTTGATGGCCCAGTGCTAGAAAGATTATTAGGCATAACAATTCCCTTGGAAAATATTATTGATACACTTCTTATATCTCAAATGATTAATGCACACATAGATGGTGGTCATAGTTTAAAATCTTGGGGTAAGAAACTAACACGAGGTGGTAAGCTAGAGTTTAAAGACTTCGAGGAATATTCAGAAGAGATGCTGAAGTATTGTCAACAAGATGTACATGTCACACGTAAACTTATGGCACACCTAGCACCTAAGATAACACGGTTTAGTGTAGAGAGTGTACGTATGGAACATAGAGTCAGAAGAATTATAGATCAACAAGAGAAGAATGGATTCTATTTAAATGTAAATAAGGCACATGATTTATTAGAAGAGTTGAAAACAAAGTCAGAAGATTTAAAGAAAGATTTGAAAACTATATTCCCTACAATATATACACCACGATTTCATAAGACCACTGGTAAACCACTCAAGGATCACGTTGATGAGTTTAACCCTAGTTCTCGTAAGCAAGTGGCAGAACGATTACAAAAGAAATATGATTGGGTACCAAGTAAAACTACACCAACTGGACTACCAGTTATAGATGAGAAAGTTTTAAAGGAGTTAGATTATCCAGAGGCTAAGATGATTGCAGAGTATCTATTGTATGAGAAACGTGTATCACAAATACAATCGTGGTTGAAGAATGTTAAAGGTGATAACCGAGTGCACGGTAGAGTTATAACACTGGGTTGTGTGACATCTCGTATGAGTCACTATGGCCCTAATATGGCACAAGTCCCAGCAAGTTATTCACCATACGGTAAAGAGTGTCGTGCATTATGGACTATACAAGACCCAAATAAATATTGTTTAGTTGGTTCGGATGCTAGTGGTTTAGAACTACGATGCTTTGCACATTACTTACAGAACCCAAAGTTCACGGAGCAAGTAGTTGATGGTGATATACATACATACAATCAAAAGATTATCGGATTAAAAGATAGACCAACGGCAAAGACTTGGGTCTATGCATTTATCTATGGAGCTGGAGATGCAAAGCTAGGTCAGATAGTAGGTGGTGATACGGTTGCTGGATTAGGTAGTCGTAAGAGATTTATAAATAAAGTTAAAGGTATGAAAACTTTAACAAGTAACTTAGTTAATTTATTACAACAACGTAAGCGCAAGTATGGTGAGTACCAATTGGTTGCGCTTGATAAAAGGATTCTACTTGCACGATCCATTCACTCTAGTTTGAATACACTTATTCAAGGAGCGGGTGCTATTATATGTAAGCAATGGCTACTCAATATAATTGATGAGGTCGACAAGCAGAACTTGGATGCTAAGCCAGTGGCTAACGTCCATGATGAGGTACAGTTTGAAGTCCGTAAGGAACAAGCTGTAGATTTTGGTAACATTACAAAGGAGGCAATGAAAAATGTAGAGATACAATTTGACTTACGATGTCCACTAGATAGTGAGTATTCAATCGGCACAACTTGGAAAGAAACCCACTAACTGTTGACACTATTGATAGTATGGTATACTGTCGAGGTGTTTCTTTATTGAGACACTAATTTTAATAACTTTTATAAACTTTTAATTTAAGGAGATAAATATGCCAGTAATTTCAGGCACTGCTTATTGGGCGAAAGTCCACCAACCACACTTTGATCAGTATAATGAACAAGGTATTTTTTCCATTGATGTAACAGTGGATGCAAAGACTAAGAAACAATTACAAGACTTGGGTCTTGGTCCTCGTATTAAAAACAAGGGTGACGAGAGAAATGATTTCGTTACCATCAAAAGAAAGTACACTCGTAAAGATGGTACAAAGAACTCTGCACCTCGTGTTGTAGATTCTAAGAAGACACCAATTAGTCCTGATGTTTTAATCGGCAATGGCTCACAAATTAATGTGGCTTTTGATACATACGATTACAACGTCGGTGGTAACCAAGGTGTTGGCTCATCTTTAAAAGCTGTACAAGTAACTAAACTAGTTGAGTACAGTCCTTCTGAAAACTTAGATGAGTTCGGTGAAGAGTCTGGATACCAGGCTCCAACTAACGGCGCATCTAAGAAAGATGGATTGGAAGACGACACACTTCCATTCTAATGTCAGATAAGAAAAGCATAGATACTCTTGTAAAAGATATTTACAAATTGTTTGACGAGGGCAACACTAATCAACCCACAACAAATAATTTAAATGAATTTGCAGAGAGTATGAAAGATGCTGTTCTTACTTATCTAACAGAGAAACAATCTGGTAGCCGAGGTATTCGTATGTCGAGCCTCGGCAAACCAGATAGACAATTGTGGTATGAGTTATACAAACCAGAACTAAGAGAGCATATGCCATCTCATGTTCGAATAAAGTTTTTATATGGGCATATGTTAGAAGCACTTCTATTATTACTAGCTAAAACGGCAGGACATTCTGTCACAGATGAACAGAAAACATTAGACCTTGATGGAGTTGTTGGTCATCAAGATGCAGTAATAGATGGAGTTGTTATTGATGTTAAGTCGGCATCACAGTTTGGATTTAGAAAGTTTAGAGAGAATGATCTCACTCCAGAGACAGATGCCTTTGGATATCTTCACCAGATTGCTGCATACTCACAAGCAAATAAGAATGATGAGGTAGGATTTCTTGCTATTGATAAACAAAGTGGAGCACTTGCATTATGTCGCCCACATAAATCAGATATACCTAATGCACGAGAAAGAATTAAACACTTACGAAAAGTATTAAAGGATAAGAACAAACCACCACCAAGATGTTACGATGAAGAACCAGACGGAGTATCGGGTAACATGAAGTTAAGTATCGGTTGTTCTTACTGCGCATATAAAGTTGACTGTTGGTCTGATGCTAATGATGGACAAGGATTACGAAAGTTTATCTACAGTAAAGGGCCACGATGGTTAACCAAAGTGGTTAGCGAACCTAATGTTTCAGAAGATATACCATGAGTGTATTAAGAAAAGAAAAAGGATTTTATAGATCCATCTTTGAAGCTACTGTTTGCGCTAAGCTTGATGAAGATAAAGTTAAATTTGAATACGAAACACTTGTCATACCTTATGTAGTTCCAGAGATTAGGAAGACATACACCCCAGACATTATACTAACAAACGGTATTATAATAGAACTCAAAGGACAGTTAACAAGAGAAGATAGAGCCAAGCATTTGTATATTAAAAAGCAAAGGCCAGACTTAGATATTAGATTTGTATTACAAAATTCTAGAAATAAACTTTACAAAACTAGTAAAACAACTTATGGTGATTGGCTAACTAATAATAATTTTATATGGGCAGATAGATTTGTACCAGTGGACTGGATAGATGAACGACCAAAAGAAATCAACACAACAGAAATCTTTGTTAAACCAAAGTCAAACCCGAATAGTTTTAGACCCTATACTCGATACGACCACCGAGGGAAATAAAGAGGGAGAGAATGAAAGAGCATTATTCAGAGCCGTTATATACCAAGCTTTACTTGATGCTAGTAACGATGATAATAACACCACTAAAGAAGCTATACAGATTAGGGAGGAAGCTGTTCGTTGGTTTAGCAAATCTGTTGGGGTTACTGCTTCTTGGTTCGTCGATGTTTGTGATCTTGCTGGTTTGCATTATAGTCAAGTGCGGTCTTTTGCTCGTAAGCTCATTCATGAACCTAATAACACAGACTTCCAAAGGAAGAGATTAAATGTACTACTAAACATGACACATGGAGAGGACAAAAAATGAAAGATGATTTAGTTAATCACCCACCACATTACAAATACAATGATAAAGGTATTGAATGTATAGAAGCTATTGAAGCTGCACTTACACCTGAAGAATACAGAGGATACCTACGTGGACAAGTAATGAAATACTCTTGGAGATGTAATTACAAAGGCAAAAGACTAGAGGATTTACAGAAAGCTCGATGGTATTTAAATAGATATATTGAATTGCTAGAAAAAGAATGATAGTATCAGAACTTCCGATACTTGAAATAATCTGCTCACTCAGTGCATGTGTGTCAGTGTACTTGTACGGAAACGGATCACTGAAAGCACCGTTGTTTGGTATATGCTCCCAAGTTTTTTGGTGGGCATGGACGATCCAAGAGGGTCTATACTTTATGATGGTACTGAATGTGGTAATGACATTAACACATATTAGAAACATAATTAAAATGAAAGGGAGATCATGACGACATTACCAACTGTTTACCAACAATTTATACACAAATCTAGATATGCTAGATGGTTACCAGAAGAAAAGAGAAGAGAGGAATGGCACGAAACTGTAAGTCGGTACTTTGATTTCTTTAAACAACAACTAAAAAAGAATTGTGACTATGATTTAGATAAAAAAACTATGGACTATTTATCTAATAAAGTCATGAAGTTAGATGTCATGCCTTCAATGAGGGCACTGATGACTGCGGGCCCAGCCTTGGAAAAAGAAAACATAGCTGGGTATAATTGTTCTTATGTTCCAGTAGATCACCCAAAAGCTTTTGATGAAATATTATATGTACTTATGTGCGGGACGGGAGTTGGTTTTAGTGTTGAGAAAAAATATACCAGAAATTTGCCTAGTGTTGCTGATGAGTTTCACAATACAGAGACTGTTATTATGGTCAGAGACTCCAAGCTTGGTTGGGCAAAAGCATTTAGGGAAATCATTACACTACTGTATGCCGGGCAAATCCCAAGGTGGGATGTATCTAACGTGCGACCATCAGGAGCAAGACTTAACACTTTCGGCGGCCGAGCTTCTGGACCTGCACCTCTCGTCGACCTCTTCAACTTCGCCATCGAAACCTTTACTAAAGCGAAAGGCAGACAACTAACACCACTTGAGTGTCACGATCTTGTCTGTAAAGTAGGGGAGATTGTTGTTGTCGGAGGAGTAAGACGTTCGGCTATGATTAGTTTATCAGACCTTGATGATAGAGACATGAGAGATGCAAAGTCTGGTGAGTGGTATAGAGTTGAGGCACAACGTGCGCTATCAAATAACTCTGCCGTATATGAAACCAAGCCAGATAACATCGGAACTTTTATGGAAGAATGGTTAGCGCTATATAAATCTGGTAGTGGTGAACGTGGTATCTTTAACAGACAAGCCTCAAAGAAAGTCGCATCACGTAATAAAAGAAGAGACGATGACTTTGAGTTTGGAACTAATCCGTGTTCGGAAATAATTTTACAACCTTTCCAATTTTGTAACTTATCCGAAGTAGTGGTACGTGAAGGCGATAAAGAAGAAGACTTACTAGATAAGGTTGAAGCGGCTACCATACTTGGTACTATGCAAGCTACCTTAACAAACTTTAAATATCTACGAAGACAATGGAAAGATGCAACAGAGAAAGAAAGATTACTCGGAGTATCTTTAACTGGTATCATGGATCATAAAATATTATCTGGAGATATTTATAACAAAGCTGTACTAACAGAGTTGCTTGTGAAGTTAAAAGATAAGGCAGTAGCTGTTAATAAGATATGGTCTAAACGATTTGGTATTAACCAAGCTACGGCTATCACTTGTGTTAAACCATCAGGTACAGTATCACAATTAGTTAATGCTGCATCTGGTATACATGCAAGGCACAATGATTATTACATTCGTAGAGTTAGAGGAGACAAGAAAGATCCACTAACACAATTCTTACAATCTCAGAACATACCAATAGAAGACTGTGTTATGAAACCAGATTCTACATCTGTCTTTTCATTTGTAGAGAAAGCACCAAGTGGTTGTATAACTCGTAATAAACGTACGGCTATTGAACAATTAGACCATTGGTTAGCTTATGCTAAACATTGGTGCGAGCACAAACCAAGTGTAACTATATCAGTTAACGAAGATGAGTGGCTTGGTGTGGCTGATTGGTGTTGGAAAAACTTCGATGATCTTAGTGGTATATCTTTCTTACCTAACTTCGGACATGTGTATCAACAAGCACCGTACGAAGATATAGATGAAATAAAATATCACAAGTTAAAAAAGAACCAACCAAATAAAATAAACTGGAATGAACTAGCACTGTATGAACAAGAGGATCACACCAAGTCCTCCCAAACTCTTGCATGCAGTGCTGGGTCATGTGAGGTTGTAGATGTATAAAACATTTATAACTATACCGAAAGCTGTTCCGATAAAGTTATGTGATGAGATGGTAAAAGAGTCACCAGATTATTCGGAACAGTTGGCTGGTGTCATGTGGAAAAAAGAGGCGGACTTAAAGAAAGATAGAAACTCTAAAGTTAGATGGTATCCTCTTGAGCATTGGATTGTTCCTAAGTTATGTGAAGTTGCATCGCAAGTAAACAAACAAGATTATGGTTTCGATGTGACTAACTTACAGTGCCCTCAGTTTACTGAGTATACAAAAGGACAACACTACCAATGGCACAGAGATATATACCCACCAGAGATGGATGGACCATACCCAGGACTAGTGCGAAAGTTATCTATGATTGTACAGTTATCTAACTTCGAGGATTACAAAGGTGGTATCTTACAAATTAAAAATATGGACGGTAAGATAGAACCGATTGAAGGATTCAAAGATAAAGGTGATATGATTATCTTTCCATCTTTTTATTTACACAGAATAAAAGCAGTAACAGAAGGAACACGACACAGTTTAGTGTGTTGGTTCATGGGACCACCGTTTAGATAATGGATAAATTCTTGTGGGGACTTCTTAAATTTTCATTATATGTATTAGTTATACAGTGGATATGTATTTTTATGGCTTCTATTGTATGAAAGATTTAGTAGTACGACCATGGGGAACATACCGTGTGCTAAAATCTACACCAAAAATGGTTGTAAAGATATTACATGTGTATCCAGGTAAGGCAATGTCTGTTCAATATCATAAATATAGAAATGAGCACTGGAAAATACTTGAAGGCGAAGCAACGGCCCTCATAGATGAGCACTGGTGGACGTTTCTACCCGGTCATAGAGTTTATATCCCAAAAAATACTGTTCATTGTGTACGAGCTTCTAAGGGCCATATAACGATATTCGAGGTTTGGGAGGGTGAAAAACTAGATGAAAACGATATAATAAGGATACATCATGATTATAGTAGTGAGTGGAGGGTTTGATCCTCTACATTCTGGGCATATAAATATGTTCAAACAAGCTTATGAGTTCGGAACTGTGTGGGCAATCGTTAATACAGACGAATGGCTACAAAAAAAGAAAGGTTATAACTTATTAAGCTACGACGAACGTGAGCTTGTAGTAAGTTCAAACAAATATATAGACAAAGTTATCAAAGCAAAAGATGATGACGATACTGTAGTAAATAATTTAAAAGAGTTTGTTAAGAACGATATGGATTTTGCTTTTGCTAACGGTGGCGATCGTGTACCTACATCTACACCAGAGATGACATATTGTCTTAAACATAACATACCGATGCTATTTAATATTGGTGGGACTAAGACTAAATCTTCTTCAGATATTGTTAGAAATTTACTTGACCAAGCTACTAAATAATATATATTTAGAAGTGAACACCAACGTCGTCAATAATCCCTAGGGGTGGGTAATGTAAACCTCTAGGGATTTTTTTTGCCCAAACAAATTATCGGACTTTTATACCCTAACAATTTTCTTTTTCTATTTGGAAACCTATTACCTGCAGGAGGTCTGTGAGGAATTATGATGGGTGGGGCTGATTCGCCCCTTCCCTTATTTTTCGGCACAAGCATAGCTATTGATTTCAAGACCAATAGATACAACCGTGATTGATGGTTTAGACCACATAATCAACTCCATTTGTTAAAGGTTAACAAACAGTGCTGGTTGCCTTAACGACCGCAGCCCACTGCAAACAGTTAAAAAGGTAATGCTACGATATACGTGTGTGAATTATTTTTAACTGCTTATTGTATTTTACTTCTTCATGTTCTCTCTTGCAACCCCTTTTGATTTTTCAAAAGAACGTAAGCCTCCCATTCCGAGTAAGGCTATCGTTAAAGAAATAAGTTCACCAGTATCTATAAAGTTTGGCATACTAATTTCTGGTGCAAACAAGGCTGTGAACCAAGTCATTAGTGGTAGTATAAAGAAGTTTACAAATAAACCTATTGCACACACCCACATGATTGCTGGTCGTGCTCCTGCTACAAACATGCTTGGATGTTTAGCTGCCTCGGTGTTAGCTTTGGCTTGTTCTTTTGCTAAAGCATTCGCATGCTTCTGTGACATGGTAGCTATGTCGTGAGCTAGACGTGCCTTTTGGTCTTTGTCTTCTATGAATTTATCAAGTAGCCCAGTGACTGGACCGATGAGTGCTGTTAACATTACTTAGTTCCTTCTTCAATTTTCTCTAGTATAACATCTTTTAGTTGGTCCATCAAAACGTAGGCCATATGTAAGTTAATACTGCCGGCAAAGTAATCTACTAAGGGTCCTTTATCATCAAACAAAATAGTCATGACACCAGTGGCTTCATGCTTACTAGCATCTTCTTTAATAACATCTATTTGATTTATAACTAATTTATTAAAATGATCTGGAGGAAACTGTTTAGCCATATCAGCAGTCATGATATGTTCGTTAGTGTCTTTAAATAAATTAACAACTACGTCTTCAGGTTTCTTTTTATCTGTCATTTAAAACAATAGAAATATTATTACGTTTATAATTATGTATGTTGTCATTTGCTTTCCAATAAATGTTTATATGGTAGACCGTGAGCCATCTCTGTTACAGTCCACTGTGTGTAAGCTAAGTCGTTAAACAGTTGTTGTCTATCTTCCATCTTTGGATTCTCTACACAACTAATATCGTGGGAGCTGATTGGATAAGCAAAGTTAAGATTGCTAGGTGTAATAACAGGGACACCAGCAAGCAGACTATCCACAGTACCTCCCGACGAGTATCCAACAGTCGCCCAAGCCCCTTGCAAGTCTTTATAAATTGGGTCTTTATTTCCATAAACCATAGTAACATTTTCTTGGCCATCTACAAACTCCTCAAATTTAGACAGATCGTAAGACGATATAAGAGGATGCATCCGCACTCTTATAGGTCTCTTCGATACCTTTTTACATTTAATTATTTCTTCTCGTAACCATTGTAATATATCTACGTTAGCCGTAGCTGCATCACCTGGTAGCTGCATCAAGAATAGTATATAGTCTCCATCTTTTCTCCAGTCCTTAATCCCAAGGTCAAGGTCTGTTTTAATTATACCCCATCTATCCTTATGAGAATTTTTATTGTTGAAGGTACCTAATGTATTCATGTAGTGTCCTTTACCAACACGATAATACTTATGATCTTCTGTTATTGTCCTACCTAGTAGTGGTGTCTCAATAACAAGTAGGTCACCTTTGTGTCTGTTAACAACACTATTCTTTAATAGATGATGAGACGTACCTCTATCTTTCCAAGATCCAAATATAATAGCTACGTCACACTCCATATATTCTGTTGAGTTAGATAAGAATACTAGGTCGTCTGTTGTTTCTCTAATACCATGAGTCATGGCTGTTAATGTATTTACATGTGGTTGATGTACAGCCGAGTTTAAAAATACACCGACTACTTTACGGGATGTCATCGAATAACTCCTTGTAACTTAATTGTTTATTTTTATCTTTAAGACCATCTTCCCACAGTGCTTTGACAAGACCGTCACCGTGCACGTGGATATCTATATCGACTTCTTCTCTTTGCATAAGTTTTTCAAAGTCTTGGGCTTGAGCTAGTAACTCACCTGTTGTCCAGTGTGGTTCGTTCTCTTCGCCAACAGATACCTTTAGCCATTTCTTTCTCCCATCCTCGGCTAACTCATCCTTATTTTTTGGCTCGCCCTCAATTGATGAATCAAATCCAAACAAGTGTACGGATCTAAAACCCAATGTATGTAGCATACCAATAGTTCTCATACCTGCGCAAGTGCCACCAGTAATTAATGTTTTGTTCTTAAAATAATCCCAACCTTCAATTGCATTACAGTAGGCATCCCAAGCTACAATTTTACATTTATGTTCTAGTAGATGTGTAACTACTTCTGGGTTAGACATGGTTGCTACCCAATACATTACATCTTTATGTGGTTTAGCTAGTAAATCTTTACGTACATAACCGTGTGTAGATTTTTCGTTGAATGGTCTTGGATCAAGTATTGTACAAGCCCACGGTATTACACCATTATCTATCAGTGTATTGTGACTATGTTTAACACATACAACTTTTGTACCTTTAGCTTGCATCTCTTTTATTTTATCAAGGTCTTTCATAAGAGATGGACCAGCTGATGCAATGATAACTTCTTCGTTGTTCCATTTACATCGTTCTAGTTTAGAGTCAACTCTTTTAGAATTAGTTATGATATTCATACGGATATCTTCTATCGGCATACAATCTTGTGGTGTAACTACAATTGGTTTCTTAGTTGAGCCTTCTTCCTTCTGCGCTTGTACTTTAGTATTTGGCGGTTCTTGACTAGCTTGTTGTTGTTTGAACTTCAACATACCTTTGTTGTGATACATGTGTCGGACTAACGGTGAGGCCTCAAATGCATTTAGATCGGCACAGTGTGGTGAAAGGTCATGTACCTTTAGACCATGCGCTTGATGTAAATTAATTATACGTGTCAATACAAAAGCATCATGCCACTCACGATAGTTATACACTTCACCCGTGTTCCACACCCCAAACATATCAGCAAACAAAGCCTTGTTGAGATCAGACATACGTAAAGCTAAGAACCCCGCCTCGATATAGTTGACAGCCGTTCGACCAAGCACAGATATATCGACATCTTCTGGGATCCACTTTTGGATATCATCCATAGTTACCTTTTTGTACGTAACGGTATCAGCATCAAGCCATATACCGACATCACACTTAGGTGCATTCTTAACAAAGAAGTCATACTCAGTATATACTTTATAGGCCCACCTCTTTACATCGGTTCTCCAGTTAGGGTCATCTTTCTTATCTTTATGTTTAGCAAAGAACTGACAGAGTTCTTCTGATTGATTCATAAGGTCAATGAACTCGACTCTATTAGGGTCATAGTTCTGTAGACCACGTTCAGGCCAGTCATTATAATATACATATAATTTAGTTTCTTTGGGCCAGTATTTTACGAAACTATCTATACATTCTTTTGCATAGACATTCCAATGGTCGCCGCGAAACGACGTTACAAGTGAAAATGTAGGCATTTCATATCCTTCAATGTTGATCCATGTTGGTAATCCATGTGAGCTTTTTCAGCAAACCATTTGTCTGCATACTCACAGTCGTCATAGCCACTCATCCACGGACCACCTAAAGAAAAGTGAACAGCTGATGGTGTAAGCGGGGTATGTTCTCCCATTATACCCGGAACATAATTCCATTTTGGGTTGAGTTCTCCTACACTAGCAGGCCCTCGTGAGAGCCATTTGAATTGATGAAGGTCAAGACCTTTCATATCGTTGACATCATAACAAGATAATTCTTTATTAGATTTATGGTCCATATTAAAAGCCATAAGCGAAGACCACAACTTACAGTTGTACTTCGTCTGTATCTTATTATCCATCTTAGTATCTTCTTCTGGGTGATAATTAAATTTAACTGTCATTACTGGATAGCTATCATCTAGTTCATCAAGTAAATTTTTTATATCATCAAGCCATAAGAAATCACAATCACAAAAGATTATCCATCCTTTTACTTTGTTTCTTCTTGCTAGTTCTGGAATAAGAAACCGAGTATGACTGAACTCTGTAGAAAAAGGTGCGTTGTCTTTAACGTCCCAGTGTTGTCCGTTCTTATCAATGCGCCATTCACGATCAAACAATTTAAAATACCGTAAAGCATTATGCATGAGGGGAGTGACAGCCACAGGTATTGACGATCGTCTTACAACTGAGTGCGCACATACATCGTATGCTTCTATTTCTCTTGAGTCCCAACCAATCGCCACGTGGACGTCTTTCATATAGTTAAATATATATATTATTTAGCACGAGGTAAAGCTTTAATTCTTTCTTTTGTAGGTAATTGTTCATCTTGAGGTAAACCAGAAAGAAGATTATCACCTCCTTCAATTTCGTTTCGTCTATTTTTTTCACGAGTTGTCTCTTGTATTTTTATTTGTCTATGCCCCTCGTTTTCTCTTAAAACTTTTGCATTATATTCACGTATATCAAATTCAATATCTTCTATGTCTTCCAAGGCTCTCTTTACAGCTCGTTGACGTTGTTCTTTTGTCAATCTTTCATCACTAAAAGCCCTTGCTAAATCACCATCTGCTTTCTTTAATCGACCATAAAAACTTCGTTTAAGTGCAGCATTTTCTTCTTTACCTATCTTCATTAAATAAGCTACTTCTCTTTCTCTAGCTATATCTGCTGAAGTAAAACCTAATGCTTTTAGTACAGAATCAAATCTATCAATACCTGGCTGGTCCTCAAAAATTTTAGCCCTTTCTGGAGTCATGATTGTTTTCCCAAACTTAGTTCTATACCCTTGATCTTCTAATAATATGCCCTCATGAATACTCTTTATAAATTTAGGCGCAAAAGCCGTGTACATACGTGGGTCATTTATAGATGCAAAAGAAAATGAATCGGCTACACCTTGACCAATACTTAAAACTGGTGGGGTGAATTTATTAAAACCAGCATCTCTATATAATAAGTCTGTAAAAGCTGCTAATATTGGGTGAGACCCTAGACCAACTCTACGACCAATGTCCAAGTTCATGGCTCTAAATGTTCCATTTTGTAATATCTCAGCTAGTTTAGGATTAGCGCCTATGTCACTCATTAAATCATAATACAGTTGATCTAAACTTATCTTTTCTTTACTCATTCTATTATATGTTCTTTCAACTAAATCTCTTATATCCTCGAAAAGAGGTAATCCTAAGAAACCAGAAGTTCCTATTAAAGCAAGAGCATATAAACCTAAAGCTTTCTGACCATCTCTACCATAGTTTTTAGATAATCTACCCATGAGTTCTAACATCATAGTTGGATATTCTGTAAATTGAAATATCCAAGAACCCCAACCACGAACCATTCTTGGTTTAACAGCACGACCGTATAGAAACTGTGTTTCTTCAACAGCCATACGAGCTATTATATTTCTTAGTTCTATATTTTGAGTTTCATTTAAATTATCTAAATTATTTCGTAGTTCCTCTGGATTCATTTTAAAAGTTGTTTCAATCCTAGCATTAAATAATTTATTATTTGATAATATCTTAACAGCTTTTCGTAAAGCTTTTGGATCTTTGGTTAATCTATAACTTGAAGCATAAGCAGCTATACGGTTTATAGATTCTGTTGTTGTAAATAAAAATCCAAGAATCCTAGTTGCTTTTTGAAATGAAAACTTTCGTGTTACTTTTTCTCCACTAATAATATTGTCTGCTTCTCTGTTTAAATATTCATTAACACGACCTGGACTTACAACTGTTCCAATAAAATCTTCTGGGTTTTTAAACAATGGAATATCTGGAAAAGCTTTTGGTAGTTTATCAAAGTTAATTTGTGTGTCTGTAGCCACACCAGTAAATGGACTTTTTAAAGTTTTTAAAACATCCTTCATAGCTACCGTCATCTCTTTAGCCGACTTCAATGTGCCTCCATACATTCCATTAAATACAGCCGCAGGTATACTTTGAAACATATTCATGGATGCTGCACTAATATCTGTTAGATACCACATAAAAGCGGCTTGTCTAAAAAATCCAAATTCATATGGATCAGAACTTAAATATTCTCTGAGTTTAGTTGCATATTGTTTTTCGCCCTCAGTCCCATCTTTATCTATATCATCGAAAACTTCATTTAATCGTGAATCAAAAACAAAACCAGAGTTCCATGATGAATATGAATGTAAATGTTTAGCTATAGAGTCATCAATATTATTAAAATCATATCCAGGTACAAACTTAGATGCTCGCAAAAATGTTGGCACTCCTTTAGATTCTTTTAATGCTCTAGCTTTTGCGACCATCTTACTTATTGTTTCCCCTTTTGCTTTTGCCGCTTGTTGTATTTCTTTTATACGTGCCTCAGTGGGTAGTAAGTCTGTGTTAGGAGACATGTAAGATGTTTGCATAAAATAATCTTGAGGTAATATTGAAAGAAATCTATCAAGACTTGTTTCAAATTGAGACGTAGCGTCTTTACGAACATTATTAAATGTATTATCTTTAATATTATTTACAGTCACGATTGGTGTTCCTGGTTTTATTGTATTACCTTGAGAATCTACAGCACCTTTTGGTAATTTTTGATTAATTAAATCTTTGTACTGTTCTCTTAAATCTTTAACTGACTGTTCAGCTAATCTCTTTTGCGATCTACCTTTCCAAATACCTTTAGTATCAAAAGCTTCCCAATGTATAGTTTCTTTTTTATACTTTTGATTCCCAAATTTATCTTTAGCATCCTTACCATTTCTGTCTTTTACTTTTACATAACGAGTAGCAGAAACATATTTATCACCACTTCTACTTGTTGGTAAATAATACATATCAAAATATGCATTCAACTTTTCTATACGGTCACCTGATGTAAATGCAATGATTGACTCTGGTGTTTCCTTATTGTCATTAATCTTGTTTATTTCTTTAGCTAACTTTTTAAGTATTGGACCGATGTCTGAGTTAAATTGTCTGCCATTGAGACCAGTCCCAAAAGCTTGGGGTTGTGTTAATGGACCAAGGTTTACATTTAATTCTCGTATAGCATCATCAATTAAACCTCTAACATTTGGTGGAGCACCTTGAACATTCTCAATAAAATTTCTTAGTGATTCTAAAATAACTTGATTACGTTCAAAGTTTGCCATTGCTTGAACAGCTTTAACACCAACCATTTCTTGATCTGAAAGAGTAATACCTTCCTTTAAAATAGGATCGCTTGGTTTAAATATAGGATTCTCTATATTATTACGTTGAAGTTGTTGAGGTGTTATTGTTTTTATTTCATTAGGATTTGTTACATCCATTTGTGTAACTCTGGCAAAAGCAATAGCCTTGGCAATTTTAACTTTACTTTGTTTAGGTAAATTGTAAAAAGGTAAAATTAATTTTGATAGTTGTTCATATGTCTTAGCACGAAGTTCGTCTTTACCTATAATTACTTCTGCAAGTTTCCCAATATTTATACTTTTTGATGCACGATCATATAAACTATTTACCCAGTTTCTAAATCCCATACCTGCCGTATCTTTTAAACTTCCTAAAGCTTCGGCACTATTTCTTAATTTACTCTCTTCATCTTTCTGATCTTTTGATGTACGTTTTTCACTAGGATCAATTTGTCTATCAATTGATTCTAATTTTTTATCTACCTCTCTAACCGTTTCGTCTTGTGCAACTTCGTTTTCTAGTGCTGTTTCATCTTGTTCTTGAGTTACACTTGTGTTGGCTTCAGGAGTGCTTGATGGTTTCGTCGTCGTTGTTTCTCTGTATTTTTTACGATTTGAATATCTTTGATTACGAACCCTTTGATTTATACTAGCTGCTGTATCATCAACATCCATACCTAAAGATATAGGTGTTGGATTAATCATATTACGTGTTTCTGGTACTGTGTTTGTAGCTTCTTTAAGTTGTTCTAGTTTTTTCTTTTGACCAGGTTTTGTGTTTGCCGTATCTCGTAAATAATTCTGCGCTTGTTTCATTGATGTAAAAGCTTTAGGTGGTTGATTTGTTGGCTCAACAACATAAAAAGGTTTACCTGTTTCTTGTACGACTTGTTCTGATAATCCAGCGGGAATAGCTGCACCAATAAAACCAGTTTCTTTTGGAACTTTAACTGTAGTGATTTTACCTACTCTTTTATTTTTATTGTCACTAAACTCTTGTGATGTAGATTGTGTGCCTTCATTAAACCCTTGTTTAAATGAATCCTTATCTTTTTTATTAGGCAGTGTCTTAGCTATAGCATTCTTTCTACTTGTTAGTTTTTTATCTAACACCCCTTGTTTTGGTTTTCCAAATGTTTTTGGTTCGACAATTTGATTTTTAAGTTTATCTGTTTTTTGTTGTTTCTTTATCTTTTCTTTTTCTTGTCTGGCTAAATTTCTTACCGTTTCGGAAGCATCTGGTGACGGTATAACTAATGACTTGCCTTCAGCTACAATCTTATTATCTTGGATTAGTGCATCATAAATCGCATTTTCAACATCGCTATTGTTTTCTAAATATTTTGCTAATGGTCTCTCAAGTTGTTTACGTATCTTTCGTTTATTAATTACACCTGTACCTTGATTTGATATAACATTGTATATCTCTTGAATGCCTGTAGCTGTTAATTGTTTTTTAAGTTGTTTGGCTTTTTTACCTCTTTTAATTTGGTCAGGTTTGGCATCATCTAAAATATCAGTCTCTGGTTTATCTAAATTACCAAAGGTTGTTTCGTTTGGTGTCTTCTCTTCTTCATCTATTCTTGGCGGTTCTTGCCCTTTATCTTTATCTTCGTCTACGACTTTCTCATCTTTTTGTAAACTGTTAATACCAGCCTCGATAAGACCAGTCGGTCCTTCAGCAAAAACCTCAAGCAGAACTTCACCTGGTTTGGTTATGCTACCCTCAGATGCTACTTGAGCCACGGCTTCACCCATACCACCCAAGCTACCACCAACAGCAACCTCACCAGTGCTCGCCGCAAGTTTAGCGCCAAGACCAGTCTTGCCTGCATTCTTAGTCATACGTAGAATCTGACCAGCAGCACCGAAAGCTAAAGCATCAAAGATACCAATTGGTATACCACGGTCTAAACCTTTTTGTCTTGCTTCACTAAGTATAGACTCATCGTTTAAAGCATTAACAACTTCAAGAGGATCGTTAATATCAACACCAGACTCTTCAAAAGAATCTGTAAATGACATGTTGTATTCTGTTGCAAAACTAGCAGATCCTAATGAACCCGCATTAATTAATGTTGACAAGAACTTACCAGTGCCTAGTCCTCGTGTTGCTATAGCCGTGGCACCAGTAACACCTAGAGCTGGTATGTATGTTCCTAATGATTGTAGTATTAGAGGCACAAGAGCCGAAGGTTTACTTGCTATAATCTTTGCTGCTTCACCAAAAGTCTCAGCATCGGCAGCTTGTACTAAAGCATTAAATTGTTCTGGATTCTCTTTTATTATTTGATCTTGAAGAGTTTGTATTCTCTTCTCATACATACGTGAATTGTATGCCACTTCTTCTTCATCACGTAAACCAAGATTGGCAAGACCTAGTTCTAAAGATTTTTGAAACTGACGAAAACCAAGTTCTATGTTTTGACCAGGAATAATAGCTTCGGCAAAACTGTCTTCAAGAACATTCTCTCGTATAGGAACATTCAATCTATTTTCAATGACCTTATAATTGGTATCGATATATTCTGTTATCTGATCGTCTGTATATTCGTCTGGGAAATTAAGTGTCCCATAATCTCCGTATTGAACTTTACGAACCATATTAATTTAACCTTTTGGTTGTGGCTGATCTATTGAATATCCCATGCCAGAAGGTGACCTAAATTTACTTTTAAGTAAGTAATTTTCTATACTACCTTTTCCACCTGTAAGTATTTTCACTCTGTCATCTATTCTTTGCTCTAACTTTCTATTAAATTCTTTTTGAAGGTTTGCTTTTTCTTGACTATTTGCTGGAGCTTTACCTATTTGTAATTGAAGTCCTTGTAACTCATAATCGGTTTTTAATATATCCTCAGCTATATCTTGTCTAAACTTCCCTAGCTTTTCTCCACTTCCACCAAAGGCACCTAATGCTTCAGCCGTCGCTCTTGACTCTTCGCCTTTAGCTTCATAATATGGATCAAGTCTAGCAGCTTCTCTTTCCATTTGTTCTCTAGTTAAACCCATTGTCACAGCTTTACCTAAAGCTTCACGTTCTGTTTTCTCTCTACCCATTTGAAGAGCCGCAAGTTTTTCAGCAGATTCTTGAGCCGCTTTAATATCTTCACGAGATCCACCAATTCCTTGAATCATACCCAGAGCCGCAGCCGTTGAACCAATATCTATTCCTTCTTCTTCTTTAAACAACTCAGCAAGATACTTATTCATAAGGTCTTTGTTATATGCATATGGATCTTCTTGAGGGACAGTTGGTTCTGGGGTTACTTCTGGTGCCGTGAAATTTGTGGTAGCAGTGTCAGTACCAGTGTCAGTTTCAGTGCTAGTTTCAGTAGTTACACCACCCGGTAATTTTGTTTTATCGGTGATAGTTTCACTTTTTCCTAAAACTCTTTTACGAGGCGCAGCTTCTACTTCTGGAAAATCTTTAGGTGGATACTCAGATATATTCATAATTTCCGTTGGATACTTTTCTCTAAATGCTTTCTTATCTTTTTCTAATTGTTCCTTACCTTTACTTCCTCCGAATAACTCTCTAAACTCAAGACCACTTCTCTCTCTAAGTTGTTCTCTTTCTAATTCTCTTTTTGATTTTCTCTCTTCCATAATCTCCGCTTGTCGACGAGGATCCATAGGACTACCTAATAAACTTTCAATACCATAAATACTACCACCGTTATCGTAGTTCATCTTACCACCGACATAAGCATTAATAACTTCTTGTGGATCAAAGCCCATCTTCTCTACAACTTGTGGAGCTTTGGATGCTAACTTCTTGAGACCTGGATTATCTGGGACTTCACCACCTTCGGCGAATAGTCCTACACCTTTACCCGCACCATAGATACCTAATGCACCTAGACCAAGACCAGCCGCTTGTTGTCCAAATGTCGGTTGAGCTTGTTGTGCTTGTGAGGTTGTGTACGTCGATACTGGTAAATTAAATCCACGAAGTACAGATGACATCTCTTGTACTTGTTGTGATGGCCTGGTTGTTTCTCGTGCAAAATCTTCGTAACCAATATCTAATGCTCTTTGTTGTTGTGCTTGTTGCGTGCCACCTACAGTTTCAAGAGCACCTAACCCAGCTAAACCTAACTGTTGTTGTTGCGCACCTAGACCTGCAAACTGTTGACCAGCTGCTAACGATGCGGCTCTATCTGCTGCTAACTGATTCATAGCTTGTTGATAGGCTTGTTGTGAACCTACGGCTTGAATGTCGGCTAGTCTTTGACCAGTCTGTCTACCTAATTCTGATTCTTGTAATGCTTGTCGTGATCCTCCGAATGCACCTGCACCAACGGCCGATGCTCCGATTTGTTGTTGTAGTTTATTAGCATCTCGTAAGGCTTCTCTTTTTTGTATATCAATAACAGATTGTTGGTATGGACTCATACGTGAAGCAATAGCTGCTGGGTCTGTTGATTGTTGTGCGGCTTGAGCCGTAAGTAAATCAGCCGTAGCTATATATGGTTTGTATCCACCAACCATTTCTTCAACACCTTGATATGCCGCTTGTTGCTGTGGTGTTGTTGTAGCCAGTCTCTGTCCTTCGTATCTTTGAAATGGTTCGGTTGTAACAGCTTCGGCTCTTTCAAATAATCTTTCTAGATACGGTTGAAAATATTCTGGTATGTTACTTGTTTGTTGTGTAACTGTTGACGGAGGAGGAGGGGGAGGTGAACCACCACCACTACCACCAAAGCATGTATGCATACATTCATCAGGTGATGCATTATGGAATGGATTGTCCTCCATGCCTACACCGTATTGTTGTTCAGAAGTTTGTAGTCGTTTTAATAAGTCAGCCATTTAGTTCTCTGTATAAATTGTTGGTTGTCGAAACCAAGTTTATCACATACTTTATTCCATTGCATGCGACCTGTTAATTCAATGCCATCTAACTTTAGCTTCTTTGCTAAGTCTTCTAGCTTTTTAAATATTTGTTTACCAATATTGAAGTTAAGATTTCTACCAAAGATAAATAAAATTTCTAGTAGTCTTTTCGCCGTTGGATAAACATTTATTTTTATTACATAACCTGCGACTATTCTACCATTATGTTTAATTCTTAACAAACCTAGCACTCCTGTTTCAATATGGTTCCTTAGTATTTCTGGTGTATATTTATTATCAAACGGTATTCGTTCTACCTCCACTGGAAATAACATAAACACTTCATTAATATCGTCATATGATTGTACCTCTTCTACCTCAACCAATAGCCGTTCTCATCAACTGTCCTAACCCTCGTGTAAGTTCAGCTGGTTGTTTCGTTGTTCCTGTTTTTGTTTTACGTACGTTTCTCATTAGCGCATATAGTTTATTTGATCCCTTATCATAACTACCTTGTCCTAATTCTGCAACAATATCTCGTGGTACTACAAATTCTTGTGGACTGACGGCAGCGGCTCGTTTACCCTCGATGCTAGTTTGGATTAAGTCATCCATACCACCACCTGGTCCTTGGAGTTCACCCGCCATAATCCCACCCGCTTGATACTGTTGCGGGTTCATACCCAAATAACTTTGTAATCTTTGAGCACCAGCATCAGATGAACCGTCACCTATGTGACCCACGACATCTGCTGGTATAACGAATGCATTCTCTTGTAATGTTTTGTCGGAGTTTACTTCTCCACCCTCGGCCATTTTAAATGCGCCTTGTTTGTCTAATTGTTTATATAACTCAGGTCCTTGAAGTTCGGCAACTGCTCTTCCTATAAAGTTACCTTTAAACATGTCGTTACCTACAAAGTCTACGAACTCTGCTTCAGACATTTTAGGACTTGTGTTGTAAACACCTAAACCTGATGATGGACCTGTAGCCCCAGCTGGAGCTTGCTCGGACATTCCTGGAACTTCACCACCTTCAGCCAGTCCAATAAACTGACGAAGTGAATCAATGTTAACACTAATATCTTTTTGTGGTAATTGATCTATAAGTTTTTGTGCATTGTTTGCTATTTCTGGTAATGGCTCACGTGCTGGTTGTGAAGCAAGACCACCTCCACCTTGTGGTAACATTGATCCTTGTGGTGGCATCATTGGAGTTGGGCTAGACATTGGCATGTTTGTAGGCACAGTTGGTGCTACTGGTTGAGCTAGTCCTTTAATCTTTTGTGGACTCATTGACATCATTGGTTGAGTTTGGGCGAGTCTTGAAATGCTTGGACCAGCTGTGGGTGGAACCAAAGATCCTGTTGGACGGAACGTACCTTTTTGTGCTTCTATCTGTGGATTGTATGGACCTTGTTGCATCATAACTCCACCGCCTTGAGCTTTAATAACACCACCTTCTTTAGCGCCGAGATAACCATATGAATCTGGTGTGGCTCTGCCGTAAGCAATGTCCTCTGGATCAGCATATGTATATTCACCACGATCAAGTGGACCCTTGTAGCCATACTTACTGAGGTCAGTAGTTCTACGTTGTGGTTGCATTGGAACAAACGGAGCTGGTTCTGGCGGAGGTGTGGCTGCTGTTTTTAATGCGAGTCCCGCACCAGCAACTGTTAGTGGTGATTGTCGAGTTACAAATTCTGGTAAAAATTTAGAGGATGTTTCCATACCTGCAATATTAGATATAGGAGATGTAACAACATCTTTAGCACCTTGAAAAAGTCCACCAATTCCAGGAGGCATAGGTTTAGCTGCATATAATCCTATCTCAGGGGTGGCTGTTCCTAAAATACCTCCGGGTACATTTGAAACAATTTCTCCACCAATTATAGACGGAGTTCGAGCTGCTATATTTGCTGCTGATGAACTTACAATTTCTCCAGTTGCTGTATTAATTGAACCTTCAGCTGCTGTTTTAAAAACAGGATCTAAAGTTTTAGAAGCAATTTTATCCGTGATACCCCTAGTCGCACTTGATAATCCAAAACTTAAACCAGCCGCTCCAAGACCAGCTAGTGGACTACCAGTCTTAATACCTGTGTTAATACCAGAATAAGTTGCGGCTAAAAGTGGACCTGCTGGACCTAAGAAGGATAGACCAAACGGTACAGCTACATCTCTGACAAGACCACCTATTGTTTTAAAAAATCCCATTAGTGAAAGTCCCTCCAAGCTGTACCATCATAACCTTGAAACTTATTGGTAGCTGTGTTGAATCTCATCTGCCCAGCTACTGGAGTTGGTTCAGGTGTGTCTGGGTTTGATAAGTCGTTATTTAATCTTAGTCGACCACGAATACTTATAGATCCAAATTGATCTTGTTGTACACTATTACGAATCTTTACTTGGTCTGCTGATAGTTTATCGTTTAATGTATCGGCCCACGTTTCCATTTGATTAAGGGCATTGTCTGAAAAAGCATTAGCACTACCAGCACTAAGAAACGATATGGTCTGTGTCTGTGCAGGTGTAAAACTTGTTGCCTGTGACGTTGTAAAAGTCGTTGAGCTGTTTTCCATATTAGGAGTTATTCTTGGGAATCTAGGATAGTCTGCCATTGTTACCTCTTACCATCTTGTGTTACATCCATTCTAAAAGATCCGAGTCGCCAGTTAGTTCCACCCGTAGATGTCGAGATACGAATAATAGCTTGACGGCTACGAGCACGTGTTCTTATAAATTGTGTGGTAGGTGTTACGGTAAATGGTCCCTTCTCTCTAACTTCGCCATTGGGAAAGTTCTTCAGTTTCATTTTTAGTGTAACAATACCACCATCATTTATTGTAAAGTCTGGAACGATTCTATCCAAGTACATAATATTATCTCCTGCGCCATAAGATGGAGGAGTCGTATCAAACTCTGAAGATTCTAAGAAAGCTTCTTGCTTTTGGCCGTCGGCTGTATATAAACCTTCTGGTTCGTTTGTGTATAAATAATTCGTCGTGCTTGTTGCTTGACCTGTTGTTATCACGTTTTGAAATACTTCTTTATCTTCCCATGTTGTAAATATAGTTGTACCAAATGTCCAATAGTTTTCAACAGGATTATAACTTACATATCTATCAACCTCTGTAGAATTTCTACTTGGATACAACCATGTCACTTCTCTAAACTCTTGGTTCGTACCCGCATACACTTTTTCTTTTTGGTCAAAGTTAAAATCATCGTAGACATATCGACGAACTGAACATGGTAAAGCTTTGACAGCACCGTCATATACAAAGAAATCTTTTGCACCCATCCAGAATACACGACCATCTAATTCAATAGCTGCATGTTGACCAGCAATACCACAGTTAGAACCGAGTTGTCTAAAGTTAAATATAAATGGTGGACCAACAAACTCCATAGCATGTACAGCATTGTCTGTCCAAATTAGTGATTGGTTACGAGTGTTCAGTCCAGTAATTAATTCACTACCATCACCCAGTTGATTTTCACCCGACGTACTACTGACATTGACATTCCAGTTTGTGTAGTCGTTTTGATCTGACCACCTAACAAGCATAGGGTCAAATCCACTAGCTACTCCGTGTGTTCCTAAACAAATAACATGTCTGTCTTGTTGTGATACGAACATAAAATTAGAGGCACTTGGAGCTGTCGGTACAACGACGGATCTGTTACCTGTACCACCCGATTGATCCCATACATACAAACGTCCTTCTCGTGGTAGGGCTAATAAATCTTCTCCAAAGTTATCAAGTGCCCATTGTCGTAATGGTTCAGTTTGTGCATCACCAGATATACTAGCAGGACTATTCCATGTACGACGACCAGTGATTGATACACCAGCATTATATACACCGATACCCCAACCCAGTTCTGGTATATTTTGAGAACCACCAGAGTGTATATAGAACCGTATGTTAGCTTGGCCTTGGTTGTTAGTTGTTGCTGATGCGGCTACAGTTGTGTTAAATGTAAATTGGTTTTGTGTCGCAGATACAACTTCGTGTTGAGCATTATTAAATACAAGATTACCACCAATAGTTGTTGACGATACAGCAATGAAGTAATCACCAACATTAGCCCCATGGTTTGTTGTTGATACTTGGATACGTGTTGATCCAGCTTGTGTACTAAATGTTCCTGATGTTGTTATTGATGTACGAATCGGTGTGATGTCTGCATTAGCACCACCAGCATATACATATAAATGACTCGGTGTACCGAACGAATGAAACTTTACTCCTGTATTACTTGTGAATGAATGAGCAGATCGACCTGTACCAATGAATGATTGTTGTACTCTCTTCTCATAACCACGAATGTTTTCTGGTTTACCTGCACGGAATCGTACCTTATCACCGTTAAACCATCCACCTTTGGAGGCATACTGTGTTGACTCTCTGTCTATCCCCGGTCTGAAATTTACATCAAATAGAATTGTATCGGTGGACATTTATTCTCTCCACCTTTCTCTAAGCCTCATCTGGATTAGCTGGCCAATGCCATAGATAACCACTAGATACTGATGTCATTGTTCCGTCACTAGCCGATGCATAAGTTACATATAAACCTGGAACATCAGTGATTGTTGTTACGGCATTGATTGCTGTCTTCATAGATTTAGCTTGTGTTCTTACACTGGCTCTCCATGTTTTCCAATCATCATCTATAGTTACACCAGCTTCAACTTGTCGAACAGTCATCCAATCCGTTGGTGATAGAACATTATTAGCATGGTTATCAACTTGACTTAATAGATTTGTTTTTAAATTAGTTAAGTTATGAGTAGTTTTTTCATAATGTATAGCTACATGATCTGTGTTAATCGTGTAAGTTACACCACCAGTTGCTTTATGAGTCTTACTATCTATCGTGCTTGTAATCTGTGTAGGATAAATACCAATATTTTTAAGATCGGCTTTTGGCCATATACTAAAAATATTACTAGGGTATTGTATACCGTTTATGGTTACAGCTTTTGCACCATTCAGTATCTCAATTACTTGATCGTTTTTTACTATTGCCCAAGACATAATACTCCTTTACGTATGTTTCTATTATTAAATATTTGTTTCATATATACAACCCTATCGTGCAGTTACAGGACTGGTTCCGTCCCCAACAAATGGATGTTCAGCAAATGCCATATAAATATATGTGCTACCACTTGTATTTGCATTACCATTTGTTCCACTTCGTAATTTAAAACCATTTGATAATAAATCTGTTACTATTGCATCACCTGTTCCATCTGCTTGAGTGAGATTTGCATATAATATTTGATTGGTAGGATTAAAAGAGTTTCTTGTAGAATCGTGTATCACCCATTGATTAGTAGAGTTTGTTCGTTTCCACATAATCCAAGCTGGTCGGAATCCTGTGTAAATAAACGGCCCATCTGCACTGCTGTTTCCAGTAAATTTTCCGAATTTACTAAAGCCATCTACTCCGTGCCAACAATATGCTAACATTTTATAAGTATTATAATTTGTTGTAGATGAAGAGCCAACACTAAATACAGAACTTGTTGGTGCTGTATCATTCCAAGTTGAAGAACTTGCTCTACTTGCAGTTGTTTCATTTAAATATAAAAAGTTATTGAATCCACCAGGGTCTGCTGTACAAGCCACAGCAAAACCAGCAACTGAACCAGCATTACGAATACGTACCATAACCCACTCTGGAGCTTGGGATAATCCATGTCCAACTGTGGCATTACTTCCTGTTCCAATATATTCTACGATTGAAAACCCAGCTGTCGTATTAGCTTGAACAGTTGAGGTTATTGAACCATTAGAATTACTTGCAGTAGTACCACCATTTGCTACCCAGTTCCAGCTTACAAAAGATTCCCCAGCTGTGTTGATTGACACATCATCTTCTATTTGTTGACCACCAGCTAAAAACTTTTGTAATCCATCTGTAACTGTTGACTCTATACCATCAGTATTAGATGCTAAAACTAATTGTTTACCTCTTGAACTATCGTATAATTGGTGATTGTCAGCAGCATCTCGGTTTTTCGTCCACACTAATCCACTTATGCCTTTAGTTGCCTCTGGTAGGTTGTCCTGTCCTAAAGCCACAAATCCAGTTGGTGGTGTATGTGCAAAAGATGTTGCACCAAAATTATAAGTCCCAGTAGCAGTCGTACCTAATCGGAAACACATTGGATAAAACCTTGCATTTGAAGATGGAACTGGTGCTCTACCAAGTCCTATGCTACCAGTTCCATTAGCTGGATTTGCACTATTAAACCAAGTGCCGTTCAAACCGACATATCCTTTTCTATTATCTAAATCTAAAGCAAACATAATTACATCATCAACACTAGCAGTTGTAAAAGCTGAAAACTCTGATGCACCAGTTGAAAGATTGACATCCCAAGTTCCGTCAGCATAACCACCAACTCCTCCTACAACATATATTGGACCATTTTGATAACTAGTATATCCAGTACTAAGTCCATCTGATGCTTGTGAACCACCAGTATTGTCATCACTTTTCCAACCATAACCATTCTGACCTTTTACATTTACTTTAACTTCCCAATACCATTTACCAGACCTTACTCCAAATGCTGGTTGTCCAACACATTGTTCAAAACCACCACCCCCACCAGAAGATGGTGTTGTTATTTTTAAATTACCTTCAGCTTTTGTAACACTAGCATTAAAACTACCCATAGTGTTAAAGTTTTGAGTAGGACTATCGGTGGTTTGGTCTGTACTAGCTAAATTTGTAGCAGTTAGGTCATTACCATTTCCACTGGTGTCATCTCCCAACGCAGAAGAATCAGCAAAGGTAAGTCTAAAACCATTCGTGCCATAAGTAATACCAGTTAATGCTTTTGGAATCCATCTACCAGTTGAGGTATTAGTAACACCAAAAGTTGAAGGTGTTAGTGCTGTGCCATCTACAAAATTAAACTCTGCTAAATTACCACCAACACATATACTTGTTAAAGAATTAAATGAACCTACTGCCATTGGATAACTTGTTGAATTAAAATTTGTATCACCATCTTGCGAGGGATATGATGCTGAATCTAAACTTGTTATTAAGTCGCCATCTACATAAAGCTTAACCCTATTACTTGTTGTGGATTGAGTTGTATCTACTACTGCCATAAAATGATAAAACTTTGAACTATCTTCAAATGTTCTAGTTGAAATAATATCACCTCCACCAGCTGTGCCAGAATAAAAAAAGAGTTTATTATTTGAATCTAATTTAAACATAGCATAATTAGTACCACTTGCACTTGTATCTGCCGCAATAATAGTCCTATCAGTTCCTAAATCCGTTGGTTTATACCAAACACTAATTGTAAATGTTTTTCTGTTTCCATTACTACCAGGTGTTCTAGCTAACTTGGGAGTGTCAGCCCTATTATAAATAACACTATTAGCAATCGTACCATTATCTGTAAAAGGTACGAACTTACCGACACGTCTTCCTTTTCCATTGCCTTCGTATAAAATTGGAAAGAAATATTCTTCGCCATTTGGTATTGTTGGTGTTGCCATATTAACTCCCTAAATTCTTTGTACAGTTTGCTAAAAATCCACTTGGTACTGAATACTTAAAATTACCTACTCCATTACCATCACTATTGCCACCAGCAGTTTCTTGTCCAGCAAAAGTACCATCTTGTCCAAAATTCCATGTTACAGTTAAACCATTTGCAGAACCTTTCCAACCACCCCAAACAATAGCTCCTATTCCCTCACCAAAATCTGTTGTTGAATGTTGATATACTTGACCAGTTCCATTTGCTGGGTCGCCACTATTTCTCCAAGTTCCATTTACACCTACCCACCATTTTCTAGTAGTAGGGTCATATGCCATCATTACTACATCACCTGTTGTTATTGTTCCGCCAATATTAGCACTAGCATTACCACCATTTAACCATATATAACCACTAAGATAATTTGTTTGAAATACCAAAGTGTTATCATCATCATCTCCACCAAATGTTCCAAGTCCTAATGTACCACCATAATTTGATTGTGCATCTACTCTAACTTCACAATAAGATTTAAAACCTAATTCTTGTGTTGTATAAAATTGGTCATCACCACTTAAAACATTTGTTAGATTACCTTGACTAAGTGTGCCACCATTTAATGGGTTTAATGGATTCATTGTGTTAAAATTATTGGTAGGTGAGTCAGCCACTTGGTCATGTGCTGCAAGTCCACTTGTGGTTAAATCATTACCATTTCCAGATTCATCATCTCCTAAGTCAGCACTATCTCTTCCGTCAACAAAAAATCCTCCTGTGCCATAACTACCAGAATATTCTTTGGGAATCCAAATACCATCATTGTATTCACCAAAACTAGATGGGTCTAGTGCTAACCCATTTACATAATTCATTTCTGCAAGATAACCATCAAAATATTGATTTGTATTACTAGAACCAAGAGATATATACCTACCAAAACCAATCGCAACATTAGTGCCTAAAATTGAGTCTGCATTCTGAGAAGGGTATTTTGGTGATGGTGATGCTCCACCAAAACTAGTTACTCTTTGTCCATTTATATACAACCTTGCTCTTTCTGTTTCTATTGCATTAGCAGAGTCGTATGCAAATACGAGATGGTACCATGCTGATGGGTCACGAAAAACTTGAGTAGTTCCTAAATAAAGAGTATAAGCACTAGCATAATCTTGAATAAACAATGTATCATCAGTTTTAAAAAATATATCAAAAGTGTTATAAACATCAGCACCAGTTCCAAACATTGTAACTTCAACCCCAAGTTTAGACCTTTTGAACCAAAAACTTATTGTAGAAGCATCTACATTACCACCAGCACCATGGGTTCTTTGCATATATGCAGAATCACCAGGATTAAACCTAATTGATTGGTTTATAGAGTATGTGGTTGTGCCAGATCCACTTGCACCCATAAGAACATTATTTTGAAATACCATTTATACCTCTTGTATTATTTAACATCTAGTGATG